>WOYI010580548.1_pt1 | contig 13712 bp, 13 predicted proteins | sample 6423411 | NCBI WGS metagenome assembly WOYI01 (sample SAMN13441803, study PRJNA592873) | oil field metagenome | biome: oil field; feature: oil-well bore; material: oil-contaminated soil; isolation source: oil-contaminated soil from oil-well borehole | place: Germany: Wietze | collected 2016-10-18 ...
CCACTGTCCTGCTGTTCCTCGTCATCGCCTGGCTCTCGACCGCGCCGCTCTTTCGCGCCGAGGCGGAGGGGGAGGCGCGGCTTACCCCCGCCGCGCAGCGGTTCGCCGCGGCCGAGGATTTCGCCGAGGTCGAAAGCATCGTCATGGGGCGCTGCTCGATGTGCCACGCCGCCGAGCCTTCCTACGACGGCATTCACTGGGCGCCGAAAGGGGTGATTCTCGAAACCCCGGACCATATTGCCGCCTATGCGCGCGCGATCTACCTGCAAGCCGGCATCAGCCACGCGATGCCGCCCGCCAATGTCTCGTTCATCGAGCCGGGGGAACGCGCGAAGATCGCCGCCTGGTATCGCGGCGTGACCCGCGGCGATGGCTGAACCTCCGGCAGGGTGGGTTTCGACCCACCGACCGGCCAGGGTGGGTTGAAACCCACCTTACCGGCCCGATCAGCCCCCCGCGCGTCTCAGATAGGGGAACCAGTCCTCCCGGAGCCGCGCCCCCGGACGCATGTCATGCCCGGGAAAGGGCGGCGAGGTCCGCCCGGGCCGCTCGACATAGCGCGCGTCGTCCCCGACGAGCCGCAGCGAGAACGCCCGCCGCCGTGCCGTCGCGGTATTGCCGCGCGCGCCGTGAAGGGTGCGGAAGTCGAAGGCCACCGCGTCGCCCGGCTCCATCGCCCATTCCAGCACCGTCATGCCATCGGCATCGGGGTCCGGCACCGGCATGTAGCGCTCCGGGTTGGGATAGAAGGTCTCCTCGCTCAGCCAGCGGGTCGGCAGCACCTCCTTTTCCCAAAGGTGAGAACCGGCAACACAGCGCAAGGTGGCCTCGGACACCGGATCGACCGGCGACCAGAAGCTGACCGTCTGGGTTCCCTCGACGAAATAATAGGGCCCGTCCTGATGCCAGGGCGTCGCTTTCGTCGTTCCCGGCTCCTTCACCAGCACATGATCGTGAAAGACCTGGACGCTGTCCGACCGCATCAGCGCAGCGGCCGCCTCGGCCACGCGGGAGTTCAGGATAACCTCCTGGAACTCCGGGATCCTCTGCCAGTTGCAGTAGTCGTCGAAGAACCGCCCACCCTCGCCCGGATTCAGGTTCTCGGCCGCGTAAGGGCCCGGCTCCGCCATGTTGCGCTCGATCCCTGAGCGGAGCATGTCGACCCAGTCTGCCCAGAGCCCCTTGACCAGCACGGCCCCGTCGCGCCGATAGGCCTCGACCATCTCCGCCGTCACCAGATCCGCCATTCCCGACCTCCCGCTCTCCGCCACCGTCCCGCGCCCGGAGGCCGGGGTCAATAGCGCGTCGTCATCCGGTGGCCGCGCGCGAAGTAAAGTCGCACATGGGTGATCGCCTTTCCCTCCCACCAGGTGGTGCGCTCGGCGGTGAAGACCGGCTCGCCCGGATCGAGGCCGAGATAGCCGCCGATGCGCGCATCCGCGGCCGTGGCGAGGAAACTGATCTCTACCTCGGAGAACGGCACCGCCCGGACCAGCCATTCGTTGGGCCCAACCGCGCTGAAATCCGCCGCCTCCGCCTCGGGAAGGGCCGCAAGGTTGATCCAGCGGTCCTCGACCTGATAGGGCGCCCCGTCGGCCGAATGCAGGCAGGCGAGATGCAACACCCTCGCCCCCGGCAAGAGCCCGAGCCGCGCCCGAAGCCAGTCCGGCGCCGGCCCGGCCCCCCGTTCCAGAAGCGCGTAGCGATAGGCGGCGCCCGTCGCCTCGACCTCGGCCCGCACCAGCGGGATCGCGAACCGCGCGGCCCGGAGCGGCGAGGGACGGACCCGGGTGCCGGCCTTGCGGCGGCGCTCCAGAAGCCCCTCCTCGGTCAGTTCCCGCATCGCCCGGTTGACGGTCGCGCGGGCGACGCCGAAGGCCTCGGCAAGCTCGACCTCTCCGGGCAGAAGCGCGCCCGGCGCCCAGTCGCCCTCGGTGATCCGGCGCAGGATCTCCGCCTTCACGTCGCGGTAGTTCGTCTTCTCCATGGCCTCCGCATCTCTCATGGACTGAACCTGCCATTGTGGTATTTGTCCGATCATATCGGCATTTTGTCCAAGGAAAAGACGCGCCCATGCGCCTCATCCCGGCCTCCGCCTTCCAGATCCAGCCGTGGAAGAACGGCGGCGGCCTCACCCGCGAGATCGCGCGCGACGACCGCGACGGACGCCTCCTCTGGCGCCTCTCGATCGCCGAGGTCGCCTCCGACGGCCCGTTCTCGGCCTTCCCCGGCCTCGCCCGCATCCTCACCGTGATCGAGGGCGCCGGGCTCCGTCTCGGCACGCCGGACGGATGCATCGACGCCCTGCCCTTCGCCCCCGTGGCCTTTTCCGGCGACCTCCCCGTCACCGGACGACGCATCGGCGGGCCGGTCCGCGATCTCAACGTGATCCACGACCCCGAACGGATCGCCGCCTCGGTCCGCATCCTCGGCGCCGGCACCCGCCTTGATTGCCCGCCCGGCCCCGGCCGCGCCTACGCGATCCTCGCCCCCGGCACCGGAACCCGCCTCGACGGCACCGCCATCCCGTCGGGCGCAGCCGGATTTTTCCGGCAGGGAACCGCAGAAACATCGGCGCATTCCCGCGCGATCCTCGTCCTTTTCGAACAAGTCCCCACCTGATTTCAGTGTGGCCCAAATACCTCCGCCGGAGGCATCCTCCCGCCCCGCGCGCGCTCCCGGCTCAGATCCGCGCCACCAGCCCCGCGACCGCCAGCCGATACGCCGCCGCGACCGGTTCCCGCGCGACATGGCGCCCCGACCGGACCGAATGCCGCCCGGCCGACCAGAGGTCGGTCACCACCGCATCCGGGGCCGCGAAGCAGAACCCGTCGAGGATCTGATCCCCCGCCAGCGCTGAAAGCGCCGGGTGATCGCCATCGATCGCGACGAGATCCGCCCAGAGGCCGGGCGCGATCTCTCCCGCCGCGCGGCCAAGCGCCCGCGCCCCGCCGCGCGCCGCGCCGCGAAAGAGGAACGCCCCGACCGAGCCCTCGCCCGGCACCATCACGTTGCGCGCCAGATCGCGCAGGCGCTGCGAATATTCCAGCATCCGCAACTCTCCCGCCGCCGAGATCCGCACGTTGGAATCGGACCCCACCCCGAACGCCCCCCCGGCGGCGATCCAGCCCGGCCCGTCGAACGGACCGTCGCCGAGATCGGCCTCGGTGATCGGGCAAAGCCCCGCGACGGCCCCGGACCGCGCCAGGCCCGAAACCTCCGCCGGCGTCATATGGGTCGCGTGGGCCGCGCACCAGTCCGGCCCGACCGGCGCATTGGCGAGAAGCCACTCCACCGGCCGCGCGCCGAGCCAGGCGGAGATCTCCGCGACCTCCTGCGGCTGTTCGGCGATATGGATATGGACCGGCCCGCCCTCCGCGAGCGCCGGCACGGCGGCAATCCCGGCCGGCGACACGGCGCGCAGCGAATGCGGCGCGACGCCGATGCGGGTATCCGCCGCCGCCCCGGCCGCCGCCCGGCGCACCGCCTCAAGTAGCGCCGCGAAGCCGTCCAGATCGTTGCCGAATCGCTTCTGGCCGCCGGCCAGGTCCTGCCGCCCGGCCCCGCCATGGCAATAGAGCACCGGCAGATGGGTCAGCCCGATTCCCACCGTCGCCGCCGCCGAGAATATCCGCGCCGAAAGCTCGGCGCGGTCCTCGTAAGGCGCCCCGCCGGGACGGTGATGCACATAGTGGAACTCGCCGACCGATGCGAAGCCCGCCTCCTGCATCTCGACGAAGGCCATCGCGGCGATCGCCTCGATATCCTCGGGCGTGAGATGATCGAGGAAACGGTACATCAGCGCCCGCCAGGTCCAGAAGCTTTCGCGCCCGCCGGCGCGATGCTCGGTCATCCCGGCCATCGCCCGCTGGAACGTATGCGAGTGAAGGTTGGCGAGCGCCGGCAGCAGAGTATCGACGCGCGCATCCCCCGGTTCCGCCGCCGCCCCCGCCGCGACCCCGGCGATCCGTCCCGCTTCGACCGCGACCCGCACCTCTTGCGCCCAGCCCGAGGGCAGCAGCGCCCGCTTCGCGAAAATCATGTCCGGCTCCGTTATGTCTAGACATATCATCTATACTGACATACAAACCGAATCCGCAACCGTTTTCGCCGGACCACCCCCGATGCGCCAGCCCAATGCCCTTCTCGTGAACTGCCGCGCCGCGACGATGGCCGGGCCGGACCCTTACGGGCTGATCGACGCGGCCGCGATCGCGCTCACCCCCGACGGCATCCTCTGGGCAGGATCCGAGGCCGATATCCCCGCCGCCACCGCCGCCTTTCCCCGCCACGATCTCGGCGGGCGGCTGGTGACACCGGCGCTCATCGACTGCCACACCCATCTCGTCCATGGCGGCGACCGCGCCGGCGAATTCGAGATGCGGCTGAAGGGCGCAAGCTACGAAGAGGTCGCCCGCGCCGGCGGCGGCATCGTCTCCACCGTCCGCGCCACCCGTGAAGCGAGCGAGGAGGAGCTGATCGCCGCCGCCCTGCCACGCCTCGACGCGCTGATCGCCGAGGGCGTCTCCACGGTCGAGATCAAGTCGGGCTACGGCCTCGATGTCGAGACCGAACTCACCATGCTCCGCGCCGCCCGCCGGCTCGCCGCCCTGCGCCCGGTCGAGATCGTGACCAGCTTCCTCGGCGCCCATGCCGTGCCCGCAGACTACCGAAATCGCGCCGCCACCTACCTTGACGAGGTCTGCATCCCGGCGCTGAAAGCCGCCCATGCCGAGGGCCTCGTCGATGCGGTCGACGGATTTTGCGAAGGCATCGCCTTCACGCCGGCCGAGATCGCCCGGGTCTTCGACGCGGCGAAGGCGCTCGGCCTGCCGGTCAAGCTCCATGCCGAACAGCTCTCCAACCTCGGCGGCGCGGCGCTCGCCGCCCGCTACGGCGCGCTGTCGGCCGACCACCTCGAATATCTCGACGAGGCGGGCGTCGCCGCGATGGCCACGGCCGGCACCGTCGCCGTCCTCCTGCCCGGCGCCTTCTACACGCTCCGCGAAACCCGGTGCCCGCCGATCGGGCTTCTCCGCAAACACGGGGTTCCGATGGCGGTCGCCACCGACCTCAATCCCGGCTCCTCGCCGCTGAACTCGGTCCTTCTGGCGATGAACATGGCCTGCACGCTCTTCCGCCTGACCCCCGAAGAGGCGCTGGCGGGGACCACGGCCAACGCCGCCCGCGCGCTCGGCCTGTCCGACCGGGGGAGGATCGCGCCCGGCCTCAGCGCCGACCTCGCGGTCTGGGATGTCGGGCACCCCGCCGAACTGGCCTACCGCATCGGCTTCAACCCGCTGCACCAGCGCATCATCGGAGGCTGGCTGTGATCACCCTCACCCCCGGCGCCGTGACCCTGGCCGAGCTTGCCACCGTCTATCGCGACGAGGCCCCGGTCCGCCTCGACCGCGCCGCCCGGCCGGGGATCGAGCGCGCGGCAGAAGCCATCGCCGCCGCCGCCGCCGGCGCCGCGCCGGTCTACGGCGTCAATACCGGCTTCGGCAAGCTGGCGAGCATGCGCATCGCGCCCAAGGACACCGCGACGCTGCAACGCAACCTGATCCTGTCGCATTGCTGCGGCGTCGGCGCCCCGATCCCGCGCGCCCATGCGCGCCTGATGATGGCGCTGAAGCTCCTCAGCCTCGGCCGCGGCGCGTCCGGCGTCCGCTGGGCGCTGATCGAACTGCTTGAACAGATGCTCGAACGCGGCGTGACCCCGGTCATCCCCGCGCAAGGCTCGGTCGGCGCCTCGGGCGACCTCGCCCCCCTCGCCCACATGACCGCCGTCATCATCGGCGCGGGCGAGGCGGAATTCGGCGGCGAGACCCTGCCCGGCGCCGAGGCGCTCACGAAAGCCGGCCTCGCGCCGATCCAGCTTGGCCCCAAGGAGGGCCTCGCCTTCATCAACGGCACCCAGTTCTCCACCGCCTTCGCGCTCGCCGGCCTCTTCGACGGCTGGCGCGCGGCAGAGGCGGCGCTCGTCACCTCCGCGCTCTCGACCGACGCGATCATGGGCTCGACCGCGCCCTTGCAGCCGGAAATCCATCAGTTGCGCGGCCATCCCGGCCAGATCGAGGCCGCCGCGACCCTGCGCGCCCTCCTCGACGGTTCCGAGATCCGCGAAAGCCACCGCGAGGGCGATACCCGCGTGCAGGACCCCTACTGCATCCGCTGCCAGCCGCAGGTCACGGGCGCGGCGATGGACGTGATCCGCATGGCCGCCCGCACCCTGGAGGTGGAGGCCAACGCCGCCACCGACAATCCGCTGGTGCTCGTCGAGGCCGGCCTCATCGTCTCGGGCGGCAACTTCCATGCCGAGCCCGTGGGCTTCGCCGCCGACATGATCGCGCTGGCGCTGGCCGAGATCGGCGCCATCGCCCAGCGGCGGATCGCGCTGATGGTCGATCCGACGCTTTCCCACGACCTGCCGCCCTTCCTCACCCCCGATCCCGGCCTCAATTCCGGCTACATGATTGCCGAGGTGACGACGGCGGCCCTGATGAGCGAGAACAAGCATCTGGCGCACCCGACGGTGACCGATTCGACGCCGACGAGCGCCAATCAGGAAGACCATGTCTCGATGGCCGCCCACGGCGCGCGGCGGCTCGGCCAGATGGTCGAGAACCTCGACCGCATCCTCGGGGTGGAGCTGCTCTGCGCCGCGCAAGGGATCGAGTTCCGCGCCCCGCTCGCCACCTCCGCGCCGCTCCGCGCCGTCCTCGCGCGCCTGCGCGCCGATGTCGCGCCGCTCGGCGAGGACCGCTGCCTCGCCCCCGATATCGAAGCCGCCGCAAGGCTCGTCGCCACCGGCGCGATTGCCGACGCCACCGGCCTGCCGCTGCCCGGGCTCGCCGCATGAACACCGTGGAGATCACCCAGGGCGACGGCCCGGTCATCCTCGGCCAGCCCCATGGCGGCACCTGGCTTCCCGACGCCCTGACCGCCCGTCTCAACGCCAACGGCCGCGCCCTCGCCGATACCGACTGGCACATCGGCCGGCTCTACGACGGCCTCCTGCCCTGCGCGACCGTGGTCCGCTCCAATGTCCACCGCTACGCCATCGACGCCAACCGCGACCCCGCCGGCATCTCGCTCTATCCCGGCCGGAACACGACGGCGCTCTGCCCGGTGACGGATTTCGACGGCAAACCGATCTGGACCGAAGGCCAGGAGCCATCGGCGGACGAAGTCCTGTCCCGCCGCGCCGCCTTCCACGCGCCCTATCATGCGGCGCTGACCGACGAGATCGCCCGCGTGAAGGCCCGCCACGGCACAGCCATCCTCTACGACTGCCACTCGATCCGGTCGGAGATTCCCTTTCTCTTCGAAGGGCTTCTGCCGCTCTTCTCGATCGGCACCAACGACGGCGCCGCCTGTGCGCCCGGCATCGCCGGGGCCGCCGCCACCGCCTGCGCCGGCCAGTCCCATGTCCTCGACGGCCGCTTCAAGGGCGGCTGGACGACGCGGCATTACGGCCAGCCCGAAACCGGCACCCACGCGATCCAGATGGAGCTTGCCCAGCGCGCCTACCTCGCCGCCGAGACCGCGCCCTGGGCCTACGACCCCGCCCGGGCGGAGCCGACCCGCGCCACGCTCCGCACCATTCTCGAAACCCTCGACCGCCTCGCCCGCTCCGGCGCGCTCACCTGACGGAGGCCCCATGCTCGACCTCGACCGCAAGAACAGCCGCGACATCTACCCGCCGACCGGCCCGGACCTGAACGCAAAAAGCTGGCAGACCGAGGCGGCGCTGCGGATGCTGATGAACAACCTCCACCCGGACGTGGCCGAAAACCCGCACGAACTCGTCGTCTATGGCGGTATCGGCCGGGCGGCGCGGTCCTGGGGCGATTTCGACCGCATTGTCGCGACGCTGAAGGAACTCGAGGCCGACGAGACCCTCGTCGTCCAGTCCGGCCGTCCGGTCGCCGTGGTGAAAACCCATGCCGACGCCCCCCGCGTCCTCATCGCCAATTCCAACCTCGTGCCGCACTGGGCGACCTGGGCGCATTTCAACGAACTCGATCGCAAGGGGCTGATGATGTACGGCCAGATGACGGCCGGATCGTGGATCTACATTGGAACCCAAGGCATCGTGCAGGGAACCTACGAAACCTTCGCCGAAGCCGGGCGCCAGCATTACGACGGCGACCTCACGGGCCGCTGGATCCTCACCGCCGGCCTCGGCGGCATGGGCGGGGCGCAACCGCTCGCCGCCGTCATGGCCGGCGCGTGCTGCCTCGCCGTCGAATGCGACGAGACGCGGATCGATTTCCGCATCCGCACCAGATACCTCGACGCCAAGGCCCGGACGCTGGACGAAGCGCTCGCCCTCATCGCCGGCTGGACCGCGAGGGGAGAGGCGAAATCCGTGGGCCTTCTCGGCAACGCGGCCGAGATCGTGCCCGCGCTGGCCGCCCGCATGAAGGCAGGCGGCCCCCGCCCCGACATCGTCACCGACCAGACCTCGGCCCACGACCCGGTCCACGGCTACCTGCCGCTCGGCTGGACCGTCGGCGAATGGCGCGCGGCGCAGGAAACCGATCCGGCCCGGGTCGAGCGCGAAGCCCGCGCCGCGATGAAGATCCATGTCGCCGCGATGGTGGAATTCCACGAGGCGGGCGTGCCGACCGTCGACTACGGCAACAACATCCGCCAGGTCGCGAAAGAGGAAGGCCTCGACAACGCCTTCGCCTTCCCCGGCTTCGTCCCCGCCTATATCCGCCCGCTCTTCTGCAAGGGCATCGGCCCCTTCCGCTGGGTCGCGCTCTCGGGCGATCCAGCGGACATCGCGAAAACCGACGCGGCGATGAAGACGCTCTTTCCCGACAACGCCCACCTCCACCGCTGGCTCGACATGGCGGCCGAACGCATCGCCTTCCAGGGCCTGCCCGCCCGCATCTGCTGGATCGGCCTCGGCGACCGCCACCGCGCCGGCCTCCTGTTCAACGAGATGGTGGCATCGGGCGAACTCTCCGCCCCCGTCGTCATCGGCCGCGACCATCTCGACGCCGGCTCCGTCGCCTCCCCCAACCGCGAGACCGAGGCCATGCGCGACGGCTCCGACGCGGTCTCCGACTGGCCCTTGCTCAATGCCCTCGTCAACACCGCCTCGGGCGCCACCTGGGTCAGCCTCCACCACGGCGGCGGCGTCGGCATGGGGTTCAGCCAGCATGCCGGCGTCGTCATCGTCGCCGACGGCACGCCGGAAGCCGCCAGACGGCTCGAACGCGTGCTCTGGAACGACCCCGCCTCCGGCGTCTGGCGCCACGCCGATGCCGGCTACGACACGGCGATCCAATGCGCGCGGGACCACGGCCTGCGCCTGCCCACCATTCTCGGCTCCTGATCCTCTTCTGTTCGAAAATACCTCGGGAGGGTCCGGGAGGGCAGCGCCCTCCCGGCGGATCGGATCGCGGAACGCGATCCGATGCCCGGCGGGAACCGACGTCGCCGACACATGGCGCAGGACCGCGCTTGCCGCGATCCGCCCCCTGTGCCACATCATCGGGACCATGCTCATCTATCGCCTGATCCTCTCGCTGACCCTCTGGCCCTGGCTCGGCCTGCGCAGCCAATGGGGGCTCTGGACCGGCCGCAGGGACCGGGATCTCGCCGAACGCTGGCTCCTCGACCGGCCGCGCCCCGCCCCGGCCCGCCGCATCTGGGTCCACGCGGCCTCCAACGGCGAACTCGCCTCGGTCCGCGGCGCGCTCCGGCGCCTGCTCGACCGCGATCCCTCCCTGCACCTCCTCGTCACCTGCAACACGCCGAGCGGCCGCGCCCTTGTCGCCGGCTGGGGCGATGCCCGGATCGAACCGCGCCTTGCCCCGGTCGACCTGCCGCCCGTCCTCCGCCGGTTCCTCGACCTCTGGCGCCCCTCCGCCCTCGTCATCGTCGAGAACGAACTCTGGCCGGAGCGGCTTCTCGCCTCCGCCGCGCGCGGCATCCCGGTTCTCGTCATCGGCGCGCGGATGAGCGCGCGGAGCCACCGGGTCTGGTCCCGCCTTCCCCGCCTCGCGAGGCGGCTCATGGCGGCGATCACCTGGCTCGCCCCGCAGGACGACGCCTCGCGCGACCGCTTCGCCGGTCTCGGCCTCGCGCCCGACCGCATCGGCCCGGCGATGGTCCTGAAATCCGCCGCCGCCGCCGCCGGGACGGCGCCCCTGCCCTTCCCGCGCGCCCGCACGATCCTCGCCGCCTCGACCCATGAGGGCGAGGAGGAGATCGTGCTCGACGCCGTCGCCGAGGCCCGCGCGCAGCGTCCCGATCTCCACCTCATCCTCGCCCCCCGCCATCCGCGCCGCCGCGACGGGATCGAGGCGGCGATCCGTGCCCGCGGTCTCGCCTTCGCCACCCGTTCGCGCGGCGCGGAGCCCGATGCGGAGACGCCCGTCTACCTCGCCGACACGCTCGGAGAGATGGACCGCTGGTATGCCGGCGCCGGGATCACCGTCGTCGGCGGTTCGCTCGTCGACCGGGGCGGGCACACGCCATTCGAACCAGCCGCCCACGGCTCGGCGATCCTCACCGGCCCGCATGTCTCGAACGCCGCCCCCGCCTATGCCGCCCTCTTCGCCGCGGGCGGCGCCATCGAGGTGCGCGACGCGGCAAGCCTCGCCGCCGCGATCCGCGCGCTCGCCGACCCGGCGCGGCAGGCGGCGCAGGCCGGGGCCGCGAGCGCCGCGCTCGCCGCCTTCGGCACCGACGCCGCCATCGACGCCTTTCTCGCCGCACTCGGCGATGCGGCGGGCCTCGCGGCACTCGCCCCCGAACCGGAAGGACCCGAAGATGCAGTTCACGCTTGAGGACCTCGAGGCGGCGCTCCGGCTCGTCCACGGCCAGATGGATCCGACCCCGCAATACGAATGGCCGCTCCTCTCCGCGCGAACCGGCGCCGAGACCTGGGTCAAGCACGAGAACCACGGGCCGATCGGCGCCTTCAAGGCGCGCGGCGCGATCACCTTCATCGACTGGCTGCGCCGGACCCATCCCGAATGCCCCGGCATCATCACCGCGACGCGCGGCAATCATGGGCAGGCGCAGGCAAGGGCCGCGACCCGCGCCGGGCTCCGCGCCGTGGTCTATGTGCCGAAGGGCAATTCGGTCGAGAAGAACGCCGCGATGCGGGCCTTCGGCGCCGACCTGCGCGAGCACGGGCAGGATTTCGACACCGCGAAGGACGAGGCGATGCGGGTGGCGGCGGCCGAGGGGCTCTTCCCGGTCCCGCCCTTTCACCGGGAACTGGTGCGCGGGGTCGCGACCTACGCGTTTGAGTTTTTCCGCAGCACCCCGCCCCTCGACACGGTCTATGTGCCCATCGGCTGCGGCTCCGGCATCTGCGGGGTGATCGCCGCGCGCGACGCGCTCGGGCTTGCGACCGAGGTCGTCGGCGTCGTCGCGGCCGGGGCGGCGGGGGCGAAGCTCTCGGTCGAGGCCGGCCGGCTGACCGAGACCGACAGCGCCCGCACCTTCGCCGACGGCATGGCGGTCCGGGTGCCGGTGCAGGCGGCGCTCGACATCTACGGGGCCGGGGCGGCGCGCATCGTCGCGGTCGGCGACGACGCGATCGCCGAGGCGGTCCGGCTCTGTTTCGCCGCCACCCACAACGTCGCCGAAGGGGCGGGCGCGGCCGCCCTCGCCGCGCTGATGACGGAGGGCGGCGCCATGCGCGGACGCCGCGTCGGGCTGATCCTGTCGGGCGGCAACATCGACACCGGCTGGTTCCGGACGATCCTTGCGGGCGGGACGCCGCGGCCATGAGACTGGAAAATTTCGGGCCGGTATGCTAGATTTTCGGAATTCCCACGCAAGAACGGGAAATCCGAAGCAGGCTTCAACGAAGGAGCCGGGCCCATGACGGGCGCCGGACGGCCCATGAAGAAGATGGAAGAAGGCAAGACCGCCGCGACGGAGGCGATGGCGCAGAACGCGGCCTTGTGCTTCCGCACGACCAGGAAGCGCGGGGCCGAAGTGCTGCTGGTCACGAGCCGCGATACCGGACGCTGGGTCATTCCGAAGGGCTGGCCGATGGGGGGCAAGTCGGGCGCCGAATGCGCGCTGCAGGAAGCCTTCGAGGAGGCCGGCGTCGAAGGCCGGCTCGTCGCCGGCACGGTCGGGATCTTTTCCTATGACAAGGTGATGGACGATGGCTCGCTGCAGCCCTGCGTCGTCTCGGTCTATCCGGTCGAGGTGGCGCGGCTGAAATCGAATTTCCCCGAACGCGGCCAGCGCGACCGGCGCTGGTTCAACCCGAAGAAGGCCGCGCGCAAGGTGGCCGAGCCGGAGCTGAGCACGATCCTCGCCGGCTTCGACCCGGCGCAACTCACGGATGCGGACGGGGGAAACGCTTGATTTCGGCGCGGTTCTGCCCACATAGAACGGGTAGTTCCCGGGGTGACGCGATGATCCGCTACGCATTGACCTGCACCAACGATCACGGCTTCGAAAGCTGGTTCCAGTCGGCCGAGGCCTTCGATCGTCTTGTCGCCTCGGGCATGGTCTGCTGCACGGTCTGCGGTTCGGAAAAGGTCGCGAAAACCCTGATGGCGCCGTCGGTGCGGCCCGCGCGCAAGGCCGCGGAACCGGCCCCGAAACCGCTCTCGACCCCGCAGAACCCCGCCGAGATGGCGCTTGCCGCGATGCGGCGCAAGATCGAGGAGACGTCGGATTATGTCGGCCTGAACTTCGCCGCCGAGGCCCGCGCGATCCATGACGGCGATGCGCCCGAACGCGCGATCTACGGCGAGGCGCGGGCGGACGAGGCGCGAAAGCTGATCGAGGACGGCGTGCCGGTGGCGCCGCTGCCCTTCCTGCCGGCGCGAAAGGTCAACTGACGAAAGGGGGCCGTCTGCCCCCTCTGCGCGCTTCGCGCGCATTCACCCCCGAAGGTATTTTGCCAACAGAAGAAGGAGAAGGGAACATGCGCATTATCGTCACCGGTGCGAACCGGGGAATTGGCAGGGCGCTTTTCGATACCGCGACGGCGCGGGGCGACACGGTCACGGGAACCACGCGGCAGGCGCCGGAGGGGCCGGGCTGGCTCCGGCTCGACGTGACCGATCCGGCTTCGGTCCGTGCCATGGCGAAAGCCTTCGGCGACGCGCCGCTCGATCTTCTGGTCTGCAATGCCGGCGTCTATGCCGACAAGGGCGAGGACCTCGCGACCGGCTATCCGGCCGAGGCCTGGGCCGAGAGCTTCGCGGTCAACGTCACCGGGGTCTTCCTGACGGTGCAGGCGCTTTTGCCCAACCTTCGCGCGGGCAAGGGCAAGGTGGCGTTCATCGCCTCCGCGATGGGGTCGCAGGCGCAGGCGCAGGGGGGCAGCTACATCTACCGCGCCTCGAAGGCGGCGGCGGTCAACCTTGCCCGCAACCTCGCGACCGATCTCAAGCCCGAGGGGATCGCCGTCGGCGCCTACCACCCCGGCTGGGTGCGGACCGACATGGGCGGGGCCGGCGCAGATGTGGCACCGGCCGAGTCCGCCGGCGGGCTTCTTGCCCGTTTCGACGCGCTCTCGGTCGCGACCACGGGATGCTTCGAGGACTGGCAGGGCGCGGCGATCCCGCTCTGACCCCTGCCGTCTCGCCCCTTGCCCTTGCCGCCCCCGCCGCATAAGAAGCGCCCGATCAGGACTCGGGCGCGACAGGAGGGGGCCGGATGCCGCTTCTCGTGATGAAATTCGGCGGCACCTCGGTGGCCGACCTCGA
>WOYI011020858.1_pt1 | contig 13707 bp, 7 predicted proteins | sample 6423411 | NCBI WGS metagenome assembly WOYI01 (sample SAMN13441803, study PRJNA592873) | oil field metagenome | biome: oil field; feature: oil-well bore; material: oil-contaminated soil; isolation source: oil-contaminated soil from oil-well borehole | place: Germany: Wietze | collected 2016-10-18 ...
GCCGCATCCCCTGGCATCGACTACGCGAAGCTTTCGCAGCTCATGGGGATGCATCCGGTGGTCGCGAAGCGGCACTACCACGAGACCGGCTCCATGCGCTGGATGGAGCTTTCGCTGCGCAGCGTCGAGCAGGCCGAGAAGATCGCCGATGGCTACAAGCCCCAGCGGGGTGAATTCGGCCAGTTCATCCTCGCGATCCCCAGCCGAGGCATGTCCGCCCGCGAGGCCCGCAAGAGGGCGCAAGCCTGCGCCAGGCTTGAACCCTGGCCCGTGCTGATTGGGATCCCGTCAAACCACGCCCGCATCGCGGAGCTCTCAGCGGAGCTGGTGGCCCTTGAGCAGGTCAAGGAGCGCCACGAGCTGGGAGGAGATCCCGTAGCTAGGCGGGAGGTTTTCGCGCGCTTGGCGGCGGCCCGCTCCGACCTCGAAGACCAGCTCCAGGCTGCCGTTTCCCTATCGAAGTGGCATGACGGAAGCGACCAAGTCATCGAGCCGGGAGCCAAGCTCTCGCCTGTCGCATCAAGCCTCGCCGACGACCTCTATTGGTCCTGCCCTCCGGTTTGGAGCGAGCTGGTCAACCGGGACAGCGTTTCAAGCAACAGCGTCAAGGCGCGCCGCGACCTGCTGCACGCCATGATCAATGCCGAAGGCCAAGAGAGGCTGGGCATCGAGGGGTTCCCTGCGGAGCGCGGGCTTCTTGACACCCTGTTGACCGCCTCCGACCTCTACCGCAAGGAGGGTGACGCGTGGCGCTTCTGCGAGCCCTCCGAAGCATCGGGCAAGGGCTTCATAGAGCTCTGGCGCGCGACCCGGGAACTCTTCACGGACGCCAGCGCCCGCGTGGGCGTCGATACGATCTACGAGCGTTGGTGCCAGCCCCCCTTCGGCATGAAGCAGGGCGTCCTGCCGGTGTTCTTGACAGCCTTCCTGCTGGCGCACAAGGCCAACGTAGCCGTCTACAAAGATGGCATGTTCACGCCTCGGCTAAGCGACGCCGACATCGACGAGTGCCTGCAAGACCCGGCTCGATTCACCTTGCGCTGGATTGCCATTGACGAGGACAAGAACCGCGTCCTCGCAGGCATCGCCCGGCTGCTGGCTGAAATTGGCGAGAAGGCCGGGGCCGCCGATCCACTCGAAGCCGCCCGCGGCCTAGTGGCCATGGTCTTCAATCTGCCCGAATGGTCACGCCGTACGCAGCGCCTAGGGCCTACGGCCAAGGCCATGCGGGACATGCTGCTGAAGGCCAGCGATCCGCACAAGGTCCTCTTCGTGGACCTGGCTTCCCTGTTGAACGCAGCCGATGGCAAGTCTTACGTCAAAGAGTTGCGCGCGCCTTTGAAGGAACTCGCCACGGCCTATTCCAGGATGCTCGGGGAGGTTGAGGCCAAGATGCTGGCGGCCCTCGATGCGACCCGCGACGACTTGGACTCACTAAGGGAGAGAGCAAAGGCCGTGGCGGGCGTGACGGGCAATTTCCGGCTGGATGCCTTCGCCACGCGGCTAGCGTCCTACGATGGCTCCCGCGAATCCTTGGAGGGCCTACTGAGCCTGGCTGCGGACAAGCCGCCTCGCGATTGGGTCGATAGGCACATCGACGCAGCGCTCTTGGAGCTGGCCCAGTTCGCGCGCCGTTTCCGCGAGGCTGAGGCGTTCGTCGCAGTCCAAGGCCGCAAGGCGCGCAGCGAGGCCATCGCAGTCGTCATTGGCGCCGGCGCCGATACCAAGACGATCTCGCGCTCCTTCGCCATTTCAGATCGCCACCGCAAGACCGTCGATGACAAGGCGGCCGAGCTCGCAAGCATGCTGCAAGGCCAAGGCCTGGGCACCGATGTACTGCTGGCGATCTTGGCGAAGGCCGGCATGCAGCTGGTCACAGACAGGGAGGAGTCGAATGGCTGAGCGGCACGTCTTGGGAATCTCGGGAGGCAAGGACAGCGCTGCCTTGGCTGTCTGGATGCGTGACAAGCATCCGGATCTCGACATCGACTACTTCTTCACCGACACAGGTGAAGAGCTCCCCGAGGTCTACGAGTTCCTGGGCCGACTCGAAGGCTATCTTGGCAAGCCAATCGCGCGGCTCAACCCCCGCAGAGACTTTCGCTTCTGGCTGCGCGAATACAACCATTTCCTCCCCAACCCGCAGACCCGTTGGTGCACCCGAAAGCTCAAGCTCGCCCCCTTCGAGCAGTGGGTCAGGCCCTGGCTGGCGGCCGGCGACAAGGTCTTCTCGTATGTGGCGATCCGCGCCGACGAGGAATACCGCGAGGGCTACACTTCAAAGGCCGACAACCTGCTTGTTCGGTTGCCCTTCCGCGAGGCTGGCGTTGACAAGGCCAGTGTCGTTGACATCCTTGAGTCGTCCGGAGTCGGCTACCCGAAGTACTACGAATGGCGGTCTCGCAGCGGCTGCACCTTCTGCTTCTTCCAGCAAAAGATCGAATGGGTGCGGTTGAGAGAGCAGCATCCTGAGGATTACGAGAAGGCCAAGGAGCTTGAGAAGGACGCCTTGGAGCATGGCTCGCCCTTCACTTGGTCAAAAGGCGAATCTCTCTGGGACATGGAAAAGCCCGAGCGCGTCGCAGAGATCAAGGCTGAATACGAAATCCGCCGCGCGCGGCTGCGCAGGAGCATCCCGATCAATCCTCTACGGCCGGCGAAGGAATGTCCGGAAGACATCGACGATGTGTATGGCGAGGACGAGGGGGGCGGAGCCTGCTTGGTCTGCCACAAGTGACAATGGCATGCTCGGCCCGGTCCTAGGAGCCAAGCCGGATCAGTTGTAGCTTGCCTTGTACTTCTCGGGATTCTGGCGAATCAGCGTCGCCGACGGAAGGATGACCGCGAGATAGGACCGCTCCTCAGGCCGACGCACGCCGAGCAGTGAGCATGCGTCATACAAGGTAGACACATCGACTGCATCGCACGCGAAGTGGTGGCATATCGCTTCGCGACTGGCGCGTTCCATTGCAGACCGCGGCTGGCGAAAGGCATCGATCGCCACGCCGTCAGCAATGGCCGGCATTTCAAACGAATTCGCCCCTGGTAATAGTAGTGAACGATATGCTTGATCGACTCCAGCTTGGCCCTGACTTCCGCTTCTGCGCGAAGGTACTCCGGCGTTCCGGGGCGGAGGTGCTCGTTCCAAGCGGTGTAGCACGGCATCGAAAGGCTCCTCAGCCAAGCGACGACAGGTGGTCAAGGGCATCGTCAAGCGTCAGGAAGACGCGCTCGCAGCACTGGCGAACCATTTCGAAGTAGCGCTTCACGGAGAGATCTTCGATTTGGTCTATGAAGAAGATTCTCTTGTCCAAGGCCTTCGCGAATCCAACCTCCAAAGCCAGCGAATAGCCGCCCGGATTGGAGGCTTCCATGTTGGCAAGCACGATGTCGGATTGGCGGACCGCCTCGAGATCCCAGCGTGTGTATTCGGCCGGGTCTTGTATGTTGTGCACGCTCGGGTCGAGCAGCTCATACAGGCCAGCCAAGCGCAAGGCGGCCAGAGCCTGCCAGTTCGATCGGAAGCCTCCGGCAAGGTAGATCTTCCTACGGTTAGTCGGGCGCTCTTCCAGCATTGGCGTCCTTCTTGAATGTGAGCTCTGCAACCGCAATCGAAAAGGGCGTCGCCATCGCACGGCTGTAAAAAACCTCGCCATGCTTGAAGAGCGCCAACGCCATGCCTATCAACAAGATGGCCTGCAGGGGCCACGGCGCCGCATGATCATAGGAATGGAGCAACTGTGGCGCTGCCAGGCAGCAAACAGCGAAGTCGAATGCCAGGATGGCGAGCGACGTTCCTACGCCGTTGCAAAGCAGAGAGATGAACATGAACCTTCTACCTACCGAGGCTGCCTCGGCGGAAACAGAAAGGGCAACACTTCTAAGGTCGTTGTAGCTCCAATCCTTGGCGCTCGGCCCAGTCTGCTGGGCTTTGACAAGTTCTGCGAACCACTCGTATGACTGCCGCGTCTTCGCGTCGGCTTCGTCGAAGCGCTTGGCAAGCCGAAGCTTGACCAGCAGGCGCTTCAGTATCTGCTCGTGAACCGCTACAAGCGCATGCCCTGCCGCGAAGAGGATGCCAGCGAACGTGAGCGCAGCGGATGTTGTGTCGCCGAGCTCGAAGATCGCCTGCGTATGAAGCGGGCCCAAATGCATGACTGCCAATCCGGCCGCGAGGATGGCACCGGGCACCCAAGCCCCGATCAAGTCATTGAAGAACTTGGCGATCGTGTCTGTCGCTTCTTCGACTTTCATCCGGCGACCCCCTTGGACTCGTTGTCTGCGGAGATCGCAGCCACCGCGGCTTCGATATCCTGGTCCGAAAGGAACGGAGCCTGCGCGAAGACCAAGCCTTGCTCGCCATTGAGCTTGGCGGCCAAGTGGCCACGGCCCAGCAGTAACTCGGCGCCGGGGCGATCGAGTGCGATCTTCGAGGTGGCCTCGCTGGAGACCTTCAAGATTAGGCGGTTGCCCAAGTTCTCCCGCAGCTGCATCGGCATCACGTCCTTGTCTGGGCGCTGGGCCGCGAAGACCAAGTGGATCCCGGCCGCGCGGGCCTTGACGCCTAAGCGCTGCACAGCCGCGCCAACCGCTCCCTTGTAGGCATCATCCAGCATCCAGTCCGCGAACTCGTCATGGACCAGGAACACCATGGGAAGTCGTTCGGCTGCCGAAACCTTCGAGTTGTAGGTCGGCAGGTCGCGTGCGCGGGCCTTGGCAAACGCGCGGTAGCGGTCCTCCATCTCTTGCACCAGCGCCTCAAGGACCTCGCCAGCCTTCTCCTTGGTGGTCACGATCTCGTCGCGCATATGCGGAAGGTCAGCCAAGGGGGCGTAGTCAACGCCCATCTTGGGGTCGATCAAGATGAGCTGGGCCTGCTCCTTGGAGTTGGTCGCGGCGATGTCCAGGAGCAAGGCCTGGATCAAGACCGACTTACCGCTGCCAGTGGCTCCGGCTACCAGCGAATGCGGCTCGTGAGAGGAGAGGCCTCCGAACTCGGCGCCGAGGTTCAGGTACAGCAGCGCTCCGTTGATCTCCTGGAGCCCCAGCAGGAAGGAGGTGTTGACACCGGCGACATTGCGGTTGAGCTCCCTGCGCGCCCACAGCTCCCAAAGCGACACGGCCTGCCGCTTGGAGCCTGCAACTGTCACCACAATCTCGCCAGGCTTAGGCTGGACCGTGACCAGGCTGATCGCATGCGTGGTCAGAAGCTGGGTGCGCTTGTTCTCAATGTCCTCCACGCGCAGGCGGTCCGACCCCGCCAGCCGAACCAAGCATCCGTTGGGGGTCAGCCGCGTCCCGAGGATGGCGGCTTGGAGCCCGTAGCTGTTGAGCGCAGCCTTTAGCTTCTTGGTGACTTCCTGAGCCCATGCCTCTCGCTCGGCGTCCGACTGCGCGCCGCCTGCGAACTTGGAGGCGACGAGCGCGGCCAGGTCCGAGCCCACGCTGGGCGCGGCGGGGATTGAGCTCTGTTGGGCCGAAGTCGGCTCCTCGGCGCTGGCTTGGGCCGGGCTGTGCGAAGGAGCCGTTGGCTCTTGGGCTGGGGGGTTGGCCTCAGCCGTATCGTTGGCGTCCTCCGCGGGGGCTTCAGCGGAGGCCTCGGCTTTTCCGCTTGCAAGCTGCCCCATGGCGGCAAGCCACGGCACCCTCGGGGCGGGCGTCTTGAAGCTGTGGCCGGACCAAGGCTCGTGCGGACCGAGGCCGGCGCGGGCTTGCAGGGACGCGCCGTTCTGTGCGTAGGCGGCCACAAGCTTCCGTAGGTCCTCCCGATCGAAGACTTCCTGCCAAGCCTTGACGCCGCTCTCCTCCAGCAACAGCTCCTGCTGCGAGGAAGAGCCGGATCCCACCTCAGACGTGTGGACGTAGACCTGCGAATAGCCCCGAAGCGATATCTCGATGGAACCTTCGCGAAGCTTCGCGCGCGCGCGCTCCATCAAACCCGTCATGCCGGGCGGAATGTCAGCATCGATCAGCATGTCGGCCAACCGCGCAAGCCAAACGTCCCGGTCGAGGCGCCCAGGATCTCCGAAAAGCGCCTCCCGGAACTTGCCCAAGGTTTGAAGCAGTTGGTCCTTGGAGCTGCGCCTTGCTTGCGCCAGGCCATCGGCGGAGACGTACTTTGACTCGACCACTGAGATGGTGATGCGGATATCCCCGTCCTTCTCCTCGGCGTTGATCGCGAGGATGTCGGCGATTCGGCTTTCAGGCTGCGAGAGCCAGCTTGCATAGTCGTCAAGCAGGAAGTAGGCAGTCAAAGCCTGCCCGCCGCAGGCCTGGGCTTTGAACTCTTCTGACAGCAGATGGCGGCTGAGAACCAGACCGATCATTTCGCCAGCGGAGACACCTCGCTTGGCCGCGCGAAGGACGATGTCGCCAGAGACCGACAGAGCGTCGCGCTTGGCCCTTTCCGCGGCGCCCGCAATCTCCTCGTCGGTCAGCGGGAGGTTCAACTCGTCGAGTCGGCGCCGAACCAGTACGCCAAGCAGCCGCAGCTCGGAAGTCGAGCTGACGATCATGTTGCGGCCATTCGTGGAGCCGCGCCGGTATCGGACGACGGTGATGTTGTTGTGCTGCAGCTGCCTCTTGTCGAGCAGCTCGTCGTAGGTGGCGACCCATTCAGCCAGGCCGTGGGCGTCCTTGATGAGCGCGGCGAGATCCTGGCTTTGAAGCGAGATGCGCCGGGCGGGCAGGAAGCGCTTGTCGGGCACTGCATCCGTCTGGTTGCAAACGGCAGCCACGGCTGTGACGTAGGCCCAGCCCGATGCGGTCTGCCAGGGGCAGGTCAGGAACGTCGTCGATTTGAGCTCGTCCTCGCCAGACACGCTGCGGTAAGACCAGCGCGATGGCGCATGCTCCAGGCTCGGGCGCTCATTGGTCCAGGCGACCGGCAGCCACTCCTCCTTGGCTGAGCGTGCGACCACGTCGTGCAGGAAGGCTACGTCGAAAGCCTTGAAGCCCTGGGCGCTTTCGCTGGGTGTCGACGAGATCGGGGAGACCGCGATGCGTAGCTTCGAGATGAAGTTGTCGCTGGTCTCGCTGACCACCGGCAAGTCGGGATCGTCGCCGGCCTTGTTGACCAGCTCGCCATAGACGCTGCGCAGCTTTGCCTGGTCCACGTGCCGCACCGACACGCTGCACTGGAACCTGCCATCTTCTTGGAGCGACGAAAGCTCGCGCACAGTGGAGAGGGGGAGCTCCGCGGCATCGGCGTTGTAGAGCACCACGCTGAGGTTCGAAGCCTCGTGGGGCTGGAGGCCTACGTAGCGCTCCAGAAGCTCTCTGGCCTGCTTGGCCGCCGCCGCAGGATCCACATCGGTCATGGCGTCTGCCTCGCCTCGAACGGGCGCCTCCAGGAGGCTGTATCCGTTGACCGTGCTGCTCTCGCTCACCAGCTTGGGCGAACCCCCTTTGCCCAATACTGCGATCTCCGAATAAAAGGGATGCGCGAGCTCGTCAGTGAGCTCCCGCATGAAGATGTCGCGGTCGCCATACAGGATGCTGCCGCTCGATAGCAGATGGGTCGCGAAGCCGGCCACGCGCCGCGACTTCACCGCCAGCGCCTTCATCCGCTCCGGGTGCCAGGGCGGGATGATCAAGGCTAGGTTATCGCCAGCGACTCGGACCGTGCCCACAGACAGAATCTCGGAAACTAGCCGCGAGCGGCAGACATCACCGCGGCCATGGGCCATCAAGGTGTTCAACAGCGCACCGAAGGACTCGGCCTGGCGCATGACTGCCTCGCCATGGAGGCCGGTTGAGACGAAGTCCTCCATCCCCTTGATGTAGTCGGCCTCGAAGGCGTCCCATGCGCCGCGGACCTCATCGCGCTGAGACTGTGTGAGCCGCCCCTCTTCGAATAGCGCCTTGATTTGGCTCTTGACTTCGGCCCTCAGGCTTCGGAGCTTGTTCCCCGCCGGCACCAGAGAGCCGGCATCGGTGGAGTAAGTAGCCTCCAGCGTGCCTGTATCGAGCAGCGAGACATTCTGCACTCCGCCCTTCTTGCTGACCAAGCGCCTCGAGACTTCGGTGCAGCCCACCGCGCCCTTCTCCAAAAGGCGGCGCATGTCGGCCACCATCGAAAGACCGATCGCAGTCGGCTTGTAGCTCCACAGCAATTGGGTCTTGCCGAGCTTCGACTCGACGCCGCCTGCGACCTTGAGCAGTTCGACATCGAACTTGATCTGCAGGGCATGCCGCGAGAGCGAGGTTACGGCCTTGAACTTCTTGTTGCGGCTCTCGGCGATCTGGCGCTCCTTGGCAAGGAAGCGCTCGAAATCGAACAGGGGATCGGGCAGGTCGGCCGCGGTCATGCGCGTCACTTTCCAATCGACCTTGGCCCCCATCAGCTCCCGGAGCGCGCGATACATGGCCGAGAAGAAGCAGCCGGCGTCATGGTTGAAGCGCTCCCGCCACTCGGTCCTACCCTTGTTGACGGTGAAGCGCAGGATCCGTTCGCCGCTGGCGTCCTCCAGGCCGGCGTGCAGGTTATTGACCACCCGCGCGAAGCCATCGAAGAAATCGGTGCACTCGATGGGTTTGCCGAACAGTGCCTTTTCCCAGCGGCAGAGCAGCTTCGGGTCGCGCTCCAAGAAGCGGCGGTGGGAGGCGAAGAATTCCTCGTCCTCCGGTGTGAATTCGGCCCGGCGCTCGCGCGACTTCAAGTCCTCCAGAAGCTGGCGCGCCTCCGGCTCCAAGGCGTTCTCTTCGTCGCAGTCGTGGTCGAAGAAGCGCAGCGTTGAGTCGGCGAGGCCTTGCTGCTTCTCCTTGGGCTTGTCGAAGGCCAGGTAGACGCCATCGGCCTCCCATTCGAACTGGGCCAAGTCTGCGGCGGCCTCCAAATCGCCCATGGGGGCCGCGGCGAAGGCCACCAATGCTTGTCGAGCGCCTTCGGCAATCTCGGCGGCGTTGGCCTCGATGCGTTCGATCAGCTCATCCGCCTCAAGCGGCTGGCCGTTCTGGCGCAGCTTCCTAAGCAGCGGCGCTCGCTGTGTCAGCAGCTTGATGAACGCCTTCTGCCACGGACCACGCGCGGTCCCGAAGGTCTTCGCATTGGAGAAGTAGCCGCTGTCCCGCGGCAGCGCAGCGCACGGCAACGCATAGCCCACCGCGTCCCGGATCGGAAGGCCGCGAGTGGCAATCGCCTCGACAATCGCGGCGCAGAACTCGCCGAGCTGCACGAGAGACGGCTCTGTCGCGCTTAACAGGCCTCCGATCGCTGCCTGGAAGACGGCACGGTCGTCCGGAACAGGGGACAGGCCGCCAGTTTGCAGCGCTGCATCCACCCAAGGCTCGGCCGCGGAGCGCATCTCCTTGGCTCCAATAGGAGTGACGTGCGCCAGCGTGTCGGCCAGGTTGTGCTCGCTGCCGCTTGCAGTGAGGATCGCCTCCTTCTGGGTCTCGGCGTTGTTGCGCACATAGCCAGCGTTCTGCTGGATCAGGATCTCTTGCGGAAGGCCCTGCCCTTCCACCAGCGCCTCGGGGATCATTAGATCCACTCGCCCGACCAAGTCGGGCTTGGCCAATACAGATCGGGCCACAGCGGCGACCTGACTGGGCGAGAGCTTGTCGAGCCGGAAAAGCGCCACCGAGTCGCCCGCCTGCGCGGGAATGGCGAGGCGCTTGACGAGGATCTCCGCGCCGACGCGCCCGATGATGCGATCGGTCAGCATACGGTTTCCACCTCGGACACGAACGGGTTCTCAACAAACGAGCAAGAGTCCGAGAGCCGCCGCACGAGGCCCAGACCCACAAGCCGGGCCTCAAGGTTGTCGCGGTTTTCACTCAGCTCCGCTTGGTCGATCGTCTTTGCTTCGACCAAGCGAGCGCCCTCGGCATCGCCAATCACCAAGCCATAGCGTCGCTTCGCCTCGACCAAGAACTCATCGAACTGCATCCGGTCACCAACGATGGCGATGACGATCGACTTGAGAAGCCGGTCGTTCGGCGCGTAGCGGTATCTCCGAGACAGGCGGCGAGAGCTCAGGCCAATCGCCCGCGACCATGCCGCATGAATCTTTCCCACGTGCTGGGCATGCCGCTGAAGTGCGAGCTCGACGAGCTTGGAAACGAGCTCATCCGGTTTGCGGCTGGCATAGCCCTCTTCGTCCTTGTCGTCCTCCTGCGGCCACTGGAAGGCTTCGCGCAGCAGCTTCACGCGCTCAGCGTCGGGAAACTCTGCCGACCCCGCGTCGATCCACGCTTGCTGGCTGCGAACGGACTCGACGTGGGCACGGACCGCCTTCTCCGGGCAGCCTTGGTTGGCTTGGTAACTGTCGCCAGAGAGCGCTCGGACCTTGCGACCATCCTTGGAGACGATCTCGCAGACGAACTCGACAGGCTCGTCATCGCCTGCAGCCCGTTTGGCCCGCTCAAGGAAGTAGAGCAGCATGTTGAGGCCCGTGATCGCAATCAGATGCTCCAGCGCGTCATAGACCGGTATGTCCCTCGACAGGATTGCATGCCAGTCCTCGCACATTTGATCGAAACGCGGGTTGCTTAGCTCCGGCAGGTAGCCGGACAGGCGCGAATCCTCTGGAAGCTGCGGCGCGCCTTGCAGGGCCCGGGCCAACCGATTCATAGGCGCGGAGCGCTCGAAGAGCCGTTTGGCCAAGAGGTCGCCAAGCTCAGGGCCTCTGCTGGCTCGGGTGAGCATCAAGTAGAGCAGCTCGCCAGTCCGCGCGAAGAAGCGTCGGTCGTTGCTCATGTTGCCCTTGGCGTCGATCTGCAAGTCCTCGTAGAGCGCATCGGGGCCGAAGGGGAAGACGAACTTGGAGCTCCAGCGCTTGTTGCTTCGGGATTCAAAGGACGAAGAACGCAGCAGCTCGATGGCCTTGGCGAAGTCGTCGAAGCTGTTGAACGACTGGCGCAGGTAGGCCAAGTCAGCCGCTCCATCGCCGTTTCCGGTGCTGCCCTGCTCGAACTTCGACAGCCACTGGCGCCACTTCTCCTCGTCGGCCAGCTTGCTTTGGGAAATGGACTCGACATAGGGGTTGTTGAAGAGCAGTCCGCGAAGACGCATTTGGCGCTGCGGCTTGAACTGGACCGCCCCTCCCAGGCCCGTATGAGGCCGAAGAGGCTTATCGAGGTTTGACCCCAAGACGCCCAGGAACTCCAGCACGGTTAAGTGTGGGAGCTGCTCGTCGTAGAGGCGATGACCCCAGATGTTCTCGTCAACACAGAAATCGACGCTCTTGATCAAGGGCCGCTTGATGGTCCCACTCATACCGGCGCCCTCACGGTCACGGGGCGGGTCAAGCCACGCCCGCCAGGCTCGATCTCGATGAAGTCCAGCGTCATAGCAGCTTCGTCGCCCCCCACCTCGTCATCTTCGGCCACGCCGTTCTTGCGCACCGTCTCGGCCTTGCGCAGCAGCTTGGACTTGAACGCGAGCAGGTCTTCGAGGCACTCGTTGGAGAAGCTCGCAGGCAGCGACCCCTCCGCCACCCGAGAGAGGAATTCGTGCCGGATGGGCGTGAGATCGAAGGCAACTCGATTGGCCGCCCCTGGCGCGAGCTGAACCTCCAGATAGGGCCGGCCAGTTAGCGAATTGAGGCGGAAGGCCATGCCGACGCCTTGCTGGCGCCTGGCAGAGGTTTCGTGGTCGCAGAGCACGCTTACGCGGCTTTGCGTGAATCCGCCGGAGCTGGCGATGAACACGCGGTCGGTGTTCTCAAGCAGCAAGCCGGTCAGGACGCGGTTCAGACCCTTGGCGATCCGAGAGCGGACCGCCTCGCTGACCTGCTTCTTGCCCTCGGCCAGCGTTTCGATGACTTCCAGGTATTCGCCCGCGTAGCGGAAGACAGTCATGGCCCAGCGCGAGTAGCCGGGCTCGTCGCTGGGCAGCGTGAAGTAGAGCCTGCGCCGTTGGTCTTCAAGCATATCCATGAACTCGTCGGCGCCTCCGTCAAGCCGCGCGCCCTCATGGCCTTCCAGATAGTTCTCCTGGGCTTGAAGGTAGTTCGCGGTCGCGCCGTAGATGGGGTCGCTGGCGACCAAGCGGGCGAAGTCGGCCTGCAGCCGGGAATCGTCCTTGCCATAGACCAGCAGGCCATCGGCGGCATTGGTGGTCTCCTCGCCAACGCCAAACCCCGCCATCGCCTTGAAGACGGGGCGGTCCGCAGCCCTGCGCCTAGGCAGGTTGGCCCCGAACGCATTGGCGTAGACGCTGGCTTTGCTGACGTTGCCGGCCTCTTGGATCTTCGCCACATCAGCGCAGGTCATGAGGTTCTCTTTGGCCTCCTTGGCATCGGAGTAGCCCAGGACCATGTTCGCGCAAAGCGCGAGCAGGTCGCGGATAGGCAAGTGCAGCCCGTTCAGGCGGGCGATCTCGATGAGGTCGCCCAGTCGGCCAGCGAGCTGGCCGCCATCGGCATCTCCAAGCAGCCGGCGGCGGTTCTCGTCTATCGGACAGACCTTGCCGTCTGCCCTTAGCGCGCAGCGGGAGCAGTTCTCCCACTCCTGATGCCCGGCAACGGCCTTGGCAACCTCTTCGAATGTCTTGCGGGTCGTTGTGCGGCTGAGATCGAACACGGCCAGACGCTCAGGCGCAGGCCCAGCTTGCAGGAAGCACTCTTGGAGCGGCGTTCGCAGCGGATGCCTGCGGCCTTGGCGCTTGCCCATGTCACGCAAGCGGTCGAGCACCTGGCCGTGGTTGGCCGCGACGACCAGAACCTCGGAGTCGTCCCCGCCGAGCACCGATCGCTCCAGGCGTTGAAGCGGCAGGTCGCTCTCCTGGCCGTTGAACTCGGATAGATCCTTGATGAAGATCGCCAATCGGCCATCGGCCAGGCGGAGCTCCTTGACATTGCCTTTGGCCGACCAAGCCTTTGGATCGCCGCCGAGGCGAGCCCACAACGCGCGGCAGTGGTAGGTCTTCCCATCGCCGGCAGTCCCGGCGATCAACATGGAGCCTGGCGCCTTGGAATCGATGCGCTTGACCATGTCTTCAAGCAAAGGGGTGGCCAGCTGGATCGGCTGCACCTTCGCTCGGCCAACGGCACCCGACACATATTCGTCGAACATGGTCAGGTTCTGCGGTGTCGGACCATAGCTGCGCAGGAAGCGCACCCAGATGGCGGCCGGCGGAGCGCCGAGTTCCCCCGTGCCAAGCGGGCTGGCAGTTGTCATTTCGTCCTCCCTTACGAACTCATTCTGCCTTGCGAGTAGAGTCGCCCGGGTTTCCCAGACGACCGTGAGCCCCGCGGATCAACGGTGCAGGCACTCTACCGACGATTGGATGGCGACGGTCGTGGTGCGCCTCTTGGGGGCTTTGAGCAGCTCAGAATTCGCTGATCAAGTGGCTGCCGTCGGGCACTTGCCACGGCAACGGTCACGGTGCAGTGGGCTATGGCGGCATCCGCAACCGGCTGCCACATCGTTCGGGCTTTGAGTCCCGCCTCCAGCATGCTCCGGGTGCACCGACGACAGCGTGCGCCGGGCCGGTAGGTAGATCTTCACCATCGCCAGCACCGTGACCGCCCGAGTTGCCTTTATGGCCAGGCACCGGTGGCGCGCGTTGGCGCCTCCCACAGTCGCCTGTACACGGCATCCCGTCAGATCGACCCGACGATGGACACGGGCGTGGACTTCACTGCGGAGTACAAGGCGGCGATGGAGATGCAGGCGAAGTAGCCCTGGCCCGGCTCCGCGTCGAAACCCCCCTCGCAAACGCGCCATTCCGCGGCGCCGCGGCAGCGGCCGGCTCCTACC
>WOYI010661091.1_pt3 | contig 13704 bp, 12 predicted proteins | sample 6423411 | NCBI WGS metagenome assembly WOYI01 (sample SAMN13441803, study PRJNA592873) | oil field metagenome | biome: oil field; feature: oil-well bore; material: oil-contaminated soil; isolation source: oil-contaminated soil from oil-well borehole | place: Germany: Wietze | collected 2016-10-18 ...
GGGGATGATGATCAATACCCTATTGCACATCCGTCTTTTCTCGCGTCCGACCCGCCAATGATCACGCCGCGCTCCGGGTCGCGCATCAGGATCTGCCCGCCGCCAAAGAGCGCCCGCGCCCGGCCGCCAACCGGCGAGACCCGGTGGCCCTTCTGGCGCAGGGCGGCCATCTCGTCAAAGCTGAAGCCCTCCTCCAGGAAAACCTCGCCGCCGGGGTCCTGCGCACCGACGCCGCCCCCCGCGTTCACTTCCAGGCAAAAGCGGGGCATATCCAGCGCCTGCTGGGGGTTCATGCCCAGGCCCACCAGGTTGGAAAGCGCTTGCAAATGGGCCTGGGGTTGCATGAACCCGCCCATGATGCCAAAACTGGCGAAAAGCTCCCCATCCCTGGTGATCATTCCGGGGATGATGGTATGATAGGGCCTTTTGCCGACCGCCAGCGCGTTGGGATGCGCCGGATCGAGGCTGAAGAGCGCGGCCCGGTTTTGCAGGAAGACCCCCGTCCCAGGCACCACCAGCCCCGTCCCGCCGCCCATGTAGAGGCTGTTGATGAAGGAACAGGCATTCCCCTCGCCGTCCACCGCGCTCATATAGACCGTGTCCTCCCCGACGGGCTGGATGCCGGTCTGCAAGTGCGGGATCGCCCGGTCTGACTCGATCAGCGAGCGGCGTGCGGCAATATACTCGGGGGAAAACAAGTCGGCATAGGGAATTTCACCATAGCGCGGGTCACTGACCCATTGCAGGGCCTCCGTGAAGCCCAGCCGCATGCACTCGATCAGGGTGTGGGTGCGCTGGACCGGGTCCATCCCGGCCAGGTCGAACCCATCCGCAATCCGGGCCGCCATCACAGCGGCAAGGCCCTGCCCATTGGGCTGGCATTCATAGAGCCGCACCCCGTGGTAATCGGCGGAGATCGGCTCCACCCACTCCGCTTCAAAGCCATGCAGGTCTTCAGGCGTGAGCCAGCCGCCATATCGCTGAACATGCGCACTCAGTTTATCCGCAAAAGCCCCCTCGTAGATGTAATCTCTGCCCTCGGCCGCGATCCCCAGCAGGGTCTCGCCGAGGGTTGGCAGTTTCATCAGCTCCCCCACCGCCGGCGCGCGGCCAGCCACCAGAAACTCGTTCCCGCTGGGCTGGGGCGGGCCAGAACGCCGCAAATATGGAGGCAGGCTCTCATCCACGCTGTCACGCAGCAGCCGCCCGGCCATCAACTCCCAGCCCGAACCGATCCACTCGGTCACCGGGTAGCCTTCCAGCGCGTAGCGGACCGCCGGGGCGAGCGCCTCCGCCAGGCTCATCCGGCCAAAGCGCTCCAAAAGGGCGGACCAGCCCGCGACGGTGCCGGGCACGCTGACAGCCGGACCCATGAACTGCGGCATTTCGCTGTATCCCATCCGCCGGACAGCTTCGATTGACGCGGCCTGCGCGGCCGGGCCGCTGCCATTGAGGGCATAGACCCGTTTGGAGTTCGCGTCCCAATAGAGCGCGAAGCAATCCCCGCCGATCCCGGTGGAAATAGGTTCCACTACATTCAGCGCAGCCGCCATCGCGATCGCGGCGTCGGCGGCGTTGCCGCCTGCCCGCAGCATATCCAGCCCCGCCAAAGCCGCCAAAGGCTGACTGGCCGCGGCCATCCCCCGCGTAGCCATCACGTTGCTGCGGCGGGATCGAAATTTAAAGTCATATTGCATGAAAAAGACTCCTGACGAAAAGGCAATGGAATATTATCGATTATACATGAAGCCCTATGAGCCGTTACGCCCTTGCCCTTCCCCACTCGCAATCAACCATCCCCAAGCAGCTCAGCAGAAAGGATTATTATCGGGTTAAAATGACGCACCAAACCCAAGCCATGGAAAACATTCGCCAGTTAATGGATCGCTAAATTGAATCTTCATAATTTCTCAACCTTTTTCCATGAGATATTCAATAGTACGTTCCAAATTCCAGAAATGCTTCATACAAAGCCTGGATATTTTCCAAGGGCACATCGGGGCCAATCTCACCGCAGGCAATGATACCACCCTCAGGACCGCCACAAGCTTCAAAAGTACGCTGAACTTCCTCTTTAACTTCCGAAGGAGAACCAAAGGGAAGAACACCTTGGCGATCAATATCCGTCCGAATGGCGACCTTCCCGCGGATGTTCTTCGCAACCCAATCATGGCCAATAACTGCAATCTGGCAATTAATTACATTGACCCCAATATCCATTAAATCTGGAAAGATATCATTAATATGGCCATCCGTATGATACCAAACATCCATACCCGCATCCCGAACCTTCTTGAACATCTCCGCATAGACGGGTTTGAACAGCCGCCTCCAGGTTTCCGGTTTGATGAGCAAACGATTTTGTTCACCCCAGTCGTCGGCAAAATGGAGGCCGTCATATTCCAACTGGGTCCACTGATCAATCCAGTTCAAATTAAAAGCCAGCAAATCTTCCATGAGCGTTCTCAGCTCATCGGAATCATACGCAATATCCATAAATAGGTTTTCGGCGCCTCGGATCTGTTGCAGCTGTTCAAAATAGGTAATCCAGGCGCCGCGCGCATACCATTGACCGTCTCCGCCAACCATGTGTCCACTATACTGTCTGAATCTTGGCGGACCCGCAGAAAAAACCTTTGGCCAAACATAGGTCTTGTAATTCTCTATTTTAGCCAACGGGAATTCGACAGGGATGCCACAGATGCCCGCTTCCTCAACCTGCCAGACGGTTCCAAAATCATCCCTATTCCGCCCTTGTTTATAGAGGGGAGGGAATTCCTCAAGCGGCAGGTCGTCTAAATAGTCCCAACCGAAATCATCCCGATAATCAGATAAAATCTCATTCAAGCGCTCGCCGTACTTCAACTGCGCGGCGGGCAAAACAGCATGCGAAATTGGCACGCGATCCGGAAAATTAAAATGGATTGCTCGGTTAACTCGTTCTCTGCTGTTCATCCCTTACCTTCCCAATCTGGCACTAAAGAGTGGGCAAATGTTCGATGTTTTCCATCAAATTCTTTGCCATCGCGATCGCGCCCAAGACGCCGGACCGGTTACCCAGCTTAGGCGCGATGATATAGTCATCAATATTCTCCAAAAGTACGCTGGATTGGATATATCCATTATTCATCTTCAATACCCGCTCTCGAACGGATTGATGAAATCCCCGATGTTTGGAGATCCCCCCCCCTAGAACAATGCGTTGGGGAGAATAAGTGTAAATTGAGATCAGCAATGCCAAAGCGATGTATTCCGCTTCCAATTCCCAGCCGATGTGAGAATCAGAGAGCATTTCAGGCTGCACGCCCCAGCGTTTATTCATGGAAGGGCCTGATGCCAGGCCTTCAAGACAATCTCCGTGATAAGGACAAAATCCCGGGAATGGGTCCTTTCCCCAATCGTGAGGGATTGGAATATGCCCAATCTCTGTATGGATCAAACCATGCAGGGGGACCCCATTGCTGATCACGCCTGCCCCAATGCCTGTTCCAACCGTCATATATAAGAAGGGGTCCAGGGACCGGTTTCCAGGCACCCAGGATTGCTCTCCAATCGCAGCAGCATTGACATCCGTATCAAAAGCGATGGGCACGTTGATGGCTCTCTGGATCTCGCCTAAGAGATCAACATATTGCCAGCCGGGTTTTGGGGTCGTGGTGATATAGCCATAGGTTTCAGAATCGAGGTTCAAATCCACGGGGCCGAAAGAAGCTATCCCGATAGAAACGAGGTCACCTTGCTCATAAAACGGTTTAAAAAAATCAATCACCTTCTGGATCGTTTCTGGTGGGTCAGTCGTTGGAAAATTTACATCCGATACGATATGTTCAGGATTCTCTCCAACCGAGCAAATAACTTTGGTCCCTCCTGTTTCAATGCCACCAAAATACGCCATGTCCAATTCTTTCATGTAATTTAAAAGAGACAATAGGGCCGCTATTCATGATTTGCTTAACATCCTTTTGAATCTTCCTAAATTTTAATTCTTCAGAAATCTACTATGCTTTAATCTTTGAACGATAGGAACTAAGCAATACCGCCAGGAACATAACAGCGGCTTTCACGATATATTGAGAATGGACATCAATATTGAGGAGAGTCATGCCATTGCTGAGAACACCCATGAAGATCACGCCGATCAGCGTTCCCCAGACTGTTCCCGCGCCCCCGGTAAAACTCGTGCCCCCAACGACCACTGCTGAAATCACATCGAGTTCCCAGCCCTTGCCAAAGGTGAATGTTCCCGCCATCACCTGGCCGGAGGTCATGAAACCGGAAATAACTGCCAGAACCTGTACGATAATAAAAGCGATTATCTTTGTTTTACCAACGTTGATACCACTGAGCCGGGCTGACTCCGGATTCCCGCCAACGGCATAGGTCGCTCGCCCGATGGTTGTGAATTTCATAATGAACCAGACAATCAAAAAACAAACCAATAAAAATATTGCCGGGATCGGTATACCCATCGTCCCGCCAATTCTTCCCCCGCCCAGCTGGTTATACCAGTCTGGAAATTGGTTGGGGATTGGAAATCCTTCGGAAAGCCTGCCAGCCAGCCCGAGCAGGGCATATAAACTGGTCAATGTGATGATGAAGGCTGGCAAACCCGTTTTTTGCTGAAACACCCCATGCAGCCAGCCAACCAGAACAGCCATCAAAAGACTCACTACCATCCCAAGAATACAGGCCAGGGTGAGGTCCATGCCGGCAGCGGTCAAATCTCTACAGAACAGCGCGACGATCACACCCGAAAGGCCAACTGTCGAGCCAATGGACAAGTCAATCTGGCCCGCAATGATGACCATCGTCATTCCAAAGGCAATCACACCTTTCAGGGAATTGGCCCGTAAAATATTCATCCAGTTCGCCCAGGTCAGGAATCGATTGGCCCCAAAGGCCAAACCAATCACCATCAGGATCAGACAAACCTCGATGACATGGTCCAGAATAAAAATATATGTTTTCCGTTTATTGAAGCCGCTCTTATTAGAAGTGGTCTCCATCTCTTATTATTCTCCTCTCATACAAATTTCGTAAAGATCTGCAACGTCTATCTCGCTGGGATTGACTTCATCAACGATCTCCCCGCGGCGCATAATCAGAATTCGGTGACAGACTTCCAATAATTCTTCCAATTCAGTTGAAACAAAAATGGCGGATACACCCAAACGAGCTTGCTGCCAAATGATCTCAAAAATCTGTTGTTTCGCATTGACATCAATGCCGCGTGAAGGTTCGTCATAAAGCATAATCTTTGGCCTGGTGTTCAGCCAGTTCCCAACCACTACTTTCTGCTGATTACCACCAGATAATGACCCGCACGACGCGTTTATATCATTGACAATGATATCCAGATTCTTTATTTGCTCTTTTGCAAAGGAAGTTCGCATCTTTTGGTTTTCAAGCAACCCAGTTGATGTATCTTTCATGCTGGCATAACAAAGGTTATCTTTGACAGAATGCATCAAGATCAAACCTTCCAATTGCCTGTTCTCCGGGGTTAACCCGACACCGGCATCAATCATTTTGATGGGGTTCGTGGCGGTGAAAGTTTTTCCTTCAATAACAATTTCCCCACCATCAATTGGATCTGCGCCAAAAATGCCACGCAATAATTCCGTTCTCCCTGACCCAAGCATTCCCGCGATGCCCAAGACCTCTCCTCGTTTGAGAGTGAAGTTGATATCCTTATACCAACCCTCCCGGGTCAGACCTTTGACTTCCAGAACCGGTTCATCTTGAACGACAAGATCGGAGGGGCGCGCTTTGGTTTTCACCTCGCCAAACATCATTTGCACGATATCCTTTTGGGAAACATCGTCCAAATTCTGCGTCCCGATCAATTTTCCGTCTCGCAACACAGTGACAGTATCTGCAATGAGAGGCAATTCCTGCAGTTTATGGGTAATATAGATGATAACCACGCCCTGTTCCCTGAGTGAACGCACGGCGTTAAACAGGTTTTCAACCTTACTTTGAGCTAACGCGGAGGTGGGTTCATCCAGTAATATCACTTTAGGATCAAAACTCAAAGCTTTGGTGATCTCCACAACCTGCATCTGCCACATACTGAGGCGGGACACCTGTTCGTGAGGATCAATATCAACTTTCATGAGTTGAAGCAGATCCTCTGCTCTTTGATAAGCTTTTGGCCAATCAATGATATTGTTCTTTTTCGGAAGACGGCCCATGAGGATATTTTCTGCAACCGACAGCCCTGGGATGAGGCTCATCTCCTGATAAACGCTTACGATCCCTTTTTTATATGCATCCGAGGTGGAATTAAAATGCAATTCTTCATCATTTAAATAAAAATCCCCGCTTGTCGGTTTAATCGCCCCTGCCAGAATCTTAACAAGCGTGGACTTCCCAGACCCATTCTTTCCTACGAGCGCATGCACTCGGCCGCCACCAAAAGAAACGCTGACATCATCTAAGGCCCGAACACCGGGGTAATCTTTTGTGATATGCAACAATTTCATTGTCAGGACACTCATTTGGTTTTCCTTATGCCTAAAGAATTTGGAACGGGGAGACCGGAGTCTCCCCGTTTTATTCAATACTGTTTGAGAGGGTTAATCCAATCCGTTGGCTATCCGCCACTCTCTGACGCCGTCCGGGTCTGTGAGGCTGAGATAGGTCCCGGGGACAATGGTGGTCTTGCCGGCATCGGGGTTATCCTTACCAAGCAAGGTCAGCGCCAGGGATTCCACAGCTTTGTAACCCTGACTGTAGGGGTCCTGAGCGACGACTGCGATCAGAATGTCGTCGCCGCTCAAGATCATGCTGGTCTGCTGGTCGCCGCCATCATATCCGAAGACGATCACCTGTCCGGCCAAACCGGCCTGTTTCACGGCCATCGTCGCGCCAATCGTGCTGCCATCATTGCAGGCCCAAATCACATCAATCTCAGGATGAGCCGTCAACATATCGCTGACCTTGGCAAGGGCATCGTCCTGCAGGTGCGAACTGACCGCCGCAACCTCTGTATAGGTCACGCCACCTTCTTCCAAGCCAGCATAGAAACCGCCCCAGCGGGCCTTGGACTGATCGGGGAGCTGGTCGTCAAAGTCCACCCGGGCAACATTGACCGTATCGCCAATGTTCTCCTTGATGTACGCGGCCGCATTCGTCCCCACCAGCTTGCCATTGGTCTCATCATCCGAGGTGTAACCCCCGGCAAGAAAGGACGTATCCCCCAGGTTGATGTTCGTCACAGCAATTTGAATGCCCTGGGCAGCAGCTTCTTTTAGATTGGCCACGGAAGCATCCGGGCTGAGGGGTGCTATCGCGATCCCATCCACGCCCTGGGCAATATAGGTTTGGATCAGTTCAGCTTCCTTGGCCTGGTCATTATTGGTGTTGGCTGTCAGAACGGTGATCCCGTAATCTTCCCCGGCTGCCACGTACCCTTCAACCATACTCTTCATGAATTGGTCATCCTGGAACACAACACCTGCCACAACGATATCTGATTCTGTAGCTTCGGTCGATTCAGCCGGACCACAGGCGCTAATGAGCATAGCGAAAACTGTCATAACGCTGAAAATTATTAGACTCTTCTTACTATTCATTTTCTTTTCCTTTTTATCAGGTTTAGTTTGGCTCAACTACCGTTAAAAGAACAAAAATTCTTTTTCCCTTGCCACCTCCCTCCAATGCCCTTATCTTCGCCAGGATGATTGTTTGTTAATGTAAATTGGCTTGTTATATTCCAAAAAACCTTTCACTAAAACTAAAGGTTTTTCAAAATCCCATTCCCATTTCCCAATAAATAGATCAAAGATTAACAGAATATTAAGGATAGGGGTACTTGGGACTAACAGATGTTTATGTTTATATTATTGTGGTCGTCTATTACCATATTATCATATATTTCATTGGTTTTCAAGGATTTAGTGCGACAACAAACATTTAAATATGTTTGACTTTTAACATTTATTCCTATATAATCCAATCAGGTTCGAAATATTAATGAGGCAAACGGAGGATGCATGAAAAGCACCCAGAGGCAGAAAAATATCATTGATCTGATCAACCAGTCTGGATTTATAACGGTTAAGAGATTGAGTCAGCTCTGTGATGTCTCCGAGATGACCATCCGCCGCGATCTTGAAAAACTCGCCCATCAAAAGCTCATTAAACGGACGTATGGTGGAGCGACGCCCCTGCTGGATCAAAATGACACAGATGAACAAACCAACCTCCCCCTGGCCCAAAGCAAAGAAATGTTATCGCTGGAGAAAATGGACGTCATCATCGCATCCTCTGTTAATCCCTACTTTGATAACCTCCTGGTTAATCGAACGACCAAAAAAGGTATCCCTATCATCGCAGAATCCATCGAACTGCCCAATCAAAAGACGATTGTGGCTGTGGACAATTACCAAGCAGGCTATGACTTAGGCGTCTGGGCGCGGGAATATCTTGACAAAAAAGATGTCAAAAATATCTTCCTTTTAGACCTCACCTTTCACCAACCCAACACATTGGAAAGAAGTCGTGGGTTCACGGATGGAATAAAATGTTTCGGGACAGTCTGTGAAACCGTTTTATCCATCAATGCCGGCTCCAGATATTCCTCGGCCTATCAAATTGCACAGGACGCGCTGACCGTATACCCCCAAATAAACCTGATTTTTGCCATCAACGACATAACCGCCTTGGGTGCGATTAACGCCTGCCGGGATATGGGAATTGATCCGGAACAAATGACCATTATCACCTTTGGGCTGGAAGGGGACACGCTGATCAATGAACTCATGGCCCCGAACAGTTATTGCAAGGCAGGCCTGGCAATGTTTCCTGAAATTTCCAGTCAGCTATGTATTCAGGAAGCCATTGCAGCCTATCAACACCTGCCTCAGCAAAAGCGCAATGTGATCCCCCACACCATTTTGACAGCCGAAAATTTAAGTGAATATTACAGCAAAACCGAAGATGGCTGGAAACTCAAATGGGAGACGGCTTTCAAGAATCTGAACATTCCCAAACCGCTGGGTAACCAGAGCGGCTTTCAGGAAAATAATCTGCCAATGCAAATTGGATTGATCATCCCTTTCTCTGAACACGAATGGTATAAAAATTTAACCCGGTTCTTAAAAGAACAAGCCCGTCAACAAAAAATCGTCCTCCAGATCATCGATGCTGATCAAAGCGTGCACGACGAAGTTGAGCTTCGCCGGAAACATATCGCCAGAAAAGCCGCCTCCAATGTTAAATCGGGCGAGGTCATTATCATTGACAGCGGCCCCATTTCACGTTACCTCGCTGAGGCATTAAAAGGGAAAAAAGGGATTACCGTCATAACCAATTCCATTGAAGCCTTTGAAACGCTCAATCGAACCCAGGGGATTGTCCTCATTTTGACAGGGGGCGCTGTCCGATCCAGCACCCAGGCTTTGGTTGGCCCCACGGCGGAATTGGCGCTAAAAGAGTTGCGAGCGGATAAATTATTTCTGATGGTCAGCGGCATCACCCTGGGATTCGGCTTGTCCCACCACACCATTTCAGAAGTAACCATCAAACAAGCAATGATTAATTCAGCTCGCGAAGTGATCCTGGTCGCAGATCATACCGCCTTTATGGCAGATGTCGGGATCCAGGTTGCGCCGCTTGAAACTGTCAACAGGCTGATTGTTGATGATGCCCTGCCGCCCAGCACTCGATTGAATTTATCAAAATCAGGCATCCAGATTGTGATCGCCTAGCCCCCTTCAGCATCGTCCTGTCCTTGTTTGCGAGAGGCTTTTTAGATCAACAACTCTCAGGGTTAAAATATTCCCGAGCTTTTTCTTCTATAAAGAAAAAAGGCTCTCGTTTTCCTCCAACCATTGGCGCAGGCCGTTCCCGAAGAAATCATCGATGAAATCCACGCTCCAGAGCGTGCTGCAGGCCACGCCCATTTTGGTGAGTGAAGCGTTGAGATTCAGCATCCCCACCAGCCCGGGCGCGCTTCCGCTCCAGTTGGCCACAGTCAGGATCGGGCTGTGGTGCGTGCGCAGTCCGGCCAGCACATGGGAGCTATACTGCCAGCCGGCCTCGGCCACCACCAGGGGTGCGCCATAGGAGACCCTTTTTCAGAGAGACGAAGGTGATGAGCATATTATCATCTTCTACTTTATCTAAATTACGTCATTCCCCGGCATAGGCCCGCAGGAGCACGGCGCCATCCGTCGTTTTAATGGTATAAGGGCCCAATGCCGCCGGCAGCAGCGTGAACCTGACCGAGTCCAGGCTGATCCCAGCCACATCGGCCCGCCCCTCCAGCACGCCCCAGATCTCCAGGGTGGATCCATCGCAGTCCCCTTCAAAAACCGCGCCAGGTTCGAGATAGATCCGTTCGGTGGTAAAAGTACTGTTCACGCAAAGCTTCTCGCGCTTCATCCCGCCCTGCTCTTCGATCACCTGAGGCGGCATGATTCTCAGCCCTATCTGGTCAAAGCGGGAGACTTTGACGGCCAGCTCGGTCTGCAATTCGCGAGGTTTGCCATCCCAGCCAGGCCGGTTCCAATCATAGACGCGGTAGGTGGTGTTAGAGTTCTGCTGGATCTCCGCGACGACCGCCCCGGCCATCAGCGCGTGGATCGAACCGGCGGGGACGCAGATATAATCGCCGCGTTTGATCGGGATGATATTGATCTTGTCCTCCACCGTGCCGTCCCTGACCGATTCAAGCAGCTCCTCGGCCGTCATCTTTTCCGTGAGGCCCAAGGTGACGCTGGCGCTGGGGTCCGCTTCCAAAACGACCCACATCTCATTCTTGCCCAGTTCATGATCGAGATGGGCCTTGGCATAAGCGTCATCGGGATGCACCTGGAGCGAAAGGTTCTGCCGGGCATCCAGCAGCTTGACCAGCAGCGGGAATTTCCCCTGTTCGGCAAACCAGGCAAACTTCGAGCCGACCAGTTCTTCACCGAATTCTTTGATCAGGTCCGAAAGGTTGCGACCCGCGAATTTGCCGTTGGCGATGGGTGTCATGCCGTCCTTGTGGTCGGCAATATCCCAACTCTGGCCGATCCGCTTGCCCTCAGGCAGTTCCCGGCCGAATTTGCTCAGATTGCGCCCGCCCCAAACATCTTCGGTGTAGATGGTATTAAAAATCATGGGATACAGTTCTGTCATCATTCCTCACTTCGTTGTTTTGTCATCGCGGATTGAAAACAAGCCCTCAGGCCGGCACCAGGCGGACATCGACTCCCATCTCGTTCAGCGCCTGAACAATCCTGGGGTCAGCGTCGCTGTTGGTCACCAGAATGTCAATTTCAGAAAGACCCATCACACGGGAGAGCGCGCTCCTGCCAATCTTGGTCGAATCGATCATCGCAATCCGTTCCCGGGCGCTGCGGCACATCACACGCTTCATACTATCATAAATCGGTGATGGATCAACCAGACCGTCTTTGAGCGTCAGGCCCGACGCGCTGACCAGGGCGCGGTCCACCCGGTAAGCGTGGAAAAAGTTCTCCGCCTGCGGTCCGATGAAGATCGCGTTGGGCTGATTCAGCACCCCGCCACAGCAGAGCACGGTCTGGATCGTGTCATAGACCTGGGCAAGGGTCAGGGTGTTGAGACCGTTGGTGATCACGGTCAGGTTCGGCACGTCAAGGTGCGGGATCAGGCAGGCCACGGTGCTGCCTCCTTCCAGGATCAGGTCATCCCCCGGCCGAATGATCTCCCGCGCCACATACTTGCCGAGAGCGATCCGGCGGGGGTCTTGCAGGCCCGCCGGGAAGGGATAGGCGTGATGCGTCCCAGGGACACCGCTATCCATCGGATCAGCCTGAGTGCCCAGCTCCCAATCCGGGATCGCCAGCCCGCCATGCACCCGCTTGACCAGTCCCTGCTCCTCCAGCTCCTCGATATCGCGCCAGATCGTCATTGGGGAGACATCAAAATGCTTGGCGACCTCAACCGTTGAGAGAAACCCCCTGTGCTGGAGCCACTGCAACAGCTGGTTCTGGCGTTCCAATTGCAGCATAATTATATCCTTTATTAACAATTAGTAACATAATATAACACCCACACAGAATAAATGATAATATCTGTTATCTCAGACGTCAATCCCCGGATGCGAACTCATCCGGCGCTATAAGGAGATTAATGACCATGACAAAAGCCCCCATTACCCGACTTGAACTTTCCAAGATGATAGACCATTCCCTGCTCAAACCTACCCTCACCCGGGAAGACACCCTCAAGGGCCTGGAAGTTGCAATCAAAGAACAGGTGGCCTCCGCCACCATCAAACCCTGCTACACAGCCCTAGCAGCGGATATGCTCAAAGGCACCGGCGTGATGGTGAACCCGGTGATCTGCTTCCCCCTGGGCTATGATACCACCGAGACCAAGGTCTTCGAGACCAAACAGGTGATCGACCAGGGCGCAGAGGAAATCGACATGGTCCTGAACCTGGGCGCGCTGTTCAGCGGCGACTACCAGTACGTGCAGGATGACATTGCGGCCGTGGTGGAAGCCGCGCAGGGCCTCACCGTCAAGGTGATCCTAGAAACCGGTTACTATGAAGACCTGGACCTGATCGTCAAAGCCTGCCAGCTGATCGAAACGGCTGGCGGCCATTTCGTCAAGACCAGCTCCGGTTTTGCATCCTCCCCCTACAAAAACGAATTCGGCGAGACCGTCGGCTACACGAATGATATTTTACGCCTGATGCGGGATTCCGTCAGCGACAAGGTACAGGTCAAGGCCGCGCAGGGCGTCCGCCGGCTGAAAGATGCCCTCGAAGTGATCGAGATCGGTTTCACCCGCTTCGGCGTCAGCCGCACCACCGAACTGATGAAGGAATACGACGAGACTTACGGGTAAGGTCTCATTTTCGATTCTTCTTTGATGAGTCCGGCTGCCGTGGTGGATGGGTGGCCGGACCTTTTAGTTATTAACAGGATAGATTGTAGATCTGCATAAAATTAACTTTTAAAATAACCACCCCATTTTGCGTCGTGAATTATTGAATCAAACCTTGAATATTCTTTACCTTGCGAATCAAAAACCGAAATTTTAGCAGTTAAGTGATTATTAATGAGTTCTTCAGAAACACCAGGTCCTAAAGGTATTGAAATACTATCACCATCTTCTATTTTGACTGGGAACCTCATTTGGATAGGAGATACATCAAACAGAGCATTTTGTGGAACAATTTCCCAATGTTTTCCTTCATCATCTGGAATGCCGGTTGCCATTGTCAACCCAGTCAATGTGACTGGTCTATGTCCAGAATTGGTAATCACTAAATTTACGCGCTCGTACCAAGTAACATACTCAAGTATTATTGTAAGATTTCTTAGTTCTTTCAACCATTCTCTGATTCCTAAGATCGTTGACAATATCGCACCATAAAGAGCAATCAGCAATTCTATGGACATATCGTCCTCCCTAGAAATAAACAGTAATAATAAATGATACCTTAAATGCAATTTTTCAATTCCTCTCAATTAGGTAGTTTTGAAATTGCTCTCCTTGCCTGTGTTCATATAATTAGTGCGGACATACCCTACTCTCTAAAAAATATCCACCTCTTCCCCATCTTTTCACTCTTTATTTCAAGAAAACGTAGGTCATGTACCGCGGCTTCGCCGCGGTACATGACCTATTTCGTTCTTTGGGGGAAAAGATGGAAAAGGGAAAATGGGGCTGTCTAAAAAGGCAGCTCCTTTTTGATTAAAACATGGCCAATAAGGCATT
>WOYI011367948.1_pt1 | contig 13700 bp, 10 predicted proteins | sample 6423411 | NCBI WGS metagenome assembly WOYI01 (sample SAMN13441803, study PRJNA592873) | oil field metagenome | biome: oil field; feature: oil-well bore; material: oil-contaminated soil; isolation source: oil-contaminated soil from oil-well borehole | place: Germany: Wietze | collected 2016-10-18 ...
GTCATGTACCGTGCTCCGGCAGTTCCTGTATAGATCATGACCCCATAACCGTGGGTTGTTAAACAGTCGTGTATTCCGGCGATAATCTTCATATAATATGGTCGCCCGAATTCACTGAAGCAAAATAACATTGTTTTACTAGAATCATCTCGGATATTAAATGTCTTTTCTGTCATACCCTCGTATCCAAGCTCTTTGCAAACCTGGAGTATCTTTTCCCTTGTTGCATCACTTAGGTTACTACGGCCACTGATAGCATTAGAAACGGTTGCAGGTGATACACCTGCTACTTTAGCCACATCTTTAACAGTAATTGTATTCAATACCTTTTACCTCCATTTGCAAGTCTTGTTTAAAATTTGCATTCATTTCAAATATTACTACGGATTGATACATTTGTCAATAATGTTTATGTAAATAGTCATCACGTTTACATAAATCTACTGTCTTATTTCGATATTGTGTTATGATAGCATGCAAGTATAAAAAAGACGAAATGACAGAAGAGAATTTCGCTTGTGAAAAAAAATAGATATGTTGAGAAATATGTTTAACTGATTTGTAATTTAATGTGAATAGGAAAGAACAATTAGATTGTAAAGATTTTCTGTTTAATTCTAATAAGAACTCCCCTTATATTAAGGAAAAAAACATAAATTGTCACATGAGGTTAATACGGCTCTTATATGGAGAATGATTTATCCATTAATGTGTTTTTTAAAAGCACAATCAAACAGATAATCTAATTTGTGAATGAAAATAACCCCATTTAAGAAATATGTGGTGCTATATGAAGTAATTGTTGTGCAACACTCGTAAGAAATTAATGAAATAGTTAATCACTAAGAGTCTTTACTCCGATTTTTTTTCAAATATGCTTTAGGGGACATCCCGTAACGCTCTGAAAAAGCTCGATAAAAGGTACGATCACTTTCAAAGCCAGCTTGCATGGATGCGTTAAGCACATTTGTTCCATTTTTTATCATCTCGAACGCGTTACTCGCACGAATAGAATTAATGTAATCTTTTAAGCCAGTTTTGGTATAAGAATTGAACATACTTGAAAAATGATTAGGAGTATACCCAAACTTCTTGCTTAAAGTTTTCAAGGATAAGTCACCAAGTATATTTTCATGGATATGTACCATGACTTCTATCATTGTATTTAAAGCGGCCTTTTTCTTTTTAGAAGTATAGCCAATCGCATCTGTAATCAATCCAACTACTACAAAAATAAGTCCATTTTTATAGAGCGAGTTGTCCATCTTTCCGTTAAGTTCTCTCAGTTGATCAAAAAGCGGTAGTATTTTTTTATACACGTCGGAACGACATAGAAACGGATTGTTTAGTTGCATACCATCAGTAGTCTTTTGGTACTCCATCATCAAATCATCGGACAAGATGAAATAATAACTGTCGGTTTTATCTTCTAAGATTTCGTAGGAATGTATGTCAAAAGCGTCTGTAATCGCAATATCGCCCTTTTCGAGAATTCGTGTATCGCCGTTAATAGTCACTTTTATTTTTCCATTTTTTACAACTAAAACTTCTAGTTGCGGGTGAAAATGTGATCCTATCCCAAGAGAAGGATTTATTTCGACTCTGTAATTTTGTATAACCCTTTGAACCTCATATTGGCTATTGTTTGATTTCGTTATCATATATGTAGTATAATCTTTTCATTTATTGAAAATCAATAGAAATCGTAATTTATGTCAGAAATTAAATTGTTTGTGTCTGGTTTAGATAGTTTTTTTGTACTATAATCAAGTTGTAATGTATTTATGTAAAATTAAACGTTTATTTACATAAATACTCGTTAAGAAATGAAAATTAAACACTTTTGCTGTATTATAGGACAGTAAATTAAAGAGGAGACATATGCCAGAGATATTTGAGCTGATTATGGTCATTTGCTTCGGCATATCTTGGCCAGCCAGTATTATAAAATCACTTCAGGCAAAAACGACAAAAAGGAAAAAGTATTTTTTCCAGTGGTTTATTTTTATCGGTTATATAAGCGGTTTCATCTGGAAAATATTATCAAGAAGTCTTACCTATGTCTTCTTATTTTATGTGATTGATTTCGTGATGGTAAGCGCAGATATATCATTATATTACCGCAACAGTATGCTAGATAAGACAAAAGACTTAGAGGAACTGGTAACCCTATGAAAATCCTTTGTGTTGGAAATAGTTATTCGGAGGATGCAACTGCATATCTTCAAAGTATGAATGATGAATTCTATGTGCGAAACCTGTATTATCCAGGTTGTAGTTTAGAGTCGCACATTGATTTTTTGCATACAAATAAAAAAGTATATGTTTTGGAAGAAAATGGCATTCACATAGAGAGTATCGAAAACAAGGTAAGTCTTCTAGAGGCTTTAGAGCTGCGCGATTGGGACATAGTGACGATTCAACAAGTGAGCTGGCTTTCTGGCATAGAAAGCAGTTATGAGCCATACATGCAAGAATTAATTGATTCCATCAACAGCAAAGCGCCAAAAGCAAAAATACATTTTCACCGGACATGGTCGTATGAAAATGGTATGGAATTCCCTCCGTTTTCGGTATATGAAAATTCGTCGCAAGTGATGTTTGACATGATCAAATCAGCAACCGATATTATTACGAAAAAATACACGTTACCAGTAATCCCTGTAGGCGATGTTATTCAAGCTTTGAGAGCGTTGTCAGCATTTGATGAAGAACAGGGCGGTGTTGCACTCAGCCGAGATAAAAGCCACCTATCGTATGATTATGGACGATATGCAGCAGCACTCACGTGGTCTAGTTATTTTTGCAATAATTCAAGTAATACCACATTTTTACCTGAAGGTATTGACCATAAATATACCAAATTGATAAAAGACTGTGTAAATATGGTTTTAACCGGATACTACATATCCGAAAAATAAATAAAAGGAGAATAGAAATGATGAAGAAAAGGGGCATTAATTTACTTTTGATTGTAGTGATGCTTTTTGGTCTCGTTGTAACCGTCGCTGCATGCGTTGAACCGGAAAGTTTGGACGAGTTCACCGTGTATGTGACAGGAGCACCTCAAGCGCCATATACGAACTGGGATCAACAACCGATCTACCAAAAGTTAGAAGAAATTAGCGGTAAAAAAGTGAATTTCGTACACGGAACTCTCAGCGAAATTTCTTCGCTCTGGTCTGGAGATTACGTGAGTTACGACGCAATCATGTTGTCAGAAACTGTCAGCGAGGCGCAATATCCAGGTGGTTTGGATAAAGGTGTAGCCGATGGCGTACTGTGGGATTTGACAGACATAATTGCAGAAAAAGCACCAGATTATTTGGCTGCACTTGAAGAAGCTCCCGAGCAGATTAGCCAATTTACCATATCGGACTCAGGAAAACGGGTTGGTATTTACAATCTACCCATGACTGAACAAGGACCGTGGATGGGTTATGTTTTCCGCGAAGATTGGCTTAATTACTACAATATGTATCGTGCTGCCTTAATGCAAGAACCACTCACAACACTTGTTACGTACGACGATTGGGAAGGATTTTTGAAATTTGTCAAAACCGACTCAGCTACATTATTGGGACAAAGTTTGAACGGTGGGAAAGCACCATTGTATGTTGGAAGTGTGCCAGATGGCTCGTTTACTGCTGGATTTAACGTATGGCACGATATGTATCTCAAAGAAGGCACAACAGCAGCTTACGGTCCAATGCAAGACGAATACAAAGAATATCTCGATAAGATGAAATCGTGGTACGACGACGGCTTAATCGATGCTAGTTATGCAAGTGAAAATAATGATATCACGAAACTTTTGACAACAGCGATTGAGTTTGTTGATCCGACTACTGCTACCTATACACCGGCACAGTATGCAGCTTTCCCACTTCCCTATACTTATATTGAAACTTTTGTGGAAAAAACAATGCATGATTCTGGTACGCTTTTAACCGCTATGGCTCTAGATCCAAATAATGCTGCTATGGCTGATATACTTAATGGATTGGCTAGTATTTTTAATGGTTATACATTAAAAGCTGTTGCACGTCCAGTAAAGACTGTTGGAGCTGAACTACATCTAGGTGACGGAGCAACTGCGACAGCGTCTGTTGTCCTTACAAACCGGGTAAAAACACGAGCAAAAGCTGAAATGATTGTTGAATGGTTTAATTATCTTTACAGTGATGCTGGTAGGTTGTTGATGAACTACGGTATCGAAGGCGACACTTTCACATATGACGAAAACGAAAAAGCAGTATTCACAGAGAAAATCACAAATAATCCTGACGGACTGAACTTTAATGAGGCAATGAATGCGTACCTTGGATTTAATTTTGTATTCGCATACGAATGGGAACGTGAACTACAAGTCGTTACTGAAAAAGAAATAGCGGCGATGAATGAGATTTGGCCGAACGATTCCTCCTATAACATCCCTACTGTCACATTTACCGAAACCGAAGGTAGAGTGATTGAGGAGGTATATACGACGATAAGAACTTATACTGACGAGTACACGGCAAATTATATAATGGGAAAAACAGGGACACCGGATTTTGCAACCTTTAAGGATAATTTAATCACTTATGGTGTGAATAATATGGTTTCTGCTTACAGTTCGGCTTACGAAAGATTCAAAACAAGAACCCCTTAGGATATAATAAGGGTAGACGATGAAAACAAACAACTTGAATAAGACCGGGGGCGGCAAATCGCCGTCCCCGATTTCCTTAAAAAAAAGTTTCAGATTTCGTTTAAAAAAAGATTTAAAGCGAAATAAAATGCTATATTTGATGATACTGCCCGCTGTTGTCTTCTTTTTTGTGTTTTCTTATTTGCCAATGGGTGGACTTATCATTGCGTTTAAAAATTACAGTCCCGTTCACGGTATTTTTGGTAGCCCATGGTCGACAGATCTTGAAGGAAACCTAGATATCTTTCGACACTTCCGTCTTTTTTTTACCGATCCATATTTCGGACGACTATTGAAAAATACGCTTATTTTTAGTATTTTGGATATTATTTTTGTTTTTCCAGCGCCTATTATTTTGGCTTTATTTATGAATTCAATCCGTAATAAACCTTATCGACGGACTGCACAAACACTTGTTTATTTGCCTTATTTTATTTCAATGGTCGTGCTATGTGGTATGATATTCGATTTTACTTCATCAACAGGATTTATAAGTGGCATATTCCAACGCAATGGTTTGATTGGCGAATCAACGGGGCTTTTAGGCGATGAACGATATTTTAGAAGCATTATCGTTATATCTAATATATGGACGGCTACAGGCTATGGAAGTATCATATATATTGCCGCGCTCTCATCCATTGATCAAACGCTTTATGAGGCGGCACAGATTGATGGGGCAGGAAAATGGAAAAGTCTAACGAAAATCACAATACCATCCATCATGCCTATAGTTTTTATATTCTTGCTATTGAAAATTGCGACGCTGCTTAATTATAACTTCGAAAAAATACACCTTTTATACTCGGCACCAACATATAATGTCGCTGATATTATATCGACATATATTTACCGTATTGGCATCGAAACGGGTGGTAGATTGAGCTATACGACTGCTATCGGTTTGTTTAACTCTGTCATCGGTTTTGTGTTACTGCTCATATCCAATTCGCTGGTTAGACGTTATAGTGACAGCAGCTTGTTTTAAGGGAGATTTTTATGAATTTAAGAAAATTAAAACTGTCGGATGTTTTTATCAAAATGCTAGTATATTTTTTAACAGCATCTTTTGCACTCATATGCATACTGCCAGTTTGGCATGTGTTGGTTTCTTCGTTTTCTGATCCAATTCAGTTGACAATGGATCAAAGCTTTCTATTTAGACCAATCGGTTTTTCGACCGAGAGTTATGAGTTGCTGTTTCAATACGACAATTTGTGGCGAAGTTATCTAAATACCATCTTTTATACCGCCACATCAACCGTTTTAGGTGTATTTATTTCACTTTTAGCGGCATATGTTTTAAGTCGAAAGAAAGTATTGCTGAATAAGTTTTTTACAATATTTATTCTCATTACCATGCTTTTCTCTGGCGGACTCATTCCGTTTGCTGTTGTCGTTCGCACTCTTGGCATGCAAAACTCACCGCTTGCTTTAATTATCCCAACTTGCACTAATGCGATGTCCATCATCATTTTGAAAAATGGAATTGATTCGGTACCAGATGAAATTTTTGATGCTGCTTACATGGACGGAGCAGGACATACCCGTACACTAATACAGGTGGTCATTCCACTGACAACATCGTTTATCGCGGTAGTTGCCCTGATGAATGCCATTGGGCAATGGAATTCGTGGGTTACCGCATCATTATTTATTTCCAAGTCTCATCAAGAGTGGTATCCACTACAACTTGTCATGCGAGACATTTTATTGAATAACAGTACACTTGGTGTTGTATCACCATCTGGCTATCCTATCACATTTTATTTAGAAGGCTTACGCGCCGCTGCAATAATCGTTGCGGCACTTCCACTGATTATGTTGTATCCTTTTTTGCAAAAACACTTTGAAAAAGGGATCATCATTGGCGGCGTTAAAGGATGAGGTATTAAATGACTATGAATAAAAACAAAATTGAAAATATTATTGCTGCACTTTCCTTAAAGGAAAAGGCAGCGATATGTTCGGGTTATGACGCTTGGTATACTGAGTCGGTTGAGAATTTTGGTATAAAAAAAATTCGCATGTCAGACGGTCCTAATGGGCTTAGAAAAGAAGTTAGAGATAATGAAAACAATTTCTCTACCAAAGAAGCAACATGCTTTCCGGCTATGAGTCTTTTAGCTGCTTCTTTTGATACGGATATGATGTATGAATTTGGCAAAACCTTGGCTGCAGAATCGAAAGCAGAGAAAATAGATCTACTACTCGGTCCTGGGGTAAACATCAAACGTAGCCCCCTTTGTGGAAGAAACTTCGAATATCTATCCGAAGATCCATATCTATCGGGGGAGTTAGGTACTGCTATGGTCAAGGGCATGCAAGAAAATGGCGTTGGTGCAACTATAAAGCATTTTGCATTAAATAATCAAGAAAAAGCGCGGTTGTCAGAAAATTCTGTTGCTGACGAACGGGCAAAGCGAGAAATTTACCTTGAACCGTTCGAACGAATCGTAAAACAAGCAAACCCATGGGCATTAATGTGCGCATATAATAAAATTGATGGAACATATAGTAGTGAAAACAAAGAACTATTGACCGAAACACTCCGCAAGAGCTGGGGTTTTGACGGTTTTGTTATGAGTGATTGGGGGGCAACAAATGATCGTGTTTTAGGAATCAAAGCAGGTCTAGATCTCGAAATGCCATCAAGTGATGGCACATATGATAAAATAATCATAGATGCAGTAAAAAGTGGCCATCTCTTACAAGAGGAACTGGATACCGTCGTACAACGAATTCTTGAAGCAGCGATAAAAGCAGAGAGACAAAGGCATATGAAAGCCTTGCCATACACAGTGGAATTTGCACATGATAAAGCACGTGAATTTGCAGCAAAGTCGATGGTATTACTAAAAAACGAAAATAATATTTTACCACTCAATCACAAAAAAAGGCTTGCAATTTTAGGTGAGTTCGCGAAAAATCCCCGTTATCAAGGTGGTGGTTCTGCTAATGTGCACCCTACCATGATTCCCTCATTTTTAGATGAACTTGAAAAAGAGGATCTTGAATTTGTATTTTCAGAAGGCTATATAACGCAAAAAACCGGTGATTTTGTATTAACCGGTAGAGATGTCGAACCGATGACACCTAAAGACGAAAATATTATCGCTGAAGCACTCATTGTAACTGAGAATTGTGATACTGTGTTGATCCTTGCTGGAACACCACAAATTTATGAGAGCGAAGGTTATGATCGTCCGAACATGCGACTTCCTGAAAATCAAAATAAACTCATTGAAAAAGTGAGTGCAGTAAATCCAAACACGGTTGTTGTACTGTTTGCTGGGTCAGCTGTAGAAATGCCTTGGATCGACCATGTTAAAGCAGTTCTCATGTGTTATCTACCAGGTCAGGCCGGTGTTGCTGCGCTAACGGATATTTTATTTGGACGAGTCTCACCCAGCGGTAAACTGCCTGAAAGCTTTCCCTTATCGCTTTCTGACACACCTTGCTTTCCTTATTTCGGACAAACGCGTACCGTGGAATACCGTGAAAGTATTTATGTGGGTTATCGCTATTATGACAGTGCAAGTAAAGAGGTGCTATTCCCATTTGGATATGGACTTTCATATACAGAGTTTCGTTATTCGGATTTAAATGTAAAACAATTAGATAACGCTGAAATACAGTTAACAGTCACTATAAAAAACATCGGTAAACGTGATGGCGCAGAGGGAGTACAACTTTATATCTCACCGCCAGATAGCGAGATATATCGCCCCGCACAGGAGTTAAAGGGAATTCAAAAGTTGTTTCTCACACCTGGTGAGACCAAAACAGCAACCTTCCGGCTTACGCAACGTGACTTTGCCGTTTACGTAACAAAAACAAAAGACTTTCGTGTGCCAAAAGGCGTATATTTTTTAAGAGTAGGTAGTTCTTCAAGAGATATTCGTCTAAGTAAGACCATAACCATAGAGGCTTCTCATCCTGGGTATATATTTGAAGATCTCCGTAATGTCGCACCTGAATACTATGATTTAACTCGCCTACATGCAGTGTCAAACGCAAGTTTTTTCGCAATTTTAGAAAAGGAGTTTGTTCCGTTTAAGCCAAAACCTTTTACACGTTGTTCCACACTTTCAGAAATTGTTACGACACGACTAGGAAAAAAAATCATGAAAAAAGTACGTAGTATGTACGACGGTGGAAACAACGCCGACGAGCAGGAAGGACATGATATAAACGTTATGCTGGAAGCGCAAGCACCTTATCTTCCAATTGGTGTAATCGTCATGAACACCAAAGGTAGTTTCAACGAGGAAATGTTAGATGGACTTTTACTGCGGCTCAACGGAAAGCATATTAGAGGATATTACAAAATATTTAAAAATCGACCTAAGAAAAAAAGAGAAAATAAATGAAGGACATCAAAATAATTGTTCGCGCAGATGATGCAGGTAGCACGCGTGGAGCGAATGCGGCAATTGAAAAGACCGTAAAAGCAGGCATCGTTAAAAATGTATCTATCATGGCACCTTGTTCGTATGTTGCAGACGCCGCTGAACGGCTTGCAAAAAACAAAAAGATTTGTTTTGGCATGCATGCTACTCTAAACGCAGAGTGGGACAAACTGAAATGGCGACCTGTCAGTTTGATTGGCAGTAACAGTGGTCTTGTGGACGAAAACGGATGGTTTTTAACTAGCCCTGAGCAATTTCTAGAAACGAAACCTAAAATAAAGGTTATTATATCTGAATACGATGCCCAGCTCGATAAATTGACAAAAGCGGGCTTTGATATACGGTATGTAGATAGTCATTGCTTTCCAGAATATGCTATACCGGGTCTAGACGAAGTTGTGGAAGAATGGTCGCGTAAAAAGGGTCTTTTAAACCATATGTATTTTTATGCATTACCCCCAGGCGTAGAAAAAGTTTCCTCGGATTTTTCTCATATAAGAGCGTTTCTGAAACAAATTCCTTCTGGACAGTACTTTTTACTGACACACCCTGCTTTTCTCGACGAAGATTCATTACTTTATGGAAACAATAATGAAAGCTCGCATTCAATAATCAAAAGCAGAAATCAAGAAGCACGATTTTTTTCCAATAACATGCTCAAATATATATTGAGAATCTATGGGATAAAGGCTATCCGCTATGACGAAGCAACCGCGCTTAAACGCATATCTGTGGAAAATATTATGGATATATTTAAAGGGCTTTAAACATTATTTAAAGGAGTATCAATAAAATGGAAATGGACTTACATAAAGGGCTTAGTCCACAGCAAGGTGCACTTAAGCAACGTGCTTATTACATACCAGATCATATCATGCCACAGTATTTACACAACTGGGAATTTAGATATTTCGAACGATATATAGAAGGCGCAGAAACGTTTCCAGCGACAGATATTGTATCTGTACCATCAAACTGGCAGATGAATGGATACGACCACCATCAATACATCAACTTTAGATATCCGTTTCCTTACGCTCCCCCGCAAATATTGAAGGATAATCCATGTGGTTTATACGTCACAAATTTCACTATTTCAGACAAGCAAAAGAAACAATATTTAATATTTGAAGGTGTAGATAGTTGCTTCTACATATTTATTAACGGCATTTTCGCGGGTTATTCTTCCGTAAGCCATGCGCAATCGGAATTCAATATATCAAATTTTATAAATAAAGGAAAAAATGAGTTGCGTGTCCTAGTATTCAAATGGAATGCAGGTTCGTATCTAGAAGATCAAGATAAGTTTCGTATGTCTGGTATATTTCGAGAAGTCTATATTCTCGAAAGAAATACAGGACATGTTTTTGACTATGAAATAAAGACTGATGTTGATATAAAAATAGGCATAGTAAATTTTAAGGCAGATAAAACTGTCTCATTGACACTTTCCTACAAGAAGGATGAAATCTATACGGGCAAAGGTAATAACATTACAATTAGAGTTAATTCGCCTAAACTGTGGAGTGCAGAACAACCAAATCTTTATGATTTAAAAATTGAATGTGCAGGCGAAACAATCACAGAAAGAGTTGGCATACGTAGAATAGAAGTCGATGGAAATGTACTTAAGCTCAATGGCAAACCGATTAAACTCCGTGGAGTTAACCGTCACAGTATGACAGTAAACGGTTATGTCGAAACGAAAGAGAGTATCCTAAAAGATATACTTTTGATGAAACAGTACAATATAAACGCCGTACGCACCAGCCATTATCCACCACATCCGATGTTTCCAAAATTATGTGATGAGTACGGCATATACTTGATGGTCGAGGCAGATATCGAGGCGCATGGTGCATTATCACGCTATGGGATGGGTGAGCATGAGACTGACAGACACGATCTTGCAGATGATCCACAATTCCTAGAACAGATTATGCACCGTAATCTTGTTATGTACGAGCGTGACAAGAATCGCACATCTATTCTATTTTGGTCGCTTGGTAATGAATCCGGCTGGGGTAAAAATTTTATTGCCATAGCAAAGGTATTGAAAAAAAAAGATCAAACCCGTTTAGTGCATTACGAAGGCGCGTATTCATCAGCGCGTGAGACAAAATTTAAAAACATAGCGGCATGTAAATCCGATAAATCATATGTACCGTCAAATAAAGACTTTGACGACCATGGTATTTTAGATGTGTACAGCAGGATGTATGCATCTACCAAATGGATTCGTAGTTTTGCAAAAAGTGCTGATAAGCCGTTAGTACTTTGTGAGTACTCACATGCGATGGGCAATAGTTGCGGCGATGTTAGGGACTATTGGGAAATCATTAACAAGTTAGACTGTTTATGTGGGGGTTTTATATGGGAGTGGTGTTCTCATTCTGTAATTAAAGACGAAAAAGTGTTATATGGTGGAGATTTCGGTGATGAACTAAATGACGGTAATTTTTGTATGGACGGACTTGTAACAACAGATAGGCGAATTAACCCACCACTTTTAGAGGTGAAAGAGTTTTATGCTCCTGTCGATATATTAAAAACGAAAACTGGTTATAAGGTTCTAAACAGAAATAGTTTTATTTCGCTTGATACCTATGAATGTAAGTACGAGATCCAAGAAGATGGCGCTATTGTTTCTAGTGGAGTACTAGATATTTCCGGTATAGGACCACTTTCAAATAAAGTATTTGCAATATCGGATATCCCGGATTGGTCACATTATCGATACATAACATTTATTGTTTATCGTGAAAAAGATATCATAGTCAAAAGGCAATTTGCATTGTCAGAAAACTATCACGTATTAACAGTTGTGAATAACCCAGCAACCATCCAAAATTTCAATGAAGAAATGATAGTTTCCGGCAATAACTATTCAGCAAAACTTAATCGTAATGGCATGTTGTCTTCTCTTAGCGTTGACGGAAAAGAAATGCTATCTGAAGCAATGGAAATTTCTATATTCAGAGCTCCACTTGACAATGACAGGAACATCTTGCCATATTGGAAATCGCAGGGCTTAGATAGGATGCAGTTTTGTATGATATCTCAAGAAATACAAAACAGGGCACTTCTTGTTGAGGGATATCTTGTATGCGATTCCGTTCAAGCAATTGGGCCGATTCGTATAAGATATCGTTTTAATGAATCAGGCTTTGTAAAAATAAATATTGACGCAAATATACCAAAGCGTATTTCATGGTTGCCACGGTTCGGAATAGTGATTCAATTGAATCATCATTTAAAAAATGTTGTTTATTTTGGTAGAGGTGAAACGGAAGCCTATATTGACCGCAAGACAGCTGCAAATGTAGGGTTGTATACAAGTACAGTTAAAAAAATGTATATTTCTTACGATAAACCACAGGAAAATGGTAGTCATTGCAATTCACGTTTTGTCGCGCTTTCCGATAATAATAAAGGACTTTTGTTTGACAGCACGATTCCATTTAGTTTTTCAGTAAATCCATATAGAATAAAAGACTTTCATTCACATGCTTACGAAATGATAGCAAACGATCATATTGTTCTTCATCTCGATTATAAAATGAGCGGTGTCGGTAGTAATTCTTGTGGTCCAGAACTTTTAGAAAAATATAGACTACAAGAAAAAAATATATCATTTGAGCTCTGCATAAAGCCGTTCATAGATCTAAATGAGGAAAATGTTTTTCAACTTCATCGTAAAGCATTCGTATAATGTTACAGTTAAGCTTGATTTGTAGAGATAATCGATGGTGTAGATGCATTGTTCTCAGTTGACTGACTATAATCAAAGTTGTCAATTATGTTGTCATCAAAAGCAACAATCACACCATATTTGTATTGACCTTTTAAATTTCTTTTTATTTACCGAATTATGTTTTTAAGTTCCCTGTGTTCAAGATAAGTGTTGATACGGTTTAAAGATGTCAATCGGGAAAGGTCTGTTGTAGATATCGCTGATTGTCATTGAAACACGATTCGAAATTGAGTATTTGAGCGTATGCCCTGTATGAGTGTTGGATTCCATCTGATATGCAAGGTATTTCATGAACCTAAACCACATCAGATAACCGTCCAAGTGCTTTGTTGAAACGCCTCTAAATCTTCTCATCCATGTTTTCAGTTCACTATGATAGTTGTTGATGACACCTAAACTGTATCCATCGATTGTTCGCTTTCCCGAAGGAATTTGTACGACTGAACAATCAAGTTGTTTGCATGCTTCAACATATGCAGCCTTACTGTCGGTCGTGACGTGACGGTTTGGCTTTATGTGTTGATGACATGCCCGCCATATTTCTTTTTTTGTGGGGTTTTCCTGACCGATGACTTTTAATAGAATCCGATTGTTTTCATCAATCGCGACGAGTACACATACCTGTTCATTGCTAATCCCCCGATACACCGATGGTGCACCACCTTTTTTGCTTTTCTTGGCATATGATTATTTTTTCAGGACCCCTTCATATTTAGCAAAAAGCAGGTTTTATCCATTTCAATCTCGCCCGATAACAGATCGTCTTCCTGATAATCCTTGATGGCATCGATGACTTTATGACGCCACGCAAAGGCTGTTGTCATGGAAATGTCTATCTCTT
>WOYI011165076.1_pt4 | contig 13692 bp, 15 predicted proteins | sample 6423411 | NCBI WGS metagenome assembly WOYI01 (sample SAMN13441803, study PRJNA592873) | oil field metagenome | biome: oil field; feature: oil-well bore; material: oil-contaminated soil; isolation source: oil-contaminated soil from oil-well borehole | place: Germany: Wietze | collected 2016-10-18 ...
GTCGCTGACGTGGCGAACCTCCCCCGGGGTGCGGTATGAGCCGGATCGCCGGGCTTTTCGCCCGGGAAAATCCGGTCTTCATCGGCTTTACCGTCGCCGGAGACCCCGGTATCGAGGCGTCGCTCCGGGTAGCGAAAACAATGATCGATGCGGGTCTCGACCTCCTCGAGATCGCCGTCCCCTACTCGGACCCCGTGGCGGACGGCCCCGTGATCGAGCGGGCGCATGCCCGTGCTCTCCGGGCGGGGACCACCCCGGACGACGTCTTCGCCCTCGTCCGGGAGGTCAGGGATTACGCGCCGGCGCTGCCGGTCGTCCTCTTCACTTACTACAACATCGTCTACCGCCGGGGGCCGGGGCGGTTCTTTGCGGAGGCTGCCGCAGCCGGTGCGGACGGCGTCCTCATCGTCGATCTTCCAAGCGAAGAGTCGGGCGAAGTCGCGCCGTACGCCGCCCGGCACGGCATCGACCGGATAGCCCTCATCGCCCCGACGACGTCGCCGGAACGGCAGAACGCGATCCTCCGTCAGGCCTCCGGGTTCGTCTACCTGATCTCGCTTGAAGGGGTTACCGGCGAGCGCGACCGGCTCCCCTCCGGTATCGCCGGGCTGGTCGGTGCGGTGCGGGAGAAGACCGATCTCCCGCTCGCCGTCGGGTTCGGGATTTCGCGCCCCGAGCATGTGGGTGCGGTCGCGGCCGCCGGTGCGAACGGCGTCATCGTGGGGAGTGCGCTCGTCCGGCTGATCGAGGAGCACCCCGGAGACGAGGCCGGGATGCACGAGGCGCTCCGCACTGCCATTGGAGCGTTACGGGGCGGTCTTGCCACCGACCCCGGGCATGATATATCCCGGCGGGAAAGAGTAAAGGGATGATGCGGACCGTCGGGTTTCTGATCAACCCGGTCGCCGGGATGGGCGGCGCCGTGGGGCTGAAGGGGACGGACGGACAGGTCGCCGAAGCGATCCGGCTCGGGGCGGTGGCGCACGCCTGCGACCGGGCGGTCCAGGCCCTCTCCCTCCTCAAAAATGACGATACTGCGTGGTATACCTGTGCCGCGCCGATGGGGGGGGACGTCCTTCTCGGCGCGGGCATCGACCGCTTCACCGTCCTTTACCACCCCTCCCTCCCGACGAGCGCAGCCGACACGAAGGCTGCGTGCCGGGCGTTCCTCGACGCCGGGGCCGACCTGATCGTCTTCTGCGGCGGGGACGGCACGGCCCGGGACGTCTTCGATGCTGTGGGGCGATCAGTCCCGGTCCTCGGGATTCCCGCCGGAGTGAAGATGTACTCGGCGGTCTTTGCGGTCAACCCGGCGGCGGCGGCCGACCTCATCCGACAGGCCGGGCGGATCGCCTGCCGGGACTCCGAGGTGATGGACGTCGACGAGGAAGCCTACCGCTCGGGCCGTCTTGCCGCCCGGCTCTACGGGTACGCATGCGTCCCCTACATTCCGGAACGGACTCAAGGAGGGAAGCAGGTCTTCGAGCAGCAGGACGAAGAGCGGGCGAAGGACGACATCGCCGCGTTCATCGGCGAGATCATGATCCCGGATACTCTGTATATCATCGGCGCCGGGAGCACGACGGCACGGATCCTGGAACGGCTCGGGCTGACCCCGACACTGCTCGGGGTAGATGCCGTCAGGAACGGGGAAGTCGTCGCCCGTGACGTCGATGAACGGACGCTGCTTGCCCTCCTCGACACCTACCCACGGGCGAAGATCGTCGTCAGCCCCATCGGGGCGCAGGGCTTCGTCCTCGGCCGGGGGAACCAGCAGATCAGCCCGGACGTCCTCAGGAAGGCGGGACTACGGAACCTGATCGTGGTCGCCACGCCGGGGAAACTCGCCGCCACGCCCCTCCTGTACGTCGACTCCGGTGATCCGTCTCTCGACAGGGAGTTGGGGAGCTCCCTGCAGGTCGTCTCCGGCTACCGGATTGCGCAGAAGAAGCGGGTCGTCCACCCGGAGTGACACAGGCTCGCTCCTCTTCTGGACGGAGTACTGCTCGGCAAGTTTGCGGAGGTCCCGCACTTTGGCGTTCGCCGCCTCGATGATCGAGAGGACCTCGAGGTAGCGGCTGTCCGCGAGATCGCCCTCTCTCTTGAGGGTGATGAGCTGCTCGCGGTAGCGCTCGTTGATGGCGCGCTGGAGTTCGGCGTCCCGGGCGCGGAGTTCCGAGACGGTCACTTCCAGGATTCTCGGGAAGAGGAGCCCGAGCCCGACGATGTTCCCGTCGAGGATCCGATAGACACTCTCCGTCTTCCGTAGCAGACCGGCGGCACCATTTCCGTTCCGGGACGCCCTGCGGAAGAACTCCCCGAGATCCGCGCCGAGGTCGCCGAGCCGCTCGATCTCGTTTGACATCCGTACCAGGAAGACCACCTCGGTCGCTTCCCCATCAGAGAGCTGCCTTCCCGAGATCGCCCGGAGCGCCTGTTCGGTCCTCCGATCAAGGTAGTTGTTCAGGCTCTTGAGCTTCTCGACCATCTGGTAGTCGGCCTCTCTCGATGTGGCAAGGTAGGTCATCGCCGCCCGGAAGAGGTCGAGCGTGACCTCATGGGCGTGCCCAAGCTCTTTCTGGATCAGTTCGAACCCGAGATGCGTGTCATCGGGGATGCCATCCTCAAGGTGGCGTGTCCGCATCAGGATCTCGGGCTCGTTCCCGGGCACCGTCCGCTCCACAATCTGCCCGAACTGCCGTATGAAGAGGAGGAAGACCACCGCCGCGATCAGGTTGAAGACGAGGTGGGCGTTCGCCACCATCTGTGCCTCGGTCCCACCCATCGTCACCACGAAAGCGGTGAACGGCACGAGGAACGGCAGGATCAGGAGCACGCCCCCGAGGTTGAAGGCGAAGTGGGCTACCGCCGCCCGGCGGGAGTAGAGGTTCATCCGGGTGGAGGCGATGAGGGTCGTGGTGGTCGAACCGATGTTTGCGCCGAGCAGGATCGGGATCGCCTGCGGGAGGGTAAGGAGGCCCTGCTGGGCGAGGACGACGACGAGGCCGGTCGTTACGGAGCTCGACTGCACCATGGTGGTGAAGAGGAACCCGATCAGGATGGCAAGCGGGAGCGCCGAGAACTCCGTGACAAGCCCGATGATCGCGGGGTCGTTCTGGAATGGCACGAGTGCCGTGGAGATGAGGTTTAAGCTGAAGAGTACCAGGCCGAAGTAAAAGAGGGGTTTACCCAGGAACCGGTACCGGCGGCCAAAGATCCCGACGAGGAACCCGACAGGGATCAGCACCTGTCCAAACGCTGTCATATTGAAGGCGACGAGCTGGGCGGTGACGGTCGTGCCGATGTTCGAGCCGATGATTACCCCGAGGCTCTGGAGGAACGAGAGCGTCCCGGCGTTGACGAGCCCGATGGTGATGATCGTCGTCGCGGCACTCGACTGGACGAGGGCGGTGACGACGGCGCCGAGGAGTGCGCCGACGACCGGCCGCGCCGTCACCCTGCCGAGAATCCTCGCGAAACTGCCTTTCGCGACCGCGAGGATCTCCCGGGAGAAGTTCTCTATCCCGTAGAAGAAGAGGATCAGGCCTGGAATGATGGCGAATACGAGCTCCCACGGGACCATTGCTGTTCGAGGAGTATGGAGTCTTTGCTCTGAAATAACTCTCTAAGTAGATCGCCGGCGAAGAGTGCCTCTGCGTCGGAATTTATGGACGGTGTGCCGCACTCTGCTGCCAGGCGAGGACGAGGAGGAGAATGCCGAGGAGTCCGAGCCCGGCGTAGACGTAAGCCGCTCCGGCGAACTCGTAGAGCGACGGCGAGTCGATTATGACATTCTCCGGGAGCGGTGGGGCGAGGAAGAGGCCGTATGCCCAGAGCAGGCCGGGGAGGCTGATGAGCCCCGCCTCGATCGCCCCGAACCATGCCGTCGATTCCCTCTCAAGCGGGAGCGCCCCGAGCAGGATCAGGACCCCGGGAGCGAGGAGCACGGTCGCGAGCAGGCTGATCCCGGAGGGGTGGTGCACCGGCCCGAAGACGGCGAGCGTCAGGAGGAGTGTTGCGAGGGGTATCGTGGCCCACCACCTGCCCCCTTCCTCCCGCACGGCGATGGCGAAGAGCACCGCTCCTGCGAGTGAGGCGATGCAGAAGAGGAGGAGTACCGGCGAGAATTCTGAAGCCAGGTACGCGGACTGGCCGGGCGGGGCGGAGAACCGGGAGTACATCCCGGTCACGGGAACGGCGATGAAGTACGCCGCGGCGAGAGCGAGGGCGAGCGGGGTTCTCTCCGGCACCGTTCTTATCCCTCCTCCTCGATGTGCCCCTCTTGCCGGATACCCGGACCGGGAGAGGCGATCACCCGGAGAGCGGCGTAGATGCCGTGGCGACCAGCACGCACTCGAGGTAGAACCCGAAGACCCCGAAGGCGGAGAAGACCAATTTATACGCGGGGGTGCCCGCGGCGAACGGCAGGGCGCTCATAATACGGTCGAAGAACCACCCGAATACCGGCACGCTGTCCGCGATGAGCGGAGCGGGGCCGCCCGGCCACCGGTCCGGGTTTATCAGGAGGGCGAAGACGAACGGAACCGAGGCTGCAACGGCAACGAGCATCGCCTGCCGCGCTTTCCGGGTCGGGACGGCGCCCGAAATAAGCGGGAGCGGCGTCGCGGCTCCGGCGACCGCAAGGGTGACTATCACGAAAACGAAGACGGGGAGGACGGACTGCGGCGCCGGCCCGATTGTCCCGGAGACGGCCCTAGCGGTACCTGCCCAGACCACGCATGCCGCGACCGCAACGAGCGGGGGGATGGCCGACGATAGCCGGGTCCGGGGGAGCGAGGCGACGATCTTACCTGACATAAATGCACCGTTTTCGACGCGGTTCGGCTGCCGTGTCCTGGAACTCTGCGGGAGATGTCAACGTTCTTCTATAAACGATTTCTGTCACAATCGTCTACACGTCGGGGCGCTTCAATCCGTTTCGTTCCCGGAGGGGCGGTAGAAGGGGCCCGTTCCGAAGAAATCTCGCGGTGCAGATCTTCCTCCACGGCAGAACGGTCAGCCCGGTTGCTTCTTCTGGCATCGTTTGCTCACAACCTGCACGATGATACTGCCAAACAGCAGGATGTAAAACAGCCACCGGGTAAGGGCGTCGGGCCGGCCATCCAGGATATAATCCTGGTAGAAGTTGACCGCGAGGACGACTACGGCAAGGGCGAGCAGTAGTTTCCACAGGAGCGACAGGTAGTTGCAGTTCATGATCGTCACCGGTTATCCAATTCCCACCGCGCGATGGAGATAGAACGCGAGGACCGCACCGGTTGCAAGAGCGACGAAGGCGGCCCGGTCCTTCGACTTTTCGTGAAATATCCATACCCCGATATAGGTCATCAGGCAGAACCAGATGAGGAGGAGCAGGCCAGCGAACGGAACCCCCAGGAGGACCGCCCAGGAGAAGAGGATGAGCGGCGCGAGAGCGTAGACCACCGATTTCATCGTCTTCTCGAACTCGCGGTGGACGTCGACGAAGAGCAGGAAGAAGTGCTCGACGAGGCTGACGGCGAGGAGGGCGACGGCCCCGTTTGCGAGGCCCAGGAATACACCGACGAAGATAGCCGAGAGAACGGACCCGGCCTGGTGCAGCCCCTCGATACCGGGTCCATCCACCGGGTGCGGTCCTGTGAGGATGGAGGCTGCCGTCCAGAAGATCGATGCGACTGCGACGATCGCGAAGTAGAATATGAGGTCGTCGCGCAGCGGCTTTTCATCGAGTTGCTGAAAACGGCGCCGGGGGCCGGAGAAGGTTGTTTCTTGTGATATCCCTGTCGACATGGTCTTCTTTTCCTTGAACGATGGTAACCGCCCGTCCGCTTCCGGTATCGATGAAGGAGAAATCGATGTCCTCCTATAAACGTTCTCTGTCATGATCGTCTACACGTCGGGTCACGGTTGGTTGAAGAGAGGCAGCCGGTGCCCGTTATCGCTCTGACACTATGCAGGGGCCGGGGGCGGTATAGCCCCCATTCATCCTTCGTCCGGGTGAGGGGAGCTCGCTTTTACCGATGGCGGCCTGAAAATCGTTGGTATCAGCGGTGGCGTACCGCCGAGAGGTTCAACCGCCTCTCATGGATGGTCGATGTGAGCTCGAACCGCCCTTCTCCGGGTTCAAACGGGGAGCAGGATACGGTCAACGTTCCGGAATTGATCCCTTCTGATTCCTGAGTTGTGCTGTGAGGTATCCCTGCAGGATCCCAGACCGTTAGGGTGAAGATGGCTTTCTTTGCGCTGCCAAATTCATTTTTCTGGTCGTTTCTCCATGTAGCAGTGAAGACGCTTCTCCCGGTTCCCGTCTCGATTGAGGGGATCGAATTCGAAAATGTTGCGTTGCTCCTGAAGTCGGTCGAAGATCTGCCGATGTGAAAGACTCCGTGGGAGTCGTTGTCCTGAAAGACGATCGTGCCGCCGGAGGTGGTAGTGTTCACGACGATGTCCTCCGCGGCATGCGATACGAACCCGTACCCGAGGAAGCCAACAAAGCCTATCGCCAGCACGATGCTGCATAATAGTTTTTCGTTCAACCAGATCACCGTTCCTTTTCAAAAAAATAAGTGCATCGCCGGGGGACGACCTCTTCAGACGTAAATGCTTTCATGGATATTGCCGTTTTGAGACTGGGCCATCACTCTATTTACGTTTTCTCTCACATCCCTCTACACGTTGGGATGGCGAGAGGCCCGGAGCAGACCAATGACTGGGGTACACCAACGATACTGTGCACCGAACGAAGGACGCGGGTCTGTTTCGGAAATTTCAAGGCCGGCCAGCCTCATACTGGTTTAGGCCACGCCAGTTTCATTGAACCGGGTAATATCATGAGACCGCTACTTGCCGTTATCGTGGGAATAACACTCATCTATGCCTGCATGCACTTCTTCGTCTTACCGGAGGCCCCGGACGTTACCCGTAGCGAGAATGTTACTCACCTGGAATCCCCGGCTTACAACCCGGCCGTCCTGGACCTCTGGGATATCGCCGTTGAGGAGACCGGTGTCGAGAACGAGTCGGCGGTGCTGCGACAGTTAGAGATAAACGTTGCCGGGGACGGAGCGGTTCGGGTGATATGGCTCTACTTCTACGGGGAGGAAGGCGGCGAGCAGCATGTGTACGAGGTGTATGTGGGGCCGGGCGGCACTGTCTCCGTCAAATCGCAGAAGCTTGACTACTCCGTGCAGGGGGTGCACCCCCTCGCCCTCTTACGGGAGATCGATGGGATTGTCTTCGAGGACATCCCCTTCCAGGAGCGGGGTATGAGGCTTCTTGTGAGCGTGAACGCGTACGGGGACCAATACGACGAGACCCGGGGGAGGCTCTACGAGGTCTCGAGCGGGGGGTTTCGGCCGGTCAAAAAGGTGACATTCGGCCCGGACGCGTACTGGTACACCATCACGCTCACCCCACACCGGGACACGGAGCCCCCGGCGTCCGGGGCAGAACTCCCCGACTGCATGATTGTATTCACGCGGCAGGATATCGCGGCGGCTGGGTCTGTGATCTATGGGTAGTGCAGGTCAGCCGGCGTCCAGAGTCGGCAAAGCCGGGACTCACTCATCGTCTCCGGCAAAAACGCCCCCGGATCATTCACCCCGCCCTGGGGTGACAAAGACCTGGCCGGTTGCGCCCCCGCCTCTATCCACCGGATATTGGAGAGTATCCTGCTGGGGGAAATAGCGTACCATCCTTCCGTCCTTCTCGCTCCGTATGGCCCCTTCCCGGATGAGCAGGGCCATATGCCAGGTCACCGATGCACCGGCGATACTGAGCGCGGATGCGACTTCTTTCCGTGTCATCCCGGGGTCCTGTGCGAGGAGATCGAGTACCCGTCTCCGTGTCCCGTTGAGGGGATAGCCCTTTCCCTCACCGGCCGCCCTGCCGTTCGCATAATATCGCAGGAGTCCGTGAGCGTGTTCTGATCGTATCTTCCTCGTCTCACAGAGGGCTGCAAGGTGGTATCGGAGCGTTCCAACGTTAATCCCCAGCCTGCGGGAGAGGGAAGCATGGTTAATTCCGGGATTCTCCTGGATGCAGAGATACGCCGCACGGCGGGTATCGTGTTCGAGAGCGTTCTTCCGGGAGATCCTTCTGTGACCGAGGCAGAACCATACAGCTGCCGTTATAAGGTACTGGACCGGGAGGAAGAGCAGGGGTGCGGTCATGAAGACGAAGTCGAGCAGGACCAGCTTCAGAGGCACGTTCCAGATGTATACCGAGGCCGGATCGTCGGGTGCCAGCTCGGGGAACTCCCCCTCGCCGAGACCGGCGCCGGCGGCGGTCCCCGGGGTTATTACGAACAGGAGGACGATTAAGAGCAACGCGGTCCTCACGAGAGGGAGTTGATTCGGCATTAAGAGAATCAGGCGCCCGGAGGTATAAAAAATATGTGATTTATCCCGCTGTGGCTTCAAAAGTATAATCCTGCGTGCCCCGTACTATTTCTCCATAGACCTGGAACCGCCATGTTCCGGCCTCTGGCGAGGAGATCCACGTGCGGATCTGTGCGTTTTTATAACCATCCAGATCGGTGTCGTGATAGTAGGCGTACGTGCTTCCGCTCGGCGAGATGATCTTCAGCGTCAACGACTGCTGGGGGGTAAACCAGTTTAGGTTCACAAACAGCGTTGAGCTGCCGGGAGGCACGTATGCGCTGTGATAGTGTGTCTCCCCCTGGTGTATGAGGTAAAAGGCACGTATCCCCACGTCGTTTTCCGGGATATCCTCCTCCGGAGCGGTTTTCACATCATATTCGTTGCTCCCGGCAAAAGCCGGCGACACCATCAGGACCAGTGCCAGCACCAGTGCAAAGATACGGTTGTGTGTCATCATACCACGGGAGAACTTCTCTAACGACCTCTCTTAAGTTTTCTGTCGATCCTCTCTACACGTTCTCCGGTTGGGGGCAGACTGACCGCCCGGGAATCGGTATCGAGCAATGGCGGAGGGGCCTGCTGCTCGGGGTGGGCGCGGGTGCCGAGCTCTCCTGCAAAATGGGTGTCTGTGATAGAGACACGATATCCAGTATCGATTTTCCTTTGCCACGTGGGTTTACTACCGGTCGGCGCAGTGTGAGTTCCCGGTCGACTGCGGGATGTTTTCGGAAGCAAAACGGATCGAACTGCCTCAACGTGTAGAGAGGATCGACAGAAATCGTTTATAGAAGAACGTTGATTTCTCAACCGTGGGTGTCGCAGGCGGCGCCTGCAACGGTGCGGAGGTTCACCCGGCCAGTAACGAATCGGATAGGTGAACGTCCCGCGCGCCCGGAGGCAAAGGGAACGTATGCTCTTCCCGTACTTGAAGGTATGCCTCTCCGGTCTCCGGGAAAAGAAACTGGAGGAAAAATGCATGAATGGAAAAATTGGAATGCAGGTGTTCTCCTTGCTCTTGGCACTGATGCTGGTGAGCATGGTCGTGGTGTCTACAGTAAGTGCTCAGGATGTCTGTAGGGATGGGACGGCGTACTTTAGCAGCATACAACTATCCGACAAAGGGGGTAAAGTACACCTTACCAATCTCCCACCTGCTCAGGAGTACGAACTTGTGACTGTTAATCCCTCTCTCTTCGCTGTCGATGCCGGTTCAGGTAGACCTGTAGCAGTGGACATCCTTGGGAAGGAGTATCTTCTTGATCTTAAACAAGTGCCTGCTCCCATAGCAGAAGACGCCAAATGCATCGTGGTTAATGAATCCGGGACATTTACTGCCGATTTTCCTTGGATACAGTGTTATTCGGGGACGTTAACCGAGGATCCTGAGAGTTATGCCTTCTTCACAGTGGGTGATGGGGTGATTCTCGGGACAATCCGCCATGGTAACAACTCGTATACCATTGATCAGGTAGGTACAACCGAGGTTGGCGGGGTCCGGAAAATTGTGCATGCGATCTACAATGGTAGCACCGTAATTGATGTTAAGAGTCCCTTTGCATATGACTTGCAGGTTCCTGTCTCTCTTGAGGAGGTGGAAAAACTGGAGGAGGGTGAAAAAATGCTACGAGCCCAGAATCCGCAGCTCGACCCTCGATCGGTAACTACTGTAACACTCTGTACCGCACACGACTGGCAGTTCCGGAACGCCTTTCCAAGCCCCAATTATGAAATGGCAAATATGATCGCCCAGATGGGCTCAGCGTTCTCTCCATCCGACATCGGTGTAGGGTTCCAGATTAACGCCTTCTGCGACATAGGTACAGTACTGGGTTCTACTACAAACCCCTATGATCTGCTCCAGGCTTTTGGGGAAAATATCAAGCCAGACCGTGACTATTCGGATAGTGACATTGCAGTGCTGTTCACCGGAAAAGAGCTCGACGGCGATACGATAGGGATCACATATGATGTCCCCGGTTCATCTGGTCACGCCTATGCCGTTGTTCAGATGGTTAACGCCGGGAGCACCTATCAGGCTACGTTCTCTCAAAGGTGTGTTAATACTGCTCACGAAATCGGGCATGTATTCGGAGGAAAGCATCAGGACTCCACCGGTTCGCCTAGTTATGCAAGAGCCTATCACTGGAAGGATTGGGGCATCTGGGATAGATATACCGCAATCTGGACTCCTTTCATGGGCGATGAGGCGATGCTGGAATTCTCATCCGATACGAACCATGGGGATGCATCTCACGACAATGCCCGGAGAATTTATGAACTGAAGGGTACCGTTGCAGGATATCGGTGAACCCAGGAGTGTCGTGATGAAAAAAACCTCAATTGGTGTGGTTCTTGCTGTTGTCGGGATAGCAGCAATCTGTATGCTGGTCATCTCAACGTTTTCTCCACAGGAAGGGGAACCTCTGCCGTTTGCTCCCACCTCACCCTTTTTAGTGAGTAACCAGGATAACGTTTCTCATCGGGTTCATGTGTCGGTCTCCGGCGTTAACGGCACCCTGGATAACACGCTGCTCTCTTCGGAAAACTTTACGCTCGCCGGCGGCGCACATGTCCACTCATCCGCGATGGCCGACCAGATCGGGGAATATCTCTACTCCGTCTCGGTCGACGGGAATCCCCCGCACAACGCAGTAAGAAAACTCAGTCCTACCGCCGGGGTCATAATCGAGGTCCTCTCCGGTCAAGAAGTCGAGATTGTCCCCGTCGACTTTCATATAGCCCTATAATGCTCTCCGGGCGGCCGGTAGCGGCATGGGCCTGATTCGCCTTATTCGGGGCAAATCCTGTTATCTGGTTTTTGTCTACGTTCCGCCCCGCTGTCCGTGGACGAAAACCTGGAGGAAATGACATGAGGCAGACTACACAGGAGGCACCCCCCTCCTGGCATACTTGCTCGTCAAGGGGGTCCCGACTGCTCCCCGGAGAATACGTCTGTCATTCACCCATGGACCTGGGCTTAAAGCAGCACCCGACGCTTGTCTCCGCGATTCGGGACGTCGGCAGGCATGGATCGCAGCCCCGGATCTCCCCTACCAGGCTCTCCAATCAACCGGCGCAGCAGACGCCCCTGATGGACTGCGGCGAATTCTCCGGAGCGAAACGAACGGATCTGTCTCAACGTGTAGACAATCGTGACAGAAATCGTTTATAGGGGAACGTTGAGTTCTCATGCATAGATCCCGGAAGGCGGGGCCCACCCGGCCGGACAATGGTGAGAAGATGGACGAGCAACGTAACAATACCAGAAAAACCGTAATGAACCTGCTGATAGGGGTCGCTATCCTCGCCGTGGTGGTATTCGTGCTCTTCCTTGCTGTTGGGTTCGTCGAGACCACCATGCCGAACGACTCCTACGAGATCAGGATCACCGGACTCTCCGATCTTGCCGTGAACGGCACCGCCACGGTCATGATCCCGGCTCCGGCGAACGCGAAGGGCGAGCTGGCGATGTTCGAAGCGTCCAGCGTTCGCCAGCCCGCCGGGTGGCGGACGGCGATCAGGGAGACGCAGCACGGGAAGATGCTTGCGTTCACGACGACGGAGGGCTACGCCCGGGATATCTTCGTACCGTCCGGTGAATTCGAGACGAAAGAAGAGCCGCGACTGCTCATGCCGGTCCTCGCGACCCCGGACAACGCGAGCGTCGCCGAGTTTGCCCGGGCTATGAGCGGGACCTACACCACGGTCGTCTTCCGCGACGGCTTCGTCCCGCCGGAGAACGCCACATCGATCTCGTTCGACCTCAGGTATCAGGGAGGCGGCGGTATGAAACACCTGATAAAGGAAGATACCTGGACGGCGACGGTGGACGTGACCGTTCCGGGTACAGCGTCCGGTTTTGTCCCGGTTCCGGCCGGATACCATGTCATTGCCGGGGGGATCTATCTTTGATAGGCGACTCCGGGAGAGAAGATTTCCATCGATTGAAGCGTATGCTTGTTGACGGCAAAACTCATGCAGTCCGTAAAATGGCGATCCCTCTTGCTCTTTTATCCCTCATCATCCTCACTGCCGCATCAGGATGCCTCTCAAGCGACGTTGTCGCCGACCGTCATGATCTCTCCGTCACCCGAACCGATGCCGCCGGTATCGAGACCTGGCACACCCTCTTTGATGAAGGGGGCGACGAATACGGTACCGTCATCGTGCCGGTTGCGGACGGCGGCCTGCTTGTCGGAGGGTCGGTCAAACAATCTCCGGGAAGCGACGAGCGGGCTCTGCTGCTCAAGATCGCGGACGATGGCCGGATCGAGTGGAACCGGTCTTTTCCGACACAGTATGGCGTTGAGGCAGTCGTCTCCCACTCCGACGGCAGTTTCATCGCCGGGACGGGTGACGGGTTTCTCTTCCGGGTGGCCGGAGACGGGACACCGGTCTGGAGCAGCCGCGTCTCGGGGTCCGTGCTTGGCGTCTCCAGTCTGCCGGATGGAGGCATCGTGGCTGCAGGGAGCAAGAACGATAGGGATGTCTGGGTGGCAGTCGCGAACGATACCGGGTCACTGCTCCGGGAACGGACCTACCCGGATCTCGGCTGGGGACGGGCTCTCGAGGTCGCTTCGGCGTCGGACGGGGGATGCATCGTTGCAGGGACGACGGATAGTCACCCGCTCTGGGTGATACGGTTCGATGAAGAGGGCAACATCACCTGGACCCGCACCTTCGAGAAAGAGCCTCAGTTTGCCGGGGTCACTCTTTACCGCGTATACTTGGTGCGAGAGAAACCGGACGGCAGCGTGGAGTTGCTCTATAAGGTCGGCAGGACCCTGAAGGGGGAGGACGCCGGAAGATCGATCACGGTCGACCGAACCCTCGGCCGCGATGGCTCTGATATGAGCGTGACGGAGTTTTATATGCCCTGCCCGGTTACCCGGGCCTCCGACGGCGGCTACGCCTGTGCCTGCCTTGAAAGTTCCCAGAGCGACGGTTACACCTTCGGGAACTCTCTCGGGTCGCCGATTCATGTGATGAAATGTGACGATCGCGGTGAAATTGTCCGGGTTGGAGCCGGCACGGAAGCGGAGGTGGATATCGTCACGGATATCGTGCAGACCCGGGATGGGGGATTTGCGGTGCTTGGTGCGTATACGAAGACCTGACCCCCTCAAGAACCCGGATGTGCGCAAACCATGGGCGTGCCCGCTGCGAATGTGCTATACCGGGCCCCTCCCGGTACCGACCTTCGGACGAGACCGTCCATCACAACCTTTATAGTTAGGTGGGACCTAATTAAGAGAGAACTATGCCGGCGAGAGAGGAGCATCTGTTCGAGGTACTTGATCGCCTGATCGCC
>WOYI010319088.1_pt2 | contig 13690 bp, 12 predicted proteins | sample 6423411 | NCBI WGS metagenome assembly WOYI01 (sample SAMN13441803, study PRJNA592873) | oil field metagenome | biome: oil field; feature: oil-well bore; material: oil-contaminated soil; isolation source: oil-contaminated soil from oil-well borehole | place: Germany: Wietze | collected 2016-10-18 ...
TTTTGAACCCGGGTCTCCGGCTCCGAAGGCCGGAAGGATATCCGCTACCCTACAGGCCCGAAGAGAATAGAAGACGTGCGATTTATAATTATTCATTATTGATTGAGCATCTTCTTTAGTATTGATAAGGATGAAATAAAAAAGAAAAATCATCCAGAGCGCTCATTACAGGTTTATTAACTGCCCAACAATCCTCCGATCCTGACGGCCACCCCATTTATCACTATCTGACATGCTGGTATCTGATACAGGCGGAAAAGAAGAGGCACAGTGCGCAGCAAAGATGATATGGGGAGAGCAAGATGCCGTACACCACAGTGATTATGAGCGCGGATAGAGTTACCGCTACATAGGTGGACGAAAAAATCTCGCCCTTCTATAAACATAGATAGTATATAATTCTTTCAGCCCTACACACTGTGTCATCCCCCTGGGAAATATATATATATATAGAATAAGGTCTATCAAAGTTGTGAAAAAAATGGGAAATATATGGTGGATAGGCGCATTTGTGTGTGTCATGATGCTTATTGGGATGGTAGTCCCAACCAGTGGACATGCGGAGACCAGAAGTGCAGATATAGAAGTTCTGGTAGCGAACGGGGATTATGGTGTTGTCAGAGTCGGGAACTATATCATAGAAGGAACCCCAGAACACGTGGAGATTATAACAGAAGGTTGCGGGATCGTATCGGCCTATGATTACAGATATGCCCCCGTGAAGGAAGGTTATGATGTTACTGTAGGTTATGAGGTTACTGTATATGATAGTCGATACGGCCAGGAATTGATTACTTTATCTCCGAACCTCAGCGTAGAACTAGCGGGTTAGGAGATCCTGAGGGATACTGATGCCCAGTAAAATAAAGCTGAAAGAGATCCTGCTGGATGCAGAAGGAGAAAGGGCTGGATGGAGAGATCGTTTTGCCGGAGCGCTGCTTGTGGTGGCGCTTATCCTTCTCTCTTTTCTATTAGACTTTATTGTTTACAACATCCTTGAAGCAATATATGGAGCGAAAACCCTATACCTTATGGAAGAGAGCAACCCTATGGTAGAATGGTTACTGGATAATCTATGGCTTCCTATATTTCACATCTTTATTCTCATTGTGCTATCCATGCCTCTATGGAGGGATCACCCTGCAGAAAAGATAAGGGCTTCAATATTCTTTTCAGCGACACTGCTCCTTTACTTTCTCTGGGGTTTTGTTCTCGAAGGGTTTGAAAGCCCAATTTTGTTACATTTGGGTGGTTTTTTACTCTATTTTGTGCCTTTATTTCATGCGATATTAGCATCAAATATCAGATATAAAATGAAAGGAGCATAGGTTAGGATATCCTTTTTGATTGGAATAGAAAATTTTCTAACGAAAATAGACACCACTGGTAAAAGCCTGTTTTCATATAGTATACACATAAACAGTTTGCAAAAGGTTTTAAGTAAAGAATGTGATTGAGTTTATGAATCTTTACAAAGCGATGGCAATAACATTTGCTTTTACTCTGTTGATAGCGCCTGCTCTGGCAGAGTTTAAGGGTAAGCAGGGTGAGAGAGCCACATATAACTCCCTGACAAATGGACAATCTATGGGCACAGCGATATACAGCGTTGAAGGAAAATTTAGAATAGGAAATGTAGTAACGCAAAAATTTCAGATAACAGATTCCTCTGGAGGGAGGATAGAAGGATATCTTGATAACAACGGAAAGCCGATAAAGGTAGATATCTTTGATTCAAACTCCTCACAGGCAACCATGACTACAGCATTCGACCATCAGAAGAGGGTAGCCACCATAAGTTATGAGGCACCTGCACTTTATGGGAACAACACAACGGCCCAGAAACAAAATATAACTGTAAACATAACCTCGAATACTTATGATATGCTGTTTTTGCCCCAGTTTCTGCGCTACATGCCCATAAAAGAAGGATATAAAACCAGCTTTCAGCTTTTTAATGCTCCAGGAGCTGTGATGGCATCTTCCTTTGCTCCCCTCTTTGTGATGATGGGGATCACACTGGACCCTTCAGCACTTGCTATGGCTGATGCCACACTTCAGGTTGCAGGTAGAGAAAACATAAGAGTTGGTAGCAGCACCTATGATTGCTATAAGGTTATAGTCAATGTAACCATGAACATACCGCCACAGTTAGCAGCTATAGATCCTTCCCTGGCCTCACAGAGCTCTGAGCAGCAATACTGGTTAAAAACAGACGATCTTCTGTTAGTAAGAAGCTACAGTGAGGAATCTATGAGCGCTCAAGGCACGCAACAGAAGACAACATATGAAACCAGATTGACAAACATAACATATGCCTGAAGTAAGGTTCGGTAAAGTCTTTCTTGGATGGTGTGATAGCTGTAACCTGCCTCTTTTAGATCACAGGTGCTCCATATGTGGATCTGCTGCGAGAAACGTTGCTATCACACCACCGGCAGACTACAGACCTGCATTTCCAGAGGAAAAAGAGCGTTTAGAAAAGACGATAAGAAAAGATTTTGGAATAGATCTTTTTGAACTTGACTACCCCCTGGTATTCAACAAAATACCAGACATCGATATGGCTAAAGAGATCATATGGAGGGGTAGAGTCATAGGGCTGTACAAATTCGACATCTTTCGCCAAAAAGAGATCTTTCTCCCGAAAGTTTGCTTTGCGCAATTGCTTATAGACCTCGGCACAAAAAAATATGTGGTAGCAGATGATGGAGCCATAGATTCCATAAAAAAGAGCTCCAATCTTCTGTGCCCTGGGATTATAGACGTGGGCAATTTTGACGTGGGAGAGGAAGTTATAGTTGTGGATAGGGAGCACAGGGTAATCGGTGTTGGTAGCGCAAGAGTGAGCTCTCAAAACATCCCTGAGAGAGGTGTGGCAATAAAGGTGAGGCAGAGGGGAGAACCGGAAAAACTTGATAACTCTTTAGGGTACCAGTTCAAAGAGTTCAAAGAAAAGACGCTGGATGCAAACAGAGAGCATATGGTGAAGCTCATAGATAGAGCGAAGGATTTCATAAAGGAGATCTCTGAGGAAAAGGATGTGGCATGCTCCATAAGCGGGGGTAAGGATAGCACGGCAACACTCTTGCTCATGCTTGATGCTGGTGTGAAGCCGAAGCTTCTTTTCACTGATACAGGGCTTGAGTTCGATGAGACGATAGAAATGGTTCACAGGATAGCTGAAGAGTATGGGCTCGAGCTCCTTGAAAAAAAGGCGAGAATGGACTTTTTTGACGATCTGAAGATCTTCGGAAATTCGAGCAGAGACTACAGATGGTGCTGCAAAACAAGAAAAATGGCGCCGATGTCTTACCTCATAAATGAGAATTTTTCCGACGGGGTGCTCACTTTCATAGGACAGAGAAGATATGAATCGCAGAACAGAGAGAAGCATGGAGCTGTGTGGGTAAACCCATGGCTAAAGAAGCAGTTGAGCGCCTCACCCATCCAGGACTGGAACTCAATGGAGGTGTGGCTCTATCTGTTCAGCAAAAGCGCTGTCTACAACCCTCTGTATGATCTCGGTTTTGAGCGCATTGGATGCTGGTTGTGTCCCGCAAGTGATCTCTACGATTTTGAGCTCTACAAGCATAAGGATTATGAAAGGTACATTGAATATCTCAGAGAGCATTACAATGAAGAAGCTATCCAGCTAGGGCTATGGCGCTTCAGAAAAAAACCGGGATGGTATGATGGGGAAGTGGAGAGAAAAGCAGAGCAGGATGTTGCCTTCGTTGATGAGGGCTCAAGAATAAGGTTTTTCGCCCCCGAAGAGAGGGTAAAGAACCTGGGAAAAGCCCTTGGCATTGAGCTTATGGGCTCAGAGATCCTTGTTAAAGACGAGAGAGAGAAAGAGGATATAAGAAAGATAATCTACAAAGCGAAGTATTGCGCGGGCTGCGGGCTGTGCGAGAGCGCCTGCGAAAACGGTGCTATTTATATAGATATAAAAGAGAAGAGGGCTCTGATAAAAGAGGAACTCTGCACCTCCTGTGGTGCCTGCCTTTCTTCTTTATGCCCTGCAGTGGAGTACCTTGGTTAATCAACAGATGCAGAGATCTACTCGCCCTCTATGTCCTCCAGAAGGTTCTCAAGATCCTCTTCGTGTTCTACTTCATCCTCGAGTATATCTATGATCTCATGAGCTGATACATGATCTCCTTCTTTTCCCAGGTACTCGAGCAATTCCTTATACACCTTTATAGCGCACTGCTCGCCCTCGATGTTCTGCTTAAGGATCGCTTTTGTATCCGGGTTATCAGGTTTATTATACTTGCAGTTTGCTTCTTTGAACCATTCATCAGGGCTGAGCAAAGGCTTTCCGCCGAGCTGCACTATGAGCTTTGCCAGTTCCTCTGCATGCTCCAGCTCTTCCTTCGCATGCTCTTCAAGCTCTTCTTCAACGTTGGGATGCATCCTGCCCTTAACTATCTTTGCACCTACCCAGTACTGGTAGTATGCCAGCCATTCATCCGCAAATGCTTTGTTCAACTTTTCGATTATCCTGTCCACATTAGGACCAGCGATCTCTCTTCCAAATTTGCCCACCTTATCACCTCGTAATGAATAATGCGTGTTAGTTTATATAGCTTTCTCCAGACCCTGATCTGAAAGGTACGGAGAGATCCAGATCTAAATTTAAATTAAACCACAATCACATTAACGATATTATAGTATTTTTTAACCAGTTTTTTGACTATGTGCAGATTCTTTCCCTTATCCCCTATGGCCTTCCCCTTATCTTTAGGGTCTACCGAAACATAGGCAACCCTGCCTGCGGTCTCATCCCTTATGTCGAGAGAGGTTAAAGGAAAAGGCTTGAAAAGATTCTTTATGAATTTTTCCTCCTTATCAAACTCCACTATCTTCACTTTTTTTTTCAATAGATCCTCAAGCTTCTTAAGCCTGTGCGCTCCCTTCCCTATAGCCTGCCCCAGCTTTCCTTTGTCCACAAGAAAAACAATAGTATCACCCTCCTCCAGAATCTCTTTTGATCGCACCTCTGTTACGTTCTCAAAGAGCTGCATGTAGCGCAGGGTATCCTGTGATATCACATCCCACTCAGCCATCAGCGCCCCTGAAGGAGAGTATACCCGAATCCCCCTCTTCCTTCACTCCGATAACGCTTACCGGAAAAGGCTTACCACATATCACACCCAGTTCCATGGGTGTTATCGCAAGTTTTATAGAAGGTATCCTGTTTTTTTCACACATGCCCAAAAGCTCTTCATCATACCTTTTCGAGAATATCACGAGCTTTACTTCCTGCGCTTTTATTAGATCCCTTACCTCCTTTTCTCCCATCGCATAGCTGCCTGTTCTAACAAGCAATCTAACGGATTCCTCTACATTCATTTTTTTCTCCTCCTTTTTACTTTACTTTCCTTTAAATATGAGCTTTACTCCTCCCGTGCCCAGGTTTATAGGTTTGCCAACAACTATATTCTCCGAAACTCCCTTCAGTTCATCGACGGATCCTTTTATCCCGGCCTCCAGAAGGTGATCTACCGTCAGCTCAAATGCTGCTCTGGCAAGAACACTTGGCTTCTCACCAGCAATCCCATGTCTCCCAACAGCCCTGATATCCCCATCACAGGTCATGAGATCAGCAACCAGCATGATGTGCCTCATATCCACAACCAGTCCCTGCTCGCGAAGAGTGCTGTATGCTTCGTTGATTATTGTATTTCTAGCGCCCTCTATACCGAGCACCTCATACATCTCTTCTATGTCATTTGTTACTGTCCTTGTTTTGTCAATACCATCTATCTGCATTATCTCCTTAAAGTTTGATCCCTCTGTATAAAGAACAAAGCCTTCGTTCTCTGATCTGACTATTACCCTATTTATTCCATCTATTCCTTTTATCTTCAGATCCCTGAGCGTGTCTATCAGGCTTTGAAGCTTTAAATAGCTGGGTTGAGCCAGGGATACCACTATCGTATCCCCTTCCATCTTTGCCTCTATGCCCTTAATCTTCTTTACCCTGATAAGTATGGTCTCCACATCAATACCCCTGTCCTTCATTCTTCTTAACTTTGGGATTATGTTTACGTGCATGTTGATGACATCTATCCCTAAGTCTGCGATATCTATAAGTGTGGTCACCTCTATCTGGGAGGCTATGCTCTTTGCTGCCTCAGCATTATGTCTTATATCTTCTTCCAGATATATTGTTGTCATGGGTGTGGCGGGCTTCCGCCTGGCATCAAATATCTCTATGAGCCTTGGTAGCCCCAGAGTAACATTTATCTCAGCTACACCGGCGTAGTGAAAAGTACGCATCGTCATCTGTGTTCCAGGCTCTCCTATGGATTGAGCTGCAATTATTCCAACAGCCTCACCAGCATCAACCCTCGCTCTTTCATACTCCTTCAAAGTTTCTTTCACCACTTTTTCTATGATCCTATCATTAACATTTTTATCTGCCAGAGCTTTTGCGATCTTATCGATAACCTTCGGCGGGAGCTTTCCTTCTGCAAAGACCTCTGCCTTATTTCTTACATCCTGTTCCCCAAGATGCTCTTTCTCCGATGTAAGCTCAGGCTTCTTTGTTGCTTTTTCTTTTTTCTCTTTTTTTCTTTCGCCCCTGGGCTCCTTTTCTTTTATCTGTATGCCAAAAATCTCTGCTACTGCTTTTGTATTACCCCCCAGCACAGCCTCAAGCTCTTCATATCCTGCCCTTTTGACCTTATCCAGAGTATACCCTTTATCTGCTAACCTGGATGCATCCTCTTCGCTTACTCCCCTTTTTACGAGCGCATTGATAGTATCTCTCTTTCCCATTATTCACCTCTCATAATCTTGTTTACAATACTATCTACATCTACGGTCTCACCCTCTATGGACTTTGATGGATCAACCCCGTCATCTCCATAAAGGAACTGGATAACTTTGTCTGCAGGATCCCTCACAGTTTCGTCATCGTCTACTTTGAGGTTTTCCAGCGCGTTTATCAACCTCCTCTGCATATAACCGCTCCTGGAAGTTCTAACAGCAGTATCAACAAGGCCTTCTCTCCCGGCCATAGAGTGGAAGAAGTATTCCAGAGGCTTTAGACCTTTTTTGTAGGATGACTCTACAAAGCCTCTTGCTTCGGCTCCTATATCTCCCTTCTTAAAGTGCGATAGGGTTCTATGTTCATAACCCCTTGAGATCCTTTCACCTCTTATGGACTGTGGTCCTACAGATCCTGACATCTGTGATATGTTCAGCATAGATCCTCTTGCACCGGTTCTTGCCATAATAACAGCGCTGTTTTCGCTGCTTACATGCTTACTGGCTATCTGTCCACAGTCATCTCTCGCTTTTGCCAGTATTCTCATTATCTCAAGTTCCAAGGTCTCCTCAAGAGATCGTCCAGGGGCCTGCTCCAGTTCTCCTCTTTTATATATCTCTATAAGCTCATCCACTCTTTCTTCCGCTCCGTCAAGGATCTCCTGTATCTGTTCCTGCGCCTCCAGAGGTATGTCCTCTTCATCTATGCCTACAGTAAAGCCCATAAGGGAAAGCATTGAGAGACTGAGTTTTGATGCAGCATCTAAGAAATCCTTTGCTGCTATGTCGCCATACTCCTTAACGATCTCATTTATTATCTTTCCGTTAAATGCCCCAACAGCAACATCATCTATTGTGCCCTTTACAAGCTTTCCATTTCTTATCACAACATAGGCATCATTAGGACAGTTCTCTTTATCGCATTTCTCACAGTGCTCGCATATCTTCGCCTTGAATTCCATATCTATCTGCGGTAGAATCAGCGAGAATATCTCTTTACCCGTAAGTTTCTCAGGTGCCTTATCTATGCCCGCTCCGCTCAGTATTCTCAGCGCAACACTTTTTTCAAGCTCATTAAAGCCGTGGGTGAGGTAATAAAGACCTGTTATGTGATCATGGATGCATCCGATTATAGCTCCACCAAACCTCGGGCTCAGCAAATGAGCTTCAACGCTCATCAGAGATCTGGCCTCAGCTATTGCCTCCTCACTCTGAAGAACGTGCAGATTCATCTCATCCCCATCAAAATCCGCATTGTATGGAGAGCAAACCAGAGGATTAAGTCTGAAGGTGCGATATGGAAGGATCTTTGCCCTGTGACACAGCATGCTCATTCTGTGCAGAGATGGCTGCCTGTTGAATAGAACAGCATCGCCATCAATGAGCTGCCTCTCAACTACGTCCCCAGGTTCTATACTCTCCGCAAGATCGCCTCTGTTCACCTCAGTTACCCTTAAGCGAAGGTTATTCTTTTTTATCACGTAGTTCGCCCCGGGATAGGCATCAGGACCATTTCTCACAAGATTTCTGAGATCTTCGATGTTGAATTCTGTAGCCCTTTCGGGCACTGTGAGCTCCTTCGCTATATCTAAAGGCACTCCAACCTCATTCAGGCTTATCATAGGATCCGGGCTTATCACAGTCCTTGCTGAAAAGTTAACTCTTTTACCAGAAAGATTTGAACGAAACCTTCCTTCCTTACCCTTAAGCCTCTGCGCCAATGTGCGTAGAGGTCTGCCTGATCTGTGTCTTGCCGGGGGTATGCCTGAGGTCTGGTTATCGAAATAGGTTGTGATATGATACTGAAGCAACTCCCAGAGATCCTCCACTATGAGCTGCGGTGCTCCAGCGTCTATATTTTCTCGTAACCTCTGATTTATTCTGAGTATATCCACCAGTTTATGCGTGAGATCGTCCTCAGATCTCTCCCCTGTTTCCAGAGTGATAGAAGGCCTCACGGTAACGGGAGGCACAGGTAGAACTGCGAGTATTGCCCATTCCGGCCTTATCCCGTATCCTATGCCCAGAAGTTCGCAATCTTCATCGCTTATCTTTTCAAGCCATGTGCGCACATCTGTAGGCGTTAGCTTGGAGTTCTCTATTCTAAAGGTTGTTGGCTTATCAAGATTAACCTTGAGGCTATCAGCCCCGCAATGGGGGCAAACAGTAGCCATAGAGGCTTCCTTTATCAGGCGGTCTATAACTCTGTCAGTATCTGAGCCTTCTTCCTTTGCTCTCACAAGATCATTTAAATACTTCTCTCTTTTCTCATCGCTCAGCGTTATCCTGCCACAGTTTGAGCATGTGGCGTTCAACCAATTTTTTATCAGTTTTGCATAACCCACATGCACTACCGGCCTTTCAAGTTCTATGTGCCCGAAGTGACCAGGGCATTCATCAACCCTTTTGCCGCAGGTCCTGCAAACGAGGCCGGGCTCTATGACGCCCAAACGTGTGTCCATGAGGCCCATAGTTATTGGAAAACCATCTTCACCTATGGTATCGGGTGTTATCACCTTTGTCACAGAGAGATTCCTTATCTCATCAGGGCTCATCATCCTGAACCTTATTGATCCTATGCTTTTCGGTATCATTTTATTCCTCCCATTTTTATATTATATCCTCCAGCTGCAGTGCTGGCACAATGCACATACTCTTCAGCTCATCAACGAGAAGCTTGAAAGCGTAGCTTGTTGATACGGGATATATCTCTGTTGTATTCCCATGTATCGGGCATCTAAGAGTTCCATCCCTTGTCATCATGGCAAAATGACCGCACTTATTGCACACATAAACACTAACGGCATCAGAGTTATCGAGCAAGCGATCCTTCACAACCATAGCAGCTCCATGCCCTATGAGACAATCGCGCTCCATCTCCCCAAACCTCAAACCTCCTTCTCTTGCCCTTCCTTCCGTTGGTTGTCTGGTTAATATCTGCACAGGCCCTCTTGCTCTTGCATGCATCTTGTCCGCGACCATGTGGTAGAGCTTTTCATAGTAAATTATGCCAACAAAGATCTCTACATCGTACATTTTCCCTGTTTTTCCATCGTATAAGACCTCTTTACCATTGGGTTTGAAACCATAGGCCTTCAGCTCTTTTCTTACATCCTCCTCTTCTTCTCCACTAAATATTGTGCCATCATTGAATTTTCCACTCATGGAACTCCTTTTACCCCCGAGCGCCTCAAGCACGTGCCCAACGGTCATCCTGGAGGGTATGCCATGAGGATTGACAACCATATCAGGCACTATACCCTGCTCATTGAATGGCATATCTTCTTGCGGAACTATGAGGCCAACAACGCCTTTCTGCCCGTGTCTGCTGGCAAATTTGTCACCGAGCTCTGGTATGCGTTCTTCCCTCAAACGAACCCTTACCATAATGTTGTTGTCACCAGAAGGAGTCAGTATAACCTTATCAACTGTGCCTTCTTCCCCGTGCTTAACCCTGAGAGAGCTCTCTATGCGCTTCTGAGGTGCAAGGAGCTCTTCCGCCTCTTCGAGGAATCTTGAGGGTGAGGTTTTACCAACGAGCACGTCATTTGATCCCACGGATATCTCTGGTGTTATTATACCATCCTCATCCAGATTTTTGTATGCAGCCTGAGAGCGAACCCCTCTCGTGTCAGGCGGAGGTATCTCGAATTCATCCTTCTGCCCGCCCATGTATCTTTTGCGTTCTGTTTCATACGTATTGAAGATCGTGGATCTCCCAAGGCCTCTCTCTATAGAGTGCTTGTTGAGCACTATGGCATCCTCCATATTATATCCATCATAGGAGAGCACTGTAATGACAAAGTTCTGGCCCGTAGGTCTTTCAAGATAGTGCGTGTATTTCATCTGATGTGTCTGGGTCAAAGGCTTCTGCGGATAGTGAAGCAGGTGCGCAGTTGTATCCGGTCTTATGCGATAGTTTGATCCACTCAAGCCTAATGACTGCTTGAACATTGCTGAACCCAGGGTGTTCCTAGGGCTTGAGTTGTGCTCTGGATATGGTATCATGCCCGCAACCACGCCGAGCATAGCTATGGGATCTACCTCCATATGAGTATGCTCAGGTGTGAGAGAGGCTTCATCAACAGCAATGTAAGCATCTTCCTCCTCCTCTGCATCAATGTACTCTATAAGACCGTTGGAGATTAGATCCCTCCATGAAAGCTCATTCCTTTCCAGCCGCTCAAGAACCTCATCGGTTATTCCATGCTTTCCATTCTTTACGACTATGAGAGGCCTTACAGCTCTGCCACCATCACAATTTATCATTATCTCATTTTCATCCTCATTGTACCTCACATTGATCTCTGTTGAGATCTTTCCTTTCCTTCTGAGATCTCTGATCTTTGAGACAAATTTGCCAGGCTCATCATGCAGCCCTATTAGATCCCCATTGAGGTATACTCCCGTGCCGCTCTCTCCCTTTCTCACATCTTTCAATCCATTAGAGAAAAGTATTTTTTTCACCTCTACTTCATCAACACCTTTTGTTATCTCAACACAGAGCGCCAGGTTCTTTATAAGACCACAGTTCGGCCCCTCTGGGGTTTCATTGGGGCATAGACGCCCATACTGTGTTGGGTGCAGATCTCTTGCCTCAAAGTGAGGCTGAGAACGGACAAGGGGGCTCATAACCCTTCTCAGATGGCTCATCATAGAGACATTTGATGTTCTGTCGAGCAGCTGACTTATTCCGGTTCTTTCTCCAGCCCAGTTTCCTGTAGCAAGTGCCCTCTCTACCCTCTGGGTCAATATATCAGGCTTGACATATGTGGAGATCTTCGGGGCTTTTCTCTCCCTCTCTCTCCTAGAGGTTGCTCTCTCGAACTCATATTTTACATCCTTTAAAAGGTTTGTTAGAGCAATGCGGAACTCTTCTTCCATAAGGTCTCCTGCCAGTCTTAGCCTCTTGTTAGCGTAATGATCTTTATCGTCGGGCTCTCTCTTTTTTAGAGCGAGAGCTAGCACAGCCTCCCCCATTCTCGCAAGGAATATCGCCTTCTTGAGCCTGTCCTCTGGTGTGGTGCCCAGGTGCGGCAATAGAATTCTGTCCAGCAAGTTGTTTACCCTGTTAAGCCTGTACTCTTTTGCCTGTCCCCCGGCTATCTTTTTTCCGAGATAATTTATCGCATCCTGATTCGTTATAACAAGGTGCTCCTCTGCGCACTCTTCTATATTCGCATAGGCAAAGCGCTCCATTGCAGGGTCGCTCACAATGTTATTAACTATCGATTCATCAGATTCTAAGCCCAGGGCTTTTAGCAGTATTATCATCGGCAGATCTCCAGCTACTGTTGGCAGTGTGCATGAGAGAACACCATCCTTACGCAGCTCTATTGTTATGAGCGCTCTATAGCCTTCATGCTGTGAAAAAACCTTTGCTGTTGGAACGTCTCTGCCATATTTGGGCGTATACTCCACAAGCACCCTGTTTGGTGCGAGATCTTCTAAAGATATGAGCGCCCTCTCTGTGCCTCCTATTATAAAGTATCCTCCCTCTTCCGCCGGATCTTCTTTTGCCTCATTTATCAATTTTTCAAGGTACTCCTCATCATTCAGTTTCGTGTTGTAAACCCGCTCTATATTCTCTTTGCGCAGGATGCATTTGCTGGATCTCACCATTATGGGAAGCTTCCCTATGTGAAGGTTTTCCCTGCTCTGCTCTATGCCGCCTTTGTAGAGAATAAACTCTAACCACAGGTCAGAGCCATAGGTTATGTTTCTCAATCTGGCTTCCATAGGGAATATGTACTTTTGTGTTCCATCCGCTTCTCTAACTGTTGGCAGGTCAACGCTTATCTTTCCAAGCTTTATTTCATAATCCTCAACCTCAGGTCTAAAGACCCCGGGGCCAGAATCTTCACTTATGATCACCGTATCCACTATTCTCTGAAGCCTGTGCTCCACAAAGTCATTGAAAGACTCAAGCTGATGTTCTACAAGGCTTTTCTCTCTGAAATATGTATCTATAAGCTCCCTCATTCTTCTATCACCACTCTATAGTAATATGAGATCCCTGAAATGGGACTTGTCCTCTTTATCTTTATCACATCCCCGCTCTTTGCTCCAAGATCCTTTATTGCTGGATCGTTCATATTTATTCTTGGCAACTCCTTTTTTGTTATCCCGTATCTAGCTAAAAGCTCGTCTACCTCTGCCTCACTCATCAACTCATGGGGCGGAACAAGCACATGTTTTCTCACTTCCATTTTTTTCCTCCCTTTCAGCGGGCCTGGAGGGATTCGAACCCCCGGCCACCTGGTTTCTTCCATTGGTTAAAAGCCAGATGCTCTACCTAGCTGAGCTACAGGCCCTATATCAACGTTAGATCAACCACCTCAACGCTACCAACACCCTTTATCTTCTCTATCTCGCTATTGAGCTCTTCTACCCCTTCGTCTTCAGCCAGAATGTTGAAGAGCAAAGCTTTCAAGCCAAAAGCTATGTCTGATATCTGATAACCTCTGAACTGCACATTGGCTGGCATGATCTTTTTTATCTCACCCGCTATGCTCTCCAGATCAACATCTACATTGTCTGGCAATACCCTGATAGTCACACTTACCTTACCCATTCAAGGACCTCTGAAACCACATTCTGGGCAAACATAAGGAACACTCTTATCCCTGCATCTATAGCATCTGCCGATCAGAGTTTTACCACATGAAGGGCAGAGGAATACTGCATCTTTTCTTTCCACAAGCGGCGTACCACAAGAGCTACAAACTCCTCTAGACATGCAAAGTGAAGTGTTTTTTAAGTATTTAAGATTATCTCGCTGATTAGTATTTTTTTATTGATCTTTTATGAGGGCATAACGAAAAAAAGAAATGTATATATACTGCTTATTGCAATATATGTCAGGAGGGAATAAAATGAAAACAAAAGCGTTGTTCGCAGGAGTTTTTGC
>WOYI010595014.1_pt1 | contig 13690 bp, 7 predicted proteins | sample 6423411 | NCBI WGS metagenome assembly WOYI01 (sample SAMN13441803, study PRJNA592873) | oil field metagenome | biome: oil field; feature: oil-well bore; material: oil-contaminated soil; isolation source: oil-contaminated soil from oil-well borehole | place: Germany: Wietze | collected 2016-10-18 ...
ATATGGATTGGCCGTGAATCGTGCACGATGCTGGTTCGCCTCGCGCATGCTGCAGCACGGTCTTCGGTCTATCCGCTCCATCGGCAAAATTGCTCCAGCGGCCACCGGCATGCGGCACGGGCGACTGCAATGGAGCATTGGCACCACAGCAGGCGCCAGGGCTACCGCACCATGCTGTGCGCCCGGCTGCCCGCGGGTCCCTAGAATGTTCCGCCTCACACCCGAAAGACCGCCTCCATGACCCAGGGACTGATCCGTATCCGCGGCGCACGCCAGCACAACCTCAAGAACCTGGACTTGGACATCCGCACGGGTGAGCTCACGGTGGTCACCGGCCCCAGCGGTTCGGGCAAGTCCAGCCTGGTGTTCGACACACTCTATGCCGAGGGCCAGCGCCGCTACGTGGAGACCTTCAGCGCCTACGCGCGCCAGTTCCTGGACCGCATGGACAGGCCGGCCGTGGACAAGGTCGAGGGCGTGCCCCCGGCCATTGCCATCGACCAGACGAACCCGGTGCGCTCCAGCCGCTCCACCGTGGGCACGATGACGGAGCTGAACGATCACCTCAAGCTGCTGTTCGCCCGCGCAGGCCAGCTGTTCGACCGGCAGACCGCGCAGCCGGTGCGGCACGACACACCCGATACGATTTATGCCGAACTGCAGCGGCGCTGCGCCGCAGCCGGAGATCCCCGCATCGTGCTGACCTTCCCGGTCGAGTTGCCCGCCAACACATCGGCCGAGCAGGTGGAGCAGTGGCTGTCGGCCAGCGGCTTCACCAAGGTGCAGGCCGAGCGCGAAATGGCCACACCCACCGGCCCACGCAAAATGCTCGACGTGGTTGCCGACCGCTTTCGCTGGAGCAGCGCCGAGCGCGCCCGCGTGATCGAGGCCATCGAGGTGGCACTCAAGCGCGGCGCGGGGCGGCTCAATGTGTATGCCCTCCCTCCCGTTCAGACTGAGCCTGTCGAAGCCCGGGAAAGCGTTTCGCCCCTTCGGCAAGCGCAGGACAGGCCAGGCTCGACGCAAACGGATGCGCCGGAACTGTGGCGCTTCTCCACCGGCCTGCATTGCCCCGACAGCGACCTGCGCTACAGCGACCCTGTCCCTTCTGCCTTCTCGTTCAACTCCGCCGTGGGCGCCTGCGATACCTGCCGGGGCTTTGGCCGTGTGATCGGGGTGGACTATGGGCTGGTCATCCCCAACGACAAGCTCACGCTGCGGGCTGGCGCCATCAAGACCATCCAGACCCCCGCGTGGAAAGAGGTGCAGGACGACCTCATGCGCCATGCCGAGACGGCGGGCATTCCGCGCGACACGCCATGGAACAAGCTGACCGATGCGCACAAAAAATGGGTCATCGACGGCTCGCCGAACTGGAATGGCAAATGGAACCAGCAGTGGTATGGCATCAAGCGCTTTTTTGAATACCTGGAAAGCAAGGCCTACAAGATGCATATCCGCGTGCTCTTGTCCAAATACCGCAGCTACACGCCCTGCCCCGCCTGCGCGGGCGCGCGCCTCAAGACCGAAAGCCTTTTATGGCGCATCGGCCGCAAGGAAGATGCCGACGCGGCGCTGGAGCCGCCGCTGCGCCGGGCCGCCCCAAGCAGCGGCAGCCCCCTGGGGGGGCGGGGAGGACACGACAGTGCCGAGCGTGGGGGCCAACAGTTCCAGCGCTTCATGCCCGAAGGCGTGCAATGGTCGCGCGCGCAGCTCGAAGCGCTGCCCGGCCTGTGCCTGCACGACCTGATGCTGCTGCCCATCGACCGCCTGCGCCAGTTCTTTGCGCGCATGCAGCTCCCCGCCGGCGGCGATGCCAAGGGCGGTGACGCGCAGGCGCTCAAGCTGCTGCACGAGGAAATCACCACGCGCCTCAGATACCTGTGCGACGTGGGCATTGGCTACCTCACGCTCGACCGGCAAAGCCGCACCCTGAGCGGCGGCGAGGTGCAGCGCATCAACCTCACCACGGCGCTGGGCACCAGCCTGGTCAACACGCTGTTCGTGCTGGACGAGCCCAGCATCGGCCTGCACCCGCGCGACATGCACCGCATCACCGAGGCCATGCTGCGCCTGCGCGACGCCGGCAACACGCTGGTGGTGGTGGAGCATGACCCGGCCGTGATGCTGGCGGCCGACCGCGTGATCGACATGGGCCCTGGCCCGGGCCGCCTGGGCGGGCAGATCGTGTTTGACGGCACCACGGCCGATTTGCGCAAGGCCGACACCCTCACCGGCGCCTATCTCGGCGGGCGCAAGCATGTGGGCTTCGGCTTCAAGCGCATGGTGACCGACGCCACGCCGCGCCTCATCCTCGAAGGCGTGCGCGAGCACAACCTGCAGAACGTGACGGTTGAATTTCCGCTGCAGCGCCTGGTCACCGTCACCGGCGTCAGCGGCTCGGGCAAGTCGAGCCTGATCCAGGACGTGCTGGCGCCCGCGCTGCTGCGCCATTTTGGCAAGGCCACCGACACGCCGGGCGCGCACGACCGCATGCTGGGTGCGGACCATTTGTCGGACCTGGTGTTCGTGGACCAGTCGCCGATTGGCAAGACAGCCCGCTCCAACCCCGTGAGCTACGTCGGTGCCTGGGACAGCATCCGCGAACTCTTCGCCCTGGCGCCGCTGTCCAGGCAGCGCAGCTACACCGCCAGCAAGTTCAGCTTCAACAGCGGCGACGGGCGCTGCCCCACCTGCGGCGGCTCGGGCTTCGAGCATGTGGAGATGCAGTTTCTGAGCGATGTGTACCTGCGCTGCCCCGATTGCGATGGCAAGCGCTACCGGCCCGAGATTCTGGAGGTGACCATCGAGCGCCCTTCGACAAGCCCGGGACGAACGGTGAGCTTGAACGTGGCCGACGTGCTGGCATTGACCGTGGCCGAGGCGGCAACCCTGTTTGCCAGCGACCGCGACGTGATCCGCGCCCTGCAGCCCATCGTGGACGTGGGCCTGGAATACATGGCGCTGGGCCAGCCCGTGCCCACGCTCAGCGGGGGCGAGGCGCAGCGCTTGAAACTGGCGGGCTTCCTGGCCGAGGCCGCGCGCAGCGCCTCCAAATCGCGCCAGGCGGTGGCGCGCAAGGGCACGCTGTTTTTGTTTGACGAGCCCACCACGGGCCTGCATTTTGACGACATCGCCAAGCTCATGCGCGCGCTGCGCAAGCTCATCGACGCGGGGCATTCGCTCATCGTCATCGAGCACAACCTGGACGTGATCCGCGCGAGCGACTGGCTCATCGACCTGGGCCCCGAGGGCGGCGACGCGGGCGGACTCATCGTGGCCGAGGGCACGCCCGAAGACATGCGCCAGCACGCGACATCGCACACCGGCCAGGCGCTGCGCGACTATGAACTGACGCTGGGCGTGGGCGGCCATTCGGTGCACGAGAAAGCTGCATTGCTACGAAAAAAAGAGCTGCTTGCGCTTGCTGCACAAGCGCCAGAGGCCAAAAACGCCATACAAATCGTGAACGCCAAGGAGCACAACCTCAAGAACCTGAGCGTGGACATTCCGCGCGGCAAGTTCAACGTGGTCACGGGCGTGAGCGGCTCGGGCAAGTCCACGCTGGCGTTCGACATTCTGTTCAACGAGGGCCAGCGCCGCTACCTCGAATCGCTCAACGCCTACGCGCGCTCCATCGTGCAACCGGCGGGCCGGCCCGAGGTGGATGCGGTGTATGGCATCCCGCCCACCGTGGCCATCGAGCAGCGGCTGTCGCGCGGCGGGCGCAAGTCCACCGTGGGCACCACCACCGAGGTGTGGCATTTTTTGCGCCTGCTGTACGTCAAGCTCGGCACCCAGCATTGCGTGCACGACGGCGCAGCCGTGCAGCCGCAGACGCCCGACAGCATCGCCGCGCAGCTGCTGAAGAACTTCCGGGGCCAGCATATCGGGCTGCTCGCCCCGCTGGTGATGAACCGCAAGGGCGTCTATACCGAGCTGGCCGACTGGGCGCGCCCGCGCGGCTACACCCACCTGCGCGTGGACGGCAATTTTCTGCCCACCACCAACTTTCCGCGCATCGACCGCTTCAAGGAACACACCATCGAGCTGCCCGTGGCCAGCCTGGACGTGGCGCCCGAAAACGAGGCGCAGCTGCGCCAGGCGCTGGCCGAGGCGCTCACGCATGGCAAGGGCATGGTGCATGTGCTCAGCGACCTGCACGGCCTGCGCGCCGCCATGGAAAGCGGCGCGCCCACGGCAGGCATCGGCACGCTGCTGGCGTTTTCCACCAAGCGCGCCTGCCCTGTCTGCGCCACCAGCTATGCCGAGCTGGACCCGCGCCTTTTTTCATACAACAGCAAGCACGGCTGGTGCCCCGACTGCGTGGGCACGGGCGTCAGGCTCACAAAGGACCAGCGCAAGTTGTTCGACGACTCGGTGCCGGCCAACAATGAAAAGGGGAGGGAAAAAGGCCGCGAGCAGACCTTTGCCGAGCCCGAGGTGGAAGACCTGGCCGACACAGCCTGCCCCGGCTGCCACGGCACGCGCCTGAACGCCACGGCCCGTGCGGTGCAATTCGCGGGCGTGGGCATCACCAGCATTGCAGCCCTCTCCGTGACGGACGTGCGCCGCTGGATCGAGACCCTGCGCATCGAAGGGGGCATGCGCCAGCGCATGACCCAACGTGAGAGCGACATCACGCGCGACCTGGTGCCCGAGATCCAGAGCCGCCTCGAATTCCTCGAAGAAGTGGGCCTGGGCTATCTCACGCTGGACCGGGGCGCGCCCACGCTCAGCGGCGGCGAGGCGCAGCGCATCCGCCTGGCCGCGCAACTGGGCAGCAACCTGCAGGGCGTGTGCTACGTGCTCGACGAGCCCACCATCGGCCTGCACGCGCGCGACAACCAGATTTTGCTCAACGCCCTGCACAAGCTCAGCGACAAGGGCAACACGCTGGTGGTGGTGGAGCATGACGTGGACACCATCCGCCGCGCAGACCACATCATCGACATCGGCCCCAGCGCCGGCAAGCGCGGCGGGCGCCTGGTGGCGCAGGGCAGCGTGGCCGACATCACGGCGGCCGAAGATTCGCAGACCGGCCGCTACCTGCTGCATGCCATGCGCCACCCGCTGCAGGCACGGCGCCTGGTTGCTATCGAAAAAGAAGCTGGCAGCGCCCGTCAATCAAGGATTTCAGATACAAAACTATCTGAAAGCAAGAAAAATCAAGCGCAACCAGCTATTAAAGAAGTAGCACCTCAGCGCTGGCTCACGGTGCAGGGCGCGCAGCTGCACAACCTGCAGAACGTGACGGCCGCCGTGCCGCTGAACCGCCTGGTGGCGGTGACGGGCGTGAGCGGCTCAGGCAAGTCCACGCTGGCGCGCGACGTGCTGCTGGCCAATGTGCAGGCCTGGGTGCAGCAGCGCGCCACCCGCGCCGGGCGAGATGCCATGGATGCAGGCAAGGCGCCTGCCCTGGTGGGCTGCTCGGGCCTCTCGGGCTTCGAGACCATCGACCGCGTGCTCGAAGTGGACCAGACACCCATCGGCAAAACACCGCGCAGCTGCCCCGCTACCTATATCGGTTTCTGGAACACCATCCGCAAGCTGTTTGCCGAAACGCTGGAGGCCAAGGCGCGCGGCTACGCCGCCGGGCGCTTCAGCTTCAACACCGGCGAAGGCCGCTGCCCCGGCTGCGAAGGCGCGGGCGTGCGCACCATCGAGATGAGCTTTTTGCCCGACGTGAAGGTGCCCTGCGAGACCTGCCACGGCGCGCGCTTCAACCCCGAGACGCTGGCCGTGAGCTGGCGCGGCAAGAGCATTGGCGATTTGCTGCAGATGGAGGTGGACGAGGCCGTGGACTTCTTCGCCAGCATGCCCAGTATTGCGCACCCGCTGCAGCTGCTGAAAGACGTGGGCCTGGGCTACCTCACGCTGGGCCAGCCCAGCCCCACGCTCAGCGGCGGCGAGGCGCAGCGCATCAAGCTCGTCACCGAGCTGACCAAGGTGCGCGACGAGGTGGGCCGCCGCGGGCAAAAGGCGCCGCACACGCTCTACGTGTTCGACGAGCCCACCGTGGGCCTGCACATGGCCGACGTGGACAAGCTCATCCGCGTGCTGCACCGCCTGGTCGATGGCGGCCACAGCGTGATCGTCATCGAACACGACCTCGATGTGATTGCCGAGGCCGACTGGATCCTGGACCTGGGCCCCGAGGGTGGCAACGCAGGCGGGCGCATCGTGGCCGCGGCCACCCCCGAGGACCTGGTGGCCGCAGGCACGCACACCGGCAAGGCGCTGGCGGCGGTGCTGGCGCGCTGAGCCGCTGAGAACATGTCCTCAGATCCGCCCCTCCTGCACCGCGTGGCAGGCAATGCGAATGCCGCCCAGGCTCAGCAGTTGCGGCCGCTCGGTGCGGCAGCGCGCGTTCACATGCGGGCAGCGCGGGTTGAAGGCGCAGCCCGGCGGCGGGCTCAGCGGATTGGGCACCTCGCCCTGCACGGGGGTGCGCGCCTTGCCGGTGTCGTGCATCCTGGGAATGGCATCGAGCAGCATGCGCGTGTAGGGATGGCGCGGCGTGTCGAACAGGGTGTGCTTGTCGGCCAGCTCCACCAGGCGGCCCAGGTACATCACGCCCACCTGGTCGCTCACATGGCGCACCACGGCCAGGTTGTGGCTGATGAAAAGATAGGTCAGGTGCCGCTGGCGCTGCAGGTCCTTCATGATGTTGAGCACCTGCGCCTGCACCGACACATCGAGCGCGCTGGTGGGCTCGTCGCACACCAGAAACTCGGGCTCGGTGGCCAGCGCCCGCGCAATCGAGATGCGCTGGCGCTGGCCGCCCGAGAACTGGTGCGGGTATTTCACCATGTCCAGCGGCGACAGGCCCACCGACTGCAGCAGCTCGCCCACGCGCGCCTTGAGCTCGGCCTTGCCGGTGATCAGGCCATGCTCGCGCAGCGGCTCGCCCACGATGTCTTGCACCAGCCAGCGCGGGTTCAGGCTGGCGTAGGGGTCCTGAAAAATCATCTGGATGCGCCGGCGCATGGCCTTGGCATTGCTGCTCTTGAAGGCGGCATGCGCATCCTGCCCGTCAAACGTGAGGCCGCCGCGCGTGGGCTCGTACAGGCCCACCAGCAGGCGCGCCACGGTGCTCTTGCCGCAGCCCGATTCGCCCACCAGGGCCAGCGTCTTGCCTTTTTCGATCTCGAAGCTCACGCCATCCACGGCATGCAGCAGCGTGCGCGGCTTGCGTTCGAGCAGGCGGTTGAGCCAGGGGGCCGAGACATCGAAGGTCTTGGCCAGGTCATGCGCCTGCACCAGGGGCATGCCGACAGGTGTCTTTGCGCTCATGCCGCCACCTGCGCAGCGTGCAGCCAGCAGGCCGCGCGCGTGGCGCCAGCGGGCAGCAATTCGGGACGCTCGACAGTGCAGCGGTCAAAGCGGCGCGGGCAGCGCGGGTTGAAGGCGCAGCCCGGCGGAATGGCGTCGAGGCGGGGCATGGCGCCGTCGATCTGGTTCAGGCGCTCGCGGTCTTGCGACATGTCGGGGATGGCGGCCATGAGGCCGGCGGTATAGGGATGGGCGGGTTGGTTGATGACCTCGTGCACCGGGCCGGTTTCCACCAAGCGCCCGGCATAAAGCACCGCCACGCGGTCGCAGGTTTCGGCGATCACGCCCATGTCGTGGGTGATCAGCATCACGGCCGCGCCGCGCGATTGGCAGATGCTTTTGAGCAGCGTGATGATCTGCGCCTGGATCGACACATCGAGCGCCGTGGTGGGCTCGTCGGCCACGATGAGTTGGGGCTCGGCGGCCAGGGCCAGGGCAATCACCACGCGCTGGCGCATGCCGCCAGAAAACTGGTGCGGATAATGGTCCACGCGCTGCCCGGCCGCCGGGATGCCGGTGTCCTGCAGCAAGGCAATGGCGCGCCGCCGCGCTTCGGCCGCAGTCACCGGCAGATGCGCCCGGATGGTTTCGGTGAGCTGCCGGCCCACGGTGTACAGCGGGTTCAGCGAGGTCAGCGGGTCCTGGAAGATCGCACCGATGCGCCGGCCCCGGATGTGGCGCATCTGCGCTTCGCTGAGCTTGTCGATGCGCTGGCCTTCCAGCAGGATCTCGCCCGAGGCCACGCGCCCTGGCGATTCCAGCAGGCCGATGATGGCAGCGCCCGTGAGCGACTTGCCGGCCCCCGATTCCCCCACCACCCCCAGGATCTCGCCGGGGGCGATGGAAAACGAAATGTCGTCCAGGGCGCGCAGCGTGCCGCGCCGGCCCGGGAATTCGACAACGAGGTTTTTGACTTCAAGCAGGGACATATCAGCGATTCATTGGGCACGGCCCAGGCCAGCGGACGCCGCAGAACTGGCTTTGCCAGGCTGCTGGCGGCGTCCCCCTCGGGGGGAAGGCGCGAAGCGACTCAGGGGGGTCATCTCAATCTCGGGTTCAGCGCGTCGCGCAGCCAGTCGCCCAGCAGGTTCACCGACAGCGCAATCAGCACCAGCATCAGCCCCGGGAACACGGTGATCCACCATTCGCCCGAAAACAGGTAATCGTTGCCCACGCGGATCAGCGTGCCCAGCGAAGGAGATGTGGGCGGCGCCCCCACCCCCAGAAACGACAGGGTGGCCTCGGTGATGATGGCCGTGGCCACCTGGATGGTGGCCAGCACCATCACCGGGCCCATCACATTGGGCAGCACATGCCTGCGCATGATGGAGAGCGGGGCCACACCGGTCACGCGCGCGGCCTGCACATATTCCTTGTTGCGCTCCACCAGCGTAGAGCCGCGCACCGTGCGCGCATATTGCACCCAGCCCGTCAGCGAGATGGAGAAAATCAGCACGCCAAAGGCCAGCGATTCATGCGCATTCGGAAACAGCGCACGGCCCACCCCCGCGATCAGCAAGGCCACCAAAATGGCAGGAAACGACAGCATCACGTCACACAGGCGCATCAGCACGGCGTCAATCCAGCCGCCCCGAAAACCGGCCAGCAAACCCAGCGCCACGCCCACCACCACCGACAGCAGCACCGAGGCCAGCCCCACCACCAGCGAGATGCGGGCCCCGTAGATCAGGGCCGAGAGAATGTCGCGCCCCTGGTCATCGGTGCCCAGCAGGTATTTGCGCGAGCCCTCGGCGCTCCATGCCGGCGGCAGCCGCGCATCGCCGAGCTCCAGCGTGGCCAGATCGAAGGGGTTGTGCGGCGCCACCCAGCCCGCAAACAGCGCGCAGAAAACGCATACCACGGCAATGGCAGCCGCCAGCATGGCCATGGGCGATGTGCGAAAGCTGTAGCCAACATCGCTGTCAAGCCAGCGCGCAAGGGGGTTTTTCATTGGAGCAAACCAGAAACAGGCAGCAAGGCCCGGCGCGCCACGCGGCCCTGCCTTGCTGCCCGCGGGAAAGATGGGGACGACGGGGACGAGGGCGACGGTGGCGGGTGGCAGATCAGTTCTTGCTCATCCACTTGAAGGGCATGTAGTTGTCCGCCATCTGCACCAGCTTGACGTTTTTGCTCACGCCCCAGGCCAGGGCCTGCTGGTGCAGGGGCAGGTGCCCCACGTCGGCGGAATGCAGGTCAAACGCTTCCTTGATCATGGCGTTGCGCCTGGCCTTGTCGGTCTCGGCCTGGATTTTTTTGGTCAGCTCGTCCACCTTGGGGTTGCAATAAGAGCCCAGGTTGTACTGGCCGGCGCCCTTGTTGTCCGGGCAGGCCATCAGGGCATTGAGCGCGTTGTGGGCGTCGTAGGTCGAGGGCGTCCAGCCCAGCATGTAAAAGCTGGTGTCGCGGCGCAAAATCTTGGGGAAATAGGTGCCCTTGGTCTCGGCCTGCAGGTTGATCTTGACGTTGATGCGCGCCAGGTTGGCCGCCACGGCCTGGCAGATGCGGCTGTCGTTCACATAACGGTCGTTGGGGCAGTTCATCGACACCTCGAAGCCACTGGCATAGCCGGCCTCGGCCATGAGCTTCCTGGCGGCTTCCACGTCATAGGGCAGGCGCCTGGCTTCGGGCTGGAAGCCGTTGATGCCCGGGCCCACCATCAGCGCGGTGGGGTTGGACGCGCCACGCATCACCGTCTTTTTGATGCCTTCGATGTCGATGGCCTGGTAGAAGGCCTGGCGCACGCGCCTGTCCTTGAACGGGTTCTTGCCCTTCACGCTCGAATACAGCAGCTCGTCGCGCTTTTGGTCCATGCCCAGGAAGATGGTGCGCAACTCGGGGCCGGTGATGGCGCGGGTGTTGGTGCCGTTGTTCACGCGCTCGATGTCCTGCACCGGCACGGGCTCCATCACGTCCACCTCGCCCGAAAGCAGGGCCGCCACGCGGGTGGCGTCGTTGCCGATGGGCGTGAAGATGACTTCGGCCGCATTGCCCTCGATCTTGCCCCAGTAAGAACCATTGCGCGTGAACACCGTGCGCACGCCGGGCTGGCGCTCGCGCAGGCGGAAAGGCCCCGTGCCATTGGCCCGGAACGACGCGGCGTTCTCGATGCCCTTGCGGCGGTCCACCGGTGCGACGGCCTTGTTGGCCTCGCACCATTTCTTGCTCATGATGGCCACTTGCGAGATCACGTCCGCAAGTATGGGGAAAGGCGTCTTGGTTTCGATCTCCACCAGAAAATCGTTGATCTTGCGCATTTCCTTGAATTCGTTGGTGTAGCTCTTCATGTCGGAACCATCGGCCTGGGTGCGCGCAAAGCTGAACAGCACATCGTCCGCGGTGAACGGGGTTCCGTCATGGAATTGCACCCCCCGGCGCAACTCGAACTGCCACACGGTGGGCGCGGTCTGCTTCCACGCCGTGGCCAGCGCGGGCGCCAGGCTCAAGTCCTTGTTGCGCCCCACCAGCGGCTCATAGACGTTGCCCGTCGTGCTCAGCTGCAACGATTCGTTGAGCGAATGCGGGTCCATGGAGAGCGCATCACCCTGGTTGGCGATCCGTATCGTCTGGGCATTTGCTACCAAACCAGTAGCTGCAAGCGCAGACAGTACAAGGGCCAATGCCGATTTTCTCTGAAATTTCATGCAAATCTCCTGTGGATGGACTGGAACAAGAAATCAGGCTTTCAACCGGAACGCGAGGGGATCAGGGCGTCGGCAGGGGCATGGCCTGCTCGATCAGGCTGGCATGCAGCGCCGACCCCAGCGGCAACACATCGTCATTGAAGTCGTAGCGGCTGTTGTGCAGCGCACTGCCACTGGCGCCCTGCCCCTGCCCCAGGCGCAGGTAGGCGCCAGGCCTGGTCTGCAGCATGAACGCAAAGTCCTCCGCGCCCATGCTGGGCTCCAGGTCCCGCACCACATGGCCGGCGCCCACCAGCGACTCGGCCACGTCCGCGGCGAACATGGCCTCGCTTTCGGTGTTGATGGTGGCGGGGTACATGCGCTCGTAATGCAGCGTGGCCGTGGCGCCAAACCCCAGGGCGATGGCGCTGCAAAGCTCTTTCAGGCGCTGCTCCACCATCGCCTGCACCGCCGGATCGAAGGTGCGCACCGTGCCCACCAGGGTGGCGGTGCCCGGCAACACGCTGAAAGCGCCCAGATCCCCCGCCCGGATGGCGCACAGGCTGACCACCGCGCTGTCAATGGGCCGCACGTTGCGCGCCACGATGCTCTGCACCGCGGTGATGATGTGCGCCGCCACCAGCACCACATCCACCGTCTGGTAGGCATGCGCGCCGTGGCCGCCGCGCCCGGTGATCTCGATGGTGATGCGGTCTGCCGCAGCCATCATGACCCCTGGGTTGACGCCCACGGTGCCCGGTTTCATGGCGGGCCAGTTGTGCATGGCAAAAATGGATTGCACCGGAAACCGGTCGAACAAGCCGTCTTCCATCATGACGCGGGCGCCGGCAAAACCCTCTTCACCGGGCTGGAAGATCAGCACGGCGGTGCCGTCAAAGTTGCGGGTTTCGGCCAGATAGCGGGCGGCCCCCACCAGCATGGCGGTGTGGCCGTCGTGGCCGCAGCCATGCATGAGCCCCTGCTTGCAGGATTTCCAGGAAAATTCGTTTTGCTCGGTGATGGGCAGCGCGTCCATGTCGGCGCGCAGGCCCACCATGGCGCCGCTCGATTGGCTGCGGCCCCGCACCACGGCCACCAGGCCCGTGCGCCCGATGCCTTCGTGGATTTCGTCCACGCCGCACAGTTGCAGGGCCTCCTTCACGCGCCGGCCCGTGTACAGCTCTTCGAAACCCAGCTCGGGGTGGGCGTGCAGATCGCGCCGCAGCGCGATCAGTTCGGGGTGGAACTGCGCAATATGGGCAAAGGCGCGCCCCCCGGCTTTCCATCGTGGGTTGTCCATCAATGCCCTCCGGCCTGGCCCACGCGCAGGCGCGGATCGACCACGAAATACAGCAGATCAACCACCAGGTTGATCACCACAAAAATCAGCGCAATCAGGCACAGGTAGGCGGCCATCACCGGAATGTCGGCAAACGTCACGGCCTGGATGAACAGCAGCCCCATGCCCGGCCACTGGAACACCGTCTCGGTGATGATGGCAAAGGCAATCAGCCCGCCCAGTTGCAGCCCGGTGATCGTCATCACCGGCACCAGCGTGTTCTTGAGCGCATGGCCAAAATGGATGGCCCGGCTGGACAGGCCCCGCGCACGCGCAAACTTGATGTAGTCGGTGCGCAGCACCTCCAGCATCTCGGCGCGCACCAGGCGCATGATGAGCGTGAGCTGAAAAATCGCCAGCGTGATGGCCGGCAGCGTGATGTGGTGCCAGCCCTTGGCCGTGAGCAGTCCCGAAGTCCACCACCCGATCTGCACCACCTCGCCGCGGCCAAAGCTGGGGAACCAGCCCAGCACCACGGCAAACACAAGAATCAGCAAAATGCCGATCAGAAAGGTGGGCAGCGACACACCCAGCAGCGACAAGGTCATGAAGACCTGACTGATGAAGGTGCCGCGCTTGAGCGCCGCATACACCCCCATGGGCACCCCCACCAGCAGGGCCAGCGCCGCAGCCACCAGGGCCAGCTCCAGCGTGGCCGGAAAGCGCTCGGCCATCAGGCGCGACACCTTGGCGCCCTGGCGCAGGCTCAGGCCAAACTCGCCCTGCGCGGCATTCACCAGAAAATGCCAGAACTGCACGAAAAAGGGTTTGTCGAGCCCCAGGTCGGCACGCAAGCTGCGGATCTGCTCGGGGGTTGCGTCCTGCCCCAGCAGAAACACCACCGGGTCGCCCACATACTGGAACAGCATGAAAGCAATGAAGGCCACGGTGACCATCACCATGACCGCCTGAATCAGGCGGTGCAAAATAAATGCAAGCATCGGAAAAGCGAAGAATGGCAGACCATGCTAACAGGGAAGTTTCTGGCAACCAACAATGGTTTTCGAACGCACAACGCCCAAAAATCGCCAATGCAGCCAGCCGAAGCCTCATGCAGGAACCAGGCCAACGATCGCCCGCCCACCCGGCACCTGCAGCTGCGCAATCACGCCTGTGCTGGCAGACAAGAATAGGAGCTTCGCTTACGCAAATAAGGATGCCACAACGGTACATGCCTTTGTGGCAGGCGGCTTGCCTGGGCATGTTTGCGTAAGTCATGGAAAAAAACCGGATCACTGCGACCAGCGACCCGGTTTTCCCCTTGGAAACCAGCACTACCCCGTCGCCGGAGCAGCGCTCTTCTCCCACCAGTCCATCCAGAAGCGGTGACGCAAGCCTGCGGTAAGGGCTCGTAAAGTAATAAGTTGTGCATTTTGACGGCCGGATTTGGGATGCA
>WOYI011081661.1_pt1 | contig 13686 bp, 12 predicted proteins | sample 6423411 | NCBI WGS metagenome assembly WOYI01 (sample SAMN13441803, study PRJNA592873) | oil field metagenome | biome: oil field; feature: oil-well bore; material: oil-contaminated soil; isolation source: oil-contaminated soil from oil-well borehole | place: Germany: Wietze | collected 2016-10-18 ...
GACCTGGTGATGGCACATGCGACGGAACTTGCGACGCTGATGGCGATGGCGTTCCTGATCAACTGCGCTTGCAGGATGGAACTGGTACCGGCATGCAGTATGGACGCGGTAGCATCGATCGTGGTCAAGGACAGAGCATGGGTCAGGGCTTTGGGCCCGGCAATGGGCAGGGAATGGGGCAAGGCATGGGGCTGCGTGATGGCTCCTGCATTGATGACTAAATCGTCTTTTTGACCTGCTTCAGTTCCATAGCAACCGCCTGGCAAAGCCAGGTGGTTTGCTATATAGATGGGCAAGTTCAAATATTAACAGAACTCGTATACAACTTATATACCCCGCTAAAGAAAAAAACAGCATAATGCGATAGAATCAGCTTTACAATGGAGTATGATTTAATAAACAAAATGACTACAACGCAACGCATTACTGATGATCTGGAGGCGATGCTGGCAGTCTTCCCTCCGGAAGTTGCTCAGGCTGTACAATCCAGAGATAATTTTGATAACCTGCTCGAGGTCATCCTGGACCTTGGGCGTAATCCGAGCGCGCGCTTTACGACTGGCGAAGTTGAACTGCTTGATGAGCCGGTGACACACGATGATCTGAAATATGTCACAGACCGCATCGGCGATTTTGATGCGGATAACAGGGCAGGTCTCGAACGCACGCTGCACCGTATTTCTGCCATTCGCAATCGCCGCGGCAAAGTCGTCGGTCTCACCTGCCGGGTGGGGCGGGCGGTTTATGGCACGATCGAGATCATTGAGGACCTGGTTGAGTCTGGTCAGAGCATTCTGATCCTGGGTAAACCTGGCGTAGGCAAGACCACCATGCTGCGCGAAGCTGCCCGCATTCTGGCGCAAAAGCACCGCGTGGTGATCGTGGATACCTCAAACGAAATTGGTGGGGATGGAGACGTGCCCCATCCTGCGGTTGGGCAGGCCCGCCGCATGCAGGTGCCCAAACCTTCGCTGCAGCACGAGGTGATGATCGAAGCGGTCGAAAACCATAACCCGGAAGTAATCGTAATTGATGAGATCGGGCGTGAGCTCGAGGCGCTTGCCGCCCGCACGATCGCGGAACGCGGCGTGCAGTTGATCGGAACCGCGCATGGCAATGGTCTTGAGAACCTTTTGTTGAACCCGACGCTTTCAGACCTGGTCGGTGGTATCGAATCGGTTACGCTCTCTGATGATGAAGCCCGGCGCCGAGGCACCCAGAAAACGGTGCTGGAACGCCGTTCCCCTCCAACCTTCACGGTTTTGGTCGAAATTATCGATCGACAGCATGTGGCGGTCCACCGGGATGTAGCCAGTTCCGTGGATGCGATCCTGCGCGGTTATCCCATGCTGCCAGAAGAACGCTACCGGGACGAGTATGGGAAAGTTCACATCGTCAAGACAACCAAACCAAATATGCCCACAGTCTCGCAGTCCCTGCGTCGGGGCAATAACATGGAGACTGCTCCCTTCCAGCGCAATGGAGGGCAGGCAGCGGCTCAAAACAAACAGCATGCCCAGCGCTACAGCGAGATTAACGAGATCCACGACGAGCAGAGCGGCATCGGTGACATCGCAATCCCCGGTGAAAAGCGAATCTACCCGGTTGGTGTCCCTCGCAGCCGTTTGATTCAATCGGTCAGGGAGCTTGGCGTTCCGGCAATGGTGGTTAAGGATCTCAAGGAAGCCGATATCCTGGTAACCCAACGCCGATATTACCGCGACCGGCTTCAGCCAATCGTTGAAGCTGAGGAACGGGGCATCCCTATCTTTGTGGTCAAGTCGAATTCGATTGGTCAGATCGAACAATTTTTGGCAGACTCGTTCCCAGGGCAGCTAACCGTCCGCAGGGAGGGGATCTCATCTGAGGGGATTGAACAAGCCATGCAAGCGATCGAAGATCTTGAGGAAGGTCAGAAATATGTTGACCTTCAGCCTGCCCCTGCCTCTGTACGCCGCCAGCAGCACGAAATTGCACGCCAGGCGCACCTTGTCTCGGAATCTTATGGAAAGGACCCCAATCGTTTCGTACGAATTTTTCGGGACTGATCCATGTTTATCACCCTTGAAGGTCCGGAAGGCAGCGGCAAGAGTACCCAAATCAAGCGTTTAGCAAAACGCCTTGAAGAAATGGGATATTCGGTCATCACCACGCGTGAACCCGGGGGCACTCCAATCGGCGATCAGATCCGTCAGGTTCTGGTACGAATGGAAAACAAAGAGCTCCATCCTCGCACTGAAATACTACTCTTTCTGGCAGCCCGTGCGCAGCTGGTTGAACAAGTGATCAAGCCCGCTCTTCAGGATGGTAAAATCATACTTTGTGACCGTTATGGCGATTCGACCCTTGCTTACCAGGGATACGGGCATGGGTTGGATTTGGAACAGTTGCGCAGGATGCTTGATTTCGCGACGGATCACCTCCAACCCGATCTGACAATCCTGTTGGACCTGGATGTGAAAACTGGTTTGATGCGAAAGAAAGCTGAAGATGAATGGAACCGACTGGATGCTTATGAGGCCTTGTTCCACGAGCGTGTGCGCGAGGGCTATCTGCAATTAGCCCGGGAAGAACCCGAACGCTGGCGAATTGTGGATGCTTCGCAAACGATTGACGCCGTCCAGGAAGATCTCTTCCGAATCATCCTCGACGCACTTGAAAATCAAAAAATGACCGACCAACCCATAAAAAGGATTGGATGAAAGGATTTCAGCATGAAAAAAGTTTCAAAATTTGTTTTGTTTTTTCTGGTGGCAGCATTAGCGTTAAGTGCTTGTGAAGTCGCCACTATTACCCCTCCCACGGTGGAACCGACAGCCACTGTGCAGGAGACTGAAACAGCCACCGAAGTGGTTGTTGAGCCGACAGAAAACCTGACTCCTCAACCGACTGCTGACACCCGCCTGGTTGGCGACGATGGCAAAATGGTTTGCACCATCGTTGAGCCACTCTTCAGCGAGCTGACACCCGAGCAGGAAGCCCAATTGGCTGTCTTTCCACCCGTTTCGGAAGCAGACTGGACCAAAGGTCCTGAAGATGCCATCATCACCGTGATGGAGTATACCGACTTCCAGTGCCCATACTGCGCCATGGCTTACACAGAGTTTGAGAAACTGCTCGAAATGTATCCTGAAGATGTGCGCCTGGTATACCGGGCTCTTCCTCTTGTGAGCATTCACCCCAACGCGCAGGTGGCAGCTCAGGCTGCGGAAGCGGCAGGTCTGCAGGGTAAATTCTGGGAAATGTACTCCGCCCTCTTTACCAAGCAAAGCGAGTGGAGCGACCTCACCAGCGAGGAATTTCTGGCATGGTTGTCCACCGAAGCCACAACGCTCGGTCTGGATGAAGCAAAATTTTCACAGGATATAGTGAGCGAAGACATTCAGAAGAAAATTCAAGGCGAGATTGACTATGCCAACAGCATTGGCTTGGGTTCCACCCCGACTGTGCTCGTCAATGGTCGTCCAATCAGCAATTGGTACGCCTCTGGCATTAAGCCCATCATCGAAGTGGTCAAAACCGAAGGCAGCTTGATGAAAGAGTGCCCGCCGTGGGTGATTGATACCGAAAAGACCTACACAGCCACCATTACGACCAAAAATGGCGACATGACCATCGAACTTTACCCCAAAGCTGCTCCGCTGGCCGTTAACTCCTTTGTGTACCTGGCGCGTGAAGGCTTTTACGATGGCGTCACTTTCCATCGTGTCTATCATGACTTTATGGCGCAGACTGGCGATCCGACTGGCACTGGTTGGTCTGGCGCTGGCTATCAGTATCGTGAAGAGATCGTGGATGATCTGACCTTCGATGAGGCTTACATGGTTGGCGTTGCCCGTGGGCAGGAAGCCGGTACCAGTGGCAGCCAGTTCTTCATTACCTACGTTCCCTACCCAACGCTGAACGGTCTGTACACGATCTTCGGCAAGCTGGTGGATGGTGTGGATGTGCTCGAGCAAATTACAGAACGGGATGCGGATCAGAATCCGGACGCGCCGGCTGGGGATGAGATCATCAGCATTACCATTAATGAGAAATGAACCTGGACCAACAAGTTAGAGAAAAATACTATGACAGGATTGATATCGCCCAACTGGCGGTATCAATCCTGGTCTTTTTCTTGAGCTTCATCTGGATAGGGCTTACAAGCCTGGCAGCCTTCGGGCAGGTGGCCACAGATTATGGAACCACGGTAGCTTTTGAACCTGGTATGCTTATCGGCCTGGCGTTGACGGGCTTAGTTTTTTTGGTCATCGCCTTGGTTTCAATCGTGACCACCATCCAAAAGATCACCGGACAGGCAAAAATCCTGAAGCCGGCTGAAGAAAAAGCGATCATCTGGTCCATCGCGGGATTTCTGCTGGTGCTTGGACTGGCGGCACTTGCAGGGCTTGCGTCCGCGGAAATAAAAACCATTGTTTTGGCAATCCTGGCAGTCCCTGGGATTGCAATCCCCGTTTTTTGGCTCCTGCGGGTTGGTTCGCGCGACCAAAAAGAACTGAACCCAAAACGCAATTCTGGCATCCTGACCTTCTCAATTGGGATTTCTACCCCCTTCATTTTATTGGTGGAGGTGCTGGTATTCATCATCCTGATAATCGTGTTAATGTCTGGGCTTTATGGTAAACCGGAATTCATGGAACTTTTCAATACTATCCTGAACGACCCTGAATTGCTCCAAAATGATCCCGCCAGGTTGTTTTCCGAGCTTGAGACCATGATCAACCTGTCAAGTTTGATGGGTTGGTTGCTTCTGGTAGTCGCTGGGATCATGCCGCTTGTTGAAGAGCTGTTCAAGACTTTGGGCGTGTGGCTGCTCAAGGTCCGCGACCCCGACCCCGCTGAAAGCTTCAGGGTTGGTTTACTGTGTGGTGGGGGCTTTGCCTTGTTTGAGGGACTATTAAGCGTCAGTTCTCTCCAGTCAAGCTCCATTGAATTTAACGAATGGGCAGGATTGATCCTGGGCAGGTTTGGCGGCAGCCTGCTGCACATCCTCACTGGCGGGATCATTGGGCTGGCAATTGGCAAGTTCTGGCAGGACCATAAGTTTGGTCCGCTTTTGCTTGCGTACCTGGCTGCCTGGCTGCTGCATGGTACCTGGAATGCCCTGGCAATCTTTGGGGGTGTCAATCCGCTCATAAACGAGACCCAGGTGCAAGCAATCTGGCCGTATATTGGTCTCGTAGTGCTGTTTGTAGGTATGCTGTTAGCCTTCTTACGCTTGATAAAAAAGGCGCGTATAACGATGGATATGCCTGTTTATCCCACTCAAATGGGAGGTTAGGTTATGGAACGACAGCGTATGATGAAAATCTTACATTATCTGGCAGATCGCCTGGTTAACCTTAAGATTGTGGGCGCAGAAAACGTGCAGGATGGAACGCCATATGTGGTTGCCACCAGTCACATCAGCCGTCTCGATTTACCCTTCCTGATGCTTTCAACCCACCGGCAGGACGTTATTGGCATTGTAGCCAAGGAATACGAAAAAGCACCTTTTTTTGGGTGGTTTTTGAATCAACTTGGCGTGATTTGGATCTCACGTGGTGAATACGACCTTGAGGCGTTTCGTGAAGCTACAAACTGGTTAAAAATGGGTTGGATTGTAGGAATTGCCCCGGAGGGAACCCGCTCTAAAACTCGCCAACTTCTAAAGGGCAAACCAGGGGCGTCTTTGCTGGCGATTCGCAATCAGGTCCAGGTGATCCCTGCCGCGGTACTTGGTACGACGGAGGTAATTCAGAGCATTTTACGTCTGAAGAAAGCACAGGTCGAAGTGCGTTTTGGAAGACCCTTCATGCTGCCTCAAGCAAGTGATGAGGGAACAAACAAAACACGCTTGCAGGAGGCAACCGATGAAATCATGTGCCGCATTGCTTTACTGCTCCCAGAAGACCGCCGCGGTTTTTATGCCAACCATCCACGCCTGCTGGAATTGCAGGCTGAACAAAACCAACTTTAGTCATTTGAAATCTTCTCAGAGGGAGAACAGCCATGATCCCAATTCGTGATGAAATAAAGACTCACCGAACCCCATTCGTTAATTATGGTTTGATTCTAATAAATGTAGTCGTCTTTTTGCTGACTTACGCCCTTAACACGAACCCTGAAGGTGTTTATTCGCAATTTGCTTTTTTTCCAAACGAGATCAGGCAGGGGCTCGATCTGGGTGATGTGCGCAATATTCTGACCAGTATGTTCATGCACGCAGGTTGGGTGCACCTGCTGGGCAACATGCTCTATCTTTGGATCTTTGGCGATAACATCGAAGACAGGCTTGGTCACATCAACTATTTGATCTTCTACCTGGCAGGTGGTGTGTTCGCTGCCTTTGCTCACTACCTCACCAATCCAGCGTCAACCATTCCTACTGTGGGTGCCAGCGGTGCCATCGCCGCCGTGTTGGGGGCTTACCTCGTGTTCTACCCGCACAGCCGGGTCTATACTTTCATTCCGATAGGTTTTTTTATCCGCCTAAGGCTTGTTCCTGCAGTTGTAGTATTGAGTTTGTGGTTTATTCTGCAACTTTTTAGTGGCGTTGGCTCGCTCGGAATGGGTGATCAAGGCGGCACCGCTTATTGGGCGCATATCGGCGGTTTCGTTTTTGGTCTCCTGGTAGGTTTCTTATTCAGGAATAGTGGACGCGAGCCCATGCCTGCTCCGCCCAGCTGGAATTGAGAAATACAAAGTAACCGGTTGGTAATATTAACCGTGGGGGATCCAAAAAAATGTAAATTCGATTCTGTAGTATAGTGATTAAAGTGTGGTGACTCCCGCCCCATAAAGGTTTTTGAAACGGAGGTTAGATGTTTAAAAGCCAATTTAAAAACGCAGCCTGTTTGTTCGTGATTTCTTTGTTGTTTGCCGTGATCGGTCTGACAAACATTTCTCCTACTTTTGCTCATTCAACCGTTAGCCCCAAGGGTAGCATCACCCAACCCGTTGAGGAGGTTGGCGTTCCAACCGATCAAATGATAACAACTCTAAAAGATCTGCTGCCAGTCCTTCAGGAACTGGAAGCTATAAACCTCAGCTTCCACCGTCAGCCCGGTTGGGTTCACACAATCACGGAAGACTATAGTGCCTTTATCGGCGAGCATGACGGCAAAGCCACTGAAGGCATGTTTGATCACTGGGAAATTATAGATTCCTGGACGGGTGTTTTGGACGATGAGGGAACGCTCGGTCTTGGTTCCTATACCATAACCAGTACAAGAGATGGTCGTCGTTTGCAAGTTGTAGCCGGAGATGGTTTTGGTCGTGGCGGAAACCTGACCCTGCTCCAACGCGGTCTTAAGGACGCCTTTGGGACACCTGAAGACGAAGGTGCCCAAGCCTGGCAAGCCAGCTTGCCAACTGTGATCACCAGCCAGATGACAGACTACATCAAGAAACTGATTGCATCGGAAAAAAACTTACATGAACTTGCCAGCTGGACAGAGACGGATGGCGACCAGGCTGTTTTGCGGATTTTAAGGCAGACCCGGTACGCCCAGGCGATTAAATTTGATGAGTATCCCCAACCTGTGATCGGTTTCAACTATGAGGACACAATTTCCCTTAAAACAGGAGATTTTATTCTTCGGAAAGCTTTCCTCGTCTATGAAGATGATTCAGAAATCCTCTATTTTTCCAGAGAATTGAAACTGTCTGATGCAGGAGTCAGCATGCCGCAAGAAACCATGAAAAGCTTCCAGGCGGATATTGATGCCGCGGAAGAGTTGAAAAGATCATTTCAGACAAAAACAATGGTACCGATGGTGAGCTCCCAAACCTACTACCATTATGTGGGACAATCCACGGCATATGCGAGTTCAAGTAATAACGTTCCTGACGATTTTCAGATGTTTGTGTCGGAATAAGCAAGATATATGATCCCCCTCAAGTGATCAATGTAATTGGCGGTAGATGGATGGGTTGTACTCAAAAATGTCGTGATCAATATGGTAATGACATCACGCAATACACGAGAACGACCAACGGATGGTCAAGCACATCCCGCTATTATGAAAAAGGGACACCTAATAGTTGGAGACCGTGCCCTACTGGTCAAACAAGTATTCAAATAACCCAAACCCCGCATGAGTTTAATCATACAGGTTCAGCGAATTGGTTACCCTATACAGATTACTTTAGTTATCAGTAAGCTGTGCAAAATGGGAAGAAATTTACCACACTAAGTTGAAGATGAGAAGGAGGGTTTCCCTCCTTCTCATTGATGAAAACCTAAGGAGGAAACACATGCATCGAGGAAAATCCATCTTTACCCTATCATTGATCCTGCTCGTGTTTCTGAGCGCGTGTTCAGGATTGGCAGCTGAAACGCAAGCCCCAAATGTTACAAAAACATCTATCCAATCAAGTTCTTCGGGCAGATCGATAACGGTAACTCCCAGTCATCAACAAACTTCCCAACCTTCATTCTCTACCCAAACCCCTAACCCCACCGAGCTGACAGCAGAATTGAATCTAAAATCAGCAATGGAATTCCTGCGGGATCTCAGTCAAAAGAACAAGGTCTATAAAACGACCGCCGGTTGGCTGCACACACTGGTGGAGATTCATGACGTATACCACCAATATGCTGTGGTAAACCCCGATGATCCTGACCTGGAAATCACGGATGAGGTAAGAACCTACTTTACGTACCACCCGCCTAATGGTTTCATCGAATCCTGGATCGAATTGGATGGAAATGGCATGGTTACTGGAAATCGCCTTATCATCCAATACGACATGGATAAGACTCCCCTGTACGCTATGGCAGAAAACTTTGATCATGGAATAATTTCTGTGGAAGTTTTGCTTAATCCGGATGCTACTATCGGGCAGGTTTTATCAGTTTCTGACAGCTCCAGCCAATCAGCAGACCGGTCGGTGGCAAGACTGAATGACATAATGATCAAGGTTGAAAACCATTTCAGATTGTATCAGGTGGAATTCGACAGGAACCTAAACGTGGAGAATGAAAGCCTTTTCGCCTTGCAGATAGAAGATCGTACTGAAATGACTTTGGACTTAAGCTATTTTCCAGAACCGGTAATTGGTTTTGTGCATACGCTGCAAATCGACAATCAGACTGGTGAATGCCGTCTTTACGCAGAGGATGCTGTTGGAACATCCGGGAAACGCTATCCCGCTTACAGCGAAGCCACGCAAGTTTTTGAAGTGTTGGAAGCACTGCCAGAGCAAACAGCCTTGTTTTATGACGTTATGCTCCAACAAAAGCAACCCTGAAAAACCTTTACCGGGCATCATCTTCGCGGTCTGGCTGGGAGCGCCAGTGGATTGAAAAAGGGGTAGCAAAAAAGCCGGGGGAATAGGGTTACCCTTAACCGACTTTGTGGACACAACCGCGCCTTGTATTGGTCTTTTCTCGATTTCATGCATGCTGAGCAAATTGCCATGAAACCAAGCTGAAACGATCCGTTCCACTCCTTCCTGTCGCTATCGTCATGGGATGCGCTTAAACTGCCGTTCACTGATCCCAAGCCTCTTTGCGTCTGCTTTGTGTGTGCTCCTTTGATCAATGGCACGTTCTACCTCGGTTTTCCGAGACAACTCTTTATGGCTCATTTCGATTGTCCATGTCATAGCTCCTAATCATAATGGGGACATTTCTATTTTGCTACTTAGGGACATTATCACTTTGCTCTTACACAACTCACAGCTTGCGCAACAGAGCTGCATTCATAGTATAATAAGCTACCGGCGTTAAGGAAGCATCAGGTTTCCGAGGCGCGTTTTGTATTAACCCAGCCTGATCCGGGGTTTTGGGAATTTAGTGAACGTATTAAGGAATTATATAATATGCCAAGCTCATACTTAACCCGCGAGGGATATGAAAAATCTGAACAGGAATTGGAATTTCTTCGCACAATCAAACGCAAAGAAGTGGCTCAGCGTTTGCAGGATGCGATGGAAGATGGCGAACTGATCGAAAACGCCGAGTACGAAGCCGCCAAAAACGAACAGGCTTTCACGGAAGGCCGCATCAAGGAATTGGAACTCCTGCTTGCAAACGCCCACATCATTGAAGATGGCGAGAGCGAATACGGCCTTGTAACCGTCGGCTCAGAAGTGACCATCTGCGAAGAAGGTGGTGAGCCGGAAACGTATAAGATCGTGGGTCCTGTTGAGGCAAACCCCCGTGAAAGGCGGATCTCCAATGAATCCCCTATTGGCAGGGCTTTAATCAACCATCGTGTTGGTGATAAGGTTAAAATAGAAGCTCCGGGTGGCGCTTACACTGTGGAGATTCTCAAGAGCGAGTAATTGCCTGAATTCCCAAAGCCCCACCATTTTTCACGGTGGGGCTTATTTTAATCTAAAGGACAAACCATGCTAACTGATCACTTTTCCGAACTTGAAAACCTGCGCCTGGAAAAAATGCAGCAACTGCGTCAGAACGGGATAGAACCTTACCCAACCCGATCATATAAGAACAGCAGTAATGGCGATGCCATTAAGGCATTCGAAGCACGCGAAGCTGCTGGCGAGCCAGAGGGGCTCAAGCTGACGCTTGCGGGTCGCCTGCGCGCCATCCGCAACATGGGCAAGCTTTCGTTTGCTCACATCGAAGATCGCAGCGGCAGGATCCAGCTCTTCATGCGCATCAACGAACTCGGGCAGGAAAAACTGGATCAGTTTGTACGATTCTTTGACCTTGGCGACTTCATTGAAGCCTCAGGTACCATGGTTCGCACGAAGCGTGGCGAAGTGACCTTACAGGTAGAGGACTTCAGGATGCTCTCGAAGGCTCTTTATCAACTTCCAGCAGCTAAGGATGAGGTGGTTGACGGAGAGGTAATCCGCCATGCTGCGCTTATCGACCCCGAAACCCGCTACCGCCAGCGCTATGTTGACCTGGCAGTCAACCCCGAAGTCCGTGAGATCTTCCGCATCCGTACCGGAATTATCAAAGCTCTGCGCGAATTTTTGGATGAACGCGGCTTCCAGGAAGTGGAAACCCCCATCCTGCAGCCCATTTATGGTGGAGCGGCAGCCAAACCTTTCACCACCTACCACAACCAGCTTCACCAGCAGCTCTTCCTGCGCGTGAGTTTTGAGCTTTACCTGAAGCGTTTGCTGGTTGGCGGTCTGGATCGCGTTTATGAAATCGGTCGGGACTTCCGCAATGAAGGGGTATCCTTCAAGCACAATCCCGAGTTTACCCAGCTTGAATTCTACATGGCCTACGCTGACTACAACACGATCATGGAAATGACAGAGCAGATGGTTGCGCAGGTGGCTCAGCGCGTCCTGGGCACGATGGTCATCGAGTACGAAGGACATAAAATCAATCTCACACCCCCATGGAACCGAATGCAGATGCGCCAGGGTCTAATCGATCATGCTGGCATTGATATCCAGGAATACCCCACTGCTGAAGGCTTGGCGGATGTCATGAAAGCCCGCCAGATCCCCTTCAAACCGGGAACTCCGCGCGGCAAGCTGATCAATACCTTGATGGAAACCTACCTCGAACCTGTCATGATCCAGCCGACCTTCCTCTACGATTACCCGCGCGACATCTCGCCCCTGGCCAAGGCAAAACCTGAGGACCCCAACACGGTGGAGCGTTTCGAGGGGTACATTGGCGGGGTGGAGCTTTGCAACGCCTTTACTGAGCTGAATGACCCACTTGACCAGGAAAAACGGTTCCTCGAACTCGGGCGTGCCTATACCGAAGACGATGAAGAACGTAACCCCATGGATGAAGACTTCCTGCGGGCGCTGGCTTACGGCATGCCTCCAGCTGGCGGGTTTGGCATCGGTGTGGATCGGTTTGTTATGATGCTCACAGGTCAGCATACTCTGCGCGAAGTCATCCTCTTCCCTCCACTGCGCGAGGAAGATAACGCTGCCCTTGAAGGGGCAGAATGATTTGATTACGATAGACAAAAAAAGTGTTTCTGGCACTTTTTTTGGTGTGGTTTTTTGTTGAAAGATAGCAATTCAATCCAGTGGAGCACTTTCTGTGTAAAACTTCTTTTTGGAAGAACAATAATTGCGTTAGAATCAAATTGATCTTCAAGCACCTGGTGTGAGTCTTGCAACGAAGGCAATTATGGAAGAGACCGAATTGATTACACTTGCTGTTGCCGGGGATCTTGATGCCTTTAACCAACTGGTTCTTCAGCACCAGGAAGTCGCTTATAACGTTGCCTATCGAATCATGGCAGACGAAAACGCGGCCGCGGACGCCACCCAGAATGCGGTTATCTCCATGTATCGCAAGCTCGATACCTATCGCGGCGGATCCTTTAAGAGTTGGTTCTTACGCATCGTGACCAATGCCTGCTATGACGAACTGCGCCGGCAGCGACGCAGACCGACCATCCCGATCGAACCAGAAACCAACGAGGGCGAGGTGGTTGAATCGCCTGAGTGGTTGGAGGACAAATCCGCCGGTCCCGAAGAAGTGCTGGGAGCTTCTGAAATCGAAAAAGCCATTCAACACTGCCTGACCGGGCTTGACGAAAAATTCCGTGTTGTGATCACCCTGGTGGACGTCTCGGGGGAAGATTACGAGACAGTAGCTCAGATCATAGGGACCCCCATTGGTACGGTTAAGAGCCGTCTGGCCCGTGGGCGCCTCAAAATGCAGCAGTGCCTGCAAGGTTTCAGGGAACTTTTACCAGACCAATTTCGTCATATTACCGAGGAACATGATGAACCGGCAAGCTGAAATCTCTGAAAAGGAAATGACGCTGCTGTGCGAATACCTTGATGACGAGTTGTCTATTAAAGACCGCGCGAAATTTGAGAAGCGCCTGCAGCAATCCCCCGAGCTAATACGGGCTCTGGAGGATATGACTGCGTTAAAGCAAAATATGCGCAATCTGCCTTGCAGACCGGTGCCTCATCAGTTTACCCTAACTCGCAGTGAAGCTGAAAAAGCCCGACGTGGTCGCTTTTTACTGCCAACTTTCGGTTGGGCAAGCGCAATCTGCATGATGCTGCTGGCTGTCATTTTTGGCAGTGAGTTTATTTTCGCGAATTTTTCAGCCCCACAAACTGTATCGGAGCCAACTGTTTTGACTCTGCAAAATGAGGCTGTCCCTGAAAGTACCCCGCATGAGACCCGCTCCGATCAGCCAGTTTACCTGCTCAACTGGGGATCGGTAGGCGGAAAAGGGGGCGGCGCTTGGGGTAGTGAACTGATAACCGGCAGCCTGTCAGCTGGAATGGGCGGCGGGCTCACCGGCACAACTGCTGAAGATACAATGATGGTTGAACCAATGCAGATTGAAGAAGCCGTGGAGCCAACCGAAGTGGCAAGTACGTTTGCTGAAGAAGGAAAGCCATCTGTTGAACCCTTGATTTTCGGGATCCGTGAGGACCAGTTGGGGCAGGTTATCGCTATCGAGCCTGTTGAGACCCCGGCACCAACCGTGGCTGCGGTGCGGGAGGTGGTTGAACAGGAGAAAGAGCCGCTCGTCCCGACAAATGTTAAATTGGTCCTGGCAGGTCTTGCCGCGGCGTTTGGTTTGACCTGGCTGCTGCTGAAATTCAGGCGCTAACTTCGACCTTATAAGCACATTATGAAAAAAGTCCGGGATCGTTTCCCGGACTTTTTTTGCTTTCAAATCAATTACAGTCCTACAGCCTGTCGTAAAGCGTTGACTCGGTCGGTTCTTTCCCACGTCAGGTCGAGATCATCGCGACCAAAGTGCCCATAGG
>WOYI011170089.1_pt1 | contig 13684 bp, 16 predicted proteins | sample 6423411 | NCBI WGS metagenome assembly WOYI01 (sample SAMN13441803, study PRJNA592873) | oil field metagenome | biome: oil field; feature: oil-well bore; material: oil-contaminated soil; isolation source: oil-contaminated soil from oil-well borehole | place: Germany: Wietze | collected 2016-10-18 ...
CGCTTGTTCTCGGCAAAGCGCGAGGTGTCGACGCCGTAGCCCATCGCCTGGTCCTGCAGGTCGCACTCGCCGCCCTGGTCGCAGATCGGGCAGTCGAGCGGGTGGTTGATGAGCAGGAACTCCATCACCCCCTCGCGGGCCTTCTTCACCATCGGCGAGTTGGTCCTGATCACCGAAGGCTCGCCATTCGGGCCGGGGCGCAGGTCCTTGACCTGCATCGCGCAGCTTGCGGTGGGCTTCGGCGGCCCGCCGACGACCTCCACGAGGCACATCCGGCAGTTGCCGGCGATCGACAGCCGCTCATGGTAGCAAAAGCGCGGGATCTCGATGCCCGCCTGCTCGCAGGCCTGGATCAGCGTCAGGTTCGGATCGACCTCGATCTCGATCTCGTCGATGATGATCTTCCGGGTATCGGACATCTCAAAGCGCCCCTTCCAGCACAGGCCCGGGCCCCCGGCCCGGCACCGCAGGGGCAAGGCCCGCCGCGGCTTTCGTTTCTTGCGCGGCCATCGCCGCCATTGCCGGGGCGCCCGTCACGCGCAGGCCCCCGCGAATTCCCAGACCCCGGCGCCGGCAAAGCGGCCATGCGCGGTGTCGTCAAAGCGCCGCCCCTGCGCCGCGCAGGCCAGCGCGGCGGCCTGCTTGGCCACCCGCCCCTCGCTGTAGTCGAGCGGCACCGCCGACCGGCGCACCGAAACACGCATTCCGCTGACCGGCACCGCGCCCGCGGGGGTGAAGCGCACCCCCTGCGGCCCCGGCCCGATCTCGGCGAGGAAGGCCTTGCCCTCGACCGCGACGGGAACCCTTGCAGCCTCGGCCGCATCCGGCACGGAAGGCGCGGCGCAGGCGCCCAGCACGCCTGCCCCCACCATGCCGATGATCCCCGCAGCCCGCATCCTCACTCCGCCGCCAGCGCGCCCATGCGTCCGGTCTTCCTGGCCTTGATCCGGTCCTCGATCTCGTCGCGGTAGTGGCGGATCAGGCCCTGGATCGGCCAGGCGGCGGCGTCGCCAAGGGCGCAGATCGTGTGGCCCTCGACCTGTTTCGTCACCGTCAGCAGCATGTCGATCTCCTCGACCTCCGCCGCGCCGGTCACCAGCCGCTCCATCACCCGCATCATCCAGCCGGTGCCCTCGCGGCAGGGCGTGCACTGCCCGCAGCTTTCATGCTTGAAGAACTTCGACAGCCGCCACACCGCCTTGATGACATCGGTGGACTGGTCCATCACGATCATGCAGGCGGTGCCGAAGCTGGATTTCAGCTCGCGCATCCCGTCATAGTCCATGATCGCGTCCTCGGCCTGCTCGGCGGTGATCACCGGGCAGGACGCGCCGCCCGGAATGATCGCCTTGAGGTTCGACCAGCCGCCGCGGATGCCGCCGCCATGCCGGTCGATCAGCTCGCGCACGCTGATGGACATGGTTTCCTCGACCACGCAGGGGGTGTTCACGTGCCCGGTCAGGCCGAACAGCTTGACCCCGGCATTGTTGGGTCGGCCGAAGCCCGCGAACCATTCCGGCCCGCGCCGCAGAATCGTCGGCACCACCGCGATCGATTCGACATTGTTCACCGTGGTCGGGCAGCCATAGAGGCCCGCCCCCGCCGGAAACGGCGGCTTCATCCGGGGCATGCCCTTCTTGCCTTCGAGGCTTTCCAGCAGGGCGGTTTCTTCGCCGCAAATATAGGCGCCGGCGCCGTGATGCAGATAAAGGTCGAATTCCCACCCGGACCCGGCCGCGTTCGCGCCCAGCAGCCCGTCATCATAGCAGGCGTCGATGGCCGCCTGCAGGGCCTCGCGCTCGCGGATATATTCCCCGCGCAGATAGATGTAGCAGGCGTGCGCGTTCATCGCGAAGCTGGCGATCAGCGCGCCCTCGACCAGCGTATGCGGATCGTGGCGCATGATCTCGCGGTCCTTGCAGGTCGCCGGTTCGGATTCGTCGGCATTGATGACCAGATAGGCCGGGCGCCCGTCGCTCTGCTTGGGCATGAACGACCATTTGAGCCCGGTGGGAAACCCCGCGCCGCCGCGCCCGCGCAGGCCCGACTTCTTCATCTCATCCACGATCCAGTCGCGGCCCCTGGCGATGATGCCGGCGGTGCCGTCCCAATGGCCGCGCGCCTGCGCGCCTTTCAGGCTGCGGTCATGCATCCCGTAAAGGTTGGTAAAGATCCGATCCTGATCTTGCAGCATGTGTCGTCCTTCAACTATCCCGGCGCGCGCGCCAAAGCCTGTATGTAGCCACCAGCGCCCAGAAAAACGCTGCAAGCGCCGCCAGATCGAACAAGAAGACATACCTGACCGGCCATCCAAAGGTTCCACCCAGCCACTGGCCGCCGATCCACAACACCATGGTTGCCGCGATCACCAGCGCGATCTGCCTGCCCTGCGCCGCTTCGCGCGCGGCTTTATCCCCGGTGGCCCTGGTCATGTCTCAGTACACGTCCCCCTTGTCAACGCGGGCCGAAAATTCGGTTTCGCCCCCCGCTGCCAGAGTTTTCGCCTGCGCCTGCCACTCATCACGGCTGGCGCGGCCATTGAAACCGGTCAGGTTGTCATCGATCCAGGCCAGTTCTTCGGGCGTCCAGCCCGCGATCTGGTCAAAGTGATACACCCCGAGACTGTGCAAAAGCGCCTCCAGCTTGGGGCCGACGCCCTTGATCTTTTTCAGGTCATCCGCCTGCCCGCCCCGCGCGCCCGACAGGGCCTTGGGCTTTTGCGCCGCCGATTGCGCCGCCGATTGCGTTGCGGGCGCCGTTGATTCCTTTGGCGCGGCCTCCTCTGGCGCCTTGGCCGGTGCCTTGCCCAGCCACGGCGTGATCAACAGCACCTCGGTGCCATCGATGCGCTTGACGGTATCTTGCAACGCCACCGCCGCCGCGACCGAGGCGTTATACGCCATCCGGCCCTTTTCGTGATCCTTGAGGCTGGTCAGCCCCGTCGCCGGTTCGCAGGCATAGCGCCCGTTTTGCGGACCCGGTTGCGGCACGCGCCCCGCAGCCAGTTCATCGATGATTTCCGCCAGCCGCGCCGCCGTCAGATCCTCATAGTAATCCTTGCCGATCTGGGCCATCGGCGCATTGGCGCAGGAGCCGAGGCATTCGACCTCTTCCCAGGAAAACTTGCCGTCGGCGGAGAGCGCGTGCGGCGCCGGCGCGATCTTCTCCTTGCAGACCGCGATCAGCTCGCCCGAGCCGCAGATCATGCAGGACGTGGTGCCGCAGATCTGGATATGGGCAACGGACCCAACGGGTTGCAGCTGGAACATGAAGTAGAACGTGGCGACTTCCAGCGCCCTGATATGGGCCATGCCGAGCATGTCGGCGATGTGTTCAATGGCCGGACGCGAAAGCCAGCCCTCCTGCTCCTGCGCGCGCCACAGAAGCGGGATCACGGCGCTGGCCTGACGGCCCTCGGGGTATTTCGAGATCTGCCCCTTCGCCCAGGCGAGGTTCGCGGGCGTGAATTCGAAATGGCTGGGCTGTTCGTGGTAAAGGCGGCGGAGCATTATTTGCACTCTCCCCAGTTGGTCAGGCGCATGGTCTCGCCATTGTCATCCGACACGAGGTATCCGGCCTCGCGCAGCGCCTTGAACTGAGCCATGAACGTATTGGTGTCGATCTCTTTGCCAAAATAGGGCATCAGATCCTTTTCATTGCCCCGGCACCCGATCTTGACAAAGACCCCGGCCAGCGGCGCCGGATCGACGGCGGAAGCATCCTGCGCCACCGCCGCGCCGCCCGCCAGGACAAGAGCAAGCGCAAGCTTCACCGGTCCACCTCTCCGAAAACGATGTCCATCGTGCCGATGATCGCGGCGACGTCGGCGAGAAGATGGCCCTTGGCCATCCAGTCGATGCTCTGCAGGTGCAGGTAGCCCGGCGCGCGGATCTTGGCGCGGTAGGGTTTGTTGGAGCCGTCGGCGATGAGGTAGACGCCGAACTCGCCCTTCGGCGCCTCGACGGCGGCATAGACCTCGCCCGCGGGGACGTGGAAGCCCTCGGTATAGAGCTTGAAGTGATGGATCAGCGCTTCCATCGAGGTCTTCATGTCGCGCCGCGACGGCGGGGTGATCTTGCCGCGCGCCAGGATGTCGCCCTTGCCTTCGGGGGCGCGGAGCTTGGCGATGGCCTGATGGATGATCGAGGTGGACTGGCGCATTTCCTCCATGCGGCAGAGGTAGCGGTCGTAGCAGTCGCCGTTCTTGCCGACCGGCACCTTGAAGTCGAACTCGTCGTAGCACTCGTAGGGCTGCGCGCGGCGCAAATCCCAGGCCATGCCGGAGCCGCGCACCATGACGCCGGAATAGCCCCAGTTGAGCGCGTCCTCTTCGGTCACGACGCCGATATCGGCGTTGCGCTGCTTGAAGATGCGGTTCTCGGTCAGGAGCCCGTCGAGGTCGTCCATGAATTTCGGGAACTGCTGGGCCCAGGCCTCGATGTCGTTCAAGAGATCGTCGGGCAGGTCCTGATGCACGCCGCCGGGGCGGAAATAGGCGGCATGGAGCCGCGCGCCGCAGGCCCGCTCATAGAAGATCATGAGCTGCTCGCGTTCTTCGAAACCCCAGAGCGGCGGGGTCAGCGCGCCGACGTCCATCGCCTGCGTGGTGACGTTGAGAAGGTGGTTCAGGATGCGCCCGATCTCGGAATAGAGCACCCGGATCAGGCTGGCGCGGCGCGGCACGACAGTGCCGGTCAGCCGTTCGATCGCAAGGCACCAGGCATGTTCCTGGTTCATCGGCGCCACATAGTCGAGCCGGTCGAAATAGGGCAGGTTCTGCAGGTAGGTGCGGCTTTCCATCAGCTTCTCGGTGCCGCGGTGCAAAAGCCCGATATGCGGGTCGCAGCGTTCCACCACCTCGCCGTCAAGCTCCAGCACCAGGCGAAGAACCCCATGCGCCGCAGGGTGTTGCGGGCCGAAGTTGATGTTGAAGTTGCGGATGCGCTGTTCGCCCGTCAGGGCGTCGTCGAAGCCTTTGGACCCGTCCATCACTTCGCCTCCTGCTTCTCATCACCCGGAAGGATGTATTGGGCACCCTCCCAGGGCGACATGAAATCGAACTGCCGGTAGTCCTGGACGAGCTTCACCGGCTCGTAGACGACGCGCTTCAGCGCCTCGTCATAGCGCACCTCGGTATAGCCCGTGGTCGGGAAGTCCTTGCGCAAGGGATGGCCGCGGAATCCGTAGTCGGTAAGGATGCGACGCAGGTCCGGGTGCCCGGAAAAGAGGATGCCGAACATGTCGAAGACCTCGCGCTCGAACCAGTTGGCCGAGGGATGGATGTCGGTGATCGAGGGCACCATGTCCGCTTCCCGCGCGGCCAGTTTCACCCGGATGCGAGCGTTCTGGTACATCGACAGGAAGTGATAGACGACATCGAACCGCACCGGGCGTTCGGGGTGATCGACGGCGGTGATGTCGATGAGGGTCGAGAACCGGCAGGTCCGGTCGGCGCGCAGGAATTCGACGAATTCCGGCAGGCCGGCAAGCGTCACGGTGACGGTCAGCTCGCCGAAGGCGATCCCGGTCGCCAGAACCTCGGCGGGCCGCTTCAACTCGATATGGGCGGCGAGTTCCTCAAGGGCTTCGGACATGTGTTTCTCCTCAGCGGACGAGCGTGCCGGTGCGGCGGATCTTCCGCTGCAGTTGCAGGATGCCGTAAAGCAGCGCCTCGGCGGTCGGCGGGCAGCCCGGCACGTAGATGTCCACCGGCACGATCCGGTCGCAGCCGCGGACCACCGAATAGCTGTAGTGATAATAGCCGCCACCATTGGCGCAGGAGCCCATCGAGATCACATAGCGCGGCTCCGGCATCTGGTCGTAGACCTTGCGCAGCGCCGGCGCCATCTTGTTGGTCAGCGTGCCCGCCACGATCATCAGGTCCGACTGGCGCGGACTGGCGCGCGGGGCGGTGCCGAAGCGTTCCAGATCATAGCGCGGCATCGAGGTGTGCATCATCTCGATAGCACAGCAGGCCAGCCCGAAGGTCATCCAGTGCAGGGAGCCGTTGCGCGCCCAGTTGATGATGTCCTCGGTCGTGGTCAAGAGGAAGCCCTTGTCCTGCAACTCGCGGTTCAGGGCCTGGGTCGCGACTTCGCGGTCGGCGCCGGCGGTGTTCGCGCCCGTCTGCACCTTTTCGGCCATCACGCCCATTCCATCGCCCCCTTCTTCCATTCATAGGCAAAGCCCGCCGTCAGCACGCCGAGGAACACCATCATCGACCAGAACCCGACCATGGAGATGTCCTTGAAGGCCACCGCCCAGGGGAAGAGGAAGGCCACCTCCAGATCGAAGATGATGAAGAGGATCGAGACGAGGTAGAAGCGCACGTCGAACTTCATCCGCGCGTCGTCGAAGGCGTTGAAGCCGCATTCGTAGGCCGAGACCTTCTCGGGATCGGGGTTGCGCACCGCGATGATGGCGGCGGCGAGGATCAGGACGAGGCCGAGGGCGACCGCCATGCCCAGGAAGATCAGGATCGGAAGATATTCGCGCAAGAGAATGTCCAAGCGATGGCTCCTACGTCTGGCGCCCCGGCGGGCCGCACGTGATTGGCTCCCGCCCGTTTACTCCCCCACCCTGACGGGGTCAACTCAAGGCGGTGGGGAAAGCGCCCCGAAAAACCCCGTGGAATCCCGAAATTGCCGATGCTTAGCCGAAACCGTCCGCTCCCGGTGCCGCGCCGCGGCGACTCGGGGCTTCGCTCAGCGCGTCCAGGCGGGCGCGCGCTTTTCGAAGAAGGCGGCGATGCCCTCGGTTGCCTCGGGGCTTTCCCAGGCGCGGACCAGCGCGCCGATGGTCCCGGCGATCACCGCCTCGTCGATCGGGGGGCCGAGACGGCGGGCCAGCGCCTTGGCGGCCGCGACAGCGCCCGGCGCGCAGGAAAGGTAGGGGGTGACCTCGGCCTCGACCGCCGCGTCGAGGTCGTCCGGCGCGACCGCTTTCGCGAGGATCCCCAGGGTCACTGCCTCCTCCGCGCCAAACAGCCGGGCCGACATGAAGACCCGCCGCGCCATCGCCTCGCCCATGCGGGCAAGCACATAGGGCCCGATCGTCGCGGGGATGAGGCCGAGCTTCGTCTCGGTCAGCCCGAATTTCGCACCCGCCGCCCCGATCGCCACGTCGCAGACCGAGGCCATGCCGACCCCGCCGCCGAAGGCATTGCCCTGAATGCGGCCGATCACCGGCTTCGGGCAGGTGTTGAGCGCGTCGAGCATCATCGCAAGCTTCGTCGCCTCGCGCGCCCGGGTGGCACCATCCGCCGCCATCTGTTCCTTCATCCAGCCAAGATCGCCGCCGGCGCAGAAGCTTGCGCCCGCGCCGGTCAGGACGATCGCCCGCACCGCCGGATCGCGGCCGAGGCGGCCGGCGGCCTCGGTCAGTTCGGCGATCATCGCGGCCGAAAGCGCGTTGTGCCTTTCCGGCCGGTCGAGTGTCAGCCGCACAACGCCCCGTTCATCAGCCGCGACAGAAATCGTCTCGTACATCCGTCGTATCCTTTCTCTGGCGGGCGCTCAGGTGCTGCCCGACCGCATTGCCCGCGCCATCGCCGCTGCTTGTTCGAGAACCGCGCTGTCCAGCCCGGTCTCGAACCCGCGCGCGGCGAGATGCGCCGCCACCCTTTCGGTCGCGACATTGCCGGCGGCACCCGGCGCGTAAGGGCAGCCGCCGAGCCCCCCGACCGCCGCGTCGAACACCCTCAAGCCCCGCGCCAGCGAGGCGTCCATATTGGCAAGCGCCCGCCCGGCGGTATCGTGGTAGTGCCCGGCCAGCCTGTCGGCCGGCACCTCCTCCAGCACCGCCGCCAGCATCGCGTCCACCGTCTCGGGCCGGCCCTGCCCGATCGTGTCGCCGAGGCTGATCTCAGAGCAGCCCATGTCCCGCAACGCCGCCGCGACCCGCGCCACCGCCGCCGGCGCGATCCGCCCGTCATAGGGGCAATCGGTCACGACCGAGACATAGCCGCGCACCGGAATATTGTCGGCCCGCGCGGCCTCCGTGACGGGACGGAACCGCTCCAGGCTCTCCGCGATGGTGCAGTTGAGATTGGCCTTGGAAAATCCTTCCGAGGCCGAGGCGAAGATCGCCACATCGGAGGCCCCGGCGGCCTTCGCGGCCTCGTAGCCCTTCATGTTGGGCGTCAGCGCGGCATAGCGGACGCCCGGAACGCGGACGATGCCGGCCAGCACATCGGCGCTGTCGGCCATCTGCGGCACCCATTTCGGACTGACGAAGCTCGCCACCTCGATCCGGCGGAACCCCGCGCGGCTCAGGAGATCCACCAGCGCGATCTTCTCCGCCGTCGGAATCACGCGCTTTTCGTTCTGCAGCCCGTCACGCGGGCCCATCTCGACGATCTCGACGAACTCAGCCATCCCACGCCTCGTAGAAATCGCGGGTGTAGAGCAGATCGGCCCCCTTCGGCGGCAGCGATTTGCGGAAGGCGGGCCGGTCGGTGGCGCGCTCATACCAGGCGGAGAGCGCCGGGAAGGTTTCGGGCTTCGCGAAACGCCGCGCCATGTAGAGCGCCTGCGCCGCGCCGATATCGGCGGCGGAAAAGCCGCTGTCGAGGAGCCAGTCGCGCCCGGTGAGCCGCCGGTCGAGCGCGCCGTAGCATTTTTCCAGCCGCTTCGCCTCGATCCGCATCACCGTCGGGCTGCGCATCGCGTCATCGTAAAGCGCGACATGCTGCTGGGTCAGCGCGGCGGTGTGCTGGCTGATCGTCTCGGCGAAATGCACCCAGATCAGCCAGTCGGCGCGCTCCGGATCGCCGGGGCCTCGGCCGAGGCCCTTTTCGGGGAACCGCTCGCAGAGGTATTCCGTGATCGCCCCGCTTTCCCAGATCACCCGCCCGTCGATTTCCAGCGCCGGCACCCGCCCGGCCGGATTGAGCGCGAGGTAGTCGATCGAGCGCAGGGACTTGTCGAAGGGATGGACGGCCACGTCGAAGCGCACCCCAAGCTCGTGAAGAAGCCAGAGCGAGCGCATCGAGCGGGTCTGGTGGCAGTGATGGAGCCGGATCATGACGTCTCCTCCTCCTTCTCGTCCAGACGGACGAGAGCCGCGCCGGCCTCGACCTGCGCGCCCGGCGCGACCAGCACTTCTGCCACGGTGCCGTCGCGGGCGGCGGTCAGCGTGTGCTCCATCTTCATCGCCTCGAGCACGGCGAGCCGGTCGCCCGCCTTCACCGCCTGCCCCGCCGCGACGAAGACCGCCTTCACGAGGCCCGGCATCGGCGACAACGTCAGCCCGCCCCCCGCCGCGGCACTTTCGCGTGCCAGCGGATCGATCAGGTCGAAATGATGGGCGCCGGGACCGAAGATGCTGACGCGGCCCGGCGTCCGGACGATCCGAGCGCCGGAGGGCCGGCCGTTCACCCACCACATGTCGCCCCGGAGCACGCAATCGGCGATCTCCTCTCCGACCGCTACCCGGACATTGCCGGGGCCATGCATCTCGATCACCGCATCGACGCCTTCCAGCGTCACCGTCCGCTTCAGCGGCGCCCAGATGGAAAAGCCCGAAAGCGCCGCCCCTCCCCCGGCAAGGCCGCCCGCGCCGAGAGCGGCGAGCGCCCGGACCGCGAGGTCCGGCGCGGCCGCCGCCGTCAGCGCGTCGAGGTCGCGGGCGATGAGGCCGGTATCGACGACGCCCGCCGAGAAGCCCGGATGCCGGGCGAGCGCGCCGAGGAAGGAGAGGTTGGTGACGGAGCCCGCGACTTCGGTATCCTTGAGCGCCGCGCGCAGCTTCGAGAGCGCGATCGCCCGGGTGGGTCCGTGGACGATGATCTTCGCGATCATCGGGTCGTACCACGGGCTGATCGTGTCGCCGGGACGGACCCCGGTATCGGCGCGCGCGCCGTCGGGGAAGCGCAGGTGGCTGAGCGTTCCCGTCGCGGGCAGGAAGCCCGCCGGCACGTCCTCGGCGTAAAGCCGCGCCTCGAAGGCATGGCCGTCGAGGCGCAGGTCCTCCTGCCGCGAGGTCAGCGGCTCGCCGCTTGCGACGCGGAGCTGCCATTCGACGAGGTCGATGCCGGTCACCGCCTCGGTCACCGGATGCTCGACCTGAAGCCGCGTGTTCATCTCCATGAACCAGAAACGGTCGGGCCGCAGGCCGTCCGAGGCATCGACGATGAATTCGACCGTGCCGGCGCCGCGATAGCCGATCGCCTCGGCGGCGCGGACCGCCGCCTGGCCCATCGCCGCCCGCATCTCGGGCGTCATGCCGGGGGCCGGCGCCTCCTCGATCACCTTCTGGTGGCGACGCTGGAGCGAGCAGTCGCGCTCATAGAGGTGGACCGCGCGGGTGCCGTCGCCGAAGACCTGCACCTCGATATGGCGCGGTTTTTCCACGAATTTCTCGATGAGGACGGCCGGGTTGCCGAAGGCGGTGCGGGCCTCGGACTGCGCGCTTTCGAGCTTTTCCGAGAACTCCCCGGGGCGTTCGACCAGCCGCATCCCCTTGCCGCCGCCACCCGCGACGGCCTTGATCAGGACCGGGTAGCCGATGGCATCGGCCGCGCCCGCGAGGCGCTCCGGATCCTGGTTCTGCCCGTGATAGCCCGGCACGACCGGAACGCCCGCCTCCTCCATCAGCGCCTTCGCCGCGTCCTTGAGACCCATGGCGCGGATCGCCCTTGCCGAGGGGCCGATGAAGACAAGGCCGGCCCGTTCGACCGCCTCGACGAAATCGGGGTTCTCGGAGAGAAAGCCGTAGCCCGGATGGATCGCCTCCGCCCCCGCAGCCCGCGCCGCCGCGATGATCGCGTCGCCGCGGAGATAGCTGTCCTTCGGCGCCGGGCCGCCGATATGGATGGCCTCGTCGGCCATCGCGACGTGCCGCGCGGTGGCGTCCGCGTCGGAATAGACGGCGACCGTGGCCACGCCGAGCTTGCGCGCCGTGTCGATGATCCGGCAGGCAATCTCGCCCCGGTTGGCGATCAGGATCCTAGTGAACATCGGATTTTCCCTGTGGCAAGGCCGGGGGTTTTCCACCCCCGGACCCCCGAAGGTATTTTTCCCACAATGAAAGCGCAGACCGCGCCTTCGGGCCGGGAAGGCATTGCCGCCGGAGGGTGTCGGAATATCGGATCATGCGCACCATCCCTGCCGCGTGCCTCCGCCATGAGCGCGGGCATGGCCGGCGGCGGCGAGGACGATGACGGCCCCGAGGGGGAGCCACGGGCCGGCGCGCCGCCAGCGTCGGATCGAACCGCGGGCCGGTCGCCGGCCGCCGCGACCTGTCGGGATCGGATTGCTGTTGCGCCGGGCCATCGTTCACATCCGGAAGACGCCGAAGCGCGTCGGCTCTATGGGGGCGTTGAGCGCCGCCGAGAGCGACAGCGCCAGCACCTCGCGCGACTTCCGCGGGTCGATGATGCCGTCGTCCCAGAGCCGGGCCGAGGCGTAGAGCGGATGCGACTGTTCCTCGAACATCTGGGTGGTGGGGCGCTTGAACTCGGCCTCTTCCTCGGCGCTCCAGCTGCCCCCCGCCCGTTCGATCCCTTCGCGCTTGACGGTGGCGAGGACGCCCGCCGCCTGTTCGCCGCCCATGACCGAGATCCGGGAATTGGGCCAGGTCCAGAGGAAGCGGGGGCTGTAGGCGCGCCCGGCCATGCCGTAATTGCCGGCGCCGAACGAGCCGCCGACCAGCATGGTGATCTTCGGCACATTGGTCGAGGCGACCGCCGTCACCATCTTGGCGCCGTGCCGGGCGATGCCTTCGTTCTCGTATTTGCGGCCGACCATGAAGCCGGTGATGTTCTGCAAGAACACCAGCGGGATGTTGCGCTGGCTGCAAAGCTCGACGAAATGCGCGCCTTTCACCGCGGACTCGGAGAAGAGGACGCCGTTGTTGGCGACGATGCCGGTCGGGCAGCCCATGACATGGGCGAAGCCGGTCACCAGCGTCTCGCCGAAGCGCGGCTTGAACTCGTCGAAGCGCGAGCCGTCGACGATGCGCGCGATGACCTCGCGGATGTCGTAAGGAGTGCGGAGATCGGCCGGGACCACGCCGAGGATCTCGTCGGGGTCACAGGCCGGGTCCTCGGGGCTTTGCCACTGCACGGTCGCGGGCCTCGCCCGGTTCAGGTGCGACACCGCCCGGCGGGCGAGCGCCAGCGCATGGGCGTCATCCTCGGCGAGGTAGTCGGCGACACCCGAGAGCCTTGTATGGACGTCGCCGCCGCCGAGATCCTCGGCGCTGACCACTTCGCCCGTCGCGGCCTTCACGAGGGGAGGGCCGGCGAGGAAGATCGTGCCCTGCTCCCTCACGATGATCGAGACGTCGGACATGGCGGGGACATAGGCGCCGCCGGCGGTGCAGGAGCCCATGACGACGGCGATCTGGGGGATGCCCGCGGCACTCATCCGCGCCTGGTTGTAGAAGATGCGGCCGAAATGGTCGCGGTCGGGGAAGACCTCGTCCTGGTTCGGCAGGTTGGCGCCGCCGCTATCGACGAGGTAGATGCAGGGCAGGCGGTTCTCCGCCGCGATCTCCTGCGCGCGGAGGTGCTTCTTCACCGTCATCGGATAGTAGGTGCCGCCCTTCACGGTGGCGTCGTTGGCGACGACCATGACCTCCTGGCCATGCACCTGGCCGATCCCGGCGATGAGCCCGGCGGCCGGGGCGTCGCCGCCATAGAGGCCGTGCGCCGCAACGGCGCCGATCTCGAGGAACGGCGAGCCGGGGTCGAGGAGATTGGCGACCCGTTCCCGGGGCGGCATCTTGCCGCGCCCGACATGGCGGGCAAGCGCCTTCGGCCCGCCCCCGGCGGCGGCGAGCGCGGCCGCCCCGGCGATGCCGGCCAGCAACGCCTCATGCGCCGCGCGGTTGGCGCGGTAAGTATCGCTTCCCGTCAGGACCCGACTTTCGAGCTTCATCGCCCTGCCTCCCCTGCCCCTGCGCGCATCCGCTGCGCGCTTCCTGCCACAGCCGGCAAAGGCGTCACGAAAACTTGACTCAGGTCAAAGCCGGAATTCCGGCGCCTGCTAGGGCTGGCCTGCGCGCGACAAGAGAGAGAAAGAACATGAAACATACGATTCTGCCCGCCATCCTCGCCCTTGCCGCCGCGACGCCTGCCTTCGCCCAGTCCGCCGGCGACTGGACCGTCGGCGTCGGCTTCGGCTACGTCTCGCCCAAGGACGACAATGGCACCCTGGCCGGTGCCGCCACGACGATCGACGAGAACACCCGCCCGACGATCACCGCCGAATATTTCCCCTGGGACAATATCGGGATCGAGCTTCTGGCCGCGACGCCCTTCAAGCACACCGCGACCATCGCCGGTGTCGGCACCGCGACGACGAAGCACCTGCCGCCCACTTTGTCCGTGGTCTATCACATCCCGACGGCCGGCAAGATCACGCCCTTCGTCGGCGCCGGTCTGAACTACACCGCCTTCTTCAGCGAGAAATCCGCGCTTGGTGTCGTCAAGATGGACGACAGCTTCGGCCTCGCGCTGAAAGCCGGCGTCGATTTCGCGATCTCCGAGAAGGGGTCGCTGCGGACCGAGGTCCGCTGGATGGATATCGACAGCGATGTGTCGCTGAACGGAACGCAGATCGGCACCGCCGAGATCGACCCAATCGTGGTCGGCGTGTCCTACGTCCACCGGTTCTGATCCCCGGGACGCGACAAGGACAGAAGAGGGGCGCTCCAGATAGGGGAGGCGCCCCTTTTTCGT
>WOYI011143350.1_pt1 | contig 13676 bp, 13 predicted proteins | sample 6423411 | NCBI WGS metagenome assembly WOYI01 (sample SAMN13441803, study PRJNA592873) | oil field metagenome | biome: oil field; feature: oil-well bore; material: oil-contaminated soil; isolation source: oil-contaminated soil from oil-well borehole | place: Germany: Wietze | collected 2016-10-18 ...
ACACTCCACCCCGACAACATGGCAGCCGGACCGGCCAGCTACGGCATGACTGATACAATGGGACGCATGCACAGCGACGCCCAGTTTGCCGGCTCATCATCGGTTCCGGCGCACGTTGAAATGATGGGACTGATAGGCATGGGCAACAACCCCATGGTCGGAGCAACTGTCGCCGTTGCGGTAGCGGTAGAGGAATCTGTCTCGAAGTAAATTTTCTGTATATTGGACACATCAATGTTATCGGGGGTCGGCTGCATTTGCTGTTCCCCGATAATTTTCAGGAGCTGATGTCTTTGACTAAAAAATTGATTTTTATGCTGGTCCTTTTACTCACTCTTTCTCCGGCCGCGGAAGCCAGGGGCAGGGAGATGAAGATCGCGCTTTGGAAACTCCCTCTCAATCTGCCTGCTATAGCAGCAATAGAAAACAGAACGTATGAAAAGGCGTTTGAGGGTGAATATAAAGTTGAATACATCAATTTGCCGTCAGGACCAAAACAAGTACAGGCGATGGCTGCCGGTGAGCTCGACATTGCTGAGGGACTTGGAGCCGCGGCTGTGATCGTGGGAATAGCGAACGGGGTAGACATCACGATAATAGGTGCTAACAGCAGGTCTCCCGAAGCATTCGCTGTGGTCGTTAAAAATTCAAAAGTAAAAGGGATCTCCGATCTGAAAGGCAAAAAGGTAGCAGGATTAAGGGGATCTGTAGTTCATCAGCTTTTTGTTGAACTCCTGCATAACGAGGGGTTAACAGAAAAAGATGTTGAATTCTTCCCGATGCCCATGAATGCGGCGGCATCGGCCCTGATAGCGGAAAGAGTGGATGTGGCGCTGCTTGCCGGTACAGAGATAATAAGGGCTGAAAAGGGAGGGTGCAGGGTCATATCGGACGGCAAAGGCATCGTTGAAGGTCTCAGCCTTATAGCGGCAAGACGGGAATTTGCTGAAAAAAATCGGGCCGCTATAAAAAAATATCTGGAAATAAGGGAAAGTATCCGTATTGAAACGGTCAATTCACCGCAGAAATTTGTCCCTTTGCTAATAAAAGAGACAGGATTGTCAGAAAAAGAAATAAAGATAACTCTGTCTAAATTTAATTACGAAGCCAGGATCACAGAAAGTGATATTAAGGAACTTAAAAAGACTGCAGAATATTTAAAAAATGAGAATATTATTAAATCAATCCCGAACATTAATAACATGTTGTGGAAATAACAACCTTTTTAATTAAGGGTAATTTATCTTTATGTGATTTAAATTCTCTTTACAAGCGAGATAATTTTAGTTATACTCTAAAGACTATATTTGTCTGACTCAAACAGTTTATAATATTACTTAAATATGAAAGGATTGATTTTTATGGCAAAACCAAAAAAGGAAAACTCTGTAAAGAGAGTAAGAAGAAGTCCTGAGGTCCTTATGAAGGAACTCGATGAAAAAATGAAGAAGCTTGAAAGCAGGATATACAAAAAAAACAAAGAAGCAGTACACCACATAGGAACAGCGATACTTAAAAGAGCTAATTTTGATTTTTCTAATTTTTCTGATGCAGATCTTGAAGATATCGTGAATATGACACCTAAAGGTACTGAGATAATAAAAGTTATCATTACAAGAGCTTCGGATCAATAAATAATAAGCGATAAGAAAGGCCGCCGGAAAGGCTCCTTTCTTATCGAGATCCTTCATCAGCTAAGATATTTTTTTTCGAATTCGTCCAGCGGCAGCGGCTTTGAATAATAATAGCCCTGAACTATACTGCAGCCGAGGCTCTTTACAAAATTGAGCTGTTCCTCGGTCTCGATGCCCTCAAAGACGATCTGCACGGAGTTTTGCTTGAATGCTTTCACCAACCCTTCAACAAGGTCGTGCGGCAGTTTGCCAAGGAGCCCGCGCTGAACGAAATCCCTATCAAGCTTAAGGACGTCTATCTTAAGTATCTGCAGCAGCGAAAGTGATGAATACCCAGACCCGAAATCGTCTATTGATAGCCTGAACCCATGATCAGACAACTCCTTGCCGTGCGACTTAACCAGGTCGACATGCTGCACCGCTACCGATTCCGTCAGTTCCAGCTCAAGCAGGTCAGGCGGAACGTTGTGCCGCTCTGACATGATCTTCAGATATTTGGTGAAATTGTTTCCTGAAATGTCGAGGTAAGAAAAGTTGCATGAAAGGGGTAAAATTTCCCTGCCTTCATCCATCCATTTCCGGAGTGTCCTGCATGTCTCGCCGAACATGTACATGTCTATCTTTGTTATGAAACCGCTCTTTTCAAAGTATGGGATGAAGATGTTTGGGGAGATGACTTCTCCGCCAGGCTTTATCCACCTTACAAGAGCTTCCGCTCCGACAGCTTTCCCGGTGTAACAGTCGACCTTTGGCTGGAAATAGGGGATGAACTCCCCCTTCCGCAGAGCCTCCCTCATTGATGTTTCTATCTCTTTTTCCCTGTTGATCCTGCTTAGTATCTTTCTGTCGTAGTATGCATATGCATTCTTGTGCTTCTGGGTTATTCCGTTCTTGGCAAATCCTGCGTTGTCAACTGCTATGTCCAGTGAAATACCATGGTCCTCTATCAGATATATCCCTCCGTTGAATATGATGTTATATTTTTTATTCCCTCTGGAGCCCAATTTTTCGAGTTCTCCAAAGATGATCTTTATTCTTATGTCAATGGATCTGAATTTCGCATAGCTGAGCAGTACGGCAAAATGGTCTGCGGTTATCCTTGCGAATGTCTCTTTTGATGGGTCGATGATTCTTTCCAGTACCAGGGCAACGTTTTTAAGGACCGTGTCCCCCTCATCATATCCGAAAGTCCCGTTGATGAACTTGAACTCCACGATGTCTATAAAAAGTATGGCGAAATTCGTATCAGGATGTTTTTTTATTATTTCGGGAGCATCCATGAGGAATCTGGAGTAGCTTTTGAAACCTGTTACCCCGTCTTGGTAGAGGAGTTTTTTAAGTTTCTTTTTGTCCTGTGATTTCGATATATTTACCAATGTCAGTGCGATGACTGTCAGCACGAGGATGGCCGTGACTCCCTTAGCCAGATCTACATAATGCTCATATATCAAGTCGATGAAGGATAGCTTGCCCCTGCTGTAGCTGTGTTCGATCAATATCGCGTTTATTGTCTCTTCGGGGATAGAATTGAGAGCCTTGTTTATAATCGATACAAGTATAGGATCGCACTTTTTGGAGATGCCGAAAGCCACCTGTTCGTTCAGTCCGCCGTAATTGATAGTGTACAAATTGCTGTAACGGGGCAAGCTTATAAGATAATTGGCGACGTATGAGTTGGCGAAAGTGGCCGTTACTTCGTTGTTTACCAGAGCGTCTAAGCACTCTTCCTGCGATGCGAGGTATACGATATCGTCAAATTTATGAAAAGATTCCACTGCCTCCGACAGGAAGTAGTTCCTTGGCAAGGCGATCTTTTCCTCCCTGTTCCCGCCCCTTCTGTTCATCACCATCACTATCGGCGCATTGATAAAGGCCTTGGTCAGCCTGAAATTGTTTTTTGCCCCCCAGATGAAGCTCCTGTTTACACCTGTGAGCATGTCGATCTCGCCGTCGCGCATTCTCCTGAGGGCTTCTTCCCATGAGGGGGAATGGCTTATTTTCATCTTCAGTCCCGTAAACTTTTCGACAAGCTTCAGTATCTCAGCGTTGATCCCTGCCATTTGCTTTTTCTCGGCATCGTAATACTCAAACGGCTGCCACTGAGGGTCGTAGGAGACTTCAAGGACAGGTGACCGTTCGATGAACTCCCTCTCCTTCAAAGTTAGGATGGATTCCCATGCCGAAGTTTCCCCGTAATGTTTTTTAAAAAGATCGCTCCTGAAAGAAGGGTCCATCAACAAGATATTCTCCATCGCGCTGTCGATCTTTGAGAGAAGCTCGCTGTTGCCCTCAGCTACTGCGAAGTAAAACGGTTCTTCGGGGAATATCCTTATCAGTCTGAGTTCCGGGGGGATGCTGTTTCCCGAGATCAGAGCACCCTCTACAGACCGCTTATTCATCGCCTCGATAAGCTCTGCTCTCGTGTTGAATTTGATCAGAGCCGGACTTATTCTGATGTCAGCGGCGAGCTTTTCCAGAATTTGGATCTGTCTTTTGGGAGCAAACATTCCTATCCGTCTGCCGTTGAACGAAGATAAGTCGTCATTTGCCAGCCTTTCATCATCTTTGAGGACATAGAGACCCACTCTGCATGAGCCTGATTCCCTTGCCGAGTAGTCAACAGACGCATTAAGGTCTTCATTGTAGTAGATGTGGCTGATAATATCGATTTTACCCTCCAACAGCCAATCGACCAGATCCTTTTCGGGACCGGGGATGAATTCAGGTTCCCAGTTGTTGTACTGTGCTATCTCCTGAAGGAAATCATAGTTGTATCCATATTCTTTATTTTCTGGCGATATGTGTGTGGACCTTTCGGTAGTCAAGTATCCCACCCTTATATTCAGGGGGAGGTCTCCTGCGGCAGCACCGACTGAGAGGGCCTGGAAAATAAATACTCCAAGCACTGTCAGGAAAAGCCTTTTGATGCTTGTTCCGGTCCTTCTTGAAATTGGCAACGCACCTTCTGTCCAAAAGAGGTAATTTTTGATCTTATTCGATATCAGGCTAAAAACCGAATTTTATTATATTTTTTTCAATCCATTTTGACAGCATTGAGTTAATAATAAAGCCAAACTATAAGTGAAATTTAAATCTTATGATCCTGAACAAGAAAGATAACCAGATCGTTCACATTTGTGCCGGTAGGCCCTGTTTTCAACAATGCACCTGCGATCGCCAGAGCGTTGTATGAGTCGTTGTCCTTCAGCATCTCCACAGGATCGCGGCCCGCTGCGCGTATCTTTTCCCACGTAAGTCCGTCAACTATGCCTCCTGCGGCGTCGGTCGGGCCGTCTGTTCCGTCAGACCCTGCTGAAAGGACGACAATATTTCCGGATCCGGAGATCTTTTCTGCCGCGGCGAGCGCAAGTTCCTGGCTCCTGCCTCCCTTACCGTTTCCCTTGACCGTTACTGTCGTCTCTCCTCCCCAGATGAGGCATCTTTTAGCCTTGCCTGAGCCGGGTCTTTTCATTTCTCCCCCGGTGTGTTCTGCTGCCGCAGCCCCTGCAAGTCTTGCTTCTCCTTCCAGGTCCTCTGTCACGATCTTTGAGATATAGCCTCTCTTTTCTGCCGCCTTTTTCGCTGCATGGCATAATCCCGCAACGTTGCCGGCGATCTCGAATGAGACATTATCCAGAGATTTGGGAGTCTCTGACCTGAGAGCAGACTCAAGGTTCGGAGAGAGAGGGATTCCATACTTCATGAGGGTCGCCAGCGCTTCCTGTGATGAAGAAGGATCAGGTGCGGCAGGTCCGGATGCTATCATGTCAAGTTTGTCCCCCGGGACATCGGAGAGCGTGATCTGGAATATTTCAGCAGGCTTGCAGTGGATCGCGAATCTTCCCCCCTTTACAGAAGAAAGATGTTTCCTTACAGTGTTAAGTTCGCTGATATCCGCTCCTCCGAGGAGAAGTCCTGATGTTATATCAGATATGTCCTTTAAGGAGAGGCTCTCCGCAGGTTTTTCAAAAAGCGCCGAGCCTCCTCCCGAAACAAGAAAAAGAATTGTTTGCCCCCCTCCTGCTTCCCGTGTGATCTCAAGTATCCTTTCTGTCGCCTTCAATGTGTTGTGGTCCGGAAGAGGATGTCCGGCTTCATAGATCTCTATCCCGGGAAGGGGCCCTCGAGAATGTCCGTATTTTGTAACGATGGCTCCGGACACTATCCTTTCTTTGAGCTCTTCTGCGGCTGCCTTTGCCATCGTCCAGGAAGCCTTGCCTATTCCTACAAGGATAATTTCATCCTTAAGACGGGTGCCGGATAGGGATCTTTTCACCGCCTTGTCAGGAAGCATCTCAAGCAATGCCTCCCTGAATATTTCAGCTGCGTCCCTTCGCATCCGCCCGATCATCTAATTTTTACAACTTCTGTTTTTATTTAGAGCTTCACGTCGATGATAGCTGTGACCCCAACTCCCTGAACGCGTTTAAACTGCTTCAGCGGGTTTTCGGAATCGATCGGTATAAGCGCCTGCGCCCTGATCCTGTTGAACTCGCCTTCCAGCTGTCCAACAGCTTTTACACGGTCAACTACGGCTTTTGTAGCTCCGCCGACCTGTGCCGCCCCGATCCTTGTCCCGTTTCCTATGGATACTATAGGGACCACTTTCGTATACCCGTCAAACTTTATTCCCTTGTTGAAGGTGAGCGTGTTGATGAAATCATTCAGCTGGGGGCCTATAGCCTTAACCAGGGCTCCTCCTCCAAATATGAGAGCCCCTTCCTTCAGTATGTCTCCAACGCTCGCATAGGCCAGCGGGGCTGCGAAAAGCATCGAACAAACGATAAGCATTGCCGCAACAGTCTTTTTGATCTTCAAAAGAAGCACCTTCCTTTCATGATAAGCAAATATTAAGCGTTTGGCGGGAGTTCTGCATCAGCCTTTTAAGGGATTAAGGCATGATAACAGGGATCGATGGATAAGATCTGCAAAGGGATCAATAACAGCAGGGGATGTTCTTTTTCTTTGCGCTCTCTGTCCTTCACGAAACGTATAGGATGGACAGGCGTGTCCGGACATGTGCATGGTTCTTTTGTTGATCTGTCCAGCTCAGCCATGGCGGCCCTGATCTCAGATGCATTTTCTGCGCTGCTTTTAATGCCGTACTCCCTTATTTTTTCTGCCATTTATCCAGGGGTCGCCTTCGCGTCACCGACAAGGACTGCCTCCGTCGGGTAATTGTTTGCAACATCTGTTCCGTCTATGTTAAGGCTGATTATCTTTGGTCCTCCGACATGGGGTGGAAGTTTCCATCTGTCAGTTCCTGCTGAATCGGCAGTTGAGGCGATCGGCATCTTTCACCCATTTGCTATCCCTTTTCTCTGTTGATATTCTTAAAAAGATAAAGGGAAGGATATGCCTTCGCATTCCTTCCCTTTATTGACTCTTATTTTCAGGAAGAGTCCGTCAGTATTTTTTATATTACCAGTTTTTGGCCTGGATCTCAAAATGTGCCTGCAGGTGATTGCAGACAGGACATTTTTGAGGAGCTTCTTTGCATTCGAATATCGCTCCGCAGTTGCGGCACTTCCAGAAGACTTTTCCGTCCTTCAGGAATACGTGTCCATCTTCAAGGTTCTTCGCGAAATCCTTATAACGTTTTTCGTGTTCGGCTTCGACTTTGGCTATATTACTGAACATCTCAGCAAGTTCCCTGAAGCCCTCTTCTTCTGCTTCCCTTGCCATTCTGGGATACATGTCGTTCCATCCGTAATTCTCACCATCAGCCGCGGTTTTAAGGTTATCGGCGGTGCACCCTATTCCAGAAAGAGCCTTGAAGTGGAGCTTTGCATGCTCCCTTTCGTTGTCAGCTGTCTCGAGGAAGATGGCCGCTATCTGCTCATATCCTTCCTTTTTCGCAACTGATGCAAAATAGGTGTATTTATTGCGTGCCATCGACTCACCTGCAAAAGCTTCCCACAGGTTCTTTTCCGTCTTGCTTCCCTTAAGTTCCATTTATGATGCCTCCATACTCTCATAATTTTTACTGCCATTAATATTTTATAGCTATTACACTTAATGTCAAAATATGTAAGCTATCTTGCCGAGAAGTAACTTGAAGGGTGAAAGTTATGAATGTATACTCTTAAAACCGTTCAAAAAATTACCCAATCTGAAAGCAATAAACGGACCATTTATAGAAACCGTTGATGTAATTGGTAAATTTTCAGTATCAGCCAAGGAGGGAATAATATGGACAATATCCATTCGCCTGAGTCTGAGGTGACAATTTCTTTTTGCGCCGCGGCAGGACTGGGTCTTCAGACAGCTGAAGACCTGACGAGGCAGATGTTATCAAAAGCCGGTTATTATGTATTCTCCACCCGGGAATACATGTCAAGGGTCAGAGGGGGCAATAATTCTACACAGATAAGAGTTTCCACCAAACCGGTAAGGGCCTATGTGGATCGCATAGACTGGCTTTTTGCGCTTTCGCCCGAGCTGCATCCGAACATAACAGAAAATATCACAGAGGATACTAAGATATTAGGTGATGCATCAGCAATGGAGGAGGAAATTTCTTCCCTTGGCAGAAAAATGATAGATCTGGATCTTGCAAAACGAGCATCCGATCTGGGCAGTCCCAAATTTTCTTCCATGATAGTAGCAGGCTTTATCGCCGGTATTTTTACGCTTGGAGAGGATTCGGCGGATCAGCGTATTGAAAAGCGTTTTAAGGATGAAGATCTTTCAGGAAAGAACAAAATGGCGTTCCGTGTGGGACATCAGCTTGGTAAGGAATACGTCGGGGGGAAGCCTGTCGTGCAAATTCCCGTCCAGCCTGGCCGGGAAGAAATTTTTCTGGATGGCAACAGCGCAGTGGCACTTGGTGCTGCTTCCGCAGGCTGCAACTATATAACGGCCTATCCGATGTCGCCGGGTACCGGTGTTTTCTCATATTTTGCGAAAAATGCAAAACTGCTGGGGAGCGTAGTCGAACAGGTCGAGGATGAGATATCCGCGATAAATATGGTCGTAGGAGCTGCCTATGCAGGAGCAAGGTCAATGACCACAACTTCAGGCGGCGGATTTGTGCTTATGTGCGAGGGGATCAGTCTGGCCGGAATAACCGAGACGCCTGTAGTGGTCCACCTTGCCCAGAGACCGGGTCCTGCCACGGGACTTGCTACGAGGACGGAGCAGGCTGACCTTGAACTTGCTCTGCATGCGGGGCATGGAGAGTTTCCAAAAGCACTTTACGCGCCTGTGAACGTTGAAAGCGCATTCAGGCTCGCAGGCCGGGCCTTCCATACTGCTCACAAATACCAGGTGCAGTCGATAATACTGACCGATCAGTATCTCCTTGACAGCGGGTATGACATAGAGAAACCCGATCCTTCGTCCGTGCCTGCCCCCATACATCCCATCAGGACAGAGAAAGATTACAAAAGATACGCTTTCCCCAAGAAAGATGAATATGTTTCCCCCTTCGGGGTCCCGGGATATGGAGAAGGATTCGTCTCCTTCGACAGCCATGAACACACTGAAGATGCTCATATAACTGAGGACAGGTCTATTAGGAAGGCAATGGTGCAAAAGAGGCTGAAAAAACTTGAGGCGCTGACAGCAGAAGCGGTCCCGCCCATCGTTCTGGGACCGGAAAAGTATGACACCGCGGTCATCTGCTGGGGATCGGTATTCGAGCCGCTGAAGGAAGCAATGGAGATACTTGGCTGCAAAAACGCGGTGCTTATAGCGTGTGAGCAGGTCTATCCGCTTTCGGAGGAATTCCGGAGGATCATCTCATCGCACTGCAGGAAGATATTTGTTGAGGGAAACGCCACAGGACAGTTCTCAAGGGTGGTACGGTCCCTCACCGGCACAGGCGCGGATGAAATGATACTCAAATACAACGGGTTCCAGTTCTCCGTTGAAGAGCTGGTCGGGGAACTGGACGAGCTCCTGAGAGCAAGATCATAAGGAAAGGGGACTGCTGACAATGATCAAGACAGCATTTGATTACACAGGCGAGATATCATGGTGCCCGGGATGCGGGGATTATAAGATACTTGAGTCCCTGAAAATGGCGCTCAGCGAGCTTGAGCTGGACCCTAAGGAAGTGGTGGTGGCTTCCGGTATAGGACAGGCTGCCAAGATGCCTCATTATCTGAAATGCCACTGTGTCAACGGTCTTCACGGCAGATCTCTTCCCCTTGCGGCAGGCATAAAGGCTTCCAACAGAAGCCTTACGGTCATAGCTGTGGGAGGGGACGGCGACATGTACGGAGAGGGCGGGAACCACTTCATGCATGCAATAAGGAGAAACCCTGATATCACCAATATAGTCTGCAACAACATGATATACGGACTTACAAAGGGACAGGGATCACCGACAACTGCTATCGGAATGAAGACTTCGACCCAGCCCTTCGGGGTCACGAGCAAACCGCTCAACCCCCTGCTGCTGGCTCTTTCATGTGGCGCAACTTTTGTCGCCCGTGCTTCGGCCGCAGATGCGGAGAAGACAAAAGATATCATAGTAAAGGCGATAAAGCACAAGGGCTATGCTCTGGTAGATATATTCCAGCCGTGCGTCTCGTTCAACAAGGTCAACACATGGCAGTGGCTTTCAAAAAGCACTAAGTGGCTTGACGAAGAGAGGGATGCCTCAGACAAGCTTGAGGCGATGAGGCTTTCAATGGAGACAGACCCATATCCGCTGGGCATTATTTACAGGAGCGCACCCGAAAAGACCTTCGAGGAAAATCAGGCTCCATATGAAACGGGCGACGATACTCCGTTATACGCCAGGACGCCTGCCCTCGAAAACATAAGGAAGCTTCTTTCCTGATCTCAGGCGATAAAGGCAGTAAAAGAACAAGGCCGGGCATAAGCAGCCCGGCCTTGTTCTTTTACTTAATTTTACGGGATCATTGAAAGGAAGTAGGAATGGACTGTAAGATCATCGGTGACCTCAGGATGGAAAGATGTTACGAGCATATTTGCCTCCCGTGCAGCAGTTATTGCCCCATGCTCAGAAGAAAGTACCACAACATCCTTCCCCACCGATGAAATGTAGGGAGCTCTGATGAAATACATCGGTATATCTCCCAAACCTCCAAAATCTCCCGTGGTCATGAAACTCCCCAGCTGCCTTCCGTAGGCATTTCGTTTTACTGTGATATCCATTACTGCAAAGTGTCTTCTGTCGTCGTTCTCTATTCTTTTGGCCAATAGTACCATCCCGGCGCAGGTACCATAAACAGGGAGCCCTCCTTTGATCATCGGCAGGATCATGTCGAAAAGCCCTGATTCGCGAAGCAGTTTTCCCTGAGCGGTGCTTTCTCCTCCCGGAAAAACAATCCCATCGATCTTTATGGAAAGATCTGAGGCAGACCGTATTTCCTTAACCGATACCCCAAGTTTGCGAAGGGCTGAGCAGTGTTCCTCAAAAGCTCCCTGGACAGCCACGACCCCTACGGTGAAGATTCTGTCCATTATTATTTTCCGCGTTCAGCCATCAGTACAGCGATCTCATTTTCGTTGATGCCGACCATTGCCTCGCCAAGATCCTCCGAGACCTCTGCAAGGACTTTGGGGTCCATATAGTTTGTGACTGCCTTGACTATCGCAGCTGCGCGCCTTTTCGGATCACCTGATTTGAATATCCCGCTCCCGACGAAAACGCCTTCAGCCCCAAGCTGCATCATAAGCGACGCATCCGCGGGAGTGGCTACTCCGCCCGCCGCAAAGTTAACAACAGGAAGTCTGCCCTCTTCATATACTGACAGAAGAAGTTCGTACGGCACCTGCAGTTCTTTGGCGGCTTCAAAGATCTCATCTTTTCTCATCGATCTGACCCTTGATATCTCTGCATTCATAGCTCTCAGATGGCGAACTGCCTGGATAACATCGCCGGTGCCGGGTTCGCCCTTGGTCCTTATCATGGTCGCTCCCTCGGCTATGCGGCGGAGAGCCTCTCCCAGGTTTCTTGCTCCGCATACGAACGGCACTTTGAACATAGTCTTGTCTATGTGGTAGATGTCGTCTGCAGGGCTTAGAACTTCGCTCTCGTCAATGTAGTCGATCTCGATCGCTTCAAGTATCTGGGCTTCGACGAAGTGGCCTATGCGGCACTTTGCCATTACAGGTATAGATACGGCGGCCTGGATGTTCTTTATCATCTTGGGGTCGCTCATCCTCGATATCCCGCCCGCCTGTCTGATGTCGGCAGGTATCCTTTCAAGGGCCATAACAGCACAGGCGCCGGCTTCCTCGGCTATGCGCGCCTGATCCGGCGTCGTCACGTCCATTATCACTCCGCCCTTGAGCATTTTTGCGAGATCTCTATTAAGTTTCACCTGTTCACTGATGATCATTTTGATCATTCCTCCTTGTAGTTTATTGAAAAGCGTATTATATTTATAAATGTCAATTGTCATTTATACAATGGACAGATTTTGGTATTTTAAACATGACAGATAGGAGTGCTTACAGTGATATATGATTTTATCGTAATTGACCCTGATTCTGATGCCCCTCTATGGATGCAGATCTATCAGGGAATGACTGAAGCGCTTGAGAGGCAGATGATAGGGCCTTCAGACAGGCTTCCTTCGATCCGCGACTTGTCGGAAGGTCTGGATATAAGCCGTTCCCCTGTGGAAAACGCATATGTTCACCTCCAGCTGGATGGCTTCATAGAAAGCAGGCCCAAAAGCGGATATTTCGCGCTCAAAAGGCCAAAGGAGTCAAGGGGCGGACCGCCACTTAAGCCGGACGGATCGAAATATTCGATCCTTTACGACCTGACCAGCACCGGAATAGATTCAAAAACGGCTGACATCCCGGTTTGGAGAAAACACCTGCGTGCTGCCCTGAACATGCAGGACAAGATAATCTCCGGAGGAGACCCCCAGGGTGAGGCCGAGCTGAGGGATGCCCTGGTCAGATACTGCTTTGAGGCACGCAAAGTAAAGGCATCCGCAGACCGTATAGTAATATCTTCAGGAACGCAGCAACTGCTTACAGAACTGTGCAGGATGATGGGAAAAGTCGGGACGGTGGCTATAGAGCACCCGGGATATGCTCAGGGAGAGCGTATTTTTCGTGATTTTGGCTGGAAGGTCGAGTACATAGGCAATGCGGGTGAATTGCCCGGCAAACAACTGAGCGGGCAAAAGTATGGTCTCTTTGCTGACATTACATCCAACAGGCCGCAGATGTCCCTCTCAAAAATATCAAAAAGACGAAAAGACCTGATCGACTGGGCCGAGGAGAATTATTCTTACATACTTGAGGATGACTATAACGGAGAGCTTCGCTATCTTTCACGGTCAGTCCCTTCGCTTCAGGGGACCTGCCCTGAGAGGGTGATATACATTGGCAGCTTCTCCAGGCTTCTTCTTCCTTCCGTTCGAATTGCCTACATGGTCGTTCCCCATGATCTTGCGGAGACTGCCAGGATAAAAAGCTCGCTTTATGATCAGACATCCAGCAAGATAGAGCAGCTTGCCCTCGCAGAATACATCAGGGACGGCCATCTGGAACGCCATATCAGGAGGAGCAGAAAGACATATCAGGTAAAAAGCAAAGAGATGCTCAGTGCACTTAACGAGGTTTTTAAGGATAAGGCTGAGTGCAGGCTTCTGGAAACGTCACTATGCGCAGCTGTTACGATCAAAACGGATGCAGACGAAGGGGCCCTGTTTGGATCAGCTGTATCAGGAGGGGTAATGGTGGATCAGCTCTTTTGTTCGTCCGAAGGGAGTTACACCGCTAATCTCTCTTTTGCCGGGATACCTCTGGAAAAGATCAGGCCGGCGATCGTGGCACTTGGCTCAGCCTGGCATCAATATGTCAGGTGAGCTGTTCGCCCTTCGTTCCCATGTTCTCGTATCTTTTTCTTATCGCGGGGACAGCCTCTACTGTAATTACGCCGGCGAACTTATGACCTGCTTTTTAATGAAAGAGTGCCCTCATTGAAAGAACAGAGGATCTCACCTGAATCGATAAGAGGTGAGAGGATTGCAGCCACAGTGCTCTGTATCAGGACATACTGGGGCAGATTCATGTCAAGTCCGTGTCTTTGAGCCAGCTTGC
>WOYI010710939.1_pt1 | contig 13671 bp, 8 predicted proteins | sample 6423411 | NCBI WGS metagenome assembly WOYI01 (sample SAMN13441803, study PRJNA592873) | oil field metagenome | biome: oil field; feature: oil-well bore; material: oil-contaminated soil; isolation source: oil-contaminated soil from oil-well borehole | place: Germany: Wietze | collected 2016-10-18 ...
GGTTTGGCCGGGCTGGGTCGCGATCCTGGGCCATCTTCCTGGCAGACCGCAAACCGCAACCGGCGGCATCGCCATTGGCAAATGATGCTTGAGCGCCCGGTATGTTAACGACGTTAACCCGTCTTTAAAATCTATTGACAATCTGGCGGTTCTCATGTAAGATGAAATTGAAATCGTTCCCAAAAATCATTTTGAATTATCTGTTAAAATAAGGTAAATTCGCAGTTGGAATCGGTTACAATACGGAGATACTGCAGATAAATGGATGAAATCGGATACATTTTAGAGGGTAAGTTTTTTTTGGTCTCTAATATTGGGATCGATACCATTTCTATGACTTCAAAAGGGTCGTTTTCATTTATTTTTCCCCGCCATTTATTAACATCATATTATGAGGCGCCAAAAGGAGGTGCTCGCGGATAAGTCATGTGGATTGTCGTTTAACTTGCAGTACCTGTAAGAAGTTGCGTGGTTGATTAAACTTTTATCCGATCTACTAGCTAGAAGGAGAACAAGTGATGAAAAAGAAACTATTGATCGTTTTAAGCTTCATTCTTGTCTTCAGCATGGTTCTGACCGCCTGCCAAACGCAGACCCCCGAACCGACTGAGGCGATGACTGAAGAAGAAACTGGTGGGGATATGGAGGAGACGACGGAAGAGGTCGAAGAGACTGAGGAAGTCGCCTCTGCCGGTGCGGATATGGATCCCGCTGAAATCGCCGCCTCGCTCCCCCGTGAAGAAACGCTCTATATCGCAGGTCTTCAGTGGGACCCGATTGTTGGCTGGAACCCCTATGCCTCCACTAACAACAACGCGATGGGCGTTTCCGCTGGTGCCAGTGCCCGTGTTCCGATTTGGGAAACCCCCTACATGTACAATATGATCAACGGTGAGCAGATTCCATTGCTGGCGGATGGCCCCTGGGCCTGGAATGATGATATGACCGAGATCACCTTCAAGATCAAAGAAGCTGCCCATTGGAGTGATGGCACCCCGGTGACTGCTGAGGATGTTGCCTATACTTTCGCGACCAATATGAAATACGAAACCTCGGCAGGCGTCGCTTATGGTGATTACATTGAGGCTGTTGAAGCCCCCGACACCTACACCGTCGTCGTCAAGGCTAAATTGGATGAAAATGGCGCCGCTGTCAACCCTCTGCTGGTTAAAGCCTATGTCAGCAGCGTATATGTTGTGCAGAAAGCCTGGACGCAAGCATTAGAAGCTCGTGCCGGCGAAGATGCCACCGCGCTGAAGGAAGATACCGCCGAAGACTTTGTGGCCTCCGGTCCTTACACCAGCTTCTATGCGGATGACCAGAAGGTTGTCTTCATCCGTGATGATAACTACTGGGGTCAGGATGACTCGATGTGGGGCAGTCTGCCCGTTCCGAAGTACCTCGCCCACACCATCTATGCGGACAACAACGCAGGCTTCCTGGCGCTCAAGGCCGGTGAAGTGGACGTCAGCCAGCAGTTCAATGCCAACGTGCAGGATCTGTGGCTCGTGGACGGCCTGCCGATTTCGACCTGGTATGATGAACCTCCCTATGGCCTGACCGCCAGCCTCCCGACCGCTTACTATAACCTAAACTCGTTTGGTTTGGATAATCTCGCGGTTCGCAAGGCTATCGCTTACGCCGTGGACTATGACACGATCATCGCCAATGCGATGACCAACCAGTCCCCGACTTTCGATCAGGTACCGCGGTCCGTGATGAACCCGACCGAAGGTGAACAGGCGCTTTACGATCATGAGGCTGTTGCCGACCTGCAATGGGTTGGTAATGACATCGAAGGTGCGAACAAGATTCTGGATGATGCCGGCATCGTTGATACCGATGGCGATGGCATCCGCGAACTGGATGGCCAGAACCTCTCCTATGTTGCAGCCTGTCCGAACGGCTGGTCAGACTGGCAAGCGGCGATTGAGATTGTTGCTGCCGCTGGCGAGAAGATCGGCATCGAGATCACCACACTTTATCCTGAGTGGGGTGTCTATCAGACCGTGGCTGTCAATGGCGACCAGACCGATTATGACATCTTCATGTTCTGGTCCGACGGTGCTGGCCCAACCCAACCTTGGGGCCGTGTCCGCCAGTTGATGTCCTCCGAATTTGCCGGGACCATGGGAAACTGGAATGGTAACTGGGGCGGCTATGTCAATCCTCGGATTGATGAGATCATCGCAGAAATCCCGGCGACCACGGACCAGGATCGGTTGATTGAGCTGTACACCGAAGCCACCAAGATCTACCTGACCGACATCCCGTCGTTCACCCTGATGTATCGGCCCGACCAGTTCTACACCGTCAACGAGAGTGTCTGGACGAACTTCCCCGCTGCCGATGATGGTCGGAACATCCCACCGATGAATCTGCTTGATGGTTACAGCATTGCTGGCCTCTACGAACTCGAACTCGTGAATCCGTAGCCAATAGATTAGCACTGACCGCCATGCTCCATTTATACCAGGGGCATGGCGGTTTTTAGTAATGCCCCGGCGCCTGTCATGAGGAGGTGTTCGATTGAAAGGCTACCTTAAATATTTCAGTGGAAAATTAGTTTGGTTCCTAATCACCCTTGTTTTTGCATTTTTACTGAATTTCATCCTGCCCCGGCTGATGCCCGGCGACCCCGTGGCGATCATTACGCAGCGGGTGGCCCAGGGAATGACCAGCCAATCCGGCATCCAGAAGGTCTATGAAGAATATGCCAGGGTTTTTGGTACGGACCGCCCAATTCATGAGCAGTTCTTTATCTATGTGAGGAACTTGTTCCAGGGCAATTTGGGGACGTCTTTCAGCCAATATCCCCGCCCCGTGGCTGATATTCTCAAATCATCCATTGGCTGGACGATTGCTTTGCAATTGCCGGCCATTTTGGTTGGCTGGATGATCGGCAATACGCTTGGCGCGCTGGCTGCTTATCTCAAAGGTGGGTTTGATAAATTTATCATGCCCATTAGCATTTTTATGAGTAATTTGCCGGCCTTCGGGATGGCCGTTATTTTGTTAAGTCTCTTTGGTGTCACGCTGGACTGGTTCCCCACATCTGGCGGCTATGGGTTTGATATGATTCCGAACTTCAGTTGGGATTTCATCAAATCCGTAATCGTCCACTACCAATTGCCGTTCTGGTCCATTGTCCTGATTGCCATCGGCGGCCAGGCCATCGGCATGAGATCCATGTCCATCTATGAGTTGAATGCGGACTACGTCAAATTCGCCCGTTTCCTGGGCATCAAAGACCGCAAGATCATCGGTTACGTATTCCGCAACGCCATGCTGCCCCAAATCACGGGGTTGGCGCTCTCGATTGGCACCATGGTCGGCGGTGCGCTGGTGGCTGAGACGATCTTCAGCTATCCCGGCCTCGGCTCGACGATTCTCAATGCCGTGATGGGTCAGGACTATCCTCTGATCTCTGCAACGACATTGATCATTACGATCATGGTTCTGGTGACCACCTTCCTGATTGAGATCCTTTATGGCATCATTGACCCCCGGATCAAAGCAGCCCAAACGGAGTAAGGAGAGCAAACCAAATGAAACACACACTTCGTCAGGTTTTTCACTCTCCAAAATTTCTTATCGGTTTTTCCATATTCATGTTCATCTTATTGTTCGTGATCGTTTATCCCCTGTTTGTGCCAGATGAACCATTGGCCATTATTGGCCAGGGCACGTTTTTCGAACCGGGCATTTACGTGAATATCTACGACAGCATCAACGCCAAACGCTATACACTCATGCTGGAGGACGCGGCTGAAAACCGCATTGCGAGTAAATTGGGCAACCAGGAACGTCAGGATATGCAAGAATGGCTGATGTTGTTTGGTGTCCCCGAGGAAGATATTGATATTGGCGATACGGAAAAGTTGCTCGAACAGTGGATGAACAATTACGATTCAACGATCCGCTTTGATGGAATGACCTCGGCCAGACGGAAATACTTCGTCAGGCTGGATAACTCGCTGGATGGTCTCTTGTCCATTGAGGGTGTGACGATCATGGCCGAAGACCAGGTAACCGGTGAATTGGTGGAGAAAGACTTTATCACCCAATCGGATTACATCAACGTGGGGAAGGTTGCCAATGTGCGGGTTTTGCCGCTGGGAACGGACAACTTCGGTCGGGATATGCTGACAGAGCTGGTCTCAGCCATTGGCACTAGCTTGCAAATTGGCTTTATTGCGGGTTCGGTGGCCACCCTGATCGGGCTGGTCCTTGGATTGGTAGCGGGTTATGTCGGCGGGTTTGTGGATGACATCATTATGTTCATTACCAACCTGTTCACGGTCATCCCCAGTTTTGTCCTGCTGATCCTGATCTCTTACAGCATCGGCCAGGAACAGCGCGGTGCCGTGACGATCGCCGTAGTGATTGGTCTGACCTCCTGGGTCTGGACGGCGCGGGCTGTTCGTGCGCAGGTCATCTCACTACGTAACCGCGACCATGTGAACCTCTCCAAGCTGTCGGGGCATTCTATGGCCCATATCATCTTCGCTGACATTCTGCCCTATATCGCCTCGTATGTTGTGATGGCCCTGATCCTGCAGATCTCATCCGGCATCCTGGCAGAAGCCAGCTTATCAATCCTGGGTCTGGGGCCCAAGACCACCGAGGTGCCGACCCTGGGCCTGATGATGAACTGGGCCATGATCTACTCGGCGCATATTATGGGCAAGTGGTGGGCTTATTTCCCGGTGATTGTTGCCATCGCGTTGGTGTCGTTCTCGATGAACCTGATGAACACAGGCCTGGACCAGGTCTTCAACCCGGCGCTGAGAGAATAGGTGAGGGATATGTCAAAAGTAATGCTTGAAGTCAATGATCTCACAACGAAATACATCACCCGCTTTAACGAAGATGTTTATGCGGTGGATCACGTTTCTTTAATGGTAGAAGAAGGCAAATCACTGGGTATCGCGGGCGAATCCGGCTGCGGGAAGTCCACCCTGGCGCTGAGCCTGATGGGCTATTACTTCCCTCCGCTGCACTATACGAGCGGTGACATCATTATCGATGGCAAGAATATCTCCGGCATGGACCCGGACGACGTCCGCAAGACGATCCTGGGCAAAGAAATTGCTTATATTCCCCAGGCCGCCATGAACGCGCTGAACCCAACCCAAAAGATCATCCGCTTCATTGAAGACGTTGTGCATGCGCATCATCCGGATGCGACCAAGGGTGAAATTTATGATCTGGCAGTGGGTCGGTTTGAAGAACTCGGTTTGCCTGCCAGTGTGCTCGGGAAATTCCCGGTGGAGCTCTCCGGCGGGATGAAGCAGCGCACAGTGATCGCCACGTCCGTCATCCTCGGGCCGAAAGTCCTGATCGCGGACGAACCCTCGTCCGCCCTGGACGTGACCTCGCAGAAGAAGGTCATCAAGATGCTGCGCCAAATGATGGATAAGGGCATCATCAAGTCGATGATCTTCATCACCCATGAGTTGCCCTTGCTCTATAACGTGACCGATGACATCATGGTGATGTACGCCGGGCAGATCGTGGAGCAGGGCACAGCCAAGGAAATGGTGTTTGACCCGCTCCACCCCTATGCCAAAGGACTGATGGGGGCGATCATTGTCCCCGAAGAGGGACTGCGCGATATCAAGTTGACCGCTATCCCCGGCCTGCCGCCCAACCTGAAAGACCCGCCGTTCGGATGCCGTTTTGCCGAACGCTGCAAATTCGTGGTCCCGGAATGCAAGGTCACAACGGTAGCCATGCATGATATTGGCGGGGGCCGGGCTTATCGCTGTATCTTTTCCGAAGAAGAGTTAAGGGAGAAGTATCAAGATGCCGAATGATAATAAATTAGTTTTCAGAGCTGAGGGACTGACCAAGGTATTCGGCTATGGCGCTCAGAAGACGCTGGCTGTTGACCACGTTGACCTCAAGCTGTATGAGGGTGAGGTCATCTCAATCGTAGGCGAAAGCGGCAGCGGCAAAACAACGCTGGCCAAAATGCTGCTCGGCCTGATCAACCCGACCGAGGGCGAGATTTACTTCCAGGGGAAGAAGCGCGATCTTTCCTCCTATCGCAAGAAACTGGAATATTGGAAGAACATCCAGGCGATCTTCCAGGATCCCTTCTCTTCCTACAATATTTTCAACAAGATCGATGCCGTCCTGCTGGATTGTATCAATATGCGCGGCCACCGCGCCCTTCCTTACAAAGAGAAGGAAGCGATGATGGCGAAAGCCTGCAGTTTCGTCAACTTGAAGTTTGAGGAATTGACCAACAAATATCCCTTCGAGCTTTCGGGCGGCCAAATGCAGCGCCTGATGATCGCGCGGATCTTCCTGCTGAACCCGAAGATTCTGATCGCTGACGAGATCACGTCCATGATTGATGCCTGTTCGCGGGCGACGATCCTGGATATGCTGATGCAATTGCGTAATGACATCGGGATGACCGTGATCTTCATCACGCATGATATCGGCCTGGCGTATTACGTCTCCGATAAGGTCTACATTATGGAGAAGGGGAAATTCGTGGAAAGCGGTACAGCTGATGAGGTGATCCTGAACCCAAAAGAGGCTTATACCAGGCGATTGATCAGCGATGTTCCCAAGATCTATGAAGAGTGGGACCTTTCCACGGTGTGAGGGTTACAAAAATTTTTGTGCGTAGTATGGATGCCTGAATACCTATTGGATAAAGGAACAACCAGAGGCTGAAATGGAAGAGCTTGAAAAATTAATTGAGCAAATGACTGTGGAAGAAAAGGCGGCTCTCTGCATCGGCGCGACCGCCTGGACAACGACGGCCGTTGAACGGCTGGATGTGCCGTCGATCATGGTGACGGACGGCCCGCATGGCATCCGCAAGGTCGCCAACCAGGATGTATTGATCGAGAAAAGCATGCCGGCGACCTGTTTCCCGACCGCATCGTGCCTGGCGTCCACCTGGGATACGGAATTGCTGCAGAAAATGGGGCAGGCAATGGCCGAAGAAGCCCACGCGCTGGATGTGGATGTGATCCTCGGCCCCGGCGCCAACATCAAGCGCACCCCGCTGGGTGGGCGCAACTTTGAATATTTCTCTGAGGACCCGTTCCTCTCCGGCAGGATGGCGACAGCGCTGATCGATGGCATCCAGAGCAGGGGCGTGGGGACCTCGCTCAAGCACTATGCCGTGAACAACCAGGAAGACCATCGCCTGACGATCAATGTCGTGGTGGATGAACGCGCCCTGCGCGAGATCTATCTGCGCGGGTTTGAGATGGCCGTCAAAGCGGCTAAACCCTGGACGGTGATGTGCGCCTATAACAAGGTCAACGGTGAATACTGTTCGCAGCATCACCGCCTGCTCACTGAGATATTGAAAGAGGAATGGGGCTTTGAAGGCCTGGTGATGTCGGATTGGGGCGCGGTGCATGACCGGGTGAAGGCGCTCCTGGCCGGCCTGGACCTGGAGATGCCCGGGCCGCAGCCGCGCCGTTTGCAAAAGGTGGTGGAGGCCGTCCAATCGGGCGAACTTGAGATGGGCGTGCTGGATGAGGCCGTCCGGCGGATTTTGCCCATCGTCTTCATGGCCCGGGAGGTTGAAGGACCCCGGACCTTTGATGCCAAAGCGCATCACCAGCTGGCCCGGGAGATTGCTGCCCAGGGGATGGTCCTGCTGAAGAACGACGGGCTGCTGCCGCTGGCGGAATTTGAACGGGTCGCCGTGATCGGCCATTCCGCCAAGGTGCCCTACTATCAGGGCGGCGGCAGTTCTCACATCAACCCCACCCAGGTGGACGTGCCGTTCACTGAGCTGCGCAAATACGCACCGGACAGCGAGTGGCTGTTTGCTCAGGGGTATGGCGAGATGGGGGTCTATGACCCAGGCCTGATTGATGAAGCTGTGTCGGTGGCCGGATCGGCGGATGTGGCCGTGTTGTTTATCGCCCTGCCTGCCTCCAAAGAATCGGAAGGATATGACCGCGCGGATTTGGACCTGACCGAACACCAGGTCGCCCTGATCCGGGCCGTTGCGAAAGTTCAGCCGCGGACCGTGGTGGTGCTCAACAGCGGCTCAGCCGTGAACCTGGCGCCATGGGTGATGGATGTCAGCGCTGTTTTGATGGGCTGGATGATGGGGCAGGCTGGCGGCGGGGCGGTGGCCGATATTCTCTTTGGCAAGGTGAACCCCAGCGGCAAGCTCTCAGAGACCTTCCCGTTCCGGTTGGAAGATACCCCGGCCTTCATCAACTTCCCCGGCGGCGCCGGCGAGGTCCGTTACGGCGAGGGACTCTATGTGGGTTACCGTTACTACGACGCCCAGCAGATGCAGGTTGCCTTCCCGTTTGGCTTTGGGTTGAGCTATACGACCTTTGAATACAGCAACCTGAAGGTGGCTGAATCCTTTGAAGATACAGACGGTCTCAAGGTGACGTTTGATGTCACCAATACCGGCGGCCTCGCGGGCAAGGAGATCGCGCAGGTTTACGTGCACGACCGCGAGGCGTCCTTGGCCCGCCCGCCCAAGGCGTTGAAGGGCTTTGCGAAAGTGGCCCTGGGACCGGGTGAGACCCAAACCGTGGCCGTTGATCTGGATTTCCGCGCCTTCGCGTTCTATCATCCGAAGCACAAGGCCTGGATCACCGAAGATGGCATGTTTGACATCCTGGTCGGCGCCTCGGCAGAGGATATCCGGCTGAGTGCGGCCACGCAGATGAAATCCACGCTCGATCTGCCCAGTTTGCTGGATGAAGAATCGACGATTTCCGAATGGCTGGCGGATCCTCGCGGCCGGGTCGTGCTGCAGCCCCTGATGGAACAATTCCAGGCGCAGCTGCAGCAGGTGCTCGGCCCGGACGAGGAGGACGGCGGAATGAATTTTTCCGGCATGATCATGGACATGCCCCTGGCCAGCATCCTCATGTTCCAGCAGGATAAACTGCCGGTGCCGCCGGAAGACATGGTCGCCGGATTGCTGCAGCAGGTTCACGCCGGCCGCAGCTGATCCGCCGCGGGCGAACCAGATGTAAGGAGATGCCATTTTCTGGTCAAGCCCATTGCAGGCGGCGGATCGCAACCGGCTCAGGGGGATGCATCCGCTTGGCAGGGGGCCACAGGCGCCGCCTGCAAAATGAAAATGGCATTCATTTATTTTATTTGAGGACTTATTGGAGGAAAAATTAATCGAATGCGTTATGGGTATTTTGATGATGCCAATCGTGAATATGTGATCACCAGGTTGGATACACCTCTGCCCTGGATCAATTATCTGGGGATGGAGGATTACTTTGGCCTGATCTCGAATACGGCCGGGGGCTACTCCTTTTACCAGGACGCGCGCCTGCGGCGCCTGACCCGCTACCGTTACAACAACGTCCCTATGGATATGGGCGGCCGGTATATCTATTTGCGGGATAACCTCAGCGGCGATTTTTGGTCCCCAACATGGATGCCGACCCGCACGGACATAAAGGATTATTCCTGCCGGCACGGTCTGGGCTATACCATCATTGGCTCAACCTATCGGGATATTCGGGCGGAGGTCCGCTACTTCGTCCCGCCCGGACAAAACCTTGAAATCTGGGACCTCACCCTGGAGAACCGGTCCGACGAAGAACGGCCGCTGTCGGTTTTCTCCAGCGTGGAGTTTTGCTTGTGGGATGCGCAGGACGACGCCACGAATTTCCAGCGCAACTTCAACACCGGCGAAGTGGAAGTGGCGGGCTCCGTCATTTTCCATAAGACAGAGTATCGTGAGCGCCGGAACCACTTTGCTTATTTCGCCTGCTCGGAACCCATCGCTGGGTTTGAGACCCAGCGCGAAGCTTTTTTGGGGCCGTTCCGCGGTTGGGAAGACCCTCGCGCCGTGGCGGAAGACGCCACGACGGATAGTGTACGCGTCGGCTGGTCGCCGGTGGGCGTGCATCGTCTGAGGGAGACCTTGCAGCCTGGCGAGAATAAACGCATCATCTACGTCCTGGGCTATCACGAGAATCCTCCGGATGAAAAGTTCGACCCTCGCGGCTCGCAAACGATCAATAAACGCACCGTCATGGCCGTCATCGAGACTTATCTGCAGGAAGAAAATATTGATGCGGCCTTTGCGGAACTCCATCAGGCTTGGGATGGCCTGGTGGGCCATCTGCAGGTGCGGACGCCCAACGAGCATGTGGACCGGATGGTCAATATTTGGAACGCCTACCAGTGCATGGTGACTTTCAACCTCTCGCGCTCGGCCTCCTATTTTGAATCGGGCATTGACCGGGGGATGGGCTTCCGTGATTCAAACCAGGACCTGCTGGGCTTTGTGCAGATGGTGCCCGACCGGGCCCGGCAGCGCATCCTGGATTTGGCTGCGACCCAGCTTGAGTCGGGCGGCGCATTCCATCAATATCAGCCGTTGACCAAACGCGGCAATGAGGCCGTTGGCAGCAATTTCAATGATGACCCGGCCTGGCTTGTCCTCGCCGTGAGCGCATATCTCAAGGAGACGGGGGATTGGCCCGTCCTGGATGAGCTGGTGCCTTATGGGAATACGCCCGGCACGGAAACGCCTCTGCTGGAGCATTTGACGCGCTGCCTCCAGTACATCATTGGCAACATCGGGCCGCATGGCCTGCCGTTGATCGGGCGGGCGGATTGGAACGACTGCCTGAACCTGAATACTTTTTCCAGCCAGCCCGGTGAATCCTTCCAGACGGCCGGGAACGGCGGTGGCCGGGTGGCCGAATCGATCGTGATCGCGGCGCTGTTTACCCTGGCCGCCTCGGAACTGGCGCAAATCACCGCGCACGTCGGGATGACGGATGAGGCCAACCGGCTGCAGGGCCTGGCGGACGGCATGGCCGCTACCACGCGGCGTTATGGCTGGGACGGCGCCTGGTTCCTGCGGGCCTACGATCATTTTAGCAAGCCTGTCGGCTCGACGGAAAATGAGGAAGGCAAGATCTACATCGAACCCCAGGGCCTTTGCACGATGGCCGGGATCGGCATCAAAGAAGGGCTGGCCGGGCGCGCCCTCAAGGCGGTTGAGACCCACCTGGCGACCGAGCATGGCATTGTTCTGCTGCAGCCGCCTTACCAGCAATATTATCTTCAGATGGGGGAGATCTCTTCCTACCCGCCGGGCTATAAGGAAAACGGCAGCGTCTTCTGTCACACCAATCCCTGGATCATGATCGCCGAGGCGCAGCTGGGGAATGGGGATCGGGCTCTGGATTATTACCTGCGCATCAACCCTTCAAAACGGGAGGTGATGAGCGATCTGCACCGCTGCGAACCGTATTGCTATGCCCAGATGATCGCCGGGAAGGATGCCGGGCACTTCGGCGAGGCGAAAAACTCCTGGCTCACGGGCACCGCCGCCTGGAATTTTGTGGCGATCACGCAATGGATCCTGGGCCTGCGCCCGGACTACGACGGGCTGCGGGTGGAGCCTGTGCTGCCGCAGGGCTGGTCCGGGTTTACGGCCACGCGGCTCTTCCGCGGCGTCCGCTATGATATTGAAGTGAAACGCGTGGGCCCGGGGAACCAGGTCGCGCTGGCCGTGGAGGGGGAGCCGGTGGCGGGGACGCTGATCCCGATTCCCAGGGCGGACAGGGTCAGCGTGCAGGTGACGGTGGGGTAGACTTGGGCCCACGATTAAATTGCATTTGGAATCAGGTGCGGTGCCGGGATGTTCTGGCGCCGCATCTGGTGTTTCATCAGGGCCAGGTTCGTGTCCCCGGCAAGGCCGGGCGGCAGGCGAGACCGTGAGGAGGCAGGTATGGCCACCTATGGCTATTTTGATGATGAGGCGCGTGAATATGTGATCACCAACCCCAGGACGCCGGTCAAATGGATCAACTATCTGGGGTCATTGGCCTTCGGCGGCTTCATTGACCAGACGGGCGGGATGCTGCTTTGCCGCCAGGACCCGGCCCTGAATCGGATCACGCGCTACCGCACACAGGGGCCGCCCGCCGAATTCCGGGGGACAACACTCTATTTGCGCACGCCCCGCGCCGGCGGCGGTTATGATGTTGTTTCGCCCTTCTTCGTGCCCACGCTTTCGCCTTTGGATTCCTTCGAATGCCGGGTGGGGTTGGGGTATTCCACCTTTATAACCGTGGTCAACGGCCTGCGTGTGACGGCCCGCGTCTTCGTGCCGCAAAAGGAAGCGGTCCTGGTCCAGCAGGTCACGGTGACCAACCTGGGCGGGGCGGCGCAGGACGCGGACCTGATCCCGGTGGTGGAATACAGCCATCCCGACGCGCTCAAACAGCTGATCAACGCCGACTGGGTTCCGCAAACGATGCAGTCCCACCTGCATGAGGAGCCGCGCGGCCTGAAAGTGCTCAGCCAGGCGCCGTTCATGAATAAGGACCGCCAGCGCAATTTCTTCACTGCGGACCTGCCCGTGTCTTCCTTCGAGACCGACCGGCAGGCCTTCCTGGGGGACAACGGCTATGGCGGTTGGGCCGCGCCGGGGAGCCTGCAGCACGAGGAACTGGGCGATTCGCTGGCCTTGCGCGGGGACAATATTGCTGCCCTAATGCTGCATTTGGGCGTCATACCTGCTGGCGAGAGCCGCAGCGCGGTCGTTCTGCTGGGCCAGGCGGGCAGCATTGAAGAAGCGCTGCCTCTGATCCGGCACTTCAGGGAACCGGCCAAGGCGGAAGCCGCATTTGAACAGCATCGCAAATTCTGGGATGATTTGCTTTCGGTTGCCCAGGTGCAGACCCAGTTTGGCCTGGCGCACAATGCCTGGCTGACGGGTACAGCCTCCTGGATGTATCAGGCTGGCCTGAAGTATATTTTGGGCATCCATCCGGAATATGACGGCCTGCGAGTTGACCCCTGCATCCCTGCTGAATGGGATGGCTTTCGGGTCCGGCGGCGGTTCCGCGGAGCCATGTAGACATCCGGGTCACCAACCCTGAGCATGTGCGCAAGGGAGTCCGGGCCATTCGAGTGGATGGCGTGACCCTTTCCAGGATGGTCTTGCCTGTCTTCTGGGATGAAGGAACGCATACGATTGATGTTGTGCTGGGGTAGCATGAAAAAGTGTCTTGTTATATCCAGGCGGGTTTGGCACTTTAAAGCCTGTTTTGAAGCCTGGGTTTCCTTATAATGAAGAGTGACCCGGAAGATACCCTGGGCACTTGACATACAACAGTTTGGTTTGGAAAAACTCTGACCAGTGGAGTATTTAAGGGGATAAATATTCCCTAGCCACTCAGATGGGTGGTAATTATTCAGCAGGGACGCGGTGTGCGCTGCGTCCCTGCTGATGCGTTAAAGCGTAGAATGATGGCAACCGGGGGAACGGCATCGCGCACTGCTTCCTGGCCCGGGGCGCGCTAAAGGTGACAGAGCCGGACGCCGACGACCTGGAAGAACAGGTTTTGCTGCGTCTCTCTCGGGCGGAGGTCGAAGCGGCGGTGGCTTGCGGCGCGTTCAAGGTGCTCCCCTGGCAGGCGATCATGGCGATGGCGCTGCTGCGTTGGTGAGTGGTGGGATCAACATTTGATTGAGTTGTTGTAATAGATTTTTCCTTTATCTCCTCGACTTTTCGCTCCGGAAGATGGGAAGTTTAGCGGCAAGACTAAAAAAATTGATGATAAAATCCCTCTCTTCCTCATCAACTTTTTTCTCTTATCTCACCCGTCTCTTCCGCCTCCGCATGAAGAACGCATAATACATCCCAATAGCTATAACGTACATGCTGAT
>WOYI010429377.1_pt1 | contig 13664 bp, 14 predicted proteins | sample 6423411 | NCBI WGS metagenome assembly WOYI01 (sample SAMN13441803, study PRJNA592873) | oil field metagenome | biome: oil field; feature: oil-well bore; material: oil-contaminated soil; isolation source: oil-contaminated soil from oil-well borehole | place: Germany: Wietze | collected 2016-10-18 ...
TTTAAGTTTGCCTCCTTTGGAAGCAGCAATGACTACCCCTTCAGAGGCTGCTATCATCCTGAGCCCGGTAACGATAAACTCTCTTGCTATTATGACTACTACCATCCATGCGGGGACTCTGTGCAGATCCACAAGCGCTACCAGCACTGCGACCACCATGATCTTGTCCGCAAGAGGATCTATAAACTTTCCAAGGTTGGTAACTATGCCCCTCTTTCTGGCAATGTAGCCGTCAGCGGCATCTGTAAGAGAGGCGATAATAAATACAAGCCCGGCAAGAAGGTCGCCAATATTGACTCCCTCAATAAAACCAAACTGGGTACGCAATGTGAGAAAGACCATCACCACCGGCACAAGAAAAACTCGTGATATGCTGAGCAGGTTTGGCAGATTCATTGCAGAAGGTATTTTCATGGCTTCCTCCGCTGTAGAAATATTGTGTTTTCTGTTTCTTAGGAGCTGATATGCGGTTTAAATATGGTCATCCTCCAAGATAAGCATCTATTACACGTTTGTCTTTAAGAAGATCAGTGCCCTTGCCTTCAAGTGTGATCGCACCCACCTCAAGGACATAAGCATAATCTGCTACTTTCAAAGCTCCAAATGCGTTCTGTTCAACAAGAAGTATGGTTTTACCCTCTTTGTTGATCTCCCGGATAATGTCAAATACCTCCTGAACTAAAAGCGGAGCCAGTCCAAGAGAGGGTTCATCCATCATGATCAGTTCGGGATCGCTCATCAGGGCCCGCGCAAGCGCAAGCATCTGCTGTTCTCCACCTGAGAGTGTCCCTCCCTTCTGCCAGGCTCTCTCTTTCAGCCTGGGGAAGAGCGTGAAGGCCCTCTCTATAGATTCTTCAAGTCCTGACTTGTCTTTGCGCGAGTATCCTCCAAGCTTGAGATTTTCAAGAACTGTAAGCTGAGGGAATATTCGGCGGCCTTCGGGACATAAAGCTATACCGGACATCAGTATCTCTTCCGGCAGGAGACCAAAGATGTTTTTGCCTTTCCATGAGATGTTTCCCGTCTTGTTCTTGACCAGGCCCGCCACAGATCTCAGTGTGCTGCTTTTACCGGCGCCGTTTGCACCGATCAGAGTAACGATCTTACCGATGGGAACTTCAAGTGATATACCGCGGATAGCATGGATCCCTCCGTAACGCACATTAAGATTTTCAATCTTCAGCACAGGCAACGGCCTCCTTCCCGAGGTATGCCTCGATCACTTTGCAGTTCGAGCGGATCTCTGCGGGAGTTCCTTCAGCAATGAGCTGACCGTAGTCAAGGACCCTTATCCATTCAGATACTCCCATAACGACCTTCATGTCATGCTCTATCAGAAAGATGGTCAAGTTAAATTTATCTCTTATCTGCCTTATAAAATTCATCAGTTCCTGGCTTTCCTGAGGATTCATTCCTGCAGCAGGTTCGTCAAGCAAAAGGAGTTTGGGTTCCGTTGCCAGCGCCCTTGCGATCTCAAGCCTCCTTTGGGCCCCATAGGGAAGTCCTGTGGCTATCTCTTTTGAGAGGTGTCCCAGGCCGACTGCTTTGAGCAGTTCCATCGACTTTTCCCTTATCTCACGTTCTTCCCTGAGAAAACCGGGAAGCATAAGTGGTGCTGTCCACCAGGGGGATTTCTGACGTACCCAGCAGGCGGTCATTACATTCTGCAGAACTGTGCCCCCCGCAAAAAGCCTTATATTCTGGAACGTCCTTGCTATTCCGGCTTTACAGACATCATGAGGCTTCATGCCTGTAATGTCATCATCCATGAATATGACCTTTCCCTCCGTGGGAGTGTAAAAGCCGGTTATTATGTTGAAACAGGTAGTCTTTCCCGCTCCGTTGGGACCTATCAGACTGGAGATGCTTCCCTCTTCGATATCTATGTTGAAGTCACCAACAGCGGTCAGTCCGCCAAATCTTATCGTTACATTTTCTGTCCTGAGAACGGATCTGCCCATCTATTCGTCCTCCTTTTTACTGCCAAATCGTCTGATAACGCTGTCCCAGCTGAATTCATACCCTCCGATTATCCCTTCCCTGCGGTAGAGAATAATTAAGAGAAGTACGAGTGAGAATATTACCATCCTCATCCCGGGAATGCCGACAAGTACGAAAGAGCCGATCTCTATCGTGTCTTCCACAAACCTAAGCCATTCAAGAAGTACTGTTATCACGACCGCGCCTACCATTGAGCCCGTAATTGAACCCAGTCCTCCGGCAACAACGATCATAAGGATATTGAATGTCAGCTGGAAGTTGAACATCTTGGGGTCTATCGTAGTTATCAGGCTTCCCATCAAAGCCCCTCCGACGCCTGCAAAAAAAGCGCCCACGGCAAAAGATATCGCCCTGCACTTGAAAGTGTTTATTCCCATCGCTTTTGCAGCCACTTCATCGTCACGTATAGCTCTCAGACAGTTGCCGAAATTGCTTGAGAGCAGTTTGACGATCACAAAAAAAGTCAGGACACACCAAAAATAATTCCAGCCAAGGTTGGCATAGGGGGGTATCCCTTTTAGCCCCAGTGCTCCGTTTGTGACCGGCGTGATATTTGTAAAGACGACCCTGATTATTTCAGCAAATCCAAGAGTAGCGATCCCAAGATAGTCTCCGCCAAGGCGAAGAACCGGAAGCGCGATCAGAAGGCCCAGAAGTGCAGCGATAAGTCCGCCTGCAAGGACAGAGATGAAAAACGGAGCTTCAAGGACTGAGAAGGGCCAGATTATGGGCTCCAGGATATACATCATCTCCTTCTGTGCCGCAGGAAGGATGAGAATGGCGCTGACATAGGCACCTATAGCCATAAAACCTGCGTGCCCCAGCGAGAACATCCCCGTAAAACCGTAGATCAGGTTCAGGCTGAGTGCTAAGATCGCGTTCACCGCGATCAGGTTGAGGACCTGGATCTTGTATCCATCCAGATTTCCATTGGCCCACCAGAGGAAAAGCGCAAGCAGAAGTGTCAGCAGAAGGTTAAGAATGATTTTTGTCTTTTTCTCCATCATATCTTGTCCTCCAGTTTTTCTCCCATGAGCCCCGTAGGTTTAACAAAGAGTATCATTATCAGCAACACAAATGCGAAAGCATCCCTGTAACCAGAAAGTTCCGGGAAGAAGGCAATTATCATGATCTCTATAAAACCGAGCAGAAGTCCGCCTATCATTGCTCCCTGAACAGAGCCTATCCCACCCAATACTGCCGCTATAAAGGCTTTGAATCCGGGGAATACCCCCATAAAAGGATGTATCTGCGGATACCTGAGCGCCCACATGATACCTGCTGCCGCAGCAAGGGCTGAACCTATGGCGAATGTGAGAGCTATTATCCTGTCCACTCTCACTCCCATGAGACGCGTAGTTTCTATGTCTTTTGATATCGCCCGCATGGCTAATCCGGGAGGAGTCCTGTAAAGTATCCATAGAAGTCCCGCGACAAGCAGGAAAGAACTTACAGGAACAAATATTGCCAGGGGAAGGATCCTTATATTGCCAAACTGCATGACAGTTACGAGCATTTCAAGCCTGGGCATCGGTTTGGGAACTCCTGTAAAAAGGACCAGGCATATATTTTCAATAAAAAATGAAACTCCTATTGCACTTATAAGTGCCGATATCCTCGGAGCATCTCGTAAGGGCCTGTAAGCGATCCGGTCTACCATTACACCGAAAAGGGCAGTACCCGCGATAGACAGGATGACTGCCGCGACCCATGGAAGATTGAGGAGGGTGATCCCGAAGAAAACAAAATAGGCGCTTATCATAAAGATGTCGCCGTGTGCAAAATTGATCAGTCTGAGAATGCCGTAAACCATCGTATAACCAATGGCAATAAGTCCATAAAGACTTCCCAGCGTCAACGCGTTGAATGTGTGCTGAATAAACATATCCAAAGTCATAACTATTCTCCCCGCTCTCGAAAAAGGGGAGGGTATATCCCTCCCCCCATGTTAGGAGCTTAAGTCGTTAAAATTTATTTAGGTTCTACTACGGTAAGGAATATCCTCTTCCCGTTTTTGATCTGCATTATACCGACAGATTTCTCTGCATCATGGGAAGCGTTGATCGTAGTGTTTCCGGTGACTCCCGGGAAGTTCTTTGTAGCTGCGATCGCTGCTGTGATCTTCTCGGGATCATCGCTGTTCGCGCGCTTGATGGCGTCGAGGATAAGCATGTAGCTGTCATAACCGCAAGCTGTAAGTGCGTTCGGGTCTTTGCCCGGGAAAGCCTTCTTCCAGTTTTCTGTGAATTTCTTAGCTATGGGGCTCATGTTCGGCATTTCAGGAGCATAAGCGAATGTGGTATAGCTGAAACCTTCGACAGAATCTCCGCCGATCTTGACTATTTCGGGGTTGTCCATAGCATCGCCGCCAAGGATCTTGAACTTGGCACCAAGTTCTCTTGCCTGACGCATGATGATCGCGCCTTCAGCAAAGTTGGCAGGGATGTAAAGGACATCGGGGTTCTTACTGATGATCTCTGTCAGCTGTGCTGTGAAATCCTGATCACCCTTCTGATAGTTGAGTTTTGAAACTATTTTCCCGCCGTTTTTAGTAAAATTGCGCTCAAAGAATGAAGCAAGACCTACGCTGTAGTCTTCTGTGACTTCGATGAGGCATGCTGCAGTTTTGGCTTTCAGCTCTTCCTTCGCGAAGGCGGCAGCGCCTGCTCCCTGGAAGGGGTCTATAAAGCAAACGCGGAAAACATACTTTTTGCCCTGGGTAACAAGCGGGTTGGTGCAGGACGTGCCTACCATCGGGATGCGCGCCTTTTCTGCAACTTCTCCGCCGGCCATGGCAAGGGAAGAACCATATGTGCCTATTATGGCGTTGACTTTTTCCTTGTCGACAAGCCTCTTAACTGCATTTGCCGCTTCAACTTTATCGCTCTTGTTGTCAACAAATATGATCTCGACCTTTTTGCCCAATACGGTCGGGGCTTCCTTATGCGCCAGTTTCACACCATCAAGCTCAAGCTGTCCTCCGATGGCGTTTCCTCCTGTTACAGGGAGGTAAACTCCAATTTTCACCGTATCCGCTGCCATTGCCATTCCGGCCATGACAAGTACGACACAAAAAGCCACTAAAATTTTCTTTGTTAACTTCACTGCAGAACACCCTCTTCTCAACTGGATTTTTAGATTACAGAAGCCGTAAAAATTGTGCTTATGCGCCGACAATTATAACTCATTCACTGATCTTTTTCATCATTATCCTCTCACCTTTATGCCGAGGAATTTCTCCCTCAGCTTCTCGGCATCTGCTGCAGGAAACGCGCAGTAACTGGGATCAAGACAATTGACGGGCCTGAAGACCTGTATTATCCAATGAGCGTCATCTCCCAGTTCTTTTCTTATCTCGTTCATATCCTCAATCGTAAGCAGCCCATCTATAAAAGTGGTCCTGAATTCATAAGCAGGAACAGACCTTTTTATTATATCGATGCTTCTCTTTATCTTCTCGGGATCAACATCAACACCTGTGACTCTCTTAAGAGCCACTTTATTGAGAGGGGCTTTCACATCCATTGCAACGTTATCTGCCAGTCCCTCTTCAAGTACTTTGCCCAGAATGTCCGGCATTGATCCGTTCGTGTCAAGTTTTACGCTTATTTTCAATTCTTTCATCATTCGAAGGAAATCAAAGAGCCCATCCCATAAACAGGGCTCACCTCCTGTCAGGACTACTCCGTCAAGGAAATTGATTCTTCTGCAAATGTCATCAATGATAATGTTCAATTCGATCGGGTCTGTCTGTTGGAGGACAAGTTCGCTGTTATGGCACCATGGGCATCTGAAATTGCATCCGGAAGTAAAGACTACTGCGGATACATGACCGTCCCAGTCTAAAAAAGATGCGGGGAGATATCCCCCCGCAGTATACCGTTTCATATCTTCCCTCTTACTCATACCGGCGCTTTTACCGGACCTCTTGCCCTGTCCCTGAGTTCGCCTCTTTTGCCGGCATTCCAGGATGAAGTCCTTGTAAAATAACCTGTCACTCTGGTTATGCCGTCAACATCATCTGACCCGCATCTCGAACAGGAATCAGAAAGTCCCCTCTCGATATGGTTGCATTCGTTGCAGATGGTAAATTCAGGGCTGAACGCCACCTGGGCGTTTTCTGTATGTCTGAATGTTTTGATCACAAACGAAGCAAGCGCCTTGGGATCCGGTTTATGTTCTCCCATCCAGACATGGGTGATAGCGCCAGCCTTTATCATAGGATGAAGAACACCCTCTCTCGTCACTTTGTCGATCGGGTCCTGTACCAGTTTGTAGTTCAGGTGAGTGCTGTTTGTATAGTATATTTCGCCTGTGTCGAAACTGCCTTTGATATACTTGCGGGCAATATCGGGATAGGCTCGCAGGTCAAGCTTTGCAAAACGAAGCGCTGTGCTCTCCGCCGGCGTCTGTTCAAGGACGATCTTGAGGCCAAGTCTTTCCGACAGCTGCTGGCACTTGAGATCCATATACTGTATGACCGCCTTGCCGAGCTGTTCCGCATGCTCGCTCTCGTGGAGCTGACATCCTGTAACAGCCTCTACCATTTCATTCAGACCAAGTATACCTATAAGATGGCTGGCCTTTCTCATTCTAAGATAACCTTCGCCGTCATGTGAAACGCATAGGGCTGCAAGAGGGCCATGCAGGCCCAGGTCAAGAATGCTCTTTATAAACGCCCTTTTCTGCAGATGCGCTTTAGCGGCCAGTTCCATCTCTTCGTCGATTATCTCAAAAAGGGTCTCTTCGTCACCATTGCACCTGTATGCCGCTCTGGGAAGGTTCAAAGTAATGTTTTGAAGAGCACAGTAACGCATCTTCCATGGATGTTTTGCCTCGTCAAGATCCTCCGGAGTCAGCTCGAAAGAGAGCCTGCAGCATTCCGAGAGCTTTGCTACGCCGCCGCGGTCAAAGACAAAGTACGTGTTGCCCTTCTCTGAAGAAAGCTCACAGGCCTGATCCAGTAATTCCTGCCATCCTGGCTCTTTAAAGAAATAGTCAGTGATGTGCAGCAACGGTTTTGGGAAGAAGAATGGCTGTCCTCTGCTGTCACCACCCATGTATACATCAAAGAGAGCTTTGAGGAACAGTTTTGACTCGGCATCGTAATCAGCATAGGTCTTGCCCGTGAATTTTCCACCCGGGCCTATCGCGGGGACATCTCTGAAATGGTTGGGGATCTCATAGTAGAGATTAATGTCGGTAAATGCCACCTGACCGCCCCTGCCACCTGCCAGCTGGTTGAATTCAAATATCAGCTGCTGCGCTAGCTGCTTGTGCTGTTCATATGTCCATCCTACAAGATAAGGTGCGAAGTACATGTTGATCGCATCCCATCCTATCGCTCCCGCAAAATGGTTCTGCAGTACAGAAGTCATTTTAAGTATGTGGGCAAGAAGGACGTCAGCATGCTTAGCCGGATTGGATACGCTGGTTATGGAAGGAATATTAAGACCGTAACGGGCAACATATGCAACACTCTGCCCTGAACAGTAAGGGCGATTGACCATGCCCAGATCATGGAGATGGATATCTCCCTTGAGATGGGCGTCTGCTATATCTTTTGTGAAGACCTTTGTTAGGGCATATTCTTTAAGGACCATCTCCGCTATGGATAAATTTATGGATTCAGGATTATGGCTTGTATTGCTGTTCTCCTTATTTTTGGTCAGCATCATTTTCTCAAGGTCGTGAACAGGCAGACCTATCCTGCTGTGATCCGCCAGTTTCGCTCCCAGACCCCGCTGAAAAAGCTTGACGTTGACCATTTCACGTATGATCGTTGTTGTGACATGGCTTCTCTCAAACCTGAGCAGCTCCTCTTCGACCTCGATGGCTATCCCTTCGGCGGTAGCCGGATCAACCCCGGCTTCGATTATAAGGGCATCCCTTATTCTGCTGGCATCCCAGGGAGAGCTTTCTTCCTGTGCCAGTGCATCGACCATCAGTGCAAGGTCTGTCGACTCCCCCTGTTTTTCAAAAAGTTTTCCCTGCTTCCCGAAAAAAGAACCTGATTCATGTAATGCATCATTTGCCATTACGATGTGCCTCCTTGTCCTCCAGTAGTTTTGCTATTTCATGGGTAAAGCTGGAGATATCCGTAAATTCTCTGTACACTGACGCAAACCTGACGTATGCGACTTTGTCTATCTTCCTGAGTTCTTCCGCAGCGTATTCACCAATAATGGAAGTCGGGACTTCTCCCTGTCCTCCGCCGCGTACTTTTGCCTCAACGTTTGCTACTGCCTCTTCTATGCTTTCAAGAGGAACTGCCAGTTTTTCACAAGCCCTTTGGAGCCCTTTCATCAGCTTTCCTCTGTCAAAAGCCTCCCTGCTTCCGTCTTTCTTAACGACCCAAAGATAATTCTTCTCCTCGAGCCTCTCGTAAGTAGTAAAGCGGTTCTGGCATTCAGGGCATTCGCGCCTTCTCCGGTTAACTCTGCCTTCATCAGCACTCCTCGTTTCTATTACTCTTGTCTCAAGCGCACCGCAGACCGGACAGCGCATTAATCATCCCTCCTGACACTATATGTAACGGTTTTTTAAGTATAACACTATATATGGGGATTGAAAATGCAAAATAGAAAAATATATTATTGGCATTAAGAAATACTTGGAATACTAAATAGTTGACTTCAGAGTTAAAAACGGGCCTGCCTCAAGCCCGTTTTTAACTCTGAAGAAAGTATGGCAGGTACAAAATTATTTGCCCAACACTTTTTCAAGGACATCCATGCCCTTTTTCACAAGCTCCATGTTCGCCTGTGATCCCATGTGCCCTATTCTGAAGACTTTCCCTGCAAGGAGACCGTAGCTTCCCCCTGCACCCATCCCATGCTCTCTTAGTGATCCGTCAAGCTGCCCCCAGGTCCACCCGGAAGGTATTTTGACGGCGGTCACTGTAGGTGAAGCAAGTTTGATGTCTTTTGCGTACAGTTCAAGGCCCATTGCTATGATCCTCGAACGGCAGTATTCTGCGACCTCCCTATGCCTTCTGAAGGAATTTTCGAGTCCTTCTTCAAGAAGTGATCTTAGGGAAAGGTTCATCGCCGCGTTAGCGTGCCAGTTGTGAGTGCAGGGCATTTCCATTTTTTCTTCCGCGTTCCTCCATGGGAGCACTGCGTCATACCCGGCGTAATTTACCTTTTCAGCTGCTTTCCAGGCCTTTTCACTCATGGTCAGCACAGAGAGGTCCGGCAGCAGTGAAAGGCACTTCTGGCTGCCAAGAAGTCCAAGGTCTATGCCCCATTCATCGACTCTCACATCTGCTCCGCCGGCGCTTGCTACAAAATCTACACAGAAAAGTGCTCCGCTCTCCTTTATCATCGGAGCTATTTCCCCTATGGGGTTGAGCAGCCCGCTCGGAGTTTCGCAGTGGACAGCTGTCACGACATCGGGCCTGAAAGAAGCCAGTTCGCACTTAAGGATACTTTCGTCAATAAAACTGCCGTCCTCAGCCTCGATATATCTTACTTCAGCACCCAAGGATCCTGCCATCTCTCCCAGGCCGTGGCCAAAAAGTCCGTTAGACAGGGTCAGTACCCTGTCTTTGGGTTTAACTGTGCTTTTGAGTGCACCCCAAAGCACCAGCATTGCTTCTCCAGACTGGATGGTAACGCTGTTTTCCGTTTTCAATATTTTTTTCAGTAATCCCTGATTCTCTTTGAGCAGATCATAAAAATCCTTTTCCAGATCGGAACTCCCAAAATCTGTCATATAGGCTTCTCTGAATTTGGCCGGCACAGAGACCGGGCCGGGGACCAAAGGTATCGGATAAGTTTTCATTGGTTCCACTCCTTTCAGTACGTTCAAAGGCTCAAAAGATTTAAAAATTACAACTCGTACTCTTATTATCTTCCTAAAACGCAAAAAATGCCGAACCTGCGTCCGGCATTTTTATTTGTTCGTCTGGTTTATGACTTTGAAGAAAGGTATTTCAGGACCAGTTCTTTTATTCTTCCGCCTTCTGCGCGGCCTTTAACAGCAGCTACAGCTTTGCCCATGACTTTACCCATATCTTTGGGACCTGATGCTCCGACCTGTGCTGAGATCTCAGCTACAATTTTTACGATCTCTTCGTCAGAAAGCTGTTCGGGCTGATAAGAATCAAGCACCTTGACTTCCTCAAGCTCAGTTTCAGCCCTGTCATGTGCACCGCCTGACCTGTACATTTCTGCTGCTTCGTTCCGCTGCTTGATAAGCCTCCGAACGATAACAAGGACTTCATCATCAGTAAGTGGAATATCCTTGCCTTTTTCGATCTGAGCCATCTGTATAGCAGATTTAAGCATCCTGAGGACTGAGAGACTTATTTCATCCCTCTTTTTCATTGCATCGACCAGATCTTTCTGGATCTTCATTTCAAGGTCGGACATAACTAATAATCAGCCTTCCTGCCTTTGTTTCGGGCCATTTCAGCCTTCTTACGTTTTTTGATCTCGCTGGGTTTTTCGTAATGCTCATGCTTCTTTGCTTCACGAAGCACGCCCACCTTCCGGAGTTCACGCTTAAAACGTTTCAGCGCATCCTCTATCGACTCGTTATCTCGTCTGGTTACGGTGGTCACCTACATTCCCCCCTTTCTCGGCCACTCACAAAACATAAACACATATGTGCAGTGGGGGATAAACACTATGTTATTGTATCGTACTATTGAATTCGATACAAGCGGTCAGTTACAAAATGTCAGTTACAAAAACTCAGGGAATTCGGAATTATCCTGGGAACATTTTGATCCAAAGTCTGATGTCAGAATTCCGTTCATATATTTTTGGGGCGTAACGCGGAGCTCTTCACCAATTTTTGCATTTTCAGAAAGAGCAGCGACCCTTATATAGTTGCGGGCAAGTCCACGAACGATACCATTGATTTTTTGCTCAACGAGGATCTCAACATCTTTGCCTATCCACTTTGAACAGTAATCCCAGTGAAGAGCGTTCGCTTGCGTGAGCGCCTTTCCAAGTCTTTTCTTTACTTCCTTTTCAGGCGGACAGGTCATACGTGCCGCATCTGTACCTTCTCTGGGAGAATAATTGAAAATGTGCATCTTCCCAAAACCGATATCTTTAGTAAATCGCATGCTGTTTTCAAATGCTGTTTCATCCTCACCTGGAAAACCTACCATCAGATCAGTGCTCAGATGTACATCATCTCCCAGCTTGTTTCTGATGTTATCGGTTATCACACGGAATCCTTTTGTCGTATAGCCCCTTCTCATGTTGGCAAGCACACCGTCATCGCCGCTCTGCAGCGGGATGTGCAGATGCCTGCAGAAAGTTTCTGTATCCGCAATCGACTCAAGCAGTCTCTCATCAACGGCAAAAGGCTCTATTGAACCGAACCTCAGCCTCTTCAGCCCTTTTATTGAACCAATCTTTCTTACAAGTTGAGGAAGGTCTTCATGCAGGCCGAGGTGTACACCCGTAAGCACGATCTCCGGACAGCCTGACTGAACGATCATCTCTGCCTCGGCAAGCGCATCCTTCACATTCCTTGAGACAGGATTCCCCCTGACATACGGAACAATACAGTAGCTGCAGAAATGGCTGCATCCGTCCTGGACCTTAAGGAATGCCCTGGTATGAAGCCTCGGCCTGTCAAGCAGCAGACCATCCCAGGATCCGTCCGTCATTATGTCATCGTCAAAAACAGAAAGGTATGGTCCCCGTTCTTTCTTTGTAAACCAGTCGGACGCAAGCTCGGCAATTTTGTGTTTCATCCTGTTGCCTATCAAAATATCAACGCCGAGAGCTGCTCTGTCTGAGTCGGACATCCTCTGTGCGTAGCATCCGCACGCGATGATAAGCGAATCTGGATTTTCCCTCCTCATTTTACGTATCAGCTTTCTGCACTTCCTGTCTGCGGCTGCTGTTATGGTGCAGCTCACTATCACTGTTATATCGGGATCATCAGGGGATTGAACTGCACCGGCCTTTTCAAGTGAGGCAGCTATGGCCTCCCCTTCATATTGGTTGGTACGGCATCCCTGTATGTGTACTGAGTATGTTTTGTCAGTCAAAGCATCCATTATTATCTAAATTCCTTCAGTCGATTGAGAACCAGCCGCAGGCTACCGCTACTGCCGTGCTTGCTCTGAGGATCCTTTTGCCAAGGCTGACCGGCTTAAAACCCCTTTCCAGCAACAGTTCCGTTTCGGATGGAGACCAGTCTCCTTCCGGTCCGATTGCGATCGCCGCAGGGCTCATGATCTCTGTCTTTGAAAGTGGCTTGGCGTCCGATGAGAGCATCGCCGCTAACCTGCAGTCCGGCAGCAGGTCAGGATCAAGCTCCATTAGTGAGACCGGCTCCAGCAAAACAGGCGGAGAGGCTGAACCTGCCTGTCTGGTAGCCTCATCAAGGATCTTCTCCCAGCGTGACATTTTTTCTTTTAGTTTAATCCCTGAATATCTGGGGACGCTTCGTTCACATGCCAGCAGGTGTATCGTATGGACACCTGTCTCTGCTGCAAATCTCAGCGACTGGTCGAACTGGTCGCTTTTAAGCAGCGCCAGTATAAGATGAAGTTCTATCGATTGGGCTGTCTCTGCAGTTCTTGATAACTCCTCTGCGAAGATAATTTCTCCCTCACATAAAAGCCTCAGCTCGACTTTCTCACCGGATAGCAGTCCTTCTGCCAAAGATCCTGTACAGCAGCGTCTTACTCTTATCAGATGATGCGCCTGTTCCTGATCTATAAGCCAGCGTCCATCCTTATAAATGCATTTTTCAAGACGCAGTCTTGGCAGCGACACCCCACCAGTCTCCCTTCGTATGCTCTTTTACGATGACCATTTTTGCTTTTTTTAAAGCCTCAATAAAGACATCCCTCTCTGTAAGCAACATCCCCGAAAAAATTGCCGTGCCCTCTCTTCCGATCACTTTTGGCACCTGCTCGACCATTGTTGTGAGAGGTTCGAGAAGAATGTTTGCTGTCAGCAGATCTACTCTATGTCTGAAACCATTGAGGAGATCCCCTGTTGCGAGATCGATCTTTGCCGGATCCAATCCGTTCAGTTCGAAATTTTTATTGACCTCTTCTATCACGGCTGGGTCGATGTCACGCGCATAAGATCTATCAGCACCTAATTTTATTGCGCATATCGTCAGTATCCCGGATCCGGTACCTATGTCTGCCGTAGTCATCCCGGGCTTTACAAAATCTTCCATAAGCTCCAGAACTATCTGGGTGCTCTCGTGATAACCAGTTCCAAAAGCGCTTCCCGGATTTATGTAAAGAGGGATGAGTCCTTCGGGTACAGCCCCCTTATGCCATGGAGCAAGTACCACCATGGATTTTCCTACAGGAAGCGGAGGAAAAGCCTCCTCTGCAGTAACATTCCACGGCTGGTTTTCTATTTTTCCGAAATCTTCTATTTTTACATTGTCCCATTCCTTCAATGCATCAAGGATGTTTGCTTTCCAAAAGTGCAGGTCTTCGCTGCTTCTGTAGTATGCCCTTAACCTGATGCCCCCTGATGGAAGTTCCTGGAGCTCAGTACCGATGCTCCCTGAAATGTCAGCAATAGAAAAAAGCACTTCCTCTTGTCCGTCATCTGCTGATAAAGTTATATACCACCAGTAACTGTCATTTTTTATCATCAAATCCAACTCCTTTCAAGGCGCACTTTATTGTACTCTATTAAGACCTTCGCGAACAACATAAC
>WOYI010764351.1_pt1 | contig 13658 bp, 7 predicted proteins | sample 6423411 | NCBI WGS metagenome assembly WOYI01 (sample SAMN13441803, study PRJNA592873) | oil field metagenome | biome: oil field; feature: oil-well bore; material: oil-contaminated soil; isolation source: oil-contaminated soil from oil-well borehole | place: Germany: Wietze | collected 2016-10-18 ...
CGACCAGGCGGAGCGTCTTTTTCTCCCCCGAGCCGCCGATCAGCAGCGACGGGCTGGGGTTGATGTCGGTGAAGCCGAACGACTCGAGGAACGCCTTGATGCGCGGCAGGCCCACCTGCAGCCCGAGATGGATGGTGGCGAGGTTCCACGAGTGCGCCAGCGCATCGACCATCGGCAGCATGCCGTGGCTCTGGTTGTCGTCGTTGTGCGGCACCCACATCGTGCCGTCGGGCTGGCGCATGCTGATCGGGCCGTCGTCCAGCAGCGTGCCGAGGTTCCATTGCGATGGATCGGCGAGCGCCACCAGGTAGACGAAGGGCTTGATCGTCGAGCCGACCGGGCGCTGTGCGTCCATCGCGCGATTGAAGCCGGTGTCGCCCGGGATCTTGCTGCCAACCACCGCCAGCACGCTGCCGGTGTGGGCATCGGTGACCACGCCGGCGGCCTGCACCGCCTCGCCGCGCTTGCCCAGCGATTTCACCGTGCGGGTCACCGCCTGCTCGGCGTAGAGCTGCGCGGCGGGGTCCAGCGTGGTGAAGATCGACAGGTTGCCGGCGCGCAGCGTGTCGTCGTCGAAATCGGCGGTGATCTGGCTGCGCACCAGATCCATGAAGGCCGGGAAGCGGTTGTGTGGCAGCTGCGCGTTGTCGGCGATGCCCAGCGGCGCCGCCTGCGCCGCGTTGGCCTGCGCCGCGTCGAGCAGGCCAGTCTGCAGGAACTGCTGCAGCACCAGGTTGCGCCGCTTGAGCGCGCGTTCGGGATAGCGGCGCGGATCGTAGTAGCTCGGGCCCTTCACCATGCCCACCAGCAGGGCGATTTCCTGCGGCCGCAGGTCCTCCAGCCGGCGGCCGAAATAGAACTCCGCCGCTGCGGCGAAGCCATGCACCGCCTGGCTGCCCTGCTGGCCGAGGAACACCTCGTTGACGTAGGCCTGCAGGATGCGCGCTTTCGGGTAGTGCGCCTCGATCAGCAGCGAGAGGATCGCCTCGTTGAACTTGCGGGTGAAGTTCTGGTTGCGATCCAGGAACAGGTTGCGCACCAGCTGCTGGGTGAGGGTGGAACCGCCCTGCACGGTGTGGCCGGCGCGCAGGTTGGCGAAGGCCGCGCGCGCGATCGCGCTGAAGTCGAGGCCGATGTGGTGCTTGAAATCACGATCCTCCACCGCCTGCAGGCCGGTGACCAGCAGCGGCGGCACGTCGGCGAGACGCACGATGCGCCGCTCCTCCTGCTGCGCGCCGTACACCGTGGCAATGCGCGCGGGATCGAGATGGGTGAGCCTGAGCGGCTTGCCGCTGTCGGCATCCACCAGCGAACTCACCTGTCCGCGCCCCAGCGTCACGCGGATGCGCTTGGCCAGCTCGCCGCCGTCCGGCCCGGCATAGCCGCGCGAGGCGATCGTGTAGCGCGTGCCCTGCTTCGCCCAGCGACCCGCCACCTCGCCCCTGCCGTCGTTGCTGTAGCCGGCGAAGGTCAGCTCCAGCTCCAGCGCGGCGGGCGTCATCGCCACGCCGGGGGCCAGCGCCAGCGGCCGCGCGTAGACGCGGGTGGGCACGGCGAACACCAGGTCGTTGAAACGATCCTGCACGCGCTTGTTGAGGATCAGCGTGTACGGCAGCAGGAAGCCGAAGAACAGGCCCATGCCGATCCAGAACGGCACGCGCAGCCACGGCCACGCGGTGCGGGCGAAGGATTGTAGTCGGGACAGAAAGGCCAACGCGTGGAGTTCCGGCTGAGGCGAAAAACGATGATAGGCCCGGCCGCCCGGCGCGACTATGAATGCGCACCGGGTTTGCGTGGCGCAACGCGGGCAGCATCGGGCGCGGGCGATGACGATCAGCGCGCCGCCATGCCCCAGCTGCGCGCGTCGGGATGGAACGGCCGCGGCGCGACGCCGAGCAGGCGGATCAGCTCGGCGTTGTCGGCCACCAGATCCTGCTCCAGCCGGGTCAGCGGACCGCGCAACGGCGGCGCCAGCCGTTGCCCCATGTGCAGCAGCATACGCGGGATCGGCAACGGCAGCGTGGCCAGCGGCAGGCTTTCGCGCACGCGGGCGAACATCGCCGCGGCGCTCAGCCGTTCGCCGCCACCGATGGCCAGCACGTGGCCGCTGGATGCGTCATCGCGCAGCGCGGCCACGCTGGCCTGCGCGATATCGTCCGCATGCACCGGCTGGCGCAGGCCGCGCCCGGCCGGCAGCGGGAACACGCGCAGGCGCGCCGCGCGCCGCGCGATCGGCGTCAGGCTGCGATCGAGCCCGGCGCCGTAGACGATGGTGGGCCGCAGCACGTTCCAGCGCAGGCCACGCCGCGCGCAGACCTCGGCCAGCGCCGCCTCGCCGGCGCGCAGCGTCTGCGCGATCGCGCGTTCGGCCGGCACTGCGGAATCGCGCTTGGTCTGCGCGCTCATCGAGCTGGTCGCCACGACGCGCGGCGTGCCGGCAAAGCTCGCCTGATCCAGCCACTGCGCGAACGGCAGCAGCGGGCCATAGCTCACGATGCCGATCAGCGCGGGCAGCTGCGGCGGCATCGCGTCGGGCAGCTGCCCGACGATCCAGCGCACGCGTTCACCCGACTCGCGCGCATGCCGACTGACGGCGAGCACGTCGTGACCGGCCGCATGCAGGCGGGGAAGCAGGAAGTGACCGATCTGGCTGCTGGCGCCCAGTACCAGGATCGTCATCGCAGGATCGTCATGCCGGCATCGTCATGCGCTCACGGCACCGCATTCAGCCGTGCCGTCAGCTCCGGCAGGCGCGGATGCTGCGGCGCCAGCTTGCGCACGCGATCGAGCGACTGCGCCGCGCCAGGGCGATCGCCGGTGTCGAGCTGCTGTTCGGCGCGATCGAGCCAGGCCGTGGCGAGGCGCTCGCGCAACGGGTCCTGGCTGGGATCGCCGGGCGCCAGGTCGCTCAGGTTGCCGAGCATGTCGCCGGCGGTGGCGAGGCGGCCGTCGTCCAGCGCCTGGTTGAACAGCCGCACCACCACCGCCGGCAGGTTCTGCAGGCCGTCGCGCGCCGCGGCGTTGTTGCCGTCGATGGCGAGCGCGCTGCGGTACAGGTCATACGCGCTGCTGCCGGGCGGCAGCATGATGTCGCCGCGCTGCGCCGCCTCCCTGGCCTGGCTCACCAGCGCCTCCACCTTGGCGCGCTGCTCGGGCGAAAGCATCGCCGGCAGCGTGCCGGCATCCGGCGCGGGCGACGCGGCACCGGGTTGACTCGCGGGGCCGCTGGCGCTCGCTGGGGGCACGGCCGCCGGCTTGTCGTCCTGGCGCAGGCGTGCGCGCGCGGCGGCGAGATCGGCCGACCTGGGCGCCAGCGCGTCGGCCTGGTCGAGCAATGTGCGAGCCTGGTCCGTGTCGCCGCTGTCGATCAGCGCGTTGGCCTGCACGGTGAGCGCCTGCACTACCTTGCCCAGGCCGGCGCGTGCGTCGGGATTCTGCGGATCGAGCGCCAGCGCCTTCTGGAACAGCGCCAGCGCGGTGTCGTCACCGCTGCCGCTGATGTGGCCGGCGCGCAGCGCGTCCATGCCCTGGCTGACCGCCTGGTTCACCGCGTCGTCATGCGCGCGCTGCACCTGCGCCTGCTGCGCGCGCAGCGATGGCAGGTCGCCGTAGCGCGGCAGCAGCGAGGCGAGCTTGTCGATGGCGCGGGCGGCGCCGAGCGCGTCGCCGGCATCGAGCGCCTGGCGCGCCTGGTCGGCGTAGGCGCCGCCGACCTGGTCCAGCCCGTGCGCGGCCACCACGTTGCCGGGATCGACGGCCAGCACCTTGGCGAACAGCGCCGCGGCGCCGTCGTCGCCATCGAGGCGAGCGGCGGCCAGCGCCTGGCGGGCGCGGTCGATCAGATCGTCGGCGTGCACGCTGTTGGCGCGCGCCTGCGCGATGCGGCGGTCGAGCTGGTCGACCTCGTTGCCGCCACCGAGCAGCTCGCGTGCCGCGGAGGCCGAACGCGTGGCCTCGTCCAGCTGGCCGGCCGCCAGCTGCTGCTGCGCCTGGGCCAGTTCGGCCTGCCCCACGTTGCGCAGGCCGGCCAGTGCACGGTCGTTGTCCGGCTCCAGCGCGCGCGCGGCCTGGAACAACTCGCGCGCGCTGGTGCCGTCGCTGCCGTCCAGGTGGCCGGCAGCGAGCGCGGCAGTGGCGCGCGCGAGCACGTCGTTGAAGCTGGTGCGCGGCACCAGTCCGCGCAGCGAGTCCTGGTTGAGCCACAGCACCGTGATCAGGCCGACCACCAGCAGCAGCGCCAGCGGCACCAGCCAGCCGCGGCGGGGCGCCTGCCGCGGCGCCGGCGGCCGGGAAGCCGGTGGTGCGGCACGCCGCGGCGGTGGCTCGAGGGTGACACGGGGCAGGTCGCTCGCCGGCGCCGGGACAGGCACGCTCGGTCGATCGAGGTCGTCCAGATTGCCCAGCGTGGGCTCGGTGCGCCCTTGCGGGCCGCGCGGGTCGTTGCGTCCGCTCATGATCTGCCGCTGTGGATGAAACCGTCGAAGCTTAGCATCGGACCCCGGCCGCACCGCCCCGCTGCGGACGGTCGTTCAACTGCCAGCCGGCTCAGCGGGCACCGACACGCCGCGCATCGACCACGTTGGGCAGCGCCACCAGCCTGGCCAGCAGGTGCGAGAGCTGCTCGTAGTCGCGCACGCGCACGGTGAAGCGCATCTCCACCTCGCCGGTGCGCACGAACATGCGGCTGGAGGAGGCGATGATCGGAATGTTCGCGTTGCTGATCGCCGCCGTGACGTCCTTCTGCAGCCCCTTGCGCTCGTAGCCGTGCAGTTCGATGTCGACCTGGTAGGCCTGCGCCGCCACGCGTCCCCAGCTGACCTCGATCACCCGCTCGGGATCGCGCCGCGCCAGTCGCGCCAGCGCGGCACAGTCGGCCCGATGCACCGACACGCCGCGCCCGCGGGTGACGAAGCCGCGCACCGGATCGCCCGGCAGCGGCTGGCAGCAGCGCGCCAGTACGGTGAGCAGGTTGCCCACGCCCTCGATGCGCAGCGCGCTCTGGTCGATCGCCGGCGCGCGCGATGCCGGCAGTGCGGCCGTCGCCTCGGACGGTGCCGGGGGCTGCGCGGCCTCCTGCAGCAGGCGCGAAACCTGTCCCGGGTTCACCTCGCCCAGCGCCAGCGCGATCAGCAGCTCGTCGTGCGTCTTCAGGTGGAACTGCGCGGGCAGGCCGGCGAGATCGGCATTGGGCATCGCCAGCCGCTTGAGTTCGCGCTCCAGCATGGCGCGGCCGGCGGCAAGGTTGGCGTCGTGGGCGATGCGGCGGAACCACGCGCGCACCTTCTCCCGCGCCCGCGCCGTATTGAGGTAGCCATGATGAACCGAAAGCCAGTCGCGGCTGGGCTCGCCGTCCTTGGTGGTGAGGATCTCCACGCGATCGCCGCTGTGCGGCTGATAGGTCAGCGGCACGATGCGCCCGTTGACCTTGGCGCCACGGCAATGATGGCCCACCTCGGTGTGCACGTGGTAGGCGAAGTCCAGCACGGTGGCGCCGTGCGGCAGGTCGAACACCTCGCCGCGCGGCGTGAGCAGGTAGACCCGGTCTTCCAGCAGCTCGGTCTGCAGCCCGGCGGCCAGTTCGCCGTCGCCGTCGGCGCGCGCTTCGAGCAGCTTGCGCATCCAGGCGACCTTCGACTCGAACTCCGCATCCGCGCTGCCGCCCTCCTTGTAGCGCCAGTGCGCGGCCACCCCCAGCTCGTTGGCGCGATGCATGTCGTGGGTGCGGATCTGCACTTCCAGCGTCTTGCCGTGCGGGCCGATCACCGCGGTGTGCAGCGAGCGGTAGCCGTTGGCCTTGGGTCGCGCCACGTAGTCGTCGAACTCGCCCGGCAGGTAGGGCCACAGCGCGTGCACCACGCCGAGCGCGGCATAGCAGTCGGCCACGCTGTCGACCAGGATGCGCACGGCGCGGATGTCGTACAGGTCGGAAAAGGCCAGCGCCTTGCGCTGCATCTTTTTCCAGATCGAATAGATGTGCTTGGGCCGCCCCGCCAGATCGGCGCGGATGCCGGCGGCGGCCAGCGCCTTGCCCAGTTCGGCCAGCGACTCGCGGATGAAGTTCTCGCGGTCTTCGCGCCGCTCGTCGAGCAGCTTGGCGATGCGGCGATAGGTGTCCGGTTCCAGGTAGCGGAACGCCAGATCCTCCAGCTCCCACTTCAGCTGCCAGATACCGAGGCGATTGGCCAGCGGAGCATGGATGTCGCGGGTCAGCCGCGCCAGCTCGGTGCGCGCCGGTTCCGGCAGCGCCAGCGCGGTGCGCATGCGCGCCAGCTGCCGCGCCAGCAGCACGAACACCACGCGCAGGTCGCGGATGATCGCCAGCAGCAGCCGGCGCAGGCCCTCGGAACTGGCCGCGCCGCTGCGCTGTGCATGCAGCGCCCACACCTTCTCGGCGGCCTGCTGGCCGTCCACCAGCCGACGCAGTTCCGGCGCCAGCGCGGCCGCCTGCGCCTCGTAGGCGTCGGGTGCCGCCTGCGCCAGCGCAAACCACAGCGCGGCGGCCTGGGTCTGCGCATCGCCGCCGAGCATCACCAGCAGGTCCAGCACCTCGGCGCATTCGCCGTGCGGTACCGGCGCCGCGGCGCAGGCATCGAGCGCGGCGACCAGCACGGCGGGCAACTCGTCGCGGCGCGCCAGCCAGGGCGCGAGCGTGGGTATGTTGCCGTGGGTGATGGGGATCATCGCGGTGCCATGGGAGCGTGCGGCCATTCTATGCGAGCCCGCCCACGGCGCGGCCGCCCTGCCCGTCGGAACGCTGGCTGGTACGCTTTGCGCCGCCCCACTTCGTCACGGTAGAACGCCATGCGCCTTGCCCCGCTGCTCGTCACCCTGCTCCTCGCCTCGCCCCTCGCCGTGGTGGCGCAGACTGGACCGTCCTCCTCACTGCGCGAGCGCATGGGCGATACCGAGTTCCAGGCCGCCGGGCTGGGCAAGCTCTCGCCACCCGAATTGGCGCGGCTCGAAGCGTGGCTCGCCGCCCATCCGCGCACGGAGACCAAGCGGGTGAGCGCCAGCGGGAAACCGGTGTTCTATGCCACCAGCAACAAGCGCGCGGCGTTCGAGGCGCACATCGCCGGCCACTTCGCCGGCTGGACCGGACGCAACCTGATCACCTTGGACAACGGGCAGCAGTGGCGCCAGATCGGCTCGGACCAGCCCGCCTGCGGCAGCAGCGACAACGCGGTGGTGAAAGTGAAGCCGAGCCTGTTCGACAGCTGGATGATGTACGTGAAGGGCTGCAACGGCAATGTACACGTCGAGCGGGTGAAGTAAGCCCGGTCAGCGCCGGTCGAGCGCCTCCAGCGCCCGCGCCAGCCGCTTGGCCGACACCGGCTCGGCGGTTCTGAGCTCCTGCGCGAACAGCGACACGCGCCACTCCTCGATCAGCCAGCGCAGCTCGTCCAGGTCATCGCGGCCTTCGGCGCGGTGGTTGAGGTAGGCGCGCCAGTACGGCAGCACCTGCAGCATGCGTTGCTGGTCTTTCGAGGGATCCTGCTGCAGCCGCTCGGCGCGCAGGCGCATGGCCTTGAGATAGCGCGGCAGATGCGCCAGTCGCGCGGTCGACAGCTCGCGGCTGAAGCCTGGCGTGAGCAACGCCTCGAACTGCTCGTGCAGGTCGTCATAGCTGGCGCGGGCGAAGCCCATCAGCGGCGGCTGCAGCCAGGGCCTCATCTGCGCCTGCGCCTCGATGATCGGCTCGGCCAGCTTCAGCCGCTCCACCGCGCTGGCGAACAGCTCGCGCGAGGCCTGCGTGCGCAGCGCCTCGAACGCACCGGCGCTGCGCACGTCCAGCTCGTGGCGCTCGAGCAAGTCGGCGAAGCCGCCTTCGACCAGGTCCTCGCGCAGGCTGTCGATGCTGGCCAGCGGTGCGTACTTCAGCGACAGTGCGTTGGCGATCGGCAGGCGACGGCGCGCCTGTTTCATGTCGGCAACGAGCGCGTTGCGCAGCAGCCGGATCACGCCCGCGCGATGCGCCCCGGCCGCCTCGTCGCGACGCTCGAACACCCGCAGCGCCACCGTCTCGCCCAGGTCCACCAGTGCGGGGAACGCCAGCAGGCCGCCAGCCGAGCACACCTGCGCGGGAATCTCCTCGAAATCCCAGCTGGCCACGTCTTCGCGGGTGAGCTCCACGTCGGTCTTGCGCGAGAACGCCTCGCGCGCCCGGCCTTCCCACTGCGCGCGCAGCGCGGCGAGATCGCGCGAGGCGGCCAGCGTACGGCCACTATCGTCGTGCAGGCGGTAACGCATGGAGAAATGCGGCGGCAACGCCACCGCGGCGAATTCGGCGGCGGTGACTTCAACCCCCGTGGTGCGATTGAGAAAACCGGCCAGCGCCCTGGATAACGGTTCGTCGCGCGGCGCCTCGGCCTCGACGAAGGCGCGGGCGAAATCCGGCGCCGGCACGAAGTTGCGGCGCAGCGCCTTGGGCAGGCCGCGGATCAGCTCGGCCACCTTGTCTGCCAGCAGGCCCGGCACCAGCCATTCGCAGCGCGCGGTGGGCAGCGCGTTGAGCATGGCCAGCGGCAGGTGCAGGGTGACGCCGTCGGCGTCGTCGCCGGGCATGAAGCGGTATTCCAGCCGATAGCGCTGGGTGCCGATGTCCATGGTTGCCGGGAACGCCCTCGGATCGAGCCCCGCGCCGCCGACCATCACGTCGTCGATCGACCAGCGCAGCGCCGCCTGCTCGGCCGGGCGTGCCTTGCGGTACCACGCCTCCAGCGCGCGGCTGCCGGCAATGTCCTCGGGCAGCTTGCCCGCGAAGAAGGCGACCAGCTCGTCCTCGTGGCGGATCAGCCCTTCGCGGCGCTGCTTCGCCTCGATGCCGCGGGCATCCTCCAGCACGCGCTGGTTGGCGCGCAGGAAATCCACCTTCGCCTCGATCTCGCCGCGCGCCAAGGCCTCGCGCAGGAATATCCGGTGCGCCAGCGCGGGATCCTGCGGCTGGAACGTCACCGCGCGCCGCTCGACCAGGTTCAGCCCGAACAGGCTCACCTGCTCGTAGGCCACCACGCAGCCGCGCTTCTTCGACCAGTGCGGCTCGCGGCAGCTGGACTTGACCAGATGCGCGGCCTGCTGCTCGATCCATTGCGGCTCGACGCACGCGCACATCATGCCCCACACCTTGCCGCCGATATCGAGAATCTGCGCAGCGAACACCCAGTTCGGCGGCACTTTCGCCAACGCCGAGCCGGGGAACACCTGGAACTTGCGCTCGCGCGTGCTGCGGTAGACGCCCTTGTCGTCCTTGCGCCCGACCTGGGTCGGCAGGCCGGCCAGGAGGGCGCGGTGGACGGCTTCGAAGAGACGCGAGGCCGCGGCATCGGGATCGATGACGGGCTTTTCGCGTTCGCCCCCTCTCCTCGGCGGGGAGAGGGCTGGGGTGAGGGACCGGGGCTCGCGGGAATTTTCCTTGCTCCCTTTCCCCGTCGGGGAGCGGGTCGGGGTGAGGGGCGGGTGCTCGCGACGATCTCTCCCCGTGCGTCTGGAACCTGGTGCTTCGCTGCGCGAAGTGCGCCCCCTCACCCCAACCCTCTCCCCCGGCGAAGCCAGGGGAGAGGGAGCTTGAGCATCCAACGCCCACCCCAGCTCGCCCACCACCAGCAACAACTGCCGATGCAGCTCGCGCCACTCGCGCAGGCGCAGGAAGGAAAGAAAATGCCGCGAGCACCAGTCGCGCAGCTTCGACTGCGGGAGCTCCTCGCTGGCCGCGTGATAGGCGCGCCACAAATTGAGCACGCCGACGAAATCCGACTTCGGATCGGCGAACACCGCGTGCGCCGCATCGGCCTGCTGACGCGCATCGGCCGGCCGCTCGCGCGGATCCTGGATGCTCAGGAACGACACCACGGTGAGCAGTTCGCGCAGGCAGCCGAGCGCGTCGGCCTCCACCAGCATGCGGGCCAGCTGCACGTCGATCGGCAGGCGCGCGAGCTGGCGACCGATCGGGGTCAGCTCGCGGCGCTCGTCGATGGCGGAAATCTCGGCCAGCCGGCGATAGCCGTCGGCAATCACACGCGGGTCCGGCGCCTCCAGGAACGGGAACTGGTCCACGTCACCGAGCTTCAACGCCAGCATGCGCAGGATCACGTTGGCCAGCGAGGAGCGCAGCAGTTCCGGATCGGTGTAGGCCGCGCGCGTGGCGAAGTCCGCCTCGTCGTACAGGCGGTAACAGACGCCCGGACCGATGCGGCCGCAGCGGCCCTTGCGCTGGTCGGCCGCAGCCTGCGACACCGGCTCCACATGCAACCGTTCGAGCTGGCTGCGCTGGCTGTAGCGCTTGACCCGCGCGGTGCCGGTGTCGACCACGTAGCGGATGCGCGGCACGGTGAGCGAGGTCTCGGCCACGTTGGTGGCCAGCACCACGCGGCGCTTCGGACCGGGCTTGAACACCCGGTCCTGATCGCCGGCGGACAGCCGCGCATACAGCGGCAGGATCTCGGTGTCGCGATACGGCCGGCGCGACAGCAGCAGGTGCGCATCGCGGATCTCACGCTCGCCGGGCAGGAACACCAGCACGTCGCCGGGCCCGCCACCGAGGCTGCGGTCGGCGACGATCTCGTCGATGACGGCGGCGATGTGCTCGGCACTGCCCTGCTGGAAACGATCGCCCTGCAGGAGCGCACCCTGCGCGCGATCGTCCTTGGCGGAGGGGTCGCGCACAGGGTGCGCTCCTGCACCGTCGATGGGGCGCCAGCGCACCTCCACCGGATACGCGCGCCCTTCCACCGACACCACCGGCGCACCGTCGAAATGCTCGGCGAAGCGCGCGGTGTCGATGGTCGCCGAGGTGACGATGATCTTCAGCTCCGGCCGCTTCGCGGCGAGGCGCTTGAGGTAGCCGAGCAGGAAGTCGATGTTGAGGCTGCGCTCGTGCGCCTCGTCGATGATGAGGGTGTCGTAGCTGGACAGCCACGGATCACCCTGCGTCTCGGCCAACAGGATGCCGTCGGTCATGAACTTCACCAGCGTGCGGTCCGAGACCTTGTCGGTGAAGCGCACCTGGAAACCGACCTGATCACCGATGCCGGTGCCCAGCTCCTCCGCCACACGGTTGGCCACCGAGCGCGCGGCCAGCCGGCGCGGCTGGGTGCAGCCGATCATGCCGGCCTCGCCGCGGCCGGCCGCCAGGCACAGCTTGGGCAACTGGGTGGTCTTGCCCGAGCCGGTCTCGCCGGCGATCACCACCACCTGGTGCCTGCGGATGAGTTCGACGATGGCGTCGGCGCGGGCGGTGATCGGCAGCGATTCGTCGAGCTTCACCACCGGCTTGGCAGCCACGCGCGCCTGGCGCCTGGCAACCGAGGCCTCGATCGCAACAGCCAGCGCGTCGAGCCTCGCGCCGTCGGGCTGGCGCGACAGTCCGCGCCAGCGCCCGAGCAGGCGACCGAAGTCGCGGCTGCACACGCCGTCGAGTGCGCGGCGCAGCGCGCGCAGGCGGGTATCGGGCGAGGCGGAGGGAGCGTGGGCAGCAGGATCGCTCATAGGGCCGCACATGATAGCGGCTGGCTATGATCAAGATCAGAAGGATTCATTTCCCCGTGCGGTAAGGTCCACCTATCCTGTTCATCCAAAGATTCCACCCTTACCAAGGAGCGCACCATGGCCATGAACATCGGTATTGCCAAGAAGGACCGCGAATCGGTCGCCAAGCACCTGTCCAAGCTGCTGGCCGACACCTACTCGCTCTACCTGAAGACCCACAGCTTCCACTGGAACGTCACCGGGCCGCAGTTCAACAGCCTGCATGCGATGTTCGAGACCCAGTACAACGAGTTGTGGCTGGCGGCCGATGAGATCGCCGAGCGCATCCGCGCGCTGGACGTGTTCGCCCCCGGCTCCTACAGCCAGTTCGGCAAGCTCAGTGCAGTGAAGGAAGAGCCCGGCGTGCCGGACTGGAAGGAGATGGTGGCCCAGCTGGTGGAAGGTCACGAGATCGTGGCGCACACCGCACGCGGCACGATCAAGGCAGCCTCGGACGCCGGCGACGAAGGCACCGCCGACATGGTCACCGGTCGCCTGAAGGAACACGAGAAGACCGCCTGGATGCTGCGCTCGCTGCTGAAGTAACCTGCGATGCGCCTGGCGCTCGTCAACGGGCGCGCAGGAAAACGAAGAAGCCCGCATCACGGCGGGCTTCTTCCGTTCAGGCCCGGCGGCGCGGGACTTCTGGAGCAGCCAGCGCAGGTCGGTGCCGGACCGGTGCAGGCATCGCCGTGGCCGCTGACGGTCTGGCTGCCAGAGGAGAGCCAGCGGGGCTGGCAGCATTCCCGCCGCGACTGTCCCGCACACGCCGCTGTCGGGTCATCCAGGCATCGATGCTCGCCAGATCCCGCGCTGCCTCGACCCTCATGCACGCAGATGGATCCGCGCTATCGGACGCGTCGCGGTGCCATACCAGATCGAGTCCGAAGAGGGGCATGGCGGTGGAGACCGCTACGCATGAGCAGCCCGCGCCGAAGGCGTTCAAGACCTGCGCTGTACGCGGCGCCGGGAGCAGGCAACAGTGACGTCGTCCATGTGATCGGCCACACCTTGCGCCTCGGTGTGCTGGCGCCATGCCGACGATGACGCTTGCCCGATCACTCGTCGGTGCAAGCGTTGTCCGATTCGGGATCCCAACACACAGCAAGCGCAGGCCGCTTTCTTCGGCTGAGCAGCGCGATGAAGATCACTCGCCGCCGCGGATTTTCGAAGCCCGCGCATCGGCCTTCTCGATCGCCGTACGCACACTCTCGGGAAACGCAAATTCGTCGTCGGATAGTTGGGCGAAGCGGACTGAGGTTGCCTCCATGCTGCGTGCCTTTCCGGCGAGATCCTTTCCCTTGTAGGAAAGCAGAAATCCGTACTGCGCATCGACCCAGAACACGCCGCTGTCGGTGCCGCCTGGGCCGCCTTGCTCTGCGTGGCGATAGCGCCAGCCGCGAACCCGGCGGCCGGCAACCACCCGATCGTCCACCTTTTCACAGGACAGATTCGGCTCCCAGCAAGGACGCTCCGGATCGAGTCGGGTAATCACTGCGATGGGTACATGGTCGGCAGGAAGTGCCCGGTTGGAGGTCGACATGAGCAACCACGCATGACCCGAACCGCTGCGCAGGATGCGACCACGCCGACCTTCGCCGGCATCGAAGTCCACTCTCAGGCGATCGCCCTTGATCCGGATCGTTTCAGCGGCAACGTCATCGCCGCCAAGCGGATGGCCCAGACCGCTGCCTACCAGCACGGCATCGATCGTCACATCGGGGGTGTCAGCGGCGAAGACCTGATGACACATCAACAGGACAGCGGCGGCCAGCAAGGTACGCAACGTCGGCTTGCGCGGCCGGAAGCAGGCCATGGAATGAGTGATGCGAACCATCGGCATCAGAATATCTCCTTGCGCAGAACCAGCGGCCCTTCGGCCTTGAGTCGGCTGACGATGTAGAGGTGCGCGGCGTGGTAGCTGCCGCCCGTCATTGAATTGCTGGATGAAATGAGCAGGTCATTGATGCCGTGATGATCAAAATCACCTTCGGCCAGGACGGAGAGCAACTGCGTCGCACCCCTGCCATCCCGCACGATCATCCTGCGATCCTCCGGATTTCCCAGCGCTTTCAGAGTCACACTGCCCAGATAGTCACCGAGTGAGCCGCCCGTGGACTTGATCGAAGCGACCTTGC
>WOYI010936567.1_pt1 | contig 13657 bp, 15 predicted proteins | sample 6423411 | NCBI WGS metagenome assembly WOYI01 (sample SAMN13441803, study PRJNA592873) | oil field metagenome | biome: oil field; feature: oil-well bore; material: oil-contaminated soil; isolation source: oil-contaminated soil from oil-well borehole | place: Germany: Wietze | collected 2016-10-18 ...
AGGTTTTTTTGTGTTGATTGATTTTTGGATTAAAGAATACAATTTCCTATTTAAACACAAAAAAAGCCCACGCTGGGCTTTATTCTAAAAAGTGGCGATGCACGAGGGATTCGAACCCCCGACCGACGGCTTAGAAGGCCGTTGCTCTATCCAGCTGAGCTAGTGCACCAAACACGCGCATTGATTATTATAACGTAATCAATACGGAATGTAAAGTGCTATTCAGTCTTTATTTTACCGAGCTCGCTGACTTTGCTCAATATTCTTAAGAATGTTTTAGTATCTTCTTCTCCCAAATGATTGGATAGTACTTCAATTGGTTTATAATAGGTATCTCTAATTGATTCAACATAATCCTTGCCTGTCTTTGTCAATCGAATATAAATCACGCGTAAATCACTTGCTGATGGTGTTTTTTCTACATAAGACTTTTCAACAAGTTCATTCACTTTATGCGTAACAGCAGGCAAAGTGACTTTGAGTCGATAGGCGATATCTGTCAATTTTACTTTTTGATTAATATCACAAAAGGCAACACAGAAAAGGACCATGATGTCTGCATCACTTAATTCCGTATCAATACGATCATATATACCTGAACGTCTAAACACTTTGAGTGCACGATCAAGTTCCTGTAGAATTTGATAGTTTTTTTTCATTAGTCCCTCCATCTCGTTAGAGATTGAATGATTGCATCATATTTACGCTTTTATTAATCATATTTTACCATGCTTTAATGGTATTACAAAATACTTTCTAAGTATGCTATTAAAGCTTCTAGAACCTTTTTCTTATGATCATCAACACTGGGTATAATCTTTTTTAGAGTGATAAGCTTATGCCGATAATACGGTTTAGCTTCTTGCTTGTGCTGTAAGATGGGTCCAAGATAACAATCTTTGGGTGAAAGTGTCATACACCCTTGTTCTACAACCATCACGATATAATAAAATCCGTCAAATATAATGTGCTCATCAACAATTCGATATTGATGCTGTGCTAAATATTTTCGAAGAATCTCGTGTTTGTCGTTAGCTTGAAGTACATACCTAGCATGTGGATTTTTGGTTTCTGCCATGATCTCACAAATTGTATAGGCACCCATCCCTGCGATGATAGCCATATCAAAGGGTTGATCTATTTGTTTAAATCCATCCGAGATGATAAATTGTGCATCATAACCTTTAAGATTATCTTTCGCTTGTTCAAGTGGCATTGCTTTAATGTCCACTGCGATAGCATGTTTGATGTACCCTAAATCAAACGCTTGTTTCAAAACCAATCCGTGATCTGTACCAATGTCGACAACCGTATGATATCCTTTGGTAAGAGAAGCTAATAATTTAATTCGCTTACTTCTTGCCATAATAAAATTCTTTGAGTTTGTTTTGACGGGAAGGACTTCTTAACTTGCGTAACGCTTTCGCTTCAATCTGACGAATACGTTCACGTGTAACACCGAATTCTCTTCCCACTTCTTCAAGTGTATGATTTTTACCATCAAATAAACCATAACGCAACCGCAGTACCTTCTCTTCACGATCAGTTAATGTTTCAAGCACTTCATCCAGTGTTTGTTTGACCATTTCTTGAAGCATAAATTCATGTGGCGTTAAAGCATTAGGATCAGAGATAAAATCACCAAGTGAAGAATCTTCTTCTTCGCCGACATGTGCTTCTAAGGAAATCGGTTCTTTAGCGATACGTTGGATATTTTGAACCTTTTCAGGCGTAATTCCCATCTTTTCAGCAATCTCATCGATGGTCGGTTCTCTACCATAATCCTGAATTAATTGACGTTGAATTCGAATCATTTTATTGATTGTTTCAACCATATGAACTGGTATTCTAATCGTTCTCGCTTGATCTGCAACCGCACGTGTGATGGCTTGTCTAATCCACCATGTGGCATAAGTTGAGAACTTGAATCCTTTCTCATAGTCAAATTTGTCCACGGCACGCATCAAACCCATATTACCTTCTTGAATTAAGTCTAAGAATAACAAACCGCGTCCAACATAACGCTTCGCAATTGAGACGACTAGACGATAGTTCGCTTCAACGAGTTTGTTTTTAGCCCATTGCGCAATCTCTAGTGTGTTTCTTAATTCTTCCAAATCTTCGTCGGATAATTCTATCGCATTCGCTTCGTATTGTTCTAGTTGCTCTTTGGCATAACGTCCATTAGAAACACGAATGGCATATTTTTGCTCATCTTCATGATTTAAAAGTGGAATTTGCCCGATTTCCTTTAGATACATTCTAACCGGATCATCAATTTTGACAGTGGAAGCAATCGTATCGATATTGATCAATTCTTCTTCTTCAACATCTAATTCCGATAAAGATAAATCATCTGGTTCATCTTCATCACTATCATCTTCCGGGTCGTCGTCATCCTCTTGTTCTAACTCTTCAAGGCTGGTCAATTCATCACTTTCCGTTGCATCATCACTTAAAAATTCTGCAGGCTCGATGATATCAATATCATGATTTAACAATTCACGCATGATATTAAAATACATTTCACTACCAGGCTTTGCGTAAGGTATCACATCTTCTTGATCAACAAAGCCATCTTCACCCGCTAAATCAACAAGTTTTTTTATAATTTTTTCAAGTTCCATTTCTTTTCCTCCTAATGCTTAAGCTTCGCTTGAAGCTGTTGAAATTCAGCCAATAACGACAAATCATGCGGATTTATATCTAACAATTCTTTGAGTTCGTTTAACCGTCGTTGATCGGCATAACTCTTCAATATACGGATATGTTCATCAAATCCTTCACTATCATAATCGAAAACATTGTTCCACTGCATGCTTGTTAGGATCTCTATTTCCATGTGTTCACGCTCTTCAAAAGTTAGACCATTCAAAAAATCATCGATGACTAAAATATCATGCTCTTGATAATAATCTTCAACTTTGATGCATAGCACTCCAGTCAATTGGTCAATATGATCGTCTAATGTCAATCGTGATTGTATATAGAGACAGGATGCTTTTAATCGCAGCATGCCACATAACAAATAACGTTCAGCACGCTCGTATTTGTTTAAAAACTTTTTATGCTTCTTCTTTGGTAATGGGGCGGGTTTTGATTCAATATGCTTACTTGCTCTATTGCGTCTGATAACAATCGCTTTTTCGTCGATATTCAAATCATGGGCAAGTCTTTTTTTATAGATAGCTTGAATCGTCTCATCTGCAGTGGCCAACATGCGAACCACTTGATCTTTGAATGTCTTAATATCATTTGCGTTTGTTAGATCTTTACCTTTTTTGTAGTATTGATAACTAAACTGATAGTGATCAACGATGCTTTCAGCAAACATGGTCTCATAGCGATCGGGTCCGTAATTTTGAATGAATTCATCGGGATCCATGCTTTCCGGAATAGTAACCACGCCAAGTTTCAGTGCAACAGAGGATAAAATAGGTATGGCAGACCTAATAGCCTTTTGTCCAGCTTCATCGCCGTCATATGCAATAATGATGCTCGGTGTTACTTGCTTAAGCAGACGTGCTTGTCCGTTTGTCAAGGCAGTTCCCATAGTAGCTACACCATTTTTGATGCCTGCTTGATAACTTGCAATAACATCAAAAAATCCTTCGTATAGCACCGCCTGTTTTGCTTTTCTAATATCGCCTAATCCTTCATACAAATGATAGATGAGCTCGCTTTTTTTAAAAATGTGAGATTCGGGACTATTCATATATTTAACTTTATCTTGAGTCGATAAGGTTCGTCCACTAAAACCTACGATATGCCCTCTTAGATTCGTCACTGGAAACATAATGCGATTGGCAAACAAATCGAAATATGATCCATCATCGCTTTGTTTGACTAACCCCAATGCAATCATATCTGATACGGCATATCCTTTATCCTTTAAAATTTGATAAATCGTTTCTCCATGTGCTGGTGCAAGTCCAATTTTGAAATGCTCGATGGTTTGATCAGATAATCCCCGGTTATGTAGGTAGGTGATGGCTTGTTCACCACCTTTGCTATTTTTTAAGTTAAATTGATAAAACGTCATCGCTTCTTTCATGAGCGCATAGTCTTTGGCATGCGGATCCGTTTTAACAGGTTGGTCATTGATTTTAATGCCCGCACGCTCAGCGAGTTCCAGAGCAGCTTCATGCATCGGAATTCCTTTGATTTTCGAGTAAAAAGTGATTGGCTGACCACCTTCACCGCACCCCATGCACTTACAAATATTTTTTTCTGGACTTACGGAAAAAGAAGGTGTCTTCTCATCATGGAACGGACACAGTCCAAAGAAGTTCTTCCCCTTTTTTTGGAGCTGAACAAATTCAGACACGAGGTCGACGATATTCGTTTTATCGTTTATGGTCTTAAATAGTTCGTTATCCATGAATCCTCCATGTTATTTTTAGTACTGAATACGTTCCTCAATATAAGAAACCAAATCCTTAATCTTTACACGATCTTGTGCCATCGTGTCACGATGACGGACAGTCACCGTTTCTGTTTCTTCTGTATCATGATCGATGGTCACACACAAATATGTACCAATCGAATCCTGTCTACGATAGCGTTTGCCGATGGATTGTGTCTCATCAAAAACAGCATCAACATGTTTTGACAACATCATATAAATCGCTTCCGCTTGTTCTTTGTGTAACTTTTTCACAAGCGGTAATACAGCAACTTTATAAGGTGCTAAAGCGGGATGAATTCTTAGTACTTGTCGCGTTGTACCATCATCTAATGCTTCCGTTTCATAAGCATCTAATAAAAATGCTAAAACCAAACGTTCAACACCAACTGCCGGTTCAACGACATATGGCAAAAACTTCTCATTCGTCTGCGGATCTAAATACTCAAGATTTTGAGCAGCGTGGTTTTGATGTGCTCTTAGATCATAATCGGTTCTACTTGCAATACCCCATAACTCATCAAATCCCCATGGAAATTCAAATTGAATATCAGTGGTTGCATTTGAATAGTGAGATAGTTCCTCTAGTCGATGGTCATCAAAACGTAAATGATCTTTTTTCATTCCTAAATTGACTAGCCAATCCATACAAAACGATTTCCAATACTTGAACCACTCTAACTCGGTGCCAGGTTTGCAAAAAAATTCCATTTCCATCTGTTCAAATTCTCTAGTTCTGAAAATAAAATTGCCAGGTGTGATTTCATTTCTGAACGACTTGCCAACTTGGCATACGCCAAATGGTAGTCGATTTCTAGTCGTGCGTTGAATTTGTTTAAAATTAATGAATATGCCTTGTGCTGTTTCAGGTCTTAAATAAATTTTGCTTGCAGAATCCATGACGACGCCCTGATGTGTTTCAAACATCATATTGAACTTTTTAATTGGTAACCAATTGCTTTGACCACAATTTGGACAAGTAACTTTATGTTCAGCAAGATAACTAGACATTTTTTCGAGTGACCATCCATCCGCATTCACTTGTGAATCATGCTGCGTAATTAATTGGTCAGCTCTAAAACGCTGGTTGCAATTTTTACATTCCGTGAGTGGATCCGAAAAACCACCAACATGACCAGAAGCAACCCAAACCTCAGGGTTTAACAAGATGGATGTGTCAACAAGAACATTATATGGTGTTTCTTTTTGAAATTTCTTTATCCATGCTTCTTTGATATTACGCTTTAATTTGCTACCTAAAGGACCATAATCATAAGTGTTTGCTAACCCACCATAGAGTTCACTGCCTTGAAATATGTATCCGGTTGTTTTCGCGAATTGTACGAGATCATCAAGTTTGACCATATCTGTTCCTCATTTCAAATTTTTTAATGTTGTCTGTAAATGAAATTGGTAGTATTTTTGAATGAATTCCTTAATTTCATTCAATGTATCTATTGCATAGATACTATGTTCATTATACGGTAAATAATAAAGTTTTAAAAGGGGCGTCGCTGCTTTTACATCCAGATCGATGAATCCGTCTTCATCTTCATAAACGAGCCCACCATTTTCTATGCTAACACCACGTACTTTTCTACCATCGGGATTCAAATTTAAAGCTAATCCTAGAGGATTCAACATTTTTAATGAAAATTGAAGCGCTGATATCTCAATATCCGTCGCTTCCAAAGCAGCAATGATTTCATTGTATATACTTTGGTGAATGGCATCTTCCACAATGAAATGATCAATGATTTCCAATATAAGCGCTGCTGCTTGTGTTTGTTGATAATTATCTTTAATCTTGTGATAGTCATCAATTAATTTGGGTTCTAATAAGGTGTACATTGATTTTGAAGGTACTTCTTTAAATGATAATCTCGTCAAGAATTGAGCAAGGACACGTGTTGAAGCATTTAATTTTTGTGAACCTTTAGCAATCAAAGTCACTTTGCCTTTAGGTGTGTATGTGAATAACAATCTTGCGTGTTCTTGATAGGGTTGAACACGATAAATGATACCTTCCATTTCAGTCACCAAATCCAAACGTTTTCAAGTCCTGTGGTCTATTCCGCCAGTCTTTTTTTACCTTAACCCACAAGGTTAAATGAACTTTTCTATTTAAATATTGATTGATGTCTTTCCTCGCTGCTGTACCAATCGCTTTAATTTTCTCACCTTGTTTACCAATCAATATCATCTTTTGACTTGACCGCTCAACGATGATGACGACACCAACATCCAACGTTTTTTCTTTTGGATTATCGGCAAGTGACTCAATTTGTACCGCAACTGCGTGTGGTACTTCTTGTTCAGTTAAATATAAGATTTTTTCTCTAATTAATTCTGACATCATCATAGTATCGCTTTGATCACTCTTCATATCCGTCGGAAAATATTGTGGTCCCTCGGGTATAAGTTTAATCAAGTCGCGTTTCAATTGTTCTAAATGCGTGGTCTCTTTCGCGGATATTGGATAATAACCCGCAAAATCATAAGCACCTAAATAACTGACGATTAATTCATCAATTTCATGTTTTGATGCTAATGTATCAATCTTATTAATCAACAGGAAAACAGGTATTTTCAACGTATCAAAATACGACATGATATGTGTTTCAGCGGCTGTTTTCTTGCGGTCTACGACAAATAAAACAATATCGACATCTTTCAAACTAGAAACAGCGACCTTATCAATCGTTCTATTTAACAAATCTTTACCTTGGTGCATACCAGGTGTATCAACAAATACGAGTTGATAATCCGGAGTTGTAACAATCCCCGATATGCGATGTCGCGTCGTTTGTGGTTTAGGACTTGTGATGGCAACTTTTTGGCCAATCAACGCATTAAGTAATGTCGATTTACCAACGTTCGGACGACCGACAATCGCAACAAAGCCAGCTTTATGTGTTGTCTTCATCAAATGTCTCAAAAGCATATGGCAACAACTCATCCGTCGTCATCGTTTTTGTTTCTCCCTTAAGATTTCCTAATATGACTTTGGCATCTTTAGGTAGTAATTCATGAAGCACTTGACGACATGATCCACAAGGACTGACAGGCCCGTTTGAATCAGCGATAATTGTTATTTGTATAATATCTTTTGGATCATATCCTTGACTGATTAATGAAAACACTGCACTCCGCTCTGCACAGTTTGATAATCCAAATGCCGCATTTTCAATGTTCGAACCATAGACCATGGTACCATCTTTCAAGCGAATAGCGGCACCAACTTTAAAATGTGAATACGGTGTATACGCGCGTAATCTTGCTTTTTTAGCGTGTTCTAAATCATTCATCTTCAAGGCTCCTTTCTAGTCTTGCCTTTTTAAGTATCTCCTCTTGTTTTTTAATCATAATTTTTTCTTCCTCGGTCGTGTGATGATCATATCCTTTTAGATGTAAATAGCCATGTACGGCCAAGAACCCGACCTCGCGATTAAAACTATGACCATATGTTGTCCGTTGTTTTTCAGCTTGGTCTAAACAGATAAACACATCACCGAGCGAGTGATCATCAGGTTCATCATTGATGAACGTCAAAACATCCGTCACATGATCTATGTTGCGGTAAGTTTTATTTAAGCGTCTTATTTCGTTGGCATCCACAAAAATGAGTTGCATACCTTCAACTTCATGAATCCGTTTAAAAATTCGCTTAATTAATTTTTCAATGTCGACAATCGGCATATTTGTTTGATTATGAATGGTTACCTTCATGGTGATCATACCTTTCTAGGATATGTTGAACCAATGGATGTCTAATCACATCGATATTATCAAATTTGACAACAGCGATGCCATCTAGCGTTTCCAATAATGATACTGCGTGATTTAATCCCGAAAGAAGTTTTGTTTGTAGATCTGTTTGTGACGGATCTCCTGTAATCACCATCTTAGATGAAAATCCAAGTCTTGTTAAAAACATTTTCATTTGTGCTGTTGTTGTGTTTTGGGCTTCATCCAAAATCACAAATGCATTTTCTAACGTACGACCACGCATATAGGCGAGTGGCGCAATCTCAATAATTCCCTTTTCCATCAAGTTAAGTGTTTGTGCACTTCCTAACATTTCATATAGTGCATCATATAAAGGTACTAGATAGGGATCTATTTTTTCTTTTAGGTCACCTGGTAAAAACCCGAGTGACTCACCCGCTTCAACAACTGGTCTTGTCAAAATCAGTTTCTTGATAGTCCCTTTTTTCAATTCAGCAACTGCGCATGCAATCGCTAAATAAGTTTTACCCGTACCAGCAGGACCGATACCAAATGTTAAATCATATTTGGCAATAGCCTCCACGTATTCTCTTTGATTAAATGTCTTGGGATAAACAGATCTTCCTAAATCATTGGTAATAATCTTTTCACGCTTTTGATATAGTTTATTTATACCTTCAAGTTTGTCTTGCTCAGCCATTTTAATGATATACATAACATCGCGTTCATTCAGTTGAATTTGATGCTCAGCAAGTGATATCAAGACAGCAAAAATAGCCTCCAAAAGCCCCTTCATTTCCGGTTTTGAATCAGTGATGATCTCACTGCCGCGAACCGACACGTGAATGCCTAGGTACTGTTTGAAAACTAATAGGTTTCGATCTTGAATGCCCACGACCCGGCTGATCGTTTCAGCATGATGAATTTGTTGGTCTAACTTCATTCAATCGCCCCTTCTTCTCTATCTAATATTATACCATAAATGGGTATTTACTGCCCCTTTACACACGAAAAATAAGAGAATAGAAATGAAAACGCACCAAAGGGTGCGTCATTTGTCATTTTTTCTTGGTGCGGTTAGCTCGAATCCGATCCTTACGTTCCACACTTGGTTTAACGTAAAATTGACGTTTGCGTGCTTCGCGGAGGGTTCCTGATTTAGATACATCACGCTTAAAACGACGCAATGCGTCTTCTAGTGATTCTTTATCACGAACAACTGTTTTAGGCATCTTCTGCCCTCCTTCCGCGCTACGTTTAATTAGCCGTTGTTATTATATATGATTTTTATGTGTTTGTCAAAGTTAAATGCGTAAATTCTTCATCATTGTATCGCAAAGAAAAAAGCACAACCCGTGCTTTCCATCTTTTTAATGTAAGAAGTTTGATAATACCACAAAGACAATCATCAACGTTGTAATAGCAAGTGTGGCTCTTGTTAAAAAGAGATCAAATCCTCTATCTTTTTTGTTTTTGAATAATTCAGATTTTTCACCGCTAAACGCACTTGCTCCATCTTCATCTGAACCCTGTAAGAGTACAGCAACGATGAGCAATACGGATAGGACGATGACGAGATAGTCAGCCCAAATCATAGTATTCCTCCTAAAACCTAATTAATGATACCAAAAATATGGCATTTTGTCAATTATATATAAGATCTTTTATACGAATATGACGCAAATAGAAAATCATTTCATTTTACGTTCACTTCGCACGGCTGGTACACCTTTTAAGACACTCTTTTCTGGTGCGTCTTTAACAACAACCGCGCCTGCAGCAATGATGCTGTTGGCACCAATATGGATGGGTCCAATGAGCGTTGCTGCTGCATATACGATACAACCTTCACCTAATTTTGGATGTCGATCAATCTTTTCAAACGTATTCGCACCCAGGGTAACACCTTGATACAACACACAGCCATCGCCGATTTCTGCAGTTTCACCGATAACTGTTCCCATCCCGTGGTCAATAAAAACACCTGTACCGATTTTAGCTGCAGGATGAATATCAATGCCTGTTTTTTTGCGTGTTTTATAACTGATCCATCTCGCATAATTCAAGTGACCTTTAAGCCATTGCTTATGCGCTCTTCGATGCCTTCTTAAAGCGATCACACCTGGATAAGTAAAATATACCATTAAGCAACATGGCGCGGCGGGATCATATAATTTAGCTGCTCGAACGTCTTTTAGTTTACATTCCGTTTTTTTCATTGATATAGTTCCGTTGACAGATAGCGTTCTCCAGTGTCAGGAATAATCACAACAATCCGCTTACCTTTATTTTCCTTTCTTTTCGCGATGAGGCCAGCAGCATATAGTGCTGCACCGGATGAGATACCTGCGAAAACCCCTTCTGTCCTAGCTAATAATCGCGCTGTATCAAAGGCATCTGTTTTAGTAACCGTAATAATTTCATCAATAATCTTTGTATTTAATATTTTGGGAACGAATTCTGGCCCGATGCCCATGAGTGCGTGTTTTCCAGGTTCTCCACCTGAAATTATTGGCGAATCTGCGGGTTCAACCAAAATAATTTTAATATCTTTAATGGTTTGTTTTAAGACTTCACCAACACCAGTAATCGTGCCACCTGTGCCACTGCCTGCAACAAAAAAATCGAGTTGATGATCGGTATCAGTTAAGATCTCTTTCGCAGTTGTTTGTCTATGGACTTCTGGATTTGCAGGATTTTCAAATTGCATCGGCATAATCAAATTGGGATTTTGATGCATTAATGCCTTTGCTTTAGAAATTGAGCCATTCATACCCAATGATTGATCCGTTAAAATCACTTTCGCACCTAAAGCTTTAATGATTTGTACACGTTCTTTCGACACACTTTCAGGCATGATAATGGTTAAAGGATATCCTTTACTCGCACAAACAAAAGCTAAGCCAATCCCTGTATTCCCCGATGTTGGTTCAACAAATGCTGTGTTTTCGTTCACGAGACCTTTTTTTTCAATAGATGCAATTAATCCTTTTGCCAAACGGTCTTTGACACTCGAAAGCGGATTAAAATATTCTAATTTGGCGACGATTTCTGCTTCAGCACCAATATGTTTTCCATAACGTTTTAATGATAATAATGGGGTGTTACCAACAAGATCGATAATTGAGTTTGCTATGTTCATCATCCACACTCCTTCGCAAGCATTATTATATCGCTTTTCTCTTTATAATTCATACAATATGCTATATAATAACTTTGTTGTAAAGAAAGGCACTGGATAAGTCGCTGATTTCTTATGCTGTCATCTTTTTGGAGATTCATCCCGTTTTAATGGACTGATGATTGACATCAAAAAAGAACTTGAGTAATTGTCTCAACTAGACTGAAATGCTACAAATCCACCGTGCTTGCTTAACTATAACAATGGAAAGAAGGGAAACTATACGCTAACTATGATTACAGTTATGAGTATACGGATATATGATGCATGTTAAACGTTTTTCTTTAGGACCACTAAAAAGCAATTGTTATATCGTTTATGAAGATAAAAAAGCTTTTGTTGTGGACCCCGGTTATCCAAGCCAAGATGTGTTGGATTTTATCGTCAATCATCAACTAAATGTTGAATTTATTTATATCACACACGGTCACCCAGATCATATTGGTGGTATTGAATTTCTAAATGACTATTTAAATGTTCCAGTATATGCACCACATAATGATCAATGGTGGATTGAAATCTATGGTCCTTCAGCACAAATCAATGCAAAAATCACCACATGGATTAAAGAACCATTTACATTTTCATTTCAAGGATCTTCATTTTATGTATACGATACACCAGGCCATTCAGAGGGTGGCACGGTACTTTATCTACAAGACGCTCAAATGCTATTTTCAGGTGACACATTATTTTATCAAACTGTTGGTAGAACGGATATACCGCATGCCAATCAAGTAGATCTCGTTCATTCAATCCATAAAATGTATGATCTTTTCCCAGATCAAACTACTGTTTATCCTGGACATGGTAGAGAGACCTCGATAGGTCATGAAAAAAAATATAATCAATTCGTTAGAAAAAGCGCTGAAGCATAGCGCTTTTTTGTTGTGTTGTATAATGACAAACTCGATTATTTACATAACATTCACATATAATATGTTGACAACTGTATAATATTCATGGCACCAAACAAAGAGGCTATCACAATGATCATGATAGCCTCATGAATGATTTAAATAATTGGTAGATATTTTTCAAGTTCAAATGCCGAAACTTTTGTTTTATATTCGTCCCATTCCTTTGTTTTCGCTTCAATTAGTTTTTCATAAAGGAAATCTCCCATCGTAGATTTCATCAATTTTGAAGCACTGAAATTGCCAATAGCCTCTTTTAATGATTCTGGCAGACTCTTGATTCCTAACCGTTTACGTTCAAGCTCTGACATTTTAAACAAATTCTTTTTAACAGGAGAGATGATATTCAAATCGCTCTTCAACCCATCAAGACCCGATGACAATAATGCACTAATCGCTAAATAAGGATTTGATGAAGGATCAACTGAGCGCACTTCTATGCGGGTCGCGTTACCTCTAGCCGCTGGGATACGAATCATCGTTGAGCGGTTAGCGTCACTCCAAGAAATATAGCATGGTGCTTCAAAACCAGGAACAAGTCGTTTATATGAATTAATCGTTGGGTTTGTTGCTAAACAAAATTCACGTGCATGCTTCATCACACCAGAAATGAATTGAAGTGCAACTTTTGATAAATGATTCTCTGTTTTTGAATCATAAAACAAGTTATTGCCATCTACATCTGAGATTGAACAGTTTGTGTGCATGCCTGATCCGTTAATACCTTCAACCGGTTTAGGCATGAACGTGGCATGAAAACCATGACGTCTAGCGACATTCTTGACAACAATTTTAAATGTTTGAATATTATCACAAGCCTCCAAAGCATTATCAAAATGGAAATTGATTTCATGTTGACCATAAGCAACCTCGTGATGTGAAACCTCCATTTCAAAGCCCATGTTCTCCAGTTCTAGGACGATATCTCTTCTAACGTCTTCTGATTCATCAATGGGTGCTAAATCGAAATAACCACCCATATCAGAAAATGCCATCGTTGGTTTGCCATCTTCATCCAATTTGAATAAGAAAAATTCAGGTTCAACGCCAACATTGAATTTATCGAATCTATGATTCATTTTGCGCATTTCTTCTAAATTGCGTTTCAATATGTATCTTGGGTCTCCTTCAAAAGGTACATGATCGATGGTATAGATATCGCAAATCAAACGTGCAACTTTACCTTGAGGAATCGTTTCCCATTCAAGAATAAGCCATGTCGATAAATCAGGATATAGATACATATCTGCTTCATCGATACGAACAAAACCCTGAATCGAAGAACCATCGAACATCACTTCATTAGCAAGTGCCTTTTCTAGATTCGTTACTGGAATCTCAACATTTTTAACAACACCTAAAATATCCGTGAATTGCAGGCGAACATATCTAACATCATTTTCTTTTGCAGATGCAAGTATATAA
>WOYI011160786.1_pt1 | contig 13657 bp, 16 predicted proteins | sample 6423411 | NCBI WGS metagenome assembly WOYI01 (sample SAMN13441803, study PRJNA592873) | oil field metagenome | biome: oil field; feature: oil-well bore; material: oil-contaminated soil; isolation source: oil-contaminated soil from oil-well borehole | place: Germany: Wietze | collected 2016-10-18 ...
TCCTGTGATACGAGTTTTTATTAAATTCGAAGAAGTTAATAACAAACATTTGTAAATTCGTTTTTGATTCGAAGAAGCGAAAAAAGCGTTGAAGTGCGAAGCCAAAACGCTGGCGAAGTTACAAAAAATTGTTGATAAAGTCAAGGATTTTTATTTTTTATTAAAAAAAAAGGTTGGTTTATGCGCCAGCCTTTCCTGTTCTTGCCCTTTCATGACGCTCAATTACTGCGGGAACACGATATGTTCGTTGCATAAATTTTTCTCCATCAATATTTAATGTTATATCATTGACCATTGCAACTTGTTTATCAGCAAATTCAACTTTTAATGGAGATTTTAATAACGTTGCTAAGTCAGAAAAAATACTTCCACCTTTTACATTTCCTTTTGAAATACTTTCAACAGCATTTTGAACTGCAAGCCAATCTTCTTTACTACCTTTCATGGAGATACCCATTTTTGCAATTGAATTTGCAACAAGTGCAGTAGCACCTGCACCTACGGCAACTGCAGCCATAACACCAGCAAATGCCCCGATACCTAATGCACTTAAAGGATTACTAAATAATGCAAGCGAACCTGCAATACCCGCAATACCACCAGCAATCATTAGCATATCCTTACCACTGCCTTTTGCACTATTAACCAAATTACCTAAACCTTCAGCCATTACACCAATACCTTTCGCCGCTAAATTAACTCCAAATCCAATACCAACTGCTGCAGCACCTACCGCAGCAAGTCCAAGCGCAGCAAACGGTCCTGCAGCGCCAAGAGCAAACATTGCTGGAATTAAAATTGCTGCAAATGTCCCACCTAATGCAATGACGGTTGTATTCATTACTTTTAATTTTTCTACATCAACGTCTTTAATTCCTTGTGCCAATTCACTAATACCTTTTGCTGCTAATAAAATACCACCGCCAACACCTGCAGCAGCAGCACCAATACCAGCACCAGTTCCAAGTGCTTTCATTCCAGCACCTTTTGCTGCAGCACCAGCACCAATACCTTTACGTTGTTCAGCCAATCCACTTATACTACCAGTTGTGGCTGGTGTTAAGCTACCAGCACCTTTTGCAACACCTCTTATACCACCACCTCTAAATAGATCAATTAAACCACTACCTGTAAGCTTAGTAACAGCTTTATTAATAAGAAAACCAGCACTCATTAAAATACCTGCACCTTTAAGTATTACATTTCCAATATCAGTTTTCATAATATTATCGAGAATTTTTGCAAGTCCAGTAAAAATTGGTCTAACTGTTGTTAAAACACTATTAATACCTTTCAACATTGGTAATAAAATTGTTTTAAATTCTTCTATTGTTGCTCTATATGCTGTTTCAAAGTCCTGTGCAGCAACCGCTCTGTCTTTCAATGATGATTGTTCCTTTTCAAAAGCAGATGCTTGAGTCTGTGTCATTTCAGAAATATCTCTCATCACACCACCAAGTTCAGCCTGAAATTTTCCAGTAGTTTTATTAAAAATAGCAGCACCTTCAATTAATTCCTTTTGTCTTTTAGTTAATCCAGTACCCGCTAATTGCTTATCCATTAATGATATATCAAGTCTTCTTTGTGCAATTTCAAACATTTCTTCCTGCGCAATACCCAATGATTTTGCAACGTTAGTAAGACGATCACGGTCAGCAGGACTTATAAATTTTTCAAATGTACCATCAGATGATTTTCGAAGTGTATAAATCCCTTCGGTCATTTTCGAAATTTGTTCATTAAGTTTTTCTGGTTCATTACGGACGGTGTATAACCACTGAAATGGGTCCATCTCTGCAAAACGTCCACCCATAACTTGAAGATTAGCACCTAATTCAATTACTTTATCTAAATTTCTTGTTGCTTCTGCTACATCAAGAGCAGTAGCCATACTTACCCTTGTTTTTTCAGCATATTCTGCCATTTCAGCAAATCCTTTCACGCCTGCTTGAAATGTAAATGTGCTTAATTTTTTAAAATTATCTGAAATGTTTCTTAAAACTTTGGTTGTATTAACACCCATTCTTTCACTTGTATCAACAACACCTTGAACATATTCCATTGTTGATTTTGCATCAAAACCCATATATTCAAACTGCGCACCAAGTTTTGTTGCTTGTTCAACACCCAATCCAGTACCTTTGCCAATTGCCATTATGTCCTGAACCATTTGTGCAGATAATACACGTGCACGACCAGTTTCATCAGCATATCCCTGCATTATTGTCTGAACATCAGCCAGTGTACCACCCATATGTGCAACAACTTGTGCAGAATTTTCGAAAGATGTGCGCATTAATTCTGCTTTTGCACCAGATAATCCAAGATTAAGAATTGTTTGACGAAGAACTTTATCTGACTGCATTAAATATTGCCAGCCAAGTTTTAATTGATTATTAAATTCTCTTGCTAATTTTAGGTTTCTTTGCCTTAGTTTTTCTTCTTTACTAAGTTCAGTATTAACTGCTTTTTGATTTTTTACAATATTATCTAACTCTCTTTTTTCAGTAGTGGTTAGTTTAATATTATTATTTTTTGATTCAGTAACCAGCCTATCCTGTTCTACTTGAATACGTTTTTGATTGGCAATATATTCTTCCTGAATCTTAATTCTTTCATTAATATCAAGAGTGTTGGACATTCTTTTATTAAGTTCGTCCTGCATTTCATTAAGTTGCTTTAAAAAATCTAAGTTTTTACTATCTGCCATGTCAAATTATATTCTAATATAAATACAAAAGACCAAGATTTTTATCTTCTTGGCCTTATATTGTTTTTTTGTTGTTCTTGAAGCCTTTCGATTTCTTCATTTTCTTTCTGTAGAAGAAATAAAAAGTGTCTTCTTCGATATACAGGAATAGATTCTACATAATCTGCTTGGAACTTAGCGTGCTTAGTAAGAATGTATATCTCTTCATCTACCATTTTTTTATATTCACCCGCTAAGTGTTTGGGAAAAAAAAATCTATACCTATTGATAAATTGGCTTTAAATTTATAACCATCTTTAGCCATAAAATCATATGCCATATTTACATCGGGTGATACTTCCAATATTTTTTTACGAATAGTGTAAGCATCTAATGCTGGCATTGCATCAATAAATTTATTGATATATGATTTATCAGTTTTATCTCCAATTGAAACAACATGTGCTTTTAATTTCATGGTTGAATATTCACTGAATTCACTACCAGTTGCTTCTTTCAATGCTTCTGCTTTTTTAAATATTTGATTATCTTCACCAGAAGTTAGTAGTCTGAATTTTACAGTTTTTTTTCGCATAGGTAATTCAACAGTAAAATGTCCTTCATGATCGGGTACTTCAGTAATTTCCTTATATGTTAATTTAGTTAAATCAATTGTTTCTTTAAATGGAATACCAGTTCTTGGGTCAGGTACTTGAACAACATACTCTGTACCATAACTTGATGTACGTAAAAATAAAATTATTGCATTTCTATCGCCAGCAAGTAAATTTTCAGGAATTACTCCTTTAGTTTTAATTTTTCTTTTTAAAAGAACATCAATTACAGTTCCGTTTTCAATGAGTGAGGGTGTTGTTAATAAATCTTCATCTCTGGATGTTAAATATTCCACATTAACTTCTGATAAACCATCTGGATAAAATAATCCTTTTGATGGTAATTTTACAACTTCATATGAAGTCATTAAATCAGGGTCAGTTTCCTTTGACATAATTTTTTCATACTCTTCTTGATTAATAACAGGTGCTTTTGGTATTGAGTTGGGAACTGCCTGTGGTGCGTTATGCTGAACAACATTACCACTTTCTTTATATTTTTTTAATGCATCTGCTACGCTTTCTCTTTTTGGCGCTTGACTTTCGTTTTCCATTTTTATAAAATTTTATATTTTATTATTGTTTTTTAATAAATACTAAGAAAAAAATTTTCGATATAATTCAAGATTTTTAATTAAAACTCGTATTAATATATAGAAGCATATATGTTTCATAATAATTTTAATAAATTATACTATCTAAAGCAGTACTTTATGGAAAATGAAAATAAAATTTTAGTAATGTATGTTGGCGTTGCAAACGTCAGAAGTGAAGATATTTCTGAATATTGCCATCAAGTTGCAAAAAAAATTATGCCCACCATGTTTGAGGGTGAAATTATAATTATCCCTATTCAATCTCTCGATAGTCGTGTTGAATGTATCAATCCAAAATATATAACTGATGTGGAATTGGTTAAAGAGCATACGGAATTAATGAAAAAATTACAGGAAGAACTTCAAAATCAATTGAAGTTTTTAAATGAGCAAAAAGATGAGTAAAAAAATAGTTGGAATTGATATTAATGAAGTTTTACGAGCAAAATGGCTTCAATTTGATAGATTTTACACGCAAGAATTTGGTGAAGACGGTGCACCGAACCCTGACCCATATTGTTATGACTTTTTTAACACATATCGTTGGAGTGATACGGTTGAGAAAATAAAAGAATTAAAAGAACCTGAAGAAATGCCTAATGATATAAACCCAATGCATTATCAGGTTGATAATAAAACTGGTGAAGCAGATGCAGATGTTTTCTTATTTAAAAAGGAAGAGGAAATAAAATTAACTGCAAGGGAAGTGTATAATCGTTTTATGTATCAAGATTATTGTTTTGAAATTCATGCTTCTGCACCTATGATGTATAAAGGTATGGATTTACATGTTAATAATTTTTATTTAAAATATAAGAACTCCGTTGATTTTGTTTTATTATCAGAAGAAAATCATTTCAGCATTCCACCAACACTTTTCTTTTTAAGTAAAATAACAACTCGATTTAAAGATTATTCTTTTGTTGAAGACGCTATTGATATGTGGAAGAAATGTGATATTCTTATCACATCTGACCCTAAAATTTTAAAACTTGACGCACCTTGGGGAAAAAAATTAATAAAAATTAAACGACCTTACAATGAAAACATTATTGCAGGTTCTTTAGAAGTCCTACAAATTAATGATTTGATTAATAATGATGAGTTTGAAAAAATAATTAAATATAAAAACAAATAAAAAATGAGCGAAGAAGTATTAAATAATGAACTGCAAAAAGCTGAGTTAGAAAAAATCGAAAGAATTAAAATTTCTTTAGATAAAATAATAAATAAAAAATCTAAGTTTTTATTTATTGTTCCTGAATCACAAGTACCTGTTGCCTCAATATATGAAATTTATTTTCATGCAACTGTGGTAAAAAATATGGGATACGAGGTAATTGTCTTAGTTGAAAAGGGAGATTATATACCACCAACTTGGATAGAAAAAGAATTAATAGATCATAAGCATGTGCCAATGGGCGACTCGAAACTCACTGTCGGACCTGAAGACGTAATGGTAATTCCTGAAGTATTTTCAAATATAATGGAACAAACAAAAAATCTTCCTTGTGTAAGAATTGGATTGCTACAATCTGTTGATTATATGATTAATGCATTAATCCCGGGAACCGATTGGTCATCTTTCGGTATTCGTGATATTATAACCACATCGGATACACTTAAAGAACTGGTCGAATCTTTTTATAGTAAGAAATTTAATATAAAAACCTATAACATTGGAATTCCTGATTATTTCGATAAATCAGAAACCCCGCAAAAACCAGTAATCTCAGTTATTGGTAGAAACCCAAATGAAATTTCAAAATTTGTAAAATTATTCTTTAATAAATTTCCACAATACAATTGGGTAACTTTTGACCCCATGCTTACGAAAAGCAAACCACCACAAGCAATGAGAAGAATTGACTTTGCAAAAAGATTACAGGGTAATTGCGCTGCTGTGTGGATTGACAGGATTTCAAGTTTTGGAACATTCCCTCTTGAATGTATGAAAAGTGGTGTTATTCCAATCTGCCTAAAGCCTGATATTATTCCAGAATATCTTATTGAAAGAGATAAGAATGGTGTTGGTGTTAAATTAGTTGAAGGTGCTGGCGTATGGACTGATAATTTTTACGACCTGCCTCTTTTAACTGGTGAGGTGCTGGTTAAATTCTTGGATGATAATATTGCGCCTGAATTATACGATTCAATGACAAAAATTGCATCGAAATATAACCAAGAAGATGCTGAGAAAAAATTGGTTGAAATCTATCAGGGAGTTATCGACCAAAGGGTTAATTTGTTTAAAAACGCAATTGAACCCGTTGTTGCGACTACGAATATTAATTTAATTGAACCACCAGTTGTTGAATAAAAATAATTTTAATTAAAAAATATAATATAAAATGAATATTTCAGTAATAATACCAATTCATGAATACAACGATGAGTTATCTATTTATTTAGATAAAGCAGTTGAATCAATTGTAAAGCAAGAAGGTGCGGAAGAATTACCACAGTTGATTTTAGTCTTTCCATCTGAACTTGAAGCAGTAATTGAAGGTTTTAAAGAAAGGGTAATCCGTAAGTTTCAGGAAAAACTTCCTTACAATAAGTTTACATTAATATCAAATAGCGGTAACATTGATTACCAATCACAAGTTAATCTTGCTGTTAAGTCAGTAACTACCGATTATTTTTCAGTGCTTGAATTTGATGATGAGTACAGTACGACTTACTTTAAGAATGTTACAAAATACATTAATTCTTTTCCAGATATTGATGTGTTTTTAACTATGATGATAGAAGTTAATGAAAAGAATGAGGGCATAAAGATGACAAATGAAATCGTTTGGGCACAACAGTTTGTGGGTGAGAATGGTGAAATGGGTTATCTAAATCTTAACGTTCTAAAACAATATTCAGATTTTAAACTATCTGGTGCTGCAATTAAGAAATCTGAGTTTGAAAACTTAGGCGGTTATAAGTCAAACATTAAATTAACTTTCATGTATGAATTTTTACTTAGAGCATTAAATAATGCCAGTAAAATTTTCACTATACCGAAAATTGGATATAAACATCTTGCAACCAGAGAAAATAGTTTGTTTGGAACATATCAAAAAACAATGCCAATGGAAGAAAGAAAATTTTGGTTTGAAACAGCAAAAAAAGAATCGAATATTATGAACGATAGACCAATTGATATGTCTAAACTTATAGGCAAAAAATAACCTCTATTTGTTGAATTATGGCTAAATGAAAGAAAATATTAATGAAGATAATGTACCATATTTTGCAGAAAGAGAAGAACAGGCAGTATTAAGATACATTCATTCAAATTCGTCAGAAGAAAAAAATAGAATTTATAATGAAATTCTTATAGAACCCTTTCGTAAAATGATACAATCTATTTTGAGACGATATCCAATTCACATTGGGAATTATGATATTAATGAAGTAGAATCAAATGCGCTCACCCATTTAATTGAACATATGGTTAAATACAAGCCGTTTATTATTGAACGAAGACGTATTGAACCTCAAAATGAAAAATGGTTAAAAATGGGTGAGGGTTATAGATTTATCTATGTGGAAGATGCAAAAAAAATGTTAGAATCGTTACAAAATAACGATGAGAGGTACGAATATAGACTTTTTAACTCCAAAGCGTTTAGTTATTGCCAAACCATTATACGAAATCACTATAAAGACCATAGTAAAAAGAGTTATACCGAAAAAAAGATTAATTTATCGTTTGATGATTTTGTTGACGAAATTAATGAAAAGGTTGAATATACCTATGAAATGGAAATTGATAGTCAGGGGCATTATGAACAATTAATTAATGCTATTGTGATAAAGATTGAAGAAAAAATCGATGATGATGAAACTTTAAAGAAAAATGAAGTGGTTGTTGGTGATGCGATAGCAAATATATTAAAAAATTGGCACCTTTTATTCATGGAAGATAGTCCAGATGGAAAATATAATAAAAAAATAACAAATAAATTTGCAAAAAATAAAATATTATTATTCTTAAAAGAACAAACTGGTCTTACAACAAAAGAGATTAGAATTGGGATGAAACCCTTCAAAGAAATATATTTTTTTGAAAAAACAAAGCTCCTTCAAAAATAAGTAAAATAAATTAACCTGTATAATTAAAACATCACATAAAATATTGATTAATATGATATTTATGGTGTATTTAATACAATAAAATTAAATAATAATGTTAATAATGCTATTATTGATAAGGTTTTAATAGGGTTGAGTTCACCCAAATATACGCTTGAGGACTATCCTCTAATAGATGACAAGGCTTTGCTCCTAAAAAGTTATGATAGGTTGAGACAAGAAAAGAATGAATTAAATATAAATGATAATACTATTTAATTCGGAACTATTTATATATATTAAAACTATATTATGAGACGTGTAAGATGTAAGTGTGGAAAAAGGGTAGGCTGGACTACTGATGGCTTCCAAGACTGTCAAGGATGTCCTGAATGTGGGACTACTTATGCTGGCCATCCCGATAATCATAAACCACTTCAGCTACACGATTGGGGAATAACGTACAATCAAAACACTGGAAAGCCATATAAAAGGTGTAAAAAGTGTTATGAAATTGATGAAGATAGTTTCAAAAAATCAAATATAAAAGACAATTAAATAAATACACCATGCCAAGACCACAAAGAAAAAGATTAAAATTTGATGAAGAAAGTGTGAATAAACTTCTTCAGGAAATTTATGATGAAAGTCATAACCAAAGAGCAAAGATTACCAGATTATTTACTAAATGGGAGCAAAAAGTTAAAGAAGGCGGTGAAATTGCCGCAATAGGTGACCAAATTGTTAAACTTATTGCTGCTGAAGCTAAAAATCAAGATCAAAAAATAATGCTTCTTAAATACTTGAAAGAGGTGGTGTTTGAAAATAAAACAAATAATGCTCCAATTGGAAGTGATGATAGTGGAGAATCAGTTGATTCTAATAGAAGAATGGAGCTTTTAAATATGGTTCAAGAGGAATTAGAAAAAAAAGAATTAGAGAAAAAAAGAAAAGGGTAAATAATGGCATTATTTGATGATAAAAAAAATGTTTTTACCACTATTGGTGCGTATGTTTCATTAATTCAAAATGAAAAAAAGAATTTGGATGAATTAAGAAATTTATATCCATCAATTAATAATAATGATGATATTGTTCCTTTTCTGCTCGATGTGTTAAAAACAACAGTTGGCAGCGATGCATTAAAAGATTTAACTGGTGAATTGTTTATAAATATGATTGATAAAATCGAACCGAAATTAAAAGAAATATTAAATAAACAATTTATACAATTTAATGCGGGAATTGAACTTCCACTACAATTTAAAAATTCTGGATATGCCGTACAATTAAAACATGCAGATGTGTTTGGTAAATTCAGAACAAATCCTAATTCAGATGTTGGCGATTTATTGTATGATAAGATGCAACAAAATTTTGATAAAAGAGCATATGATGCAATATTAAATGAAGGAACGGAAATTGATTATAATAATTTACTTATAAAATACGATTCATTAACAGATTCGTTTAATTTCAGAGCAAATCCTGTATCAGTAAATGCAACGACAACGATTGGTGATTGGTTTGGTGATTATATTAATAATACTGTGCTTGTTAATAAAAAAGAATTCTTAACAAATGTTATGAACACCATTTATGGCAGCGTTACTGCACAGCAGGGAAAAACAATTGATGAAGTGTATCAAGAACTACAAGTATCTAAATTAATTGAACAATTAATTAATGACGATAATGATAGTTTTGAATTATCACAAGATAACTTTGATGCATTACTTCAAAAAGCACAGGAATTGGTTGATGGAATGGTTTATTATGATATGGGTTGTGGCTTAATGGGTGCTTCATTACCGTTTAGTGGGTTATCAAATTTAATAGCACAAATCTCTGGTTCAACTGACCCTCATGGCACTGGTAATGCTATTAATGCAACGATTGATGAGAGTACAAGTAATGCACCCGAAGTAACTGAAGAAAACAGGGAAACAATTAAAGACGGTTTCTTTCAAAGAATAATTAGAATTATAACACAAATGCTTGGACAAATAATGACAACATCGCCACAAATTAGAGCGTTGCTGGCAATAAAAAGTGCAATTGAAAATAACGGTGCAGTATTGCTTGAAAATGCTGTAGATGATTTGAAAAAATTTAAAGTTATTATTAAATGTATCGTAAAAGAGGCGATGAAGTTAATATATGAGTTTATTTTTGATTATGTTGTTTTAAATTTAGTCGCAATGCTTGTACCAATAACAAAAAAAATATTAAAAGAAAAAATAAATCAATACACAAGTATTTTAAAAAGTTTAATAGTATAAAAATTATGATAGTTGACCAAAAATTAAATAGACAGTTTGTTGGAGTATACCTTATCGATGGGAGCATCGAAGGCACTCAACTTGCAACAACCATAAAGCCAAATTGGTTTAGAAGGGTTACAACAAGACTATTTATGGGCTGGAAATGGGTTAGTATTAAGCAACTCAAAATAAAACAAGAAACATTAAAAACAACAAGAACATTATTGCTTGATAATGTAAATGAAGCAAAATAATATGGCAATTGATTTTGGCAGCATAGAATCAATCATTGGTGGTTTCGATAAAATATTGAAACTTTCATCAATTGGTAGTACTTTACCTATACCAACACCACTTATATTAGTTGGTGTTCCAAAACGCTCTGGATTGTCACCAACAAAAATTGCTTCAAAAATTATAGCAAGAAAAAGTGAAGCAGGATTACCTGTTGGTGCTTTACCATCTGGTGGTAATTCACCCGATGAAATAATGGAAAGAATAAGGGTTGAGGAAATAATAAAAGCACTTCAAGAGGATGCAATTATTACGGTGGCAATTCCACCCGGGATAACCGTTACTGCCGCAGGTATTTCTCCAACGGGACCTGTTTCGGTATTCGGTTCAACAATATATTACGCTAAAGGATACGGAGTTATACAATAATGGAAGATTTATCAAAATATACACCAACTGAACTACTTAAATTAATTAATGACGCAAAAAGTAAACACGAATCATTAAAGCAGGAAATTATTAATCATACTCTTGAAATTGATAATCTTGAAGAGATAATAAATAAAAAAATTGAACAATTAAATGAAATTGAAAAACAATATGTTCGATTAATTGAAGAAATGGAAAAAAGATAATGTCATATAATAAGCCAATATTACAAAAAAGTAATCCTTATAAACCAGAAGGACAAACAAGCGTTATTACCAGAAGTATATACTATGGTGAAGTGGTTTCAATTGACGACCCGACAGATGGTGGTAGGATAAGAGTTAGAATTGCTGGATTTGATAATAAAACAGCAAATGCTGATTTACCTTGGTGCTATCCACTAATGCCAAAATTTTTTCATATTTATCCGCAAGTTGGTGAAATGGTTAGGATATTTATCGAAGACACTAAATATGTTGAAAGAGGTAGATTTTGGCTTGGTAGTATCATATCGCAACCGCATAAAATAGGGTTTGATTCGATATATACTTCCCTCTCAACAACAAATATGGCATTAACCGTACCTGAACCTGCGCCGAGTACTTATCCCGATGCTGATGGTATTTACCCTCTTAAAACGGATGTTGCAATTGTTGGTAAAATCAATACTGATGTCATTTTACGTATTAATGAAGTTCATATACGTGCAGGTAAACATGAAAATGGTAATGTTTTGAAATTAAACACAAAAAATCCTGCACAAATAAGTTTAGTGTATGAACAAGAAAAGAATACTGAAGAATTTTACAGCAATACTATCATAACAAGCGATAAAATCGCATTAATTTCACATTCTGGAATACCGCAATTCAAAGCAGCACGTTTAGAATCAAAAGATAGGGAAAGAATATTTGAACAGGGTCATCCAATACCCAGAGGGGATGTTCTTGTTGAAGCATTGAACATTATGCGAAGGGCAATTATAAATCACATTCACGGATATTCCAATCTTCCTGCAGATAAAAATGCTATAATTAATGATTTGGAAAATATTAATTTTGAGGGAATTCTCCAAAAAAACATTGTAACTAATTAATTTTTTTGTATTTTTGCTTTCTATGAAAAATTCTTCGTTAGAAATACCGCAAGAACTGTTTACATCATTTAACGACATTGTGTTTTATGATGAACCCCATAAATATTTTCTCGGAAATAAAGAATTGATTTCTGTTACAACGCTTATTCACAAATATCAGGAAGAATTTAATGAAGATTATTGGTCAAACTATAAAAGCGAACAATTTAGTATCTCTCAAAGAGAAATTTTAAGAGCGTGGGAATTCATTAATAAAAAGGGAACTATTAAAGGTTCTGCTATTCATGATTATGCTGAAAAACTTTTTTTAAATAAAGCGTATGCTTATCCGAAAGAACTTATTTTAAAAGAATTTGGTTTTGACCCTGTAATCAATGAATATAACATAACAAAAAATCATGTAGATAAATTCTATAATGATGTGCACGGAAAATTAATACCTATTCGCACTGAAATGATTGTGTATGATGCTGAATCATTAATTGCTGGAATGGTTGATATGTTATTTTGGAATGTTAGATATGGTGTGTTTCAATTATATGATTGGAAAACTAATAAAGATTTTACTTCTGAAATGAAAAGTAGGCATTTGATTAATGATTTATATATGCTCGAAGATTGTGATTTAGAAATATATTCATTGCAACTTAATCTATATAAATATATCATCGAAAAAAACACTGGAATTAAACTCGGAAAATCATATATCGTATGGTTTTCGCATAATAACGAATCATATCGTATCATTGAAATAAAAGACAGGTCGTATTATATCAATCTTATTGTTAACAATAGAATTGCAGAATTAGTGGCATAATTAGATATTTACTATCTCTTGCATTATAATGATTGATTAATTCAGTTTCTTCAATAAGTAGGTTATTAACATCACATTCTGATTCAATAACAAATTCAAAATTTTCTATCCCATATTTATTATATGAGGCTTGTAAATGAGAATTATGATGTTTATTTTCTTTAAGATACTATTTATAGTCACGCCATCTTTTCTTTACATCAATAGCACTTCCAATATAAACCTTATTATTTACAATATTTTTTATTTTATAAATTCCAGTTATCATAACACAAATATAATAAAAAAACCATGTATAAATACATGGTTTAGATAATTTCTATCATATATCTCAATATTAGAGATTTAAGATACAACGCCATGGTTGAATAGTTAAAGTAATGTTTGTTAACGCATCATCTTCATAACTGTTGTCACCGAAATCAATGCTAACTATTTGACATTGCTCCAAGAACCATTTTTCAACCTCAATACCTGTTGGGTCAAGTGCTTTCAATAAAATATTTTTCTTATATCCAGCAGCGTAACCCATACGACCAGTAAGTGATTCAGCGTGTAAACGAACCCACTCCATAAGTTGCTGTGATGTAGACGGACCTATCGGGTCAAGGAACGTAATTGACATTTCGTCCCACGTGTACCTACCTGAAACATAGTTTTGTTCGTTCATGAACTGAATTGGAACTGAATTAATTTTCATTGACGGTCTCTTAAACTTTTGAACCTTCCAAACCTCAATTCCTAATTCATCTGCAAATTCAGCAAAAAATCTATTAACTCTTTTTGGTTCGTATTCGAATGGAATACCCCTAATCATTTCTCCTGCCATAGTATTTATTATTAAATAAATGTT
>WOYI010905319.1_pt2 | contig 13655 bp, 13 predicted proteins | sample 6423411 | NCBI WGS metagenome assembly WOYI01 (sample SAMN13441803, study PRJNA592873) | oil field metagenome | biome: oil field; feature: oil-well bore; material: oil-contaminated soil; isolation source: oil-contaminated soil from oil-well borehole | place: Germany: Wietze | collected 2016-10-18 ...
TGCGTTTATGTTTTTTGCAGGCGCCGGCATTTTATTGATTGCCTCAGGAGGTTTCCAGGCCTTTTTTATATTGTTTATGATAATTATGGCTTCGGCAGCTTTTTTCATTTATAAAATCGACTGTAAAAAATAATCCAAGTGAATAAGAAAATATATCCCGGTTCGGGTGTTGAACTCACCCCATTTATTGCCCGGCATTACGATGGTTTAATGAACACACTTTCGTTTGGTTTGTATCGTGGTTTTATCAACATGGCCATTCGTGATATGAATATTGCTGCAAACAGCGACATCCTCGATCTGGGGTGCGGAACCGGCCGCAACGCTGCATTAATGGCAAACTATCTTGGCGCCGAAGGAAGTATCACCGGGATGGACATTTCATCTGAAATGGAATGCCAGTTCCTTTCGAAATTCAGCGCCTGCCGGCAGGTTACTTTTGTCAACCAGTGCATCGATACTCCTTTTAACCTGGAGAAAAAGTTTGATATCGTTTTGTTTTTAAAAGTGTGGAATGTAAATATGCTTTCGACTACATCAAACGTGATTGGAAAGAAATTCTTTCTGAAAACGGGTTTACTAATTTCAGGGAACATTTCTACCTGAAAAAAATATGTGCGATTGCTTGAAGCCGTTAAAACTGAAGAATGAAACTAACGATCCTGACGGACAATATTGCCGGAGGCCGGTTCCTGGCCGAACATGGCCTCTCCTACCTGATTGAAATCGACGATGAAAAAATTTTGTTCGATACCGGTCGCTCCGATGTGTTTTTACAAAATGCCAAACGACTCGGAATTGATATTCAGAATGAAGTACATACCGTTGTGTTAAGCCATGGGCACTGGGACCACGGGAACGGACTTTCGTATTTATCGGGAAAAACGCTGGTTACACACCCGGCAGCCTTTTCAAAACGATATAGAAAAACAGATAAAAGTTATCCTGGCCTCGAACCCGAAAGCGAAGAATTGAGCAAACGATACGCTATCCACACTTCGGAAAATCCTGTTCAAATCACTTCTAATCTTTGGTATCTGGGCGAAATTCCCCGGGTAAATGATTTTGAAGCTCAAACTACTCCTTATATGCTTGACAACGGCGAAGACGATTTTATATTCGACGATTCAGCGCTCGTCGCAGTGGTTGGTGATGAAATAGTGGTTGTTTCGGGATGTGCGCACTCGGGCATCTGCAATATTTGTGAATATGCCAAAACAATTACAGGAATTACAAAAATTAAATGCGTGATCGGCGGTTTTCATTTAAAAGACCAGGGCTGGCAAACGCAGAAAACACTCGATTATTTCATCGAAAATAGAATTGAAAATCTTTTGCCTTCTCATTGCACCGAATTACCGGCCAAAGCGCTTTTCAGACAAAATTTTGAATTTCCCGAAGTAAAAACAGGAATGTGTTTCGGGTTTTAATATGCCTGCTGAAAAACCAACTCACTTAACCCGGCAAGGGTCTTCCCTGTATTGTCGGAATAAATACGGATAGTAAGTTTCCTGTCTTCCACTTTCACCACTTTTTCCGAAGTCCATTTTTGTTCGCCGGCTCCCAAAGAAAAAGTTCCGGCAGGCACACCTTCAAATTCAAGTTTTTGCCACGAAGCAAATTCCACATCTCCAACCCTGCCCCGAATACGATAAACTCCATTTCTAACATTTATCTCGTAATCGCAAAAATCAGATGGATTGGTACATTCTGCCGGTGTTCCCTCAAAAAGCGTTTTTGAAATCCGAACATTTCCTTCCTCGTTTTTTGATACCCAGTCAAGCTTTTCGGCGGTGTTCCACGAACATGCTTTCCACCCTTTTCCAAGGTTTTCTTCAAAAGCCGAAACATTCAGTACGTTTCCATTTTGCGGATTTTGGCGACCAAATTCTATTCTTCCTTTCGAGAAATAATTACTTAGGCTAAACGACTCGCGATAATACAGGCCAAAAAACTGCGGAAAGAAATTCACGCAATTAGTAAAACGGTTTTGATAGCCGGGAGCTGTTTCGGCATACACAACCGCAAATTGCAAATGGCCCCAGTTGTCGTCGCCCCAGGCAGTTCCAATCAGTTCGCCTTTTTCCAGTTTTTGTCCTTTTCTAACCTCGACCGTTTGCGTGAAAAGTTTATCGTACACATAGTAAATACCCGGACTTTCGTTGCTTGCCAGTAAAACACATGAAACATATTTGTCGCTTTCTTCAACCCAAACCACGGTGCTGTTTTCAATCGCCACCAGCCAGTGTTTTTCGATGCCGCGTGCATCGTGCAAATCAATTCCTATTCCAGGATATGAAAACAACGTTTGATTGTCATTTTTTTTGCTCAGCGAGAAAATATACGAATCTTCGTCACCACGCCAGGAAAAACCATTGTTATAACTCACCGGGAAAATAAATTCATCGGGGTTTAACCATTTCCCTTTGATGTCGGAAGATATACAAACTAAAGCATCTTTTGTAAGCAGTTGGTGTGCCGGATCGCCGGGTGTGAGGTTGGCCACATTCCGATTGTCAGCGACAAACAATTGTATGCCATTCGAAGATGTGGCTAAACTGCGACGGGCCACACGTAGATTCAGCGTATCACGCCCTATCAACAAACGGGTAAACTGGTGGTCGACTGACAGTAGCCGGATGTTTTTATCATTAAACCGAACACTGTCGCCAATGGCAAAGTTGTAATAATACGAATTGCTCCATCTGAAATCAGGTTCGGAATTTTGCGCATTTACCATCGCCAGTGCATCAATCAATAAGAATATGAGGAAAAAGAATTTCAAACGACAAGGGTATTAATGGTATTTAGCGATGAAAAGACTTCGAAATAAACTGAAGTCCGTCGTATAAACCGGCGCGCCAGTAGGGCCATTCGTGGCCTCCGTTTCGAACGCGGTATTCGTGCGGGATTTCCAAATCTCTCATTTTCACGTGGAGCGCTGAATTTCCTTTGTAAAGAAAATCATCGTCGCCACAATCGATGTAAAACCGAATTGATTTCAACTGTTCTTTATCAACGGTATCAAGTAAATACAACGGACTGTTTGCCTTCCAGCGCTCACTCACCCCATTCTTCGGTTTTTCGGAATAACCATGCAAAAGATATAAAACCGGATAACTTCGATCTGACGTTTCGTAATCGGACGGAAGATAAACGCTATATTTCACTGGATAAGAGACAATCTGGCTGTTGAAGACCAGCGATTCGAGTACTTTTCCGTGTTGTGCAACCGAAACAAAAACAAGGCACACAAAAATCAAAAGAGAGAGATATTTTTTCATGATTCAGGTTTTAATTGTTCAACACTTACAAAACTATTACTATTTGTCAGATTCTACCCCATCCAAGCGAAAGAGAATAATGTGTGTACGATGAAAAATTTGCCAAATATGTGAAGGTTTTTCTCGTATTATTTAACTTAAGTCGAACTGATTTTTGTAAATTTGGTTGGTTCAGAAAAAGAAAACAAACAGAGTTTTATGTTTAAAAAAACGATAATCCTTTTAGCAGTTATTATAATTGCTTTTCAGGCTCGCTCGCAATCGGTGGGTTTGGTATTAAGCGGTGGCGGCGCCAAAGGCATGGCACACATTGCCGTAATTAAGGTTTTGGAAGAAAACAACATCCCGATTGATTATGTTGCCGGAACTTCGATTGGAGCCATTGTTGCGGGTTTATACGCCGCCGGTTACAGCACTGACGAAATGGTGGAATTATTTAAATCGGATGATTTTTATTTTTGGTCGACCGGGCAGATTCAACGCGAATATCGATACTATTTCAAAAATCAGGAACCGGATCCCACCTGGTTGCAGATGAACCTGGCACGTAAAGACGAAAAGGTAAAACTTCTGCCACCAACAAACCTGATTTCATCTGAACAAATGAATTTTGCGTTTATGGAATTAACGGCTTCGACAAGCGCTGCCTGCCACTACGATTTTAACCAGTTGATGGTGCCATTTTTTTGCGTGGCATCCGATATAAAAAACGACAAGGCTGTTATCCTGCGTGAAGGCGACCTGGGGAATGCCATCCGGGCATCGATGACCGTTCCTTTATATTTTAAACCAATCGAGATCAACGGCAACTTACTTTTTGATGGCGGGATACTAAACAATTTCCCTACCGAATACATGAAACAAATTTTTAAACCCGATATCATCATCGGGCACACTGTTGCCGAAGGAAAGCGATCTGTGGATCCAGATGATCTGATGGGGCAAATCTCTACTATGATCATGAGGCCGACTAATTTTAAAATTGACTCTGCAACCGGAATGCTTCTGGAAACAAAATTTGAGGAAATTGGCCTGCTTGATTTCGACAAGATTGATTTGGCGCTGGAAAAAGGAACAAATACTGTAACGAACGCTCTCGACAGTATTAAAACCATTGTTACGCGAAGAGTTCCGAAAGAAGAGGTGACCAGGAAAAGAAACAACTTTAAAGCACGAAAACCGGCCATGTATTTCCAAAATATTCAGGTAGAAGGTGTTAAAGACCCGATGCAGCGACAGTTTATTATTCAAAGTATCAAGCACCGCTCGGATGTGGTTTCGCTGGCCGATTTAAAAACCGAGTATTTTAAACTGGTTGCCGACCAGCACCTGAAATCAATCCAGCCGATCACTTATTACAACGAAAACAGCGGCTATTTCGATCTGCATCTGAAAGTTGAACCCGAAAAGAAGATTGACCTGAATGTGGGTGGTAACCTTTCAACAAAACCAATCAACCAGGGGTTTGCCGGATTTAACTACCGCAGTTATCACCGGAGAGCTTATACTTTAAGTTCTAACCTGTATTTTGGACGTTTCTACAGTTCGTTTAAAGCGGGCGCGCGTATTGATTATCCTACACGTTTACCATTCTATATGTCGTGCTTTTTTACATTGAACCGTTGGGATTATTATGCTTCGAGCTCCGAATTGTTTTTCGAAAATGTACGCCCGCCATACATTATTCAGGACGAACTGAATGTGAGAGTTGAAAGCGGCCTGCCCCTGGGTTTGCATAGTAAGCTGTATGCCGGAATTGCATACACTTCTTCTTCCGATGAATACTACCAACTCGATGAATTTCAGAAAGAAGATACGCCTGATAAAACTGTTTTTGATGCTTTTGTTGCACAGCTTGGACTCGAAAATAATTCGCTCAATTTCAAACAATACGCCACCGAAGGATCGATGAAAAGTATTGAAATGAAATACATTGCCGGAAATGAGAATTATAAAGCAGGAACTACCGCTATGCAAAGTAGTTTAAACAAGAATACTCATAACTATTTTTTACTGAACGGAGCTATTTTGAAGTACTTCAGGTTTAGTAAACGATTTACGTTAGGCACACATGCCGAGGCTACTTTTAGTAACAAACCGCTTTTTAAAACCTGGCAATCCATGGTTTTATCGGCCCCCGGGTTTCAACCTACACCACACAGTAAATCGATGTTTATTTCCAATTTTCATTCGAATAATTTCCTGGCAGGAGGACTAAAAGGAATTGTCAATCTTTCATCATCGATGCATTTCAGGATCGAGGGTTATGCTTTTCTTCCGGTCAATGAAGAACTTATGGCACCAGACCAAAGTGCCTATCACAGCGATAACATTTTTGAAAATTATTACTTACAGGGAATGGCGTCGTTGGTTTACCAAACGGGGGTTGGACCGGTAAGTTTATCCTTGAATTACTACGATAAGGAAAGCACCCAATATTATGTGACACTTAACTTTGGATACATCCTGTTTAACAAACGTGGATTGTAATTTCAGCCCCGTATAAAATGCGGCATTCCCACCAGTTGAAATGAAATCTCAACCAATCCCTTTATTTCGCCGTTTTCCTTCCACGGCGTTTGATAGAGTATTTTTTTTACTCCTGGTTTTTCAATAGTATACATGTTGTCTTCAGGATGTTTCAGCAATTGGGCCAGTTTTGTCGGTGCCGGTCCGGGATGACATTCGAGCAGGTTAGAACCGATGAGTTCTTCTCCCCCGTCGACTGCAAACTGATCAATCGACGTTTTGTTCATATATACGATTGGTCTCAAACTGTAACGGCGCCTTTAAATTCTGTTACCCAGTCCACATCAGTATTGTTCAACTTCATTTTATGGTGTAACATTTAATCCACAAAATTTCAAAATTCAATGGTAAAGCCGAAGCTTGTATTTCTTCTATTAACAGCGAAGAGGCAACAAGGTGCGATGGCTGATTAAAATCTTTGTTTTCAACTCTTAGAACTTCAACTTCGTTTATTTTCCAGGTAAAAGCAGAAGCTTGTTTTTCGAGTGAAAATATGTATTCGCCTTTTTTTAGATTCGATATTTCCAAACCGCTGCTCTCCACTTTCCCATTTACTCCCAACACGCTGGTTCCCAAATTATTTCGGGCTCCCATTTCCAATAGATTTACTCTTGCGCCGGCTTTTTCTCCCTCGAGGTAGAGCGAACTAAGAACCTGTTTTGTGGGGTCGAATTTTATTTTGGCCTCCACAATTCCGTCGACCAACCGAAACGATGCGTGGCTCGAAACCAGGCCCGAAGTATATTCAAATTCTGCAGGAACGAAACCTGCTGGCATCTTCCATACTTTTCCCTTCGCCTTTTCCTTTTTTACCTGTAGTTGTAGTTTATTGTCAACTTTCAGATTTTGTCCCTTCGTAAAAATATTCAGGTCGCCCGGCATCGCGTAGTTTTCGCCGAGTAATTTATCTGCTACCGCGGTACAGGTACTCCATTTTTCGGTGTCGAGTTTTTTACCGCGAAAATCGTCATCGAATACCAAATCCCTTTTTCTAAAACAATCAAAGTCAGCAGAATCTTTGTACTTAAAGTAGTTAACATACTCGGGACGTGCCTTTTCCTTCAAATATTGCTGTAGTTTTTTAAATTCTTCGGTTTTCTCCCAGCGTTTTTTATCGTCGAGCCAGGCTTTTTGCTTTTTGAATTCATCTGATTGAGTCAGAGTTTCCAACTCGTGATAGCGTTTCAAATCGAATGAATCTTTTACATCAAGGTAATTTTTATAAAGCGCCGACTTTTCGAATTTCAATACAAATTTAACCGTGCCGTCGGCTGCCAGTTTTTTGTAATCGTTGAATTTCCGGAACGCTTCGCTTTTTTCGAATTTCTTTTTGTCTTTCAAAAATACTTCACGTTGTTTAAAATCGGCGCTTTCAACGAACGTTTTAAGTTCGAGATATCGTGTTAAATTATGACTTCCCGATGTTTCGCGGTAAAGTTTTAATTTTTTGGACCGTTCGAACTTAAAATATGCTTTTATTTCGATATCAGACGAAAGCTTTTTGAATTCGGTTTTTTGGCCTTTATCGAGTTGAGGACTGTACTTCAAATCGACATACCGTTTAAGCTTCCCGCTTTCTGCCAACTGTTCGTGCTTGCGTACGGCATTCGACCCCTCGAGTTCGAGAAAAGCTTTGATACCCGCTGATCTAGCCAGCTTTTTAAATTCCAGCGCATGTTTTTCTTCAACCGAGCCCCTGAAAACCTGCGCTGTGATTTCCTTTTTTTCTTTTTCGAACTGGCCTTCTTTTACATAATCAAGAAGCTGATAATAACGTTTCATCTTCTCCGATTCACGTTCTTTTTCAAATCGGGTTAAATCCTGCGAGCCTTCTGTCTTGAAATATTTCCGAATGGCCGACAATTTTTTTAGTTTACCAAGCTCTTTGAGTTCCTTTTCCTCCTTGCTTCCTCTGAACGAAAGTCCTTCAATTTCTTTTTTCTTGTTTTTAAATGAATCAGAATTGACCCATTTTTCGAGTTCAAGAAAAGCTTTTAATTCATCAGAACTTTCGGTTTTCTGAAAAACGGTGTAGTCATCGGCCAGTTGGGCCCTTCGTTTTTCGATGACGGAAACCGGCTTTATTTTTCCGCTTAGCTGGAGAGAAAAGATTTTGAATGACATGGATTAAGTATGGATTAAGTTTCTTACTCAAAAATAAAAATTTCGGGCTTACTTTGGGCAATCCTTTTGATTTCGTTTAAAAAACCGGCAATTTTTTCTGAATTCGTCCCTAAATAATACGTTGTTAACAAAAAATCGAATACTGTAAATTTTTTACGCTCTTGGGTGTTTATATGTTTTCGGGCTAAGTACTTGAATATCTTCATTTTTTAAATATTTTTGAAAAAATACCAAGCGAATTTTGTATGATTAAACCATCAGAATTGTTACTAAATCCGGACGGATCGATTTTCCATCTTCATCTGAAACCAGAGAATATTTCGGACCAGGTTATTCTTGTGGGAGACCCGGCCCGTGTGGATACCATTGCCTCTTTATTCACAAAAATAGATTTTACCACCCAAAACCGCGAATTTAAAACGGTGACCGGCTGGTACAATAATAAGAAGCTCACACTGATCTCAACCGGAATTGGAACCGATAACATCGATATTGTAGTTAATGAACTGGATGCATTGGTGAACATCGACCTGAACAAGCGGGAGATCAAAACCCGTCACCGGGCATTGAATATTGTACGAATTGGGACATCGGGCGGTTTGCAAACCGATTTGCCCGTGAATTCGTTTGTGGTTTCTCAAAAATCGATTGGTTTTGATGGTTTGCTGAATTTTTACGCAGGCCGGAAAAGAGTGAGCGATCTTGAATTTGAAAATGCATTCAGGGAATACACCAATTGGGATGCCTCCCTTCCCTCGCCTTATGTATGCGATGCTTCGGAAGAACTTTTTTCAAAGTTCGATTCTGATGAATTTTCGAGTGGCGTTACCATTTCAGCTCCTGGCTTTTATGGCCCACAGGGACGCGAATTGCGAATTCCGCTAGCCTTCCCTACCCTGAACGAAAAAATCGAATCTTTTCGTTTTAAAGGTCTTCGGATTACAAATTTCGAAATGGAAAGCTCGGCTATATACGGTTTGTCTAAACTACTCGGCCACCATGCTTTAACCGTTTGTTTAATAATTGCCAACCGCGTGAGCCTGACCGCGAACGAAAATTATCGCGACGAAATGAAACGTTTGATCAAACTTGTTTTGAATAAGCTAACCTTATAAAAACGACATGAAAAAAACTAAACTGGAAGCTCTGTTCAACCTTCTCGACGATCCCGACGAGTCTGTGTTCGGGATGGTCCAACAGGAACTCCTGGAAGAAACCGACGACATTATTCCTGAACTGGAAAGGAAATGGGAATCGAGTTTCGACGAACAATACCAGGAACGTATCGAGAACATCATCCAGGACCTGCAGTTTAAGGAAACATCGAACCGCTTGCGTTTGTGGCTCAGGCGCAAGGAAGAAGAACGAAGTTTGCTGAATGGTTTTTGCCATGTTGACCGTCTTCAGTATCCCGATCTGAATCCGCTTTATATTCAAATGAAAATTGAAAATCTTCGGAAAACAATCTGGCTCGAACTTAGCAATTCGCTTACCTTACTCGAAAAGATTACGATCTTAAACCATTTCCTGTTCAATCTGAATGGATTTTCGATCAACCTAAGCAACCCACACTCGCCACAGAATTGTTTTTTAAATCAAATAATCGATACACGAAAAGGCAACCCCGTTTCGATGAGTATTTTTTATACGATAATGGCCCGTCAACTGGAATTACCGGCCCGACTGGTGGATTTTCCCAAAAATCCACTGGTGGCCATTGTCGATCCAAAACTGGCCCGTAAAGTACACGGAAGCACGCATGATTCGGATGTGTTATTTTACATCAATCCATCGAATAAAGGTGCGATAACCAGCCGAAAGGAAATTGAATACCACCTGAAGAAAAACGAATATTATCCATTTCATGATTATTCGGAACCCAAATCGGATGTGCTTTTTGTACGCCGTCTGTTGGAAACCATTCAGGAGTCGTACCAGTCGGTTGGATTTTCAGAAAAAGAAGATAAAATAGAAGAATTGCTTAACCTAATTGAAGTATAATTTCAACTACAAAATAACAAGCAAAAAAAAAGGTCTCTTCTCGGAGACCTTTTTCTTTGTATCGTAATTCCTGTTAGAATCTTTTTTCCTTGATACGGGCTTTTTTACCGGTAAGACTGCGTAAGTAGAAAATTCTCTTACGACGTACGCTCCCACGTTTGTTGATTTCGATCGAATCGATGAAAGGAGAATACATCGGGAAAATTCTTTCTACGCCAATGTTTCCGGACATTTTACGAATGGTGAAAGTTTTAGTGGCCCCGGTTCCGCGCACCTGGATTACCACGCCACGGAAGTTCTGGATTCTCTCTTTGTTACCTTCACTAATTTTATAACTCACGGTAATGGTATCACCCGCGCCGAATTTCGGGTAATCTTTTACTACCTCGAATTCCTTTTCTACAACACTAATTAAATCCATTTTATTTTCTTTTAAATAAAGTTGGCAATGTAATCCGTCACGCGACGGAAAAGAGATTGCATAAAATCGGCTGCAAAAATAGTATTTTTTTTATTACTCCAAACTTATTTACAGATCAATTTTCCGAATTATCATTTTGATTGTCAAGAGTTAGAAAAAAATGGCCGCTTGATTTTGGTCTTTTTGAAATACCAGGCAGCGCGCTATCTTATCTTTCCGGCTCACTGTTATTCTATTTTAAAACCTTCAGGTCGTTTCCGGCGAACCGGGACCTTAATATTAATGTTTCATTTTTAATGACTTGATCCTGTTACTTTAAAATGATCGCCGGTGGCATTTACAATGGCACGGTACCACCACTCGGGATATCCTGCAAAAATGGGTGAAGCCGGCATGTCGGTTTCTGTGCGTTTAAACTTACCGTTTTCTTCGCGTTTGATGTTGCCATCGGTGTATTTTACAACGAGGTAATTCTTTAACTCTTTCCAGCGTTTGGTCATATTGTTGGCTTCGTTTACCGAAAATTCAGATATAAACCGGCGGGCTTCAGCTTCGCCCAAGGTGTTGTACAAATTTTCGGCAGCTTTGTCCATTACCGGAACATACGTTACAAATTTGTCTTCCAGTTCTTTCTGAACTTTCTGTACGTCTTTGATCATGTCGTCGTAACGCAAATAAGCGTAGTTGGCCACTTCGCTAAAAGTCCAGAAAGCTGCTGTTTCACTGTAAGTGAGCATATCGCCGTTACCCACCTTAAAACATTCGGGAATCTCTGTTATTCCACAATACATAGGAGCATAACAGGTACTGTAAGCATCGTCGACACCAAACCAAAGCACTCCGCCAATTGGATTTGGCAACCAGCTACGGCTTTGAGCCACAAACGAAAAACCAGTTTGTTGTGTCGAAATTGCCCGTTCGTTGCAATACTCCACCGAATCAACCTGCCATGTAAGCCCTCTCCACCGATATGGAAGACGATACGGACCGGCGCCAATATCCTGTGTCATATCAAGCTCGGTGCCTTCAAAATGGTCGCGCATCATTCCCATTACATCTTTTACAGAAAGCTTTTTGTCGGGCTTCACCCACAATGGCAAGCGGTTGCTGGCAAAATTATGGCCTCCACCATGTTGTACCATTCCTTTGGCATAATCAGTGTAAGCTTCCATACCAGAAGCCACTTTATTAAAACCGGCCCAAACACGGGCATCGCAAAAGCGGGCAGCGCCAAAATCAACGGGCGCATATACATCCGAAAAACTGAATTCCTTGTTAGGGCCACTGTACCAGCCTTTTTCGCGTGCAAAGGAAATTACATCTTTTGCATAAATACAATTGTCTTTATCGTCGAGCGGAAAAGTGGTTATACGTGCCTGGTTGGCATGGCCACTGATATATCCATCAGGAATACGAACAGCGACCCAAATTGCGCCTTTCTCTCCTTCTCCCTTTCCAATCAATTCGAGTATCCACACTTCGTTGGGATCGGCAATCGAAAAGGATTCGCCCGAACTGTAATAACCAAATTCTTCCACTAAATCTGTCATTACCTGGATGGCTTCCCGGGCAGTACGGGCACGCTGTAACGCAACATAAATCAGGCTGCCATAATCCATAATTGCACCTTCCTGGCTACTTAATTCAGAACGACCTCCGAAAGTGGTTTCTCCAATGGCTAACTGGAATTCGTTCATATTGCCGATAACACTGTATGTATGAGCTGGCTGTGGAATCTCACCCAAAAAATTACCGGTGTCCCATTCATATATTTTCCGCATAACCCCGTCCGGATAATCTTGTGCCGGCTGGAAATACAACTCGCCGTATAAAGTATGCGAATCGGCTGCGTAGGTTATCATCGTAGATCCATCGGCTGAGGCACTTTTTGTAATTAGAAAATTGGTACATCCGTTCGAAACTTGCTGGTTAACCATCAGAAACGCCGCTATGAGCATCCCCGCCATCGAAATCTTCTTCATTTTATTCTATTTTAATTTTTTATCAGAAAACGACAAATATAATGAAATGGATCTTAGGGATTATGTTTTTTGTCGTAACACCACTCTTTCCTTGACATGAAATCAATTAAACACAAGTGTATATTTACTCAAACATTCAGCTTTTTAAACAAAGATGCTATTAAACATTTTGCAATATTTTGCCCGTAAAATTTCAACTACTTATTTTCGCTGATACAAAACCCTTAAACTTTTTACTAATGATACCAAACGTTCTTACTTCATTTAAAAAAATTTCAACACCTCTCTGGTTATTTTGCATATTTAGAGATTCAGTTTGCATTATTGATAATTCCACTGGAGAAGCTGCAGAAGATATTCTGTAATTGACCATGTCGACACCCTTTTAGTAAAAGATTTACCCTGTTAAATCCACTTTGTGGAAGGCTGCCTTATTTAACAGGGTAAATGGTTAAAAAGCCCGGACAGCACGCACCCTGAAGAGGTTGTCCTTAGTGCCGTAGATCTGGCCGCCATTGCCGAAGCCCCGTCCATTCACGAAGGATATATTGTTCTCGGTAGAACTCCAATAGTAGTTATTATTAGCAAAACTGCTGCCTCCGTTTGCCGCTGCGGTAGCATCAATAGTTGCCTTGTTTTGATACATTAAATTCAATTCTTCTTTTGAGGGAAGGTACCAGTCGCCATAAGTTTTGCCACCTTCGGTAATTTGTAGCTCATTACAAATACGCGCTGCATAAGTGCTACCATCATCACCAATAGCTACTTGAGCTGCAATAATTATTGAGGTATTTGCTTCGCCCGCATAAGGGCCGTCTCCTTTTGCCTGAGTATCGCCATCAGTACCTGCATACCATCTCACTCCGGTGCTTTGGTCGTCTTTAGCAGCTACCAAACCATGTTGTCCTGTTTCGTCTATCCAGAATACGATACCGCCCTGGGCAAAGTCGCCTACGGAGTAGATGGTTGAACCACCGCCTGCATTATCATCAACATATTTTTTTGTGGCAGGTTCATAATCTGCATCGGGTGTAAATGCGGTAGTATTGTCCAATTCAAGTACATTAGATTTTAATGCCAAGGCCCTTAAATCCTGGTCGCCTGTATTTCTTCCTGACAAGTTACTCAAATGGGTAATGTCGGTGGCCGTAATGTTGGCTGCCTCGCTAACTGAATAAACAGGGTCGGTTTCAGAAGTTAAGAAACCGCTTACATCGGGTATCTCGCTGCGTACCTGTGCCGTTGAATCGCCTAAAGCGGTTTTGGTTGCCAATGTACTAAGGTCTTGGTCGCCGGTGTTTACGCCTGATAAGT
>WOYI010217827.1_pt1 | contig 13650 bp, 11 predicted proteins | sample 6423411 | NCBI WGS metagenome assembly WOYI01 (sample SAMN13441803, study PRJNA592873) | oil field metagenome | biome: oil field; feature: oil-well bore; material: oil-contaminated soil; isolation source: oil-contaminated soil from oil-well borehole | place: Germany: Wietze | collected 2016-10-18 ...
TACGCCAGACAAGAATGCATCATACCCCCACAAATCAATTAAGTCTATCTTGAACTTGCTCTTCCCAAGGCTTAGATTGGATACCTTTTTCATAATTTGTTATGTTCTATCCTGTAACTTTCTTTTTTCCGGAGCCCTGTCGTCCGGTTTATATAGGGCTATCCCTTTACTTTCACACATCGCTGTTGTCTTCTTCGTTATCTTTGTCGGCAATCATGTCTTGTCTTTCTTGTTGCCCCCCCCAGATGTGCTTGATCTCAGTGTCTTAGGGCCTGTCGAACCATAGTACCTGGTCTGGTTTTTCCCTGTTTTTCTGAATGTTGAGGTCCCCCTATTTTGTTTGATCTAAGCATATTACGGAGTTGGAGTATTCGTATGGATTGGGGTTAGGACTTTCTAAAAATGGTAGTTAAAGATTAAATAGTGAATTTATGCCAACCACATGTCAAATCAGTGCTTGAGGTATTGCGGTTATGTTGCTGGTGTGAGATTTGTTTCTTTCTTGGCCTTGTTGTTTCCCAAACTTTTAAGAGCCTCACCACTTAGGCGATACGTTGACCACCCATCCATAGCAACTGCTCCCAGACGCTTGTAAAAGTCGATACTCATCGTATTCCAGTCAAGGCAGACCCACTCCACCCTAGCACATCCTTCTTTCACGGCTAATGAAGCGACATGCTCGATAAGAGCCTTGCCATAGCCCTTGCCCCGGAATGGTCTCTGAATGAAAAGATCCTCTATATAGAGGCCGCAACGTCCTTCCCAGGTTGAATAGTTGTAGAAGTAGAGGGCGAAACCTACTGGCAACCCGTCTTCACAACAGAACAGCACTACTGCCTTCTGCTCGACAAATAGCCAATGGTCCATGCTCTCAAGGGATGCCTCCACTTCCTGCCCGAGGTTTTCATACTCTGCCAACTCTTGTACAAACGCAAGGACTTGCGGCAGTTCAATGCGTGTTGCTCTTCTTATGGTCATCACTGTAGGTGTACGATCTCCTCTTCAATAACTTTGTGCAGCCTCTCCTCTTCTGTGATGATTACCTCACTTTCCTTGAGAAAAGTACTGCCTATCATGGCTGCGAACAGCAGAGCTGCAAGTCCAGAGAGTAACTGGCCAGCATACTGGCCTTTGCTTGCCAGGGTGATGATGAGAATCAGTGCACCACTAGCCTGTGAGAAGAGCAACAGGATCGCCTGGATAATCTCCTCTGGAATACCGTGTCCAAGCTCGGCTGCATATTGGCTTCCGATAGGGATGGAACTGAGCAGGCAGAATCCAATGATAAAGACACCGATCAGGGCAATCATATGGCTACTTAAAAAGAGAGCACCCAACTCGTCACTGAATACCAGCAAGAGAACCCCTGGGATTGAGCAGAGATTGCAGAATACAAAGAAAACCTTGCGCCTTCTCCACTTGTCAGAAAGGGAGGGAAGCAGTACAGCCCCTATCATGCCTCCTATGAGCAATACGATACCCAGCCTTCCATCGGAGTTAGGGAAGCCCAATTCTTCACTTAGGGTATCAATCTTCACCAGAAGGGTTACCAATACACCCCACCCTACAGCAAATATGATCATAAGGCCCCTCAGTGAAGATATCTTGTTCATAGCCTTGAAGGACTTGATAAATGAGACCTCCATGTCCCGATCCAAGACAGAGGAGGGGGATGGAGGATTTTCCCGTATGAGGAAGGCCGCTGCAAGGGCAAAGACCGAGCAGATTATGGCATAGATGCCCATCATCGTTTCAAATCCACTACCATAGCTGGAGGAACTGGCCTTGGTAGACACTATCATGGGGGAAAGGACCATGACAATACCTACAGAGAAGTACTGGGCTGCCGAAGCCATACCAACAGCCATACCCCGTTCGCGAATGGGAAACCAACGCGATACTATCTCGGTAATGCTATTGAGGACCACTACTTGCGCCAAAGCAAGAAAAATCTGACAAAAAAGGACTACTGGGAAATTGGAGATATAGATCCACTTGCCAACAGCACCAAAGAGGATCATGGCGGCAGCTATACGAATGCTCACCGTTATTCCCAAGCGGTGGATCATATAGGAAACGGGTATGCTTGCTATGACAAAAATTACCAGAAAGGCAAGCGATAGCAGCTCTACCGGGTTGGAAAACCTGGAGGAAATCTGATCCTGATAATAGAGGTTTGCAACCCTACCGACAGGGGCCATGTTCATCCACTGCAATTCAACAGAGAGTATCAGAGCCATAAGGGCTAGCAGGATAAGCCATCGGTAACGGTAGGCCTTTACACTTTTCATACCTCCAATGATAGACCAATACCATCAATTTGTATATTGCCTCTTTGCATTTCACATTGACTGTCGCTATACTCTTGTTATGAATGAAACCTTACAAATACTACGAGATAGGCGTTCTGTACGTGCTTTTAGCGACATAGATCTGACAGATGAACAGGTCTCTTTGATCAAGGAAGCAACCCTCAGGGCCCCTACTGCAGGAAACATGGCCTTATACTCAGTAATCGAGATACATGATCAGAAGAAGAAGGAACAGCTCGCCAGGCTTTGCGATAACCAGATTATGATAACCAAGGCTCCTTTGGTCTGGGTCTTCCTCGCAGACATGCAGAAGTGGGTGAACTTCTTCACTGACGGAGGTTCTAGGGAAAAGGGAGAGAAAGAGGGACTCGCATCCTGGAGAGACCCAGGCCTGGGCGACCTGCATCTCTGCATGCAGGATGCTATCATTGCAGCACAGAATGCTGTAGTGGCCGCCGAATCCCTTGGTATCGGATCCTGCTACATCGGAGACGTCATCGAGAACTTTGAGGCCTTACGGGACCTACTTGAACTCGATCACTATACCGTACCTGCCTGCATGGTGATATTCGGAAACCCCAAGAGTGAGCCAACAGGCAAGCAGACCCCACGGTGTCCTCAAGAGGCAATTTTCATGCAAGATCGTTATGATAGTCCCACGTTAGAGCAATTGCAATATGCTTTTTCTGAACATGAGAAGATGAGAAGAGAGCTGAAGATCCTTCCCTTCAGGAATACAGGAAGCATTGCTGACCACTACTACTTCAAGAAGCATACCAGCTCTTTTATGCAGGAGATGAACCGCTCAACAAAAGTGATGTTCGATCACTGGTGTACAAGCTAATCCGCTTGCGCCCTCCCCCATTTCATACTACCATATCACCTATGGCCTATACGATTTTATTAGTGGACGATGAGAGTGCTGTACGAGAGGGAATACGCAATCGTACCCCTTGGGAGCGCTATAACTTCAAGGTAGTGGGAGAAGCCGGAAACGGCATCGAGGCTCTCGAAATGATCGAGGAACTCCACCCTGATGTGGTCATCACCGACATAAGGATGCCCTATCTCGATGGCATGGAACTCATACAGGAAATTCGCAAATCCCACCCTCCTGTCACTATCATCATTATCAGTGGCTACGATGAGTTTACCTATGCCCAACAGGCTATCCGCTACGATGTCAGCGAGTACGTGCTCAAGCCTGTAACCAGCGAGGATATCTGTAACCTGCTCGAACGCACGGAAAAACGTCTGGATGAGGATATCATCAGGATACAGGACCAGAACAGACTCAAGAATGCCTACAAGCAGGCCCTTCCTCTCATCAGAGAGAAGTTTTTGGTCTCCCTGCTTACTCCAGTTCACCAAAGCTCCAATGCAAGCCTCATCTCCAAGGCAAAGGATTATGGCTTCAACCTTGAAGGCGATGAGTTCATAGTTGCAACGTTTGAGACTGACCATGACGAGCAGGACAATCCTTTGGAGGCCATGGCCCTCCTAGAGGTTACCTTGGATGTGTTACAAAGGGAGGGGAAGGATATAGTTTTCCAGTTTGAGAACCAGATAGTCATCATCTTCACCTCAAACAGCCACGGGGAAGAACAGTATGACTCGCTCTTTCGCAAACAGACGTTCAGGAAAGTGGAGCAACTGCTGGCCTATCTGGAAAAGTACTTCCCCTTTACCATCATTATCGGGGTCGGGAACCTGGTACATCTTCCATCAGCAATAGCACAATCCTATAGACAGGCTCTAGAAGCCCTGAACTATAGCTCCTTTTACCCAGAACAACACATTATGGTCATCAGCGACCTGGAAAAACCTGATACACAGAAAGACAAGAGCCATCTGCGGGAACTCCTGAGTGACGTCATACTAGCCGTAAAACTGGGGACAGAAGAACAGGTGGTGGAGAGTGTGAACAACCTCTTCGGAGAGGAAGCCGCATCCCTTCCCTTTGAAGGGTTGCAGGCCTTCCTTCTTGAACTGAGCTCTTCTTTGAATGCACTCTTAGAAAGTTACAACCATACTCTCTTCCAGCTTGGAGGTGAAAGTGACTCTCGCTCCTTTTTCTCGGACCTAGGTAGCCTGAACACCTTGGGAAAAGCCAGGCGCTGGCTTACCAAGGTTGCTATGGCAATTCACACCATCATCAGTGGACAGAGGGAAAATTCACACATACAGTTTGTCCAAGAGGCGAAAGGCCTCATAGCCAAGCATTTCACGGAAGCAGGATTCGGTCTCGAGCAGGTATGTGAGATGATCGGGGTGAGCCCTTCCTACTTCAGCTCTACCTTCAAACGTGAAATGGGAATATCCTTTGTACAGTATCTGACCACCTTACGCATGAACCGGGCAAAGGAACTCCTTGTTAAGTCTGAGGGGAAAACGTATGAGATAGCACAGGCAATCGGATTTACCGAACCCAACTACTTCAGCTTCTGCTTCAAGCGGCATGAAGGGGTATCCCCTTCACAGTACCGCCATGCAAACAGGTAGTACATGACAGGGAAAAAGATACAAAACCTAAGCATCAAGACCATCGTTACCATAGCCATTGCGGTGGTCTCGATCTCCTTTACCCTAATCGTCTCTGCAATCCTTTTTTCTGAGTTCTCTTCCACTGTCAGGGATAATGCAACCGTTTCAACAAGGGAGATAGTAAGACAGATAAACTCCAATCTGAGCTTTTACATAAACGATATAGTCACCATATCAGGCTACGCAAGGGACCTTTCCAAAAAAATCAATATCCTTGGAAAAGAAGAGGTCGAGGACAAGCTCAAGACCATTTTGGCCAGTAGGCAGGATATTGTCGCCTTGGTCCTCTTTGACCTTGAGGGAAATGCAGTCCTTTCTACCAGTGATGCCCCTTTTAGGGAACCTGAGGCGATTACTGAGCAGAAGTGGTTTTCAAGGTCTCTTGGAGGAGAAGGGAACTTTTACTTCACAGGACCCCATGTGCAGCAGCTCAGCACCAGTGCCTACCCTTGGGTCATAACCTATAGCCAACAGATCAGCTACACACAAAATAATGGGGAAATGGCACAAGGCCTACTACTCATAGACATGAACTTTTCGGCAGTCAGTGAGCTTGCAAAGAATGCAAAGCTAGGGTCCACAGGATATGTCTACTTTATCGACAACAATAATAAGATCGTCTACCATCCCCTGCAGCAGCTCATCAACTCCAATATCTTCAATGAAGATATTGCGGCTGTAGAGGAGCATATTTTTGGAACCTTCATCAATACCTTTGAAGGAAGAGAGCGGTTGGTCATCATCGATACAGTCAATAATGCACGATGGAGAATTGTTGGGGTCGCTTTTATGGATGAACTGATGAGCGGTCTCAACCAGTTCACCACCGTCATGGCCCTGATCCTTTTTCTCTGTATCATCATTACCATATTCTTGGCCAGGTATGTATCAGCTTGGATAAGCAGGCCCATCAAGGAACTCGAGCGACTGATGCTGGCGGTAGAGCGAGGTGACTTCTCAGAACCTCCGACGGTCAAGGGGAACCAAGAGGTACTCGCCCTCTCCCAGTCATTCACCCTTATGATATTGCGTATCCGGGAGCTTATGGATGACATCGTCAAATCCCAGGAACTGAAGCGTAAGTTTGAACTTGATGCCCTACAGGCGAAGATCAACCCACATTTCCTCTACAATACCCTCGATTCAGTCGTCTGGATGGCAGAGCAGAATGATACCGAAGGGGTCATCCGTATGATTTCAGCCCTGGCAAAGCTGTTCAGGGTATCCATTAGCAAGGGACATGACATAATTACCATCAGCGAGGAGCTCGAGCATGTACGCAACTATCTCATCATCCAACAGATCCGCTATCAGGGGCAGTTTGAGTTCTCTATCCTAGTGGATGAGGATATTCAAAATTCGCCCACCATCAAACTCATCGTACAACCCATAGTGGAGAATGCGATATACCATGGGATCAAGTATCTGCAGGAGATGGGGCATATAGACATCAAAGTCTATCGAAGGAAACCTGGGGCCATTGTCTTGGAAATCAGAGATAATGGAGTGGGTATGGATGAGGAGAAACTGACCAAGATCCTCAGTTTTGACGGATCCCACTTTCCCAAGGGCAACGGCATAGGGGTGCGCAATGTTCACCAGAGGGTGCAGCTGTACTATGGCTCAGACTTTGGCCTGGAAATTTCGAGCGAACTCGACGTGGGGACGCTGGTACGTATTGTAATTCCTGAAGGGGAACCTATACATCCGATCAAGGTGGTTAAGAAATGAACAGACATCTCTCACTCATTTTCCTTATTCCCATCCTAACAATCACCCTCCTAACCAGTTGCTCACGACGGGATGAGAAGCAGGACCCTTACCGCATAGCAGTCATCACCATGATGCAGGGAGGTGAGTTCTGGGGTGCCCTAAAGAACGGATCCCGTAATGCCCGTACAGAGACAGGGGCTGTTCTGGAGTTCTTGGCACCAATCAACGAATCTGACTATGATACCCAGATAGCGTGTGTTGAAGAAGCCATACGGCAACACTTTGATGCGATAGTCCTTTCTCCAAGCCATACCATTTTTCTTGAGGATGTAGTAGAACGGGCTAGAAGTAAGGGCATCAAAGTGGTGCTTGCTGATACCAGGCTTGAAAATAGCACTGGGGATTTCTTCATCACATCTGATTACCATCAGGTAGGGGTAACAATGGCAAAGCATGCCTTCTCCCTCTTTTCAGAGGGAGAGAACATCAAGGCTCTGGTGATAGGATCGCTTCCCAATTCAACTTCCATGAATAGTGTGGTAAGCGGCTTGGTATCAGCCTTCAATGCGCAAGAGGGCGCTGAAATAGCATATGCCACCTACAGTTTCACTGATGAGGCTATAGCCAAAAAAATCACTGAGAATACGCTAGGTAGTGATGAATCGGTCAATGTGATCTTTGCACTGGAGGAGAATACCGCCCAGGGAGTGGTACAGGCCCTTCCCGAAGGGAGGGATATCAAGCTCATAGCCTTTGGAACCACGCAGTTTGAGGTTCAGCTCCTAGAAGAAGGGGTCATAGATGCCTTGGTTGTCATCAACAGCTTCAACCTTGGGTACCGATCGGTGAAGGCGGCTATAGACCTTCTGAAGAACACCAAGCCAGTAGAGAAGATGGTCGACTATGCTCTGGTAACCAAGGATTCGATGTTCAGCGAACAGCATCAGAGGCTGTTGTTCCAAACACTCCTATAGCGAGGTACGGGGGAAAGGGAAAAGGACAAGGATTGTGTCTCAGAAAGATTTTGAGAGATGAAAGACCATGACAGGTTAGGCAAACACACACGTAAGGGGCAGGAAATTCCTGCCCCTTACACATAATTCCTAGAACTAGTTTTTCTTCACGTACTTGCGGATATCAAACGAAACAGCAGCAACAATAATCAAACCCTTGATGATGTTCTGCCAATAAGGGTTCACTCCGACAAATGTCAGACCGTAGTTGATGAAGGAGAAGATGATGACACCAGCGATAACACCACTGACTGTCCCTACACCACCGGTTGTTGACACACCACCGACAACACAGGATGCGATGGCATCGAGTTCATAGCCACTACCATAGTTGTTGGTTGCCCCACCGGTACGAGCCGCTTCCAGCACTCCAGAGAGTGCGATAAGAAAGCCACAAAGACCAAAGAGCCCGACCAGAGTCTTGGTGATGTTAATACCAGAGACTGCGGCGGCTTCGGGGTTTCCCCCAACGGCATACACGTTCTTGCCAAAGACGGTCTTGTTGAGCACTATCCAGACTATCAGGGAGACTATCGCGGCAAATATGATGATCACCGGCATAAACCCTATGGAACCAGATCCCAAGTAGGTAAAATCAGAGCGGAGACCTCCGATGGGCTGGCTGTTGTTTGGTGCCATATTAAAATATATGGAGTTTACACCATAGATGATCAGCATGGAGCTAAGTGTTGCAATAAAGGCCGGAACCTTAAACTTTGCAACAATCATACCATTGAGGATACCAAATGCTGTGCCTGCAAGCACCGCAATCAGGATAGGGAACAGAATGGGAATCTGCCCAAGCTCTGGATAGAAACGCCTTACATAGTCAGGAGTCTGCAACATGGATGCTGAGATGACTGCGGCAAGTCCGACCGTTCGTCCACCACCGAGGTCAACACCACCGGTTAGGATGACAAACATCATGCCCAAAGCCATGATGACCTTCGTTGAGCTCATCATCAGAACGTCACGCATGACCCTTACGCTCAAGATTCTAGGATTAATAATCGCTATGACTACAACCAACAACAACAGGACAAGGAAAATCGCCTTCTCCATGACAAACTGCTTTACCGTTCTCTTACCCAATAGTGTATATACTAGACTATTTGCACTCATTATATTCCCCCTCTAGCCGACATACTTTGTCGCCAGTTCCATAATTTCTTCCTGGTTGGTATTCTTGCTGTCCACCGTACCGGAGACACGCCCTTCACTCATCACCACAATCCTATCGGTCATACCGATAAGTTCCGGCATCTCACTGCTGATCATGATAACACCCTTGCCCTGGGCTGCGAGTTCACTCATGATGACGTAGATTTCATATTTAGCACCTACGTCAATTCCCCTGGTAGGTTCGTCAAGAATGAGAATATCAGGGGTAGTGAGCAACCAACGGGCAATGAGTACCTTCTGCTGGTTTCCCCCACTCAAACTCTTGATAAGGGTTTTTGCGGTGGGGGTCTTTATATCAAGATCCTTAATACTCTTTTTGGAGTCCACTGCCATCTTGGCGGCATTGAGCAATCCATTTCTGTTGGTATAGGAGGATATGTTTGCAATGAGTAGGTTATCCTGTACAGAGAGCACAGGGAATATTCCCGTTGCACGTCGTTCTTCGGTGAGGAGGGCCATACCCAATTTCTTACCTTCATAGGCGTTGTTACATCTTTTTTCCTTCCCTTGAATGTAGAGGGTCCCTTCACTATGAAGTCTCAAGCCGAAAACAGCTTCCATGACTTCTGTGCGTTGGGCCCCTACAAGTCCTCCGATACCTAAGATTTCACCCTTATGCAGGGTAAAGGAGACATTCTTGAAACTACGGGGATTTGGTGAGGTATAGTTATCAATTCTCAACAGTTCACTTCCAGGATTACTCTTTCTGGGAGGGAACCGGTTGGTAAGATCCCGTCCTACCATTCGCTTGATAATCATTGCTGTGGTAAGTTCTTTTGCTTCCCAGGTTCCTACATTCTTTCCATCACGCATGATGGTGACCTCATCAGAAATCTTGAGAATCTCCTCCATCTTATGGGATATGTAGATGACGGCTACCCCACGCGCTTTTAGTTCGCGGATGATGGTAAACAGGTGATCAACTTCATTTTCTGTCAGGGAAGAACTTGGCTCATCCATGATGATGATTTTTGACTCATAGGATACAGCCTTCGCTATCTCAACGCTCTGGGCTTTAGAGACTGAGAGCGTTCTCAGAAGATCTGTCGGCTTTATTGATGCCAAGTTGAGATCTACAAGCAGCTTCTCTGTACTGTTAAACATGGTTTCATGGTCGATGAAAGGGCTTTTCTCACCACCTTTTCGGGGAAATCTACCTAGCCAGATATTTTCCATGACCGAACGGTAAGGGATAAGGTGCAGTTCCTGGTGGATCATGGAGATTCCCAGATTCAAGGCCTCTTTTACGTTGTCAATCTTAACAGGCTGTTCGTTAAAGGAGATATCTCCCTCGTCCATGGTGTACAGGCCGAACAGGCATTTCATCAGTGTGGATTTTCCCGCACCGTTTTCACCCATCAAGGCATGCACCGTTCCCGGTTTTACTCTTAGGGTAACATCATCCAAAGCCTTAACACCGGGGAAGGACTTGGAGACATGGTTCATCTCTAGAATATACATTGTATTTCCTCAAGAGGCTGAAAAGCCCCTTTTTGTCTGAAAAACCCTCTGGTCAGAGCTCTGATCCAGAGGGTTTTCGATAACCTAGCTATTCTTATTTGAACTGCTTGTAGTTTTCTTTGGTAACCTGCTGGTAAGGAACCCATACATACTTGCCATCGGTAATTGTGTAACCAATTGAAGCACTGGTAGGAGTCTTGCCTTTGGCAAGGTCATAGGAGAGCAGGAATGTTGCACGGCCCTGGTTAACTGCGTCGTTGAGGACGGTTCCAAGGAGTGTGCCTTCTTCAAGAGCCTGGAGAGCAGGAGCTGTTGCATCAACACCAACGACGGGCATGAACTTGCCATCTTTGAAATATCCAGCAGCCTTGAGGGCTTCGATTGCACCAAGAGCCATGTCGTCATTGTTAGCGAATACGGCTTCAATCTTGTCGCCCTGGCTAGCAATGAAAGCGGCCATTTTTTCCTGGCCCTTAACACGATCCCACATGCCGGTATCTTCAGCAATCTTCTCTACCTTGATTCCGTTGTCTGTCAGACACTTGATGGAGTACTCAGTGCGAAGTTCTGCATCCTGGTGCCCTGGCTCGCCCTTGAGCATGACATACTGCAATACGTTGTCGCCATTTCTGTCCATCTTGGCTTTGTTTGCTTTCCAGTAGTCAACAATAATCTGACCACTCATTGTGCCGGACTCTTCAGCCTTTGCACCAACATAGTAGATCTTGTTCCATTTTGCCATGTCTTCTGCGAAAGGTTCACGATTGAAGAATACTACGGGGATGTCGGCTTTCTTAGCCTTGTCAATGATGACACCAGCAGCAGAGCGGTCAACAGGGTTGATCTGCATTGCTTGTACACCCTTGGTAATGAAAAGGTCAACCTTCTCATTCTGGGTAGCCTGAATGTTCATCGAGTCGACAACATCAACTTTTGCATCAGTGGTCTCAGCTGCAGCAGCGATGATCGCATTCTTGACACCTGTCATGAATGTATCATCAAACTTGTAGATTGCACTACCGATAGTAACAGTTCCAGCCTCTGCCTGCCCCTGTGCAAAAACAGGAGTGGCAATGATGAGCGCCAAACACAATACGATAAAAACTTTTCTCATGTAATCCTCCTAAATGGATTTTCTCTGTATATAGTTTTGCACAGTCTTTTCTATCTTTACATGCAAAATTCTTTGAAGAATCTTAATAATTTTTCGATTTGTAAAAAAACACAGGGATATACCCAACTTGGCCATCCTATAAAAATGGTCAAGGTTCTGTTGTTCAGAGAAGAGAAGAGTAAGTATCGACTAGATTAGGCTTTATGCATCCCAAGCCTTTCAAATTGTTCAGATGTCAATTCCAAGGCCAGAATTGGGACCAGGGGAGAAATCCTCGCACGATTGATACGTAAAGACTTTTTTTCCAGCAACAAGGCAAAGATTAATAGTTCTCTCCTGCTTTCTTTCCTATGAATTTTTTGAAAATTCCTACACGATATCTGGTGTTTCCCGATACTACCTGGAGTCCATTTGTTCCTGACACCTATACCTAGATATAATAATCTTTCACAGCCTGCTCCATGGCTACAAGCTCCTCATCGGTCAGGAAATCAAAATAATCTGATCTCTTCCTAGCTGAAAGGCTACCGTTGTTCTGCAGGCAGAACTGGATGAACAGATCAATCAGTCGGTCAGGCATATCGATAATATTCTGTATTGTCTTCTTAGTGTTGTCATAGTTAGCTAAAAAGCTGAGCTCTTGTACAAGCTCTTCTTCGATCGTTTGGGTTACAAACTCAGACAAGGCTTCTGCCTGAGATGTCATATCAATATACCGATACCAGCATGCGCTATCACTGTCGACAGTCATTCGACCCATTTCGTCAAGTCGATAATCGATGAGCCGAAGCAAAGGTTTTGAGAATGCTTCCAACGATGCATCATACTCCGCTGGGTTCTTAAGCATAACAGCCGAAACGGGAAACATGAGTCCGCGCGGTACCATGTTCTGCAGCGAAAGAATATTATGTATTAAAAACCGATGTATTCGTCCATTTCCATCCTCAAACGGGTGCAGAAACACAAAACCATAGGCTATCACCGCCGCATGGATAACCGGAGAAACCTTTCCCGCTTTCATCAGTTTATGGGAATCGATAAGAGCCTCCATCAGGCTTGGCAGGTCATCAGGTTTCGGGCAGATATAATGGATGACCTCTTGCTGGTAGGCAACTGTCTGTCCGACATAATTCTGACTCATCCGATAGCCGCTATTTTTGAATCGCGGGTCAACAATACGGTTTTGAAGATCTATCAGCCTATCCTTATCGCAGAAGTCTTCCTTTTCGGCAAGTTCCAGAGATGCAATGAATTTTTCAGTGCGGGAAGCATTGGGTTTAATTCGTTCAATTTCAAAGGAGGATTTTGTCTCCTTGTTGTAGAGATAGCTCAACGCCCGGCGAAGCAATTCCGCCGGATATGAGCTAACAATATCCTCACACCTTCTTTTCAGGTCGGATGCATCCAGCTTGGAAAGCTTTGCGGTTCTTCTGACAATAGGACAAAAAGCTTGGGGACCCAGAAGATTGTTGACAATGCGATGACGTGAGGATTTTTCCCCGTTCTGAACTGTATAATACTCCTTGGCTTCCAATGCATCGATATAGTTGCCGGTGGTCATGTCGTCGACAGGCAGTTGTTTTCCTGTCAGAAACTCATAGAAAAACCAAATCCTCCGTACATATTTACCGGTTGGCTTTGATTTGATGTACTCAGTGAGTTCTTCCTGAGAAACCTTTTCGAAAATTAGAGACAGCAAAGCCAGATTCACTCCGTCATATTTCAGCGCAAACTCAAGGTGATCCCCAACTTTTTCTCCAGGCCAATATTGGGTTCTGAAAACCTCATCAACAAAACCATCCTGAATCTTTTCAGAGTGAGCGGTCGTTGTGGAAACAGACGACCTGTGCCAATTGGGTATTCCTATGACCTCGAATTTTTCCTGCAACCATGCATATCCTACCAGTCGATTGTCAAAAATGTTTATTTCCATGGGGAACCCTCACAAAAGTATTACTATTCTGTAAATATAGGTATAATTTGCTTATATGTCAATAAAATCATTATTATCTACCATTTCAATGTAAAAATGGTTACAAAGAGATTAGGAGGATTACAATTCGCAGTTTCTCTGCAAAAATGCTTATAAATTGTACTATATCTGCAAATACAATTATGAGCTAACGTGCCTTGATTGTTTCTGGTGGTGATAGAGCTTTGGCGTTAAGAGACCAAAAGTATATTCCCGCTAAGAGAAACTGTGTCACGACCAGACTTTGCAAAAAACAAACCAAGCTACCATTTTAGCTAATCAACTCTTTATTGTCTTGTTTACTCCTATAAGTATGATATAATCGTACTTGGCGGAGGC
>WOYI010407190.1_pt1 | contig 13647 bp, 10 predicted proteins | sample 6423411 | NCBI WGS metagenome assembly WOYI01 (sample SAMN13441803, study PRJNA592873) | oil field metagenome | biome: oil field; feature: oil-well bore; material: oil-contaminated soil; isolation source: oil-contaminated soil from oil-well borehole | place: Germany: Wietze | collected 2016-10-18 ...
AGGCAGACGCGCACGACTCAAAATCGTGTACCCTCGGGTATGTGGGTTCGATTCCCACCTTCGGCACCAAAAAAGCCCCTCCAATATTTGGAGGGGCTTTTGACTTTTATAACCAGGTCTGCGTTTAATGGATCGTGTTAGTTATTCCTGGCAATGTAATGCTTGCTCTCGCATTGCCTGACTTTACAGTGTGGATCCTGGCAGAGGAGCCAGGGGGCATATGAAAGCATCTCCCTGCGGGTCAGATTTACACTTGCAGGTCCGAGAGCTTTGTGAAGGTTTTTTGCCGAACTCCTTACGAAACAGTTGCGCTCGGTATCGAATACGTGACAGCATTGATTGATTTTAGTTAAATGGAACATCCCTTTTCCTTTCTTGTTAAGGTGCGCACGCCCTGGTAATCGAAAACCAAGTCGGTTTTTCGAGTCAAGTCAAGGAATTGGGATGGTGGATGGGCTCAGCATAGTTGTTTTGTGTTTTTGTTGCGCACAATTAGTCTATCACGATGCCTGGCACTGTCAAGAATTAATATTTGTTGTTAAAGTTAGGAAAATAAAAATAGTTGATATTTCAAATAAAGCACAAATATAATTAAAATAAGGACAGCACACATTTTTCGAAAATGACGAAAATTACACATTATGTCAGGAATATGTTGATATCAGAACCAGATTATGCTATATTCAGAAAATAATTATCAGATCATTGGCGCCGATGGCAGGGGACCGGTGCGGAAGGATTGCCAGTAATGAGGGAGCGTATTAGTGGCAATCTTTTTGTTAATTTGAATTTTGAAAAAATACCACGCTGACACCATCCCCGCCCTCATTATCTCCGCCTCTTTCCCAACGCGAAACATAAGAGGAATGCCGCAAGGTATCCCGGACAGTTTCGCGTAACGCTCCTGTGCCTTTACCGTGAATGATGCGACCAAAGGGTAAGCCAGAACTAAATGATTGCTCGAGGTAATGGTCAAGTTTGTCCAGCGCGTCTTCCACCCGAAGACCACGCAAATCCAACTCCATCGGTACCCCGGATACGTTTGGCAGGGTTGTACGTCCTGTTTGCTCAACCTTTTTCTCTTCATTGACAGCGTCTTCTTCAACAACGCTTCTTCTGCTGATATCCTGGGCTAAAAGGCGCAAGCGCACAGCCCCAGCCTGGACTTCAAATTGGTCCCCATCAATGGCTGTAACAGTACCTTCCACCCCCAACTTTTTAATCTGGACCTTTTGACCGACCTGGATCGGACCTGACGGTTTATGGAGCGGGTAGGCTTGTTTGCGACGATGGAGTTGTTTTTCGATGTGGTTTTGCTCCAGTTCAACCAGCTTTTCCTCGACCTCTGCCAGCTCAACCTTACGTTCAGGTTCATTTCGCAGGCGCTTGATAGCTTTTTGGAGCTCCCGGACCTGGTCCCGTAAGGCTTCCAGCTCGTCTTCAGCCTGGGTGTGAGCCTCATCCAGGATTTTTTCCCGCTCGCTCTCAAGTTTTTCCAGCCGTTTTTCCAGTTCAGCTTCTTTATTTTGGGCTGATTGCAAGGCTTTTTCGGAGGCGGTGAAATTTTTATTGGCAAGATTACGCTGTCGGTGGATCTCTTCCAGAAGGTCATCAACATGCAGGTCGTCGGGATTGATCTCTTTCCGGGCGGCTTCCAAAATCTCGGGGTCCAGCCCCAACCGTTCGGCGATTGCCAAAGCGTTGGAGCGTCCAGGCAGCCCGATCATTAACCGATAAGTGGGCATGAGCGTTTCCGGGTCAAATTCGAGACTGGCGTTGGTTACGCCAGCAGTCGCATGCGCATAGCTCTTAAGTTCTGGAAAATGCGTGGCGACAAAGCAGGTAATTTGCCTTTTGAGCATGGTATCCAAAACAGCCCGCGCCAAGGCAGATCCTTCCTGGGGGTCCGTACCGGAACCCAGTTCGTCCAACAGAACCAGCGAACGTGAGTTAGCCCGCCGAAGGATGCGAACAAGCTGGCTGATATGCCCTGAGAAGGTGGAGAGCGATTGCTCGATCGATTGTTCGTCACCGATATCGGCAAAAACATCCTGGAAAACGCTGATGCGCGAACCAGAACGCGCTGGAATTTGCAACCCCGCCTGTGCCATTAAGACCATCAACCCAATCGTTTTCAACGTTACGGTTTTACCACCGGTGTTGGGTCCCGTCAGGACAACCGCAAAAGTCTTTCGATCCAACTCAACATCGATCGGTACCACTTTGTCCGCTGCCAGCAGGGGATGGCGAGCCTGGATGAGGTGGATCAGGCTGCCGGGATGGTTGGAATCGGCTCGTTTCTCAAAGGCAACCAGCTCAGGCTCGCAGGCACGCAGGTCATCGGCATAGCGGGCTTTCATGAGGATCAGATCCAGTTCCGCCATCACATTACTGGTTTGGATGAGTTCTTCGGAATAGCCGGCGATCTCACCACTCAGGTTGTGCAGCACGCGCAAGACTTCATCGCGCTCGTCCAGTTCGAGCTGGCGGTATTTGTTGTTCCATTCCACAACCGCCAGGGGTTCCACGAAAAGCGTGGCGCCGGAAGAGCTTTGATCATGGATGATCGATTTGATCTGCCCTTTATGTTCGGCTTTCAGCGGCAAGACGTAACGACCGCTCCGTTGGGTGATGAGTGATTCCTGAAGCATGCGCGCGCTGCCCGGGTCGGTCAGATAGCGATTCATGCGATCCATCAGGCGCGAATGGGTGATTTTCAGGTCAGCGCGGATTCGCTCCAGAAGTGGTGAAGCACTGTCGAGCACCTCACCCCGATCGTTGATGGTTTTGTTGATCAGGTCGATCAAACCGTGTCCGTCCGATAAACTTACAGCCATTTCCGCCAGCAGAGGAGCTTCCGTGGACTTTTCAAGCAAGAAACGCCTGGCATCCCGTGAGACAACCAGCGAATTTCGGATGGCAAGGAGGTTGGGCGCTTCAAGCGTCATTTGATGGCGAGCCTGGTCTGCAAATGGGCGCATATCGACTGCTCCCCGAAAATGAAGCGCGTCAGTCAGGCTCAACAGGTAGCGCGCCTGGCGGGTTTGCTCTTGGAAAACCTGGGCTTTTTCGAGACTGCTGGTTGGTCGCAGTCTGGTTGCCAGCTTTTCAGAAAGATCGAAACTGGCATAGGCTTTCAAGCGTTCCAGCACTTTATGGAATTCAAGTAAGATCAGGCTTTTCGGGTTCATCGAAGAAAGTGTATCATGAAGATAGATGAATTTTATTTTTTCTATACCGGGTGTAAACCAGATTCGGTTTGAAAAAGGTTAAAACTGACTCAACATGGTAATCAGTGACCGACCGGAAAAATCTTTCATAAGCAATACCATGACTGCTGAAGGTTTGGAGTATGTTTTGGTTGATAAGTCGAGTTGTAGAATAATGAGAAAACCCCGGGTGCTCCAAACCAAAAATCATGTTAACGACCTCGTCTAACGGCAGAAAAGCGGATCGAAAACTAGACAACTTACCTCTTCATGCTCCATCCCGGGCTGCTGATTATCAATCTGCAGTCCGGGAAACTTAAGTTGCCACATTTCCCCTTGCATTCTATACTCTCCCTGAACCAAAGTGTTATGAAAATCCGCTAACTTTATTATCAGGACAAGTAAAAAAATGAAACCAAATTCAAGATCACGAAACCTGGTTTCTCGTGTAACCCTAATAATCTGGAAATCCAGTTCACCTTATGGCGTTATTGTTGGGTCAGCCGCTCCAGGCTCTTGGCTGAGGTAGAGTAGAAAGATATAATTTCACTATGACACGTAAAATCCTTGTCGTTGATGACACCCGTAATATGCAGACGCTGCTCAAAGATTTTCTGGATAAGCAGAATTATGAAGTATTGTTAGCGTTTGATGGCATAGAAGCAATGGACATCTTTGAACAAAAGCATCCTGATATGATCCTTCTTGACATCATGATGCCGAGAATGGATGGCTTTCAATTCCTCACCAGGCTTCGCCAAACCAGCAAAGTGCCTGTTATTATGATCTCAGCTAAACAACAGGAGAACGATATCATCAAAGGTTTTGAGCTTGGTGCTGACGACTACATATGCAAGCCTTTCAGACTGCGCGAACTGCTGATGCGCATCCGGGCGGTCATGCGGCGGACATCAGAAAACGACCGGGAGGATGAAGTTTTAACAGTTCAGGATATTCATCTGGACCGGTCCCGCCACGAAATCCATAAACAAGACCAGTTGATTGAAACCACGCCGTTAGAATTTGCATTGATGGAAATGTTGATGCAGTCAGCCGGAAAAGTTCTCATACACCAAGATGTAAGTTTGAAACTTATGGATCTTGGTTTCAGCGGCTCCGAGATGACCCTGAAGATCCACATTCGCAATCTTCGTTTGAAATTGGGCGATGATTCGAGTCAGCCCACCTATATTGAAAACGTCTTCGGTGTTGGTTATCGTTTTTTGGAAGGAACGCGTTGAAAAAATCTCTGCGATTGAAGCTGATTGTCAGCTATCTTGCGGTTGCTTTTTTCACCATTCTGGCGGTCATTGCTGTCATTCGTCTCACCTCTGACCAATCCATCCGCCAAATGGTTGTTGATCGTCAAGTGGAATCGCTTTCAACCGCATTGACAACCTATTATCGTGAAAAAGGCAGCCTGAAAGGGTTCCAGAGATATTATTTTGGTTTTCTCACTGTTCAGCAATATCAAAACCCCCGCATTCTATCAGATAAGCCGTATGACCTCAGAGGGCTGAGAGGCTTGGTGGACAACAACGGAGAAGTGCTGCTGCCATTCTCGGGTTACAGAATTGGTGATCAGGTCCCCTCCCGGATATTTCTGGAAGGTGAAAGTGTGAAGTTAGATGGTGAGACAATCGCCTGGATCATTATCGACAAAGAAAGGGAATTTGCTCTGAACCCTGAAGAGGAACGTTTCCAGGAACGGATCAACCTCGCAATTGCATGGGGCTCAGCTGCAGGTATGGTATTGGCGGTTCTGATCGGTGTTCTTCTCGCTGGAAACGTTTTAAAACCAATACGCAGGCTAACCGAAGCTTCAGTGAGCATGGCAGGGGGTAAAATCCGGCAACAAGTACCGGTCAGTTCTACTGATGAAATTGGGCAACTAACGGCAAGTTTTAATACTATGAGTGAAGAGCTTAGCCGGGTAGAATCACAACGAATGCAAATGACCGCCGATATCACCCACGACCTTTCCACACCTCTGCAGATCATTTCAGGTTACATCGAGTTGCTCGAAAATGGTGAGCTGGAACTAAATAAAAACCATCTTGATATTATCCGGACTGAACTTGAGCATCTGCACCGCTTGGTTGGAGACCTGACAACGCTATCGCAGGTGGACGCGGGTGGGATTGAGTTGGTTGAAGAAGTGATTAACCCGAACAGCTTGCTGGAAAACATTTGGAATACCTATGAACTGATGGCACAAAAGGCTGGGATTACCCTTAAGCTTGAGATAGATGACACACAAGCGTTTATTAAGGTTGACGAAGGGCGCATGATCCAGATACTTAAGAACCTAGTTGAGAATGCATTGCGCCACACGCCAGATGGCGGTCAGGTGACGCTTTCCTCAAAAGTCGCACAAACCGTTGAACTAAGTGTGAGTGATACTGGTCAGGGGATTGATGCGGCGGATCTGCCCTTTATTTTTGATCGCTTCTACCAGGTTGACAAGGCGCGAACAGGCGGTAAGGGCAAGATGGGCTTGGGTTTGGCCATTTGCCAGGCGTTGGCAGAAGCGCAGGGAGTCAAGCTTCGAGCAGAATCAGAAGGGCTGGGCAAAGGCAGCCGTTTTATCCTCTCAATCCCTATTGATAAGAAAGAATAGCACAGGTGGGCACGATACGGATGTTTCCGCACGGATCGTGGATAGTAAGCCTTTTAAAGGATGCATCACAGGCGGCATAAACAGGACTAACTCCAAAAATACTCGTTTTCCCAAAAATTCATTCCTCTTCAATACCCACACTTGCGCTGCACCGACCGCAGTGCGGTGCGGCGTCGAGGATGCAGGAGCCAAAACAGGGATTCGCACGCTTCGAGCGTCATGAAATTCCCTTGGCCTAAAAGAGGCTACGCAAAGGGTACTTTTTTAGAAGCCATAGAGGGGGAGATGGCAAAGATATTCAGTTCAACCTAACGATTGCATTTCAGTAACATTTTAGATGAACTGATGCGATACCTGTTATAGTCGAATGAATATTTCTAAGGAAAAGGTTCTTTTTCACATGGGAAAGGCAGGTATCTTAATAGCGCAGTTTTGCTCTCTCCTCAAGCAGAACCGCTCGCATTTGAGGAAAGATATGGGGGTTGGCGCACAGGATATCCACCTTTCCGCTTAGCAACTCACCATCTCCGTATAAACTATCCACAATTCCGCCTGCTTCGCGAACAATCAGGATGCCCGCGGCTACGTCCCAGGGATTTAATTCGATTTCCCAAAAAGATTCTGCTCTTCCACAAGCCACATACGCCAGGTCTAAGGCTGCTGAGCCCAGGCGTCGAATGGTCTGCACCTCACCACTAAGGCGCACAAAATTGTTGACGTTGGAGCGGGGTGTGCCTATCAGGTATTGCCTGAATCCGGTGATAAGCAGCGAATCTCTGAACAAATCCACTTCAGATACATGGATTGGCTCTCCGTTTAAGTATGCTCCCTGCCCTTTTGCTGCCCAATAGGTTTCTCCCATGGCAGGGTTGCAAATCACACCGATTTGCAGTTCCCCTTTGTAAGCGTAAGCCACAGATACACAATAAATCGGCAGACCATGAGCGTAATTGAGCGTTCCATCGATCGGGTCGATATACCACTTATGTTCGCTGTCGCGATTCTGTTCGCCACTTTCTTCTGCGTTGATGGAATGGTCAGGAAATTCTGCCTGGATCTTTTCCAGTAAATATTTCTCGACGGCGGCATCAGCTTCCGTCACTAGTTCGAAGGGGGCTTTATAATGCATCTCGATTTTTTGATACTGCATTTTTCGAGCGATTTCGGCGGCATCAGCTGTCCATCTGATTACTTGTTCAAGGGTAGGCTCCATTTTCTCTCCTGTTGATTGACTGCAATGATTCTACTCCACTTAGAAAAAATCTAAAGAACACAAATATAACCGTGCTGTGGATAATTTGTGGTTAATTTCAGGATGGCCTGTGGAAAAACCACTATAATTAGTGCATAAATCCAACATTTCTGTGGATTGGAGCCGAATGGAATCCAAAAAAGAATTACCCAAATTCGCTGTACTTCAACTTTCCGGGTGTTCAGGGTGCGAAGTTTCCCTTTTGAACTCGGATGAATGGATCAATAATTTCAACCTGGTTTATATGCCCCTGGTTGTGACTTCGAACAAAATCCCTGAGGATGTAGAAGTGCTGCTTGTATCAGGGGGCGTGCGCACCGATGAGGACATTCACAACCTGCGCAAAGGTGCTTCACGCTCGAAAAAAGTGATCGCGGTTGGCACCTGCGCCCTTTCTGGTGGAGTTGCCCAAATCCGCGAAACTCACCAGGCGCGTGATACCTATTTGCTTTCATCTCACCGCCTGCGCCTGCCGGATATGCTGCCGCGTGCTTTTCCAATTGATCGATTTGTGAATGTTGACCTTTACCTGCCGGGCTGCCCACCGACGCCGGAATTGTTTATGACTGCTTTGACTGAAGGAAAAAACGCGAAAATCGCGTCTATCGTTTGCCAGGAATGCGGTCGTCAGAAACTCCAGGATATGCGCCCGACTTCGATAACAGGGATGCGCAGCGGGGTGGTTCTACCAGATATCTGCCTGGTAAATCAGGGTTATGTTTGTGTTGGCACCTCCACCCGCGGAGGCTGCGGCGCTCTCTGCACGCGACCCGGTCATGCCTGTGTCGGCTGCCGCGGTCCAGCCAACCCGTATCTGAACAAAGAACCCAAATTTGTGCTGGATAACCTCCGCCGTGTATTTTCACGGATGACCGATATCCCTGAAGAAGAGATCAACGAAGCCCTTGAATCTCCCTGGCTTTCGCTCTTTCTTGACCAATTTACTGATTACACTCAGGACGAGTCCCTGCCTATGCGGACGAAAGAAAAGATGATCTGATGACCACCATAACTTACCCCCTCAGTCGAATTGAAGGTCATGCGCGTGTCGTGATCGATATCCACGATGATGAAGTTTTTCGTGCCGATTTCCAGGCAATGGAAATGCGCGGTTTCAGCTATTACGTTCAGGGCGTGCCTGCCGAGCAAATTACCGTGATCGTACCGCGCATTTGCGGAGTATGTTCCACAGCCCACCAGGTGGCTTCCGTCAAAGCACTGGAAGATACTTTTGGTGTCACACCACCACCACTGGCAGAAGAAATTCGCGAGGTGCTTTTACTTGGTCAACTGATCCAAAACCAGGCTACTTCACTGTTTATTTTCACCATGCCTGACCGAGTAAACGCCAGCTCGCTGTTTGAAATTTCGGACAAACCTGGAGATAAGGAACGCCAGTTTTCACTGGCGCAGATGGCGCTTCGAATTCGCAAGATCGGTACCGATTTGATCAGCCTGGCTGGAGGTCAGTTCATTCACCCCATCAAGACTGTCATTGGCGGTGTCACCAGCGGTATCCCTCGTCAAAAAGCTGACGTGATGATCAAAACTATCGACGAACTTCTGCCTGTCGCCAATGAAATGGTTGATATATATTGGCAAATGTCGATGGAAATGGGAGACCGGATCGGCTCCTGGGGGGATGACGAGCCTACCTATTATCTGGCATCCACTGAAGCCAATAACTTCCGCCTGAACAGCAAGAGCCTGCGGTTGATGTCCCCTGAGGGTAAAGAGTGTCAGAATTTCGACCCGCACGAGTTTGAATCCTACCTCCAGATTGAAGACAGTGATTATTCTTACGCTGGCATCAGCAGTTTTCAAGGGCAGATCATGCGCGCCAACAGCCTGGCACGCATAAACCTTACTACTTCCTTTGGAACACCGATGGCTGACAACTACCTCAAGCGCTTTGTTGAAACTTTTGGGCGACCTGCCCATGCCATCATGTTTTTTGATCTCTGCCGTGGAATTGAGCTGGTATATGCACTCGAAAAGGCACGGCTCCTGCTGGAAGATGATTTGGAGCATGGCGAAACTGAGGTTGCCTATACGCTGCGGGATGGGGTGGGTTACGGGTTGGTAGAAGCCCCTCGGGGACCGTTGATCCATCACTATGAAGTGGAAAACGGTTTGATCAAAAATGCGGATTTCATCATCCCTACCGTACATAATATGCTGGCGATTCGGCGGGCACTGATGGTGGTTGCCAAACGGTATGTCAGTGCAGACGGAATCAGCAGCGAGTTAGGACGGGCAGTTGGCAGAGTCGTGCGCGCTTTTGACCCCTGCATTGCCTGCGCGACCAAGTAAATTTCCGCAATTTTCGTGAGTAATAAAACGACCCTTCACAGAAGGGTCGTTTGTTAATTGAAGGAAGTCCAAATATTTCAAAAAAAACATGATCGTACGCAGTCAGGAGACCGGCGCGACCGTAACCAAATCGTTCAGCACTCGCCCTTGTATTCCGCCAGCAGGCGCTCGTAAAATTCGGTCAAATAGGCGTCGCGCTCTTGCGCGATGGCTTTGCCAGTTCTCGTAAAGAGTTGGTTTTTAACCTTCCTGAGTTTAAATAGGTACTCGTGATAAGAACTGTGTGGTTCTCCTGGTTCTTTGATACCTGTCTCCAGGAACTGTTGGGAGGGTTCGCTAAAAACCGGTTGCCCAGCCAAAACCGCGTAGGCGATGGTGCGGGCTGCGCCAACCGCGCCTAAAACATCCAATTTATCGGCATCAAACAAACACTGCGCTTCCAATGTTTCGGGGCGCTCGCCACTATGGCGAAAGCGGTGGGCAAGGATGCAGTGTTGTACAGCTTCTATGCGTTCCTGCGACCAGCCTTTGTTGGCAAGCACTTCGCCAGCGAATTCAGCGGAGGCAATGTGGTGTTCTTTTCGCTCTTTTCCACCCTCAGCAGGGCTGGCTCCGCGGGAATCGTGCAGATAGGCAGCCGCTTCGATGATCTCCAGATCCGCGCCTTCTGCCTTACCAATCCGTTCTGCCATTGCTTTGACGCGCAAGACATGCTCAAAACTATGAACTTCGTCTGCCTCCTGGTACCAGGCTTTTGCTTCTTCAACTGATATCGTCATCGTTTATTCTTCGCCGCTCTGGATTTGGTTGATCAGGTTTTGGGCGATGGTTTGGAGCCGTTTACGCTCTCCTTCATCCTCGTGCTTTTCATTCCAATACCAATCCAGCAGTTCGAGGGGACTTAACGAACTGGTCACCTGACCATCTGGCAGACGGCTGCGGGCTTCCGAGACGGAATTTTTATGCAATTTGAACTCGAAGGCATCCTTGGCATAGGTATGCAAGCGCGCTTCATCGATCAACACTTCAAAACCTTGCGGATAGGTGATTTTCAGCCGCACGACGGCGTCTTTCAGCTCTTCCTGCGAGGGCATTGCAGCGATCAATTTATCGTTGACATTCAACTCGTCAACCAATGTAATGCTGCGGTCAATAAACTTGCGGATTGGCAGCTTTCGCCACTCATAACTGGTGTGCCCTTTTTCGATATTGGCAATCACAAAGCCTTTTTCTTCGTTCACTTCGCCAAAATCAACCCGTTCAATAGAACCAGGATAGACAACCGGCGGGTGGGAACCAAGGTTGAGGTCCTGATGGCGGTGAATGTGACCGAGAGCGACGTAATCGAAGCGCGGATTGCATACCAGACTCAGCGGTAAGATGACATCCCGTCCTATTTTGATTTCCTGCTCATTGCCGAGCTTTGCTCCAGCAACCGAAGCATGTGCGGTCAATATAATTGGAAGCTCAGGGTCAGTTTCAGCGAGAGCAAAGTTGATCCATTCGGAGACGCTGTTTTCTATGACACGCAAGGGGTCTTCTTCGACCGTTTCACCAGCGATGATAGACTGCATTACACCCGCGCGCGTTATCCAGGGAATAGCCAGAACCTGGATTGGCAGCCCTTCCAGGTCGTCAGGGGTGAGTAAGCGCAGATTGCTGACCACGCTGATGTGATCAGGGGCAAGGGTGTCGAACTCTTGCATGGCATGGGCTTTGCGCTGCGAAGGAGAAATGTCGTGATTGCCAGTCAGCAAGATGGTGGGGATGCCGGCTTTTGAAAGGCGCATCAGGCGGCGACCCCATTCACGTTGAAAAGTTGGTGCTGGCGAACGGTCTTTATAGGCATCGCCGGCAAAAATCACCAGATCTACTTTTTCGTCAATGGCAGCCTGGATAATTGTGTCAAGGCTTCGCAAAAAGTCCATTACCCGTTCCGGAAGACCGGTTTCAGGGTCATGAGAGCCATAGTTGGTCATATCAATATGGGCGTCGGCAAAATGAAGGAGTTTTAGCATAGGGTAATTATAACGGAGACATCGATCAAGCTATTAAATTTCAAACACCTATCCGTTTAGTTTACAAGATGCTTCAGATTCTTTTTCATCGGGTAAAATCGGAGCATGACAAAAATCAAACGCCCTCAAATCTTATTAACCAATGATGACAGCATCAAATCGCCCGGCTTGTGGGCTGCAGCGGAAGCGCTTTCCACGCTCGGCTATGTCTATGTAGTCGCTCCACGAGTACAGCAAACCTCCATGGGGCGGGCATTGCCGCGCGAATCTGATGGGATTCGAGAAACCCAGGAATTGCTGATCAACGGACAAACCTGGCAGGTTCATGGTATCGGCGGTTCGCCTGCGCAGGCGGTTTTACATGGCTTGCTCAGCGTTATGGCAGATGTCAAACCCGATCTGGTAGTTTCTGGTATCAACTATGGTGAAAATGTTGCTTCAGGAGTCACGATCAGTGGAACGGTTGGAGCAGCCCTTGAAGCTGCTTCTTTCGGTTATCCCGCTTTGGCGATTTCACTTCAAACACCTGTCAGTGAGCATTTTGGGCTTTCAGACAAGGTCGATTTCAGCGCTGCTGCATGGTTCACGCGATACTTCGCAGAAAAACTCCTGCGCCTGCAGATGCCATTTGATGTGGACGTTTTGAAGGTCGATGTACCAGCAGCCGCCACCCCTGAAACACCCTGGGTAGTTACGCGCCAATCACGGCAACGCTATTTTGAAGTAACTTCAGAGTTAGATCCGCAGACCGGCATAGAGAAAGTTGGGTATCATGCCCAGGTGAATGAGGCTACGGTCGAAAGCGATAGTGACCTGAAAACGGTGTTGCTGGACAACCTGGTTTCTGTCACGCCACTTAGCCTGGATTTGACCTCACGCGTGGATTTTAAGGATTTTCGCGACTTGTTGGAAGAATAGGCTGCCGTAGGGAACCCTATTCGCTTCGCTACCAGGGCAGGCGGGCACCGACTGTTCCAAGACGGTTGAGAAATTCAGAGATTAAGGAAGGGGGCACCCTTACAGGGCAATAGAGCCCCTTCCCTACGAGTTAGATGTTGAATCTAATTTCGATGATGTCGCCATCTTCAATGATGTAGTTCTTGCCTTCAACCCGCAGGCGACCGTGGTTGCGGGCTTCAGCTGTGGTTCCATAAGTCACAAGGTCATCAAAAGAGATCACTTCGGCACGGATGAAGCCTTTTTCCATATCTGAATGAATGGTGCCGGCTGCTTCACGAGCATTGCTGCCTTTGCGAAGCGTCCAGACGTGTACTTCCTTCTCCCCTGCAGTGAAGAAGCTGTGTACATTGAGCAGATCGTAAGAGACCTTGATCAGGCGGGACATACCCAGTTCGCTTACACCATACTCCTCCATAAACATGGCGGCATCTTCTGGTTCCAGCACCATGATATCCATCTCCAGTTTAGCGGGCAGGCTGACAACAGTAGTATGGGGATGGGGGCTGGTATATTCAATAGGCGCCTGGTCTTCGGACTGGTTGAAGACGATGATTTGAGGTTTTCGGCTTAAAAACCCGAAACTGGAAAGGATCTTATCTTCTTCAGGCGTGAAAGTGTAATGGCGGAGGGGTTTCTCTGCGTTTAGCATCGTCTCAAGGCGTTCGAAAAGATCGATTTCCGCCTGGATGACATCCCTGGGGCGGGAAACACCACGGCGGTGCTCCTCGCGCAGTTTTTCAAGGCGGCGTTCCACCATGAGAAGATCGTTCAAAATAAAGTCGGTATCCATGGTCTGAATGTCGCGGATAGGGTCAATTTTCTCAGCCAGGTGGGGTACGCTGGCGTTCTCAAACTGGCGGACCACATGTAAAAAGCCATCCATCTGAGCTAACTGGTTGATCATCACACCCGGCAAGCCAGCCCGACCAGCGGTGCCATCCAACCCGGCGATGTCGGCATAGGTTACTTTTGCGCGCACGATCTTCTTAGGCTTGAACATCTCGCACAATTTCTCCACGCGTGGGTCAGGGACGTCCACCACGGCAGTGTGCACCTCCATTTGACCGGTGGACATTTCGGTAGGGATGTCGGCACCTGTGAGAGCTTTGTAAACTGTGGTTTTGCCAGATTGGGGTAAACCTATGATTCCTAATTGCATTTCTAACTCCTGCTTTTTAATGCGCGGGTTGATTATAACGTATTGTCCCCCGGTATCTCTCCTTTGCCAGAAGGTGAAATAATATCGATTAACAGAACGTATTGTACGAGTTTTAT
>WOYI010896247.1_pt1 | contig 13643 bp, 17 predicted proteins | sample 6423411 | NCBI WGS metagenome assembly WOYI01 (sample SAMN13441803, study PRJNA592873) | oil field metagenome | biome: oil field; feature: oil-well bore; material: oil-contaminated soil; isolation source: oil-contaminated soil from oil-well borehole | place: Germany: Wietze | collected 2016-10-18 ...
AGGATTGGATTGTCTCCAAATGCTAACCATAAGACTAGCCAGCTAAACACGTACAGACGATCAAGCATTATGAGCAAGTACTCATAGCTACAGGCGGTCCTGGGATACTCAAAAGGTTGGTAGAAGGCTATCAGGCGTATCTTTTCAAAGGGCTGAAGCCGTCTTCAAACATGGAGAAATGGCTTGCAGAATTTGTGGCATATAACGATCCTTTGCTTGGATTCGTAGATGAGATCCTGACCCCGGCAGCAAGAGAAGAGGACCTCACTTTCATAGAGATTCACGAGGCTTGGCTACTATTTTTGAGAGTGAGTGGCTTTGCCGGGGCTTCGGAAGATGAGAAGAAGTTGAAGCTCAAAACCTATTTTGGACGGGAAATTCAGAAGCAGATGGCTCAAAAGGGGTGGAAGGTTATTACAGGCCGAAATGAAGATCATAGAGGACCAGTGATATATTCCGGCGTCAAATTTACAAAGATATACTGGGATATGTTAGCTGAAGATCGGGTTAGATGTAAGGCTTATGAAGACGCTTTTGATAGAGGTAAAGTTCTAACTTGAAACCCTCTTTTTTGCACCCTTTTCATGATCTAAAATCGCTATGCCGCATGATAAAATACGATTTTGAGCTGTACTTTTCCAGAAGAGCGACTATCTTTTTTGCACCCTTTTCATGATCTAAAATCGCTATGCCGCATGATAAAATACGATTTTGAGCTGTACTTTTCCAGAAGAGCGACTATCTTTTTTGCACCCTTTTCATGATCTAAAATCGCTATGCCGCATGATAAAATACGATTTTGAGCTGTACTTTTCCTTAGACCATTGCTGAAGTGCAATCAGCATGCGGCGCTTTGATGGGGATACAAGGTCTAATTGGCTTGAGGAGAGAAAAAACTCCCTTTTTCCAGATTTGTGAAATCTCAAAATCGCTATGCCCGCATGATCGCATACATAAATCGAAAATCTTTCTCTACTATATTCTCTCTTCTCCCTTCTCTTGCCTTCCCCTAATTTTGTACGATCAAATAATAGAAAACATTATGCGATCATGCGGGCATAGCGATTTTGAGCAAAAATACTATGCGCATTTTAGGAAGTTAGCCCCCCGCCGCCCCATCAGCAAATATTGAGAAAAAGGGGAAAAAGAGGCTAAATGCTCATTGAGATCTAAATGTTCGTCAAAGATTAAAACATTAGCAGGCGCGCTGTTTTTCTGCTATGAGACGCTATACGATGCTATTTTTCATGAAAGTAAAAACGCATACAAGCGGCATCAAATCATGGAAGTTGGTAGTAAGTCCCAACTAAGTTGTCTAAAACTATTTTTATCGGATGGATTATTGAAAATATATTTTTAATAATTGATTCATTAAAACAGTATTTCATATGCGGCTGGAGCCCTGCTCACCTGCTTAAAATCTCACCTCACTTAATCCGGCCCCAAACCCATATCTGTGGCCACAATTGTCCGCCGATAGCGAAATCGCCCCCGAACTCTGCGACTTGCACGTAGCGAAATATAGAGATTACAGCCCATCACTTAACAAGCCCAAAAGATCTTTTGGCAAACTGCCAAAAACATACTTTATGGGAATAACGAGCAAGTGCGCTTGTTCGACCCCTTCATAGCGATCACTTCTATCACTGCTATCGATTTTATGAGCCCATATATCGCCGCGCATACCCTAGATGGGTGAGGTAGATGTGTATTTATAAAAATGTGTAGCCTTATAAGCGATGTAGTTCCCGGCCTCGGAAGGATGCGAGTTGCACATAGTACTCCTGCCAGGAAAATAGCTCACCACCTGGTGTTATCGACAGCAGCAGACAGCACGGCACAAGAATCAGCACCCCGGAGGGGTTTATTTTGAGTAGGGGCCCTGGCAAAAAAATGAGGTCCTGGGACCTCCAGAAATCCGACATACATCCCCAAAAAATAGATTAATACTATATAAATACTCATATTATAAGGTCTATATTTTTTATCATATGCCCATGCATTCTGATGATATTTATAAAAATAGGCATATCTACCATCATATAGACCCATCCTCAAAATTTTTTTGAAATTTTTCCAGAAAATACAAACAAGCTATAGCAACTTATAGCATTGCTATGTGCAGAAAGGCATTTATCCAATGCGTTTTATTGCATTTTCATGCAAAAATTATCTTTAATAGATACCCAAGAACTTGTAAATTCTTATGTAAAAAGTTTTGGTCAAAGTGGTGCAGCTAAGAAGCTCACCGAAAAGGGTTATCGGAGCCCATCAGGGTCTTCAATACTGCAGCCCCACATTTATAGAATTTTGAATGGAAGCAGCACCTGCCTTTTGGCCCCTGAGACAGAGGACCAACAGCAAGAGCCGCCCATCACAGAAAAACCACCTGCAGCAGTCCCAAAGAGAGCCAAACAGATAGCAGCAGAGCTATTTGAAAATGAGGAGATGCTGGAGCAGGAGATCGTCAAAACTGCCGAAGAGCTTCGCGAAGAGCTGATAGCGGAAGAGGCCGACTTGGAGGCGATGGAAGCAAATTTGCCGCCCATGATCCCGAGCATTGGGGATCATCCCTATCGCGAGCACAGACACATGGAGAGAGATATCCGGATATCTGCTATCTTTGATCGAAGATGCGCTGTAGAGCTGGATGAAGAGCTAACCTTTTATGGCATCCCACGGATGAAAAGGTCTGTTGAAGTAAGATCCCGGCCTCACCAGCCCACGAATTTTGGCGCTAATGTTATTTCGACAAGGGATCTTAACGTGAGACACAAGAATCGGTCCTAGCGCCTCTAGGAGCCCCTACAAACAGCATTCAAAAAAGATTGAAAATTGCAGCCCCCTTTACATGAGCTGCAGTACCTGTTTTATCGCTCCATGAGTCTGCAGCCTGAGACTTCCATCCGGGTTCTGCCAGGGCTCAGGCGTCTCTCCACCACTATGAACCTTGAGCTGCTGCTGAGAAGAAGCGCTCTTGCGCTCACTCACCTCTCCATTGTGGCCTCGGGCCTGAGATACATCTCGGATCAAATCGCCCGGGACCTGCAACGCTCCGAGAGGCCGATCGGAAATGATGGGATGCGCATAGCGCAACATATTCTCGCGGCCATACACTTTCAGAGAAAATTCTCGCTGTTCAAGCTCCCGTTCCTCATGCGTCATTGAGTCGATTTGTCGCTGTCGCTCTGCGGTCTTCGGATTAATGACATCACGCAATTTAGCTTCGTATGCAGGATCTCTCTGTCGTCGCCCGGTCAATGTGTCCTCTAGATATTTATATTCATCAGGTTTCATAATTATGCACTCCTCATTTCAGAAATTCTTGCTGGATTACGAGCCGGCCAAAATCTATGCGGATAAAATGCACGCTCGCATAGCTTCTGTTCATCCCTCAAACATGGTTCTAGCGCACTCTTGAGCTTCTGCAGGCCTTCCAGCTCAATTGCGCCGCCCCTGATTGCTCGCGCCCTTTGATCTTCCAGCTCTCTGACATCTGGATGGCTCCAAATTTCCGGGAGAGTTATAGCCCGGTTATTTTGAATCAAATCGATAACAAGCCCGTTTATTTTCTTCTGCATATCCCGCCCGATCTCTCCAAGTTCTTTGATTCTGCCGTCGATTGTCTCCATACCGCAGGGCTGCCTGCCATACTTCGCAAAAATTTCTTCAATTTCTGCGACGATCTGCAGCAGCTCATCTCTCTCTGATCGAGTCTCGTTAAGCTGTCGCTGGAGGCTGATAACTTGCGACTCATTTGTGAATCCGACCACAGTAGGCGTTCCATCATCGCCTAGCTCGACTTTCGTGAAGCTCTTGATATCATTCTGCAGATCGGTCATAATCGTCTCCAGCTCTAAAACTGCTCCGGGGAAGCGAAGGATAGGATCGTGCATCCTGCCTCTCCTTTGTGCGATTTCAAGAAGTATCATAGAATAGACTGATCGCTATTCATTTATATATGTTCCTTAAGCCTTAATTGATAATTACTTAATGATTAAGGTTCAGCTCAAGGGCCCCCGGAAAAATGAAGGCTGAAGATCTATTAGGCTGTATAAATATTTAATTTTTTTAGATTTAGCAAAGGAGTTAAATCAATCCTGCATAACCATTACAATGGAGGGAACTATAATTGAATCTGAAGCTTATCTCAGTTATTATTATCGGTATTTTGGCTATAGACCTAATGCAATACCTCTCGTATCAAGACGATTATGCAAAAATGGATCAATTGGACAAAGAAATTTCTAGAGATAAGCAAAATCTCACAACGTTTGATAATTTGATAAAAAAGGAAAGATCAGAGATAGAGACTATGAAAGCACAAATGGATACGATGAGTCCAACGCAATATAATAAAAATGTAGACCCTTATAACGCTTTGGTTGATAAATATAAATTAAATGTTAGCAAATATAATGCTCAAACTGATATAGTCAATAAGAAGGTTAATGAATATAACGAACTAGCAGGAATATCAAGATGGTACTTGATACCGATACCAATTCCACATCTTAGATAAACAGTCATTAGTCTGTTACAGTCTTAAATGTAACCCATTTTTGTATGATGCCGGGGGTAAGGCCCGTCTTACTTTGTACATTTTCACACTCCAAAAAAGGTAAAGAGTAAAAGGTTACAGCTTTATAGGTATAACCTTTCGAAGTTGCATATCAAGCTTAATGAAGTAAGCATCTCCATTCTCTGTAAGCCTGTAGAGGTCTGGATGGCCCCGCTCATTTAAGATATAGCCTTTGGTCTTCAAGAAGTCAATAGCATCTTTGGTCCGTCTCTCACTAACTCCTTCCTTTTGGGTTAGTTTCAAGATCTCCCAAATATGGATGGGCTCATTTCGGCATTGGCCTTCATTGCAGTGTATTGCATGAAGAACTTTTAATTCAATCTCATCATAGTCTACAACCTTAGTATCTAATTTATTTGCCATGTTTGTGTGCATGTGATTCTAATATAAAAGCCTTTTCTTTTGTTTGTGTGTGTGATTTGATAAAGCTTAATCATTAATTGATTATTGCTTAATGATTAAGGATTAATGGCCAACGCTTAAATATTACATATTACCTATTACCTACTAAGTGAGTAAGTCCCTCTCGAAAGGATGATGCTGCTTATTAGCAGGTGGGACAATTAGAGAGGGGTTCACTAATTCTCTTTTATTCTGATTCAAAGAACTCAAAAGCCATAGTTATTTTATGCTGAATTTTATTATAGTATAAATTATCATCATCTCTATATTTACGGGCTATAGCACCGGCAATGAAGTCCACCGCCTGAAGACACGGACATTGCATAGAATCCAGATGGGAAACGTTTATGCTTCTCATCAAGCCGGTTGCCAGGTAATTATCAAACGTCTCCTGCGCATCTCCATAAAGGAACTTGTCTATAACGATCTCTACCGCTCCTTTAGGAAATTCATAGTTGGTGATTACCCTCCGCAATAGCTGCTTGCATATGTCATTGTACAGCACTTGTGGCTCTATTCCGAGGTAATGAGACAGCAAGGCCGCCTGATCCTTACGCACAAAGACATAGGCAATGTCATTATTGGTCTTTGCCACACATTGCAGGATACGCCGCTTGCTTGGATCATCTGACTCGTTGAACTTAAGCTCGGACCTTACTTTGTATTTTTTCCTAAGTGTCTGCCTGACATCCTTTATGCATCTCCTGATGGGTATTTCATCCCTTGCAATCAACGCTGCAAGTACAAAGTAAGGATCATCTTCCGAGATCTTAGACCCTAAGCCTCCCAAATTGCCGGACTCATCGAGATAGATCTTCATTTAGGTGGCTCACTCATCGACTGATTCTAACTTAAAGAAATCACTGTCATACTGTGGCTTGAAATCGGGGTGATCCTTCATTACCTCTTCAACAGCTATTTCCAGGATGCTCTCCTTGGTTTCCTTAGCTTTAGCCTTCTTTCCGAGGCTATTCATTCTCAGAGACCAATAGATCATGCGTAGCTCATTCTGTACATAATCGCCACGCCGAATATGATCTATTTCGTCTTTAACCTGTTCTCTCATTTCTTTTAACTTCTCATTCATCAAAAGTTCCGCCTTAAATATATCTATCCCATGATAGATAGATACATAGATAAAGATTTCCCTCATAAGAGACTTAAGTTGAAGAATTAGAGATGAGAAAGAAAAGCCGGATGTTTTCAGGGAGGATAGTAAATATGAACAGGAACATGTTAAAATTAATTGTAATAATCGTGTTAATGTCTTCTGTTGTAGCTGCAAGCGAATGGACCAGTTACAATAAAAGCGGTATGAGTTTTATGTACCCTAGCGAATGGGGCAACATAGAAAGTTGGGCGGGAACGGTCCTGGGTGATAACCAAACCTTCGCACTATCGATCACTATGCATAGAGAAGGCTGTTATCCATTAGTTGATCATCCTGAACTTATGGATTTTATGTTAAAGGCTTGGGGACGCCAAATGTGGGGAACACCTGACGGAGAGCCCATAACTCAATTTTATGAAAACGATTTAGGGCCTTATTCATTTGCTACGCAAATTTACAAGAATCCTGATCAAGCACTTATATGTGAGATGCAAGGATATTTAGCAAATAATATAACTGTGACTTTTATCCAAACAATTTGGAATGCGAAAGACCCTCTATGGGGTGAGAACGTACTTAAATTAGCCAAACTCCGAGAATCATTCAAGGTTACAACTCCCAATGCCAAACAAACGATCGCTCTTAAGACTTAATCCTTAAGGATTAAGGGAAACGATCTTAAGGCAATAAGGCTTAATCCTTAAGCATGAAGGTAATAGCAATAGCATCCCAAAAGGGAGGCGTTGGCAAATCCGCCACGGCGGTTAACCTATCGGCCTACCTTGCAGCCAAAGGGAAGCGGGTTTTGCTAATGGACATGGACCCTCAAGCATCAGCTACAACCCATCTAGGAGCTGGTGACGGCCTGGAAAGTACCACCTATGAGTTGTTGATGGAAGACCTCTCTCTATCCAGCCTTGCCATGTCTACAGAAATTACAGGGTTGGATTTGGCCCCTTCAGATAAGAGGTTAGGCCGAGCTGAGATGGAGTTGGGAGCCACCAAGAAAGCCGGTAGGGAGTCGATGTTAAAGCCGAAGATCAGAGACAATAACACATACGACTTCATCATCATTGACACGCCGCCCAACCTCGGATTTCTTACGATCAATGCAATGGTGAGTGCCGATACCGTCATTGTCCCAATACCGACTGAGTTCTATGGCATTAAAGGGTTAAGTATGATTTTGGACTTATCAAGAGCGATTTCAGAGGATCTTAACAAGGATTTGAAGCTGAGGTACTTACTAACCATGCATGACAGAAGAACCAAAATGGGCAAGGAGATAATCACCAAAGTAAGGGAACTCCTCGGAGAGGATGTATTTGAGGCGGTTATCCCGAGGTCTGTTAAGTTGGCTGAAGCCCCGTCCTATGGCAAGCCCATCTGTCTTATTGACCCTGAGTCACCTGGGGCCCGTGCTTATTCCCAACTTGCAGATGAGGTGATGGTATGACAGGTGACATGATGGACAAGGTTTTTGGCGATATCAAGAGCAAAAAGAAAGGATCAGAAGTCAAAGAGGACTTAAGTGATAACACCTTAAGCGATGAAGCCTTAAGCCTTAATGAGCTAGACCTCAAGCTCCTTGATGAGGCTATCGCGACTGCAAATAGCAAACGGCGAATGATAGGCGTATGGGACCCTGAGATTGCTGCTGTTATGCAGTACTTGAGATCTACAAAACCACGATATAGCATTAGTAAAAACGCTGCTAATTGGATCAGAGAAGGTCTGGAACGCGACCATCCCGAACTCATTAAGAAGGTAAGAGAAGACCTGAAAGGCCGTAAGTTATAATTAACTAAACTGATAGTAATAGACCTCGTAAGTAAATGGGAGGCTGAGATGTTAAAAGACACTAGGACAGCCTTCCGGTTCGCCGCCAAGCTACCGGAAGGTGCCGCTAATAAGCAAGGACATACTGGGATCGCCAAAGAGATAAAGATTTCCGTTGATGAGGTGGTCTAGGGATGCAACCTTTAATGGACGATCCTATTCTTGAAATTCCGGCATCAGAGCTGAAGCTTGTTTTGAGGGAGGCAACGGACTTCTTCAACCAGGTTGCCTCCCTTGTGGAAGAGCTTGGAATTCTCAGAGGGAGGGAGTATGCCAGGTGGATTGCCAGGGCATCAGCCAGCTTGAAGTCCACAGGATCGCCCACTGAGAAGTTTATGCTCATCTTTGCCTATCTCCGGCAATTGTTGGCAAAGCTCCGGGAGGCTCTGAAGTGTAGGCCGCAAGAGGGTAGTAAGGTGATTCAAGTCTGCTCCAAGATCCAGGCCCGAGCAATCCAGATCGTCGACTACATCAAGACCGCCATTGAAGAGGGCCCGAAGAGAAAGGAGATAGCCATAGATTCACAACAGGTAAGGATACTATTCTCAGGAACCGGAGGAGAGCCTGTCAGCCGCAAGGAGACCATCAGAGCCATGAGGAGAGCCGAAGTCCTTTGGCCTGCTCTGAGGTGCGGCCATAGACCTAATGATGGCCGCCAAACCACCAGGCTAACCGCGAAGGTTGATGATCTGCAGGATACTCCACATTGTGACCAATGGCAACGGTCCGGGAGGAGAGTGGCCCTGAGCCTCTGAGATGGAGTATAAAAGATAAATCGATCTTATTTCTGTCAGTCCGAGCAGGATACTAATGCTTGATGCTTGCTTTAGTTGACCTGATAATAGCGATTCGGTCTAGATTCTATTATTATAGCAATTCAATATTATTTCTTTGGCCGGATAGATATTCCCTTCGGATCGTTGCCAAATGAAACGACTAGCTCTATAGCATTTTATTAATACATGTAAAAATCCTATAAGTTTTGAGATAAAACCGACGAATAACCGCTGACGTTGATGATAATGGGAGACATCTTGATGAGTAATAATCATTTATCGAAAGCCCCACAATATGCGACCTTGAACGATGCAGGTATTATTCGTGAAATGATTAGACATGAAAATGAGTTACTTAATCACCGTTTATCATGGCTATGCCAAATTCAGGGTTTTCTTTTTGCTGCACTTGCTTTTGCTTGGAAAGATCCGACGGCGGGGCAGATCATTTTCTTAATATGCTTGATTGGCGCTTTAGTAGCAGCTTCCTCCTATTACGGACTTAATAGGGCGGAAATGGCTGTGGTGAGCTTGAGGATCTGGTGGGAAAATAATAGAGCTCCAGATTATTTCGGTCCAGATATCATCGGTAGAAGCCCAGATAAAAAGTCGATTCCATTCTTGCGCCCTTGGACTTTCCTTCCCACACTTTTCTTTGTGGCCTGGACTCTTATTGCGTACTTAAAACTCACAGGTCATTAAGTTAGAGATCTTTGCCACGACCAGGTGCAACACCGTTCTCCTGGAGGCTTTTGCCATGCTATCCCACAGTCTTAAAGCAATGGCCTGGTAGGTAGCTAGTGATTTATGCTGAAAGGAGATCATTGAATCTAGGGGATTACAGAAATTATATTATTAAGCTAATAAAGCAATAGCCGCTTGCGTTGGCAGGGGTCCTTGAGCAGTTATTAAGGCCACAGATAATGAGTGTGGAGCATCAGCATACTTCAAGTTGTTTGGCAAAAGAGAAAATGTCATAGAACTGCCTTATCCCAGCGCCGCTGCCTTCATCGCTTTTGCCTTCTGCCTGGCAGTCTCAGCATCCAGCTTCCTGCTGAACTTCTTATGTAACGTCACCCCCGTTACATAAGAAAGATGGGGGTCAGAAGTCTATCGAATAGCACTTTGCTCCAAAGATCGGACTGATCGAGCAGAGTCAGGCTTGAAGAATCGAAGGGAGGGAGAAGGGCGCGAAATCTCAAAAACGCCCCTCTGATGATATTTGGTTCTAGCAGGGGGTTGATGCCCCCCCCTGCTTTTTCTAAAGAAAGCAGTGATGATCTCTTTTTCAAAATGTACAATAACTTCATGATTTAAATATTTTGTGCTCAATAAGTTCTTGTGGTGGTGGAAATTGTCAATTCTGATCCTGAGTCACAATGATCTTGAAGAAATACTTTTGGTTGTCAAGAAATTAAGACTGCAAGGTTTGACTGCACGACGAATAGCCAGTGAACTTGACCGATTAGGATACAAAAAGCCTTCACAAGTGCGATGGCAAACTTTTCATGCGCTTCAGCTTCTTGCAGAGCTAAGACGACGTGGAGAACTGCCCCCACGAGGTCAGTTCAAGGAGCGATTCCAGCAGTTTTAGCAAGATCTTTCTTGTCATTTTCAAGAAGATTGAAATCTTCTTGATCTGGCAGAAGAATAACAAAAATATTTTCTTTCGATTTTTCCAAAAAGATACCTCACTTAAGGATTTTTAACGAGCCTGATTGACATGCCATAATCTCGCGCTAGACGGCCTTGAGTCAAACAAAGGCGCTGCTCATCGGTTAGCCCTGCGGGGAGAAGGCTGCCCTCTTCCAAGACAGGGCAGATCACGCGCGGATGATTTTCTGAAATTGTGCGGCGCACATATTCTGGCATCGAGTGAATTAGATTTTGGCAGCAAATATAATTTACGGCACGAAAATTGCTTAAGATCGCGACCAATATCAGCTAAATCTTTTTGTACAAAAGGAAAAATAATTCTCCTTTTCGTGATAACCTGATGCTGTAGTTTGTACAAACACTGCATACATTTTCGCTATAGTGGATTAAAGACTTACTATAGAATTATAGCATTCTGTTGGCTATCTCGATTGTGATGTGCGCATAAAGAAAAAAAGATGGGAAGCCTTAAATAGATAAACTATCCAAATCAAATTATATGTATAGCGACAAATCGACGAATGTCCTGCTCCATCTCGATCCCGAGACCTACGAAAGTCTGGAACATTTTGGGAAAGAGGAGCGTGTCTCCGTCCATCATTCAACCATGAGCCTGTTCAAGCAGGCCTTTGATCTCTGGAGGAAAGGCGAGCTGGAGATCGAAATAACAGAACAAGCTCAAAGATATTATGGACGATCCAGGGGAGCAAGAGGACAGAGACCGCATTTTCAACATAAGAAGGTGGATGGGCAGATTTAGCCCGAAGGAGAAAAGAAACATATGCCAGACAATGATACGGTGGTTCAGAAAGATAAACCTTTGGTCGAATCAGAGGGAACGCCCCCAAAAAAGGCGCGGATCTTAGGAGGAAACGCCCCTCAATTCTTGCCTAAGTTGTTGGGGCAAAAGTTAACATTGCGCATGATTGCAGGGCAACCGATAACCGGCGAACTGGTAGGCTACAACAACTACGAAATTTTGCTAAAGACGCCCAAGGGCCCATTTCTAATTTTCAAAGGCGCAATCATGTGGATTGAAGGGGGAAGCTATTGATGCAAACCTCCTGGAAGAGAATCTGGGAATTAAGATTCCTGAAAAGGGGGCTCTAAAATAGATTGTGAAGTTCCGGGCGTTCTGCCTTCTCTTCAAAACGCCCGACTTCGTTAGTTGGTGTTTTACAATGGACAACAATGCATTAAAGCTACAAAAAGATTTTGCTGCGAAGAAGGCGGAAGAGCGAAGACGATTGATAGAAGCCGTGAAACTATGTCCACCCATAAGCATAGCGGATAGACTGAAGACCTACCCCTTCAGATTTATCAAGATCTCTGAGTTCGAGAAAATTCCCGTTGAGAGGGGATGGCAAAAAGAAAAAAACTACAGCTACGACGATCCTGGGCTGCTGAAGCATTTGAAGCGAGGCGGCAATTATGGGGTTTGTTGTGGTATAGGCTCTCTGCTGGTTTTTGACATAGATCAGCCAGAAAGTTTTAAAGAACTTGGTATCCTTGAGAAGCTACCTAAAACCTTCACAGTAAAAACCAGAAGCGGCGGACTACATCTCTATTATATCTGCAAAGATTTTGAGAAGAAGTTGATACTCCACGATTCAGAGGGTTACCATTTAGGAGAACTGCAATGGTTAGGTTCGCAAGTAGTTGGGCCGTCATCTCGATTTAGACTTGATGATGAGAGTAAAGCCTTTGAAAAGATTCAAAGATGGGAAGTTGAGGGCGACGTTCCAATTGCAGAGATCAAGCAGGCAGATCTCCTGAGGAATCTTGATGAAGCTAAAATAAGGTACTCCTCAATATCATCGGAAAAGGAGGAGAAGATCTCCGCCGCTACTGCACTTTTGCCTGCTGTCCTGCCCACTAAGACATCTTCAAAGAGGCAAAAGTCGGCATGGAGCTTTGTTGATAACATCCGCCTGGTAGACATCGCCCTACCCGTGCCTATCAGGAGCGATGATCGAGATGGTAGCGGCGAAATACAGGGCGGACACCCCATCCACGGATCAGACAAGGAGCCTGGCAAGGAGAATAATTTTGCTATCAACGTTAAAAAGAATTCGTGGTGTTGCTACAGATGCGTGCCTCCCGAGGGCAGCAATAAATCGCACTCTGGCGGCGGGCCATTGGAGTATCTTGCTGTTGAAGCCGGGATAATCGATTGTAGTGAAGCTACTGTTGGCTGCTTGAAGGTAAAAGGAAGGCTGCAGGCAGTTCTTGATTATGCCAGGAGCAAGGGTCTTCCTGTTCCTGATAATTCTTACCTTTCTGCAAAGAAGATCGGAGAGAAGAAAAAGGGTTTAATAAAATTCGTCTGTGAAACTATATCCAGCCTGATCAATTTCAAAGTGATGGTAGATGACTCCATACTCATTTATGATCCGCAGACAGGATGCTACCAATATGACCAGGCGAACCCTAAGGCTGGAGAGCAAGAGATAGTAGCTTTGTGCCGTGAGATAGGCGGCGACGACGTTGACAATTATGTTTGCCGCGAGGTTTTGGGATGGGCAAGAGGCCGCCGAAGGGTAAGCATCAAGGATTTTGATAATATCGAGGGCTTGATAGTGGTCAAGAACGGCATATTGGATATGAAGACCGGTAAATTGTCGGAGTTCACGCCGGACTTTTTGAGCCTAAGTCCATGTCCTATTGCATGGGAAGAGGCGGCGGATACCACAACTATTGACGGCTATATGGAGTGGTGTCACCCTGGTGACAAAGAGACTCAAGATTACCATTGGAGAAGGTTCGGGTCTTTGGTAGCCGGTTCCAAAGGTGATCAGGTGATGGATTTGTGGTACTCTCCTGAAGGAAATAGCGGCAAAAGTACTTGGATGCTGCTTCTGCAGGCCATTGCAGGGAAACAGGCGATCTGGAGGCCGCCCATAGAGCTATTCTCGCCCGGCAAAGGCGGGTATAAAGGAAACAAACAATTCTCACTTGCAGAAACAGAACATCGCAAGGCTCTGATGGCTTCGGAACCAGGAGAACAGACTTCATATCTCGATGATCAGATGGTAAAGATTGTAACAGGTGATCCTATTGCAGGCCGGAATCCTTGGGGACTAAGGGAGCGTGAAGTAGTCCATGAGGGTGCTGTGATCCTGGCAACCAACCCCATGCTGAGAATGGCTGGTGGGACCTCTCCTCCGATCAAGCGGCGGCTTAGAATCAGCCGGTGGGATGCTAAGGTAGGAGATAAGACGATCGTACGTGTTTAGCTCACACTTGCTTTTTAAGATTTAGCCACCAAGCAGAAATA
>WOYI011194710.1_pt1 | contig 13641 bp, 13 predicted proteins | sample 6423411 | NCBI WGS metagenome assembly WOYI01 (sample SAMN13441803, study PRJNA592873) | oil field metagenome | biome: oil field; feature: oil-well bore; material: oil-contaminated soil; isolation source: oil-contaminated soil from oil-well borehole | place: Germany: Wietze | collected 2016-10-18 ...
TGAACGCTCTCCCTGAAGAACATGGATCTCGACCTGCGGCTGGCTGTCGGACGCCGTCGAGAATATCTGGCTCTTTGATACCGGTATCGCCGTGTTCCTGTCGATTATCTTTGTGAAGACCCCTCCCAGTGTCTCGATACCGAGCGAGAGGGGCGTGACGTCGACCAGAATGATGTCCTTGTGCTCTCCGGTCAGGATAGCGCCCTGGATGGCGGCACCTACGGCAACGCACTCGTCAGGGTTGATGCCTTTGGTCGGATCCTTGCCCAGCAGTTCCACGATCTTCTTCTGGACCATCGGCATTCTGGTCGCTCCCCCCACCAGGAGAACCTTGTTGATCTCCTCACGGGTAAGGCCGGAATCGTTAAGGGCTCTTTTTGTTGGTGCCACGACCCTTTCCAGAAGGGACCTGGTTATCTCCTCGAAACGGGCACGCGTCAGAGTCATCTCAAAATGCTTTGGACCGCTGGCGTCGGCAGTAATGAACGGCAGGGAGACAGACGTCTCAGACATGGAGGAAAGTTCGACCTTGGCCTTCTCTGCGGCCTCGCGGAGACGCTGGAGCGCCATTTTGTCCCTGGAAAGATCGATCCCGTCGCTTTTGCGAAACTCGGCGATCATAAGATCCATTATCTTCTGATCCCAATCATCGCCTCCCAGAAGGTTATCACCCGAAGTTGCGAGAACCTCGATGACTCCGTCCTCTATGCCGACATCGAGGACAGATACGTCAAATGTTCCGCCCCCCAGGTCGAAGACAAGAATCTTGTTCTCGCCACCCTTATCTGTGCCGTAGGCCAGGGCGGCAGCTGTTGGTTCGTTTATTATTCTCAGTACTTCCAGGCCCGAGATCTGACCGGCGTCCTTAGTGGCCTGTCTCTGGGCATCGGTGAAATATGCAGGAACGGTTATTACGGCCTGGCTGACCTTCTCTCCCAGGTATTCCTCCGCGTCACGCTTGAGCTTTTGGAGTATCATTGCAGAGATCTGCTGGGGCGTCTGGGTCTCTCCGTCTATTTTTACCTTATAGTCCGAACCCATATGACGTTTTATCGAAGATATCGTCCTCTCCGGATTAACTATGGCCTGGCGTTTTGCGATCTGCCCTACAAGCCTCTCCTTTTCCTTTGTGAATGCAACGACTGAAGGAGTTGTTCTGGCACCCTCGGCATTCGTTATGACCGTAATATGGTCTCCTTCCTTGACCGCGACACAGCTGTTGGTAGTCCCAAGATCTATTCCAATTACCTTTCCCATCTAGAGGTCACCCCCGCAAATTTTTGTAGTTTCTTCCGTTACCCGGTCTTTCATTCTCTAAGAGGCCCTTCTGGCCACCTTCACCCTGGCCGCCCTGATGACCTTGCCCGCTATGGTGTAGCCGGGCTGGATCTCTTCCGTAATGATCCCCTCGCTGGCATCAGCCTCAGGTTCTTCAATAGCTACAGCCTCATGGAAGACCGGATCAAAAGGTTTGCCGATCGACTCTATCAGTGAGACTCCCATGCCTTCGAGGACTGAGAATATCTGATCGCGCACCATCTGGACTCCCCTCTTCAGGGAATCGAGATCTACCTGCGGAGATGAAAGCGCCCTGTCAAGATTATCCAGGACCGGGATGATCACAGCCGCGGCGCTCTCGGAGGCAAGCTGCCTTGTTCTCTCCCGCTCCCGCTCCACCCGCTGTCTGAAGTTAAAGAAATCTGCCCTTGCCCTTGCAGAGGCGTCACTCAGAGCCTTGTTCTCTTCGCTTAGACGTTCGGCAAGATCCCTTGCTGATCTCAGTTCGTCCATGATACTGGTCACATCCGGAGCGGATGCATCCTCAAGCAGTATATCTTCAGCATTGCTGGGCTCCGGCGTATCTCCCCTTCCGCAGGGATCCTTGATGTCATTCACCGGGCCTTTCCGGGCCTCGTCATCTTTTCCGTGTTTCATCTAGCGACCTCCTTCTTCACTTTCTCCATTGTCAGACAGGGTCCCCAGGATCCCCTCGAGGACGGATATCGATCTTTCGTAGTCCATGCGCACTGGACCTATGAGCCCGACTATAGCCCTTCTTCCTCCAGTCGTGGCCGAAGCCATGACGATGGAGCAGTCACGCATCTGGAAGACGGGGTTCTCGTCCCCGATGGTTATGCAAAGCCCCTTCTCGGCCGAGCAGCCCTGAACCAGCTTCCCTATGGATTCATCCTCCTCGAGAAGCCCCATTATTGCCTGAAGCCTTCCGAGATCATTGAAATCCGGCATGCCCAGAACGTTATGGGTACCCCCGGTGAAAAACTGAAAAGGCTGTTCCGTCAGTATCCCGTCCATCTCCCTGATGGCCGTGCGGCAGTTGTCCGCATAGCGCTCGAGGGCATCCTCTACATATGCCTGCAGGGTATCCCTGACATCTCCCCACGGACGACCGACAGCAACAGTCGAAACCCTCCCCGAAAGCTCGTCCAGATTTTCCTGGGTCATATCGCAGGGAAGCACGACTGTTTTGTGGTGGATCAGTCCCCCTTTGAGAACAAGAAGAATCAGCGCCGTACGATGTCCCATCCTGATGAATTCAACCCTCTGGAGTACAGTCTCCTCGACAGGCCCCAGGGCAGCGACCCCGATATAATTCGTTATCTTGCCCAGAAGCCGTGTGGCGTAACCCAGCGCCTCCTCAGCGTCCCTGCGGCGAGCCCTGAGTTCCCTCAACCATCCGTCGCTGTCCGCCGGAAAGGAGCGCTGGCGCCTCATTATGGCGTCCACGTACAATCTGTAGGCCTTGGGGGTGGGTATCCGCCCCGCGGAAGTGTGTGGCTGATAAAGATACTCCATGACCTCGAGATCGGACATTTCGTTACGGATCGTGGCAGCGCTGCGATCCTTGAGGAATTTCCTCGATATGGTGCGTGACCCGACAGGTTCTCCGGTCTTTATGTACTCGTAAACTATCGCGAGAACCACCTCGAGATGTCGTTCACTCAGCAATGAAAACAACTCCCTGCCGTTATTAGCACTCTCGGTTGTGGAGTGCTAAGAGGTTTGGACCCGAAAGGTAGATTAGCAATCGCATCGACTATTGTCAACACTGGTCAGAGAGCAAAGTCTCCCAAACGTTGAGCATTTTGGCCTAGAATAGGTTCCGTGATCCAAAAATACTCTTTCCCCTGGAGGGTGTAAATTGGCTGTTGCAGGAAACAGAACGACCATTCTTCTCATCAGACACGGAGAGTGCGAAGGAAACAGGGAAGGTCTTTTCAGGGGAAGAACCGATCTCCCTCTGAACGACTCGGGGAAACTTCAGGCAAAGGCTCTGGCCGAAGCGGTGTCGGTCTTTCCGCCCGCAAGGGTCTTTTCAAGCCCCCTCTCCAGAGCGACAGAAACTTCTCAGGCTATCAGCGAACGATGCTCTGTCCCATTTGAGATCCGGCATGGTTTCAACAACATGGCTCTGGGTAAATGGGAAAAGAGAAAAAAGAGCGAGGTCGAGCAGGAATATCCTGAGGAGTGGAGGCTTTGGCTTTCACACCCCGAGAGGCTTCGCATCAGCGGAGGGGAGACCCTGTCGGACGTACAGCGCAGGGCCTTCGCGAACCTCAACGCGCTCGTAAACATCTATACAGGAGAGACCTTCGCGGTGGTCTCGCACAGAGCCGTTCTCAAGCCTCTTCTGGCCGCCGCCCTTGGAATATCCGAACCATATTTCTGGAAGATCCATATCGATACCGCGTCCTTCTCGATCCTGACCCATGAGCAGGAAAGGGGCTTCTGCCTTGTCTCTCTCAACCAGACCTCCCACCTGGAGCATCTCATCAGTGAATGGGTCTGACGCTTTGCCGAAAATGGACAATTACGTCCCCGAACCCGACAATTCCCGATTGACCTATCCTTGAATGAGCAATATCATTGCTTGCGCCTGTAGATATAGGCCATATCCCAAAAGGCGGGAGAACGGAAAATAGGATGACCATATACAGATTTCCGATCCGGAACGAAACGGACCTGTGGAACGCCATCTCCAGAGCCGAAGCCGACGGGCGAAGCTTTCCCTATTTCAACCGCAAGCGCGAAGTCCTCTCTTTTCTCCTTCCGGACATTGATTTCAGGGCTGCCAACGCACTTAAACAGGAACTTCTCTCAAGGGGTGGAGACGCGATCGTCCACAGAAATGCAATAGATGGATCGGCCCCCCTTTCCAATGTGATCATAATGGGAACGCTCAAAACCCTCATGGATCTTTCCGAAAAACTCCTCGCCATGCCCTACTGGGGGCTCGACCGTGTCAGGGAGGAGATCGAAGGCGCATTGGCGGCCCTGGAAATAAAAAAATGGGAACTGTCCCTTCCCGGACGGGGCTCTCTCTCTCTCGGGGGAAAAACAAAAATCATGGGTGTCATAAACGCCAACGACGACTCTTTCTACGGCGGAAGCCGAGCGGCGGACACAGGATCGTGCGCTGCCCTGGCCGCAAAGATGATCGAAGAGGGCGCAGATATTATCGACATCGGCTCTGAATCGACCCGGCCCGGTTCCTCGCCTCTTTCTCCGGAAGAGGAGGCGGATCGGCTGATCCCCGCCGTCAGGGCAGTACGAAGAGAACTTCCCGGCGCCATCATATCGGCAGACACATTCAGGGCAGGAACCGCGATGGCGGCTATTGAAGCGGGAGCCGACATCATCAACGACATCTCCGGGGGTCTTTTCGATGAAAACATGTTCACGCTTGTGGCCAGAACGGGCAACCCGATAATAATAATGCACGCAAATGATGTTCCTGGCGGAATGCACGATCCTTTCGTATACAGGGATATAATCGGCCATATAGTTTCGTTCTTCGCCCGGAGAATTGAAGCCGCGGAGAGGTCCGGGATCGACCCCGGACAGATAATTCTCGATCCGGGCATAGGCTTTTCAAAAGACATGCGGCAGAACCTCAGAGTTCTTGACAGGATCGAGTCGTTTTCAACCCTGGCCAGACCTCTCCTTGTGGGTCATTCCAGGAAAAGCACGATCGGCAAGGTGCTGGGCCTGGATGATCCTGCTCAGCGATTGGAAGGCACACTCGCAGTATCCGCTTTCTGTGCCCTCAAGGGAGTTCCTGTCATCAGGGTCCACGACGTGACCCAGAATTTCCGTGCGGTACGCATGATAGAGGCTTTGAAGGGGGAAAAACTCTGATGCAGGCTGGAATATCCCTGGGGAGCAATCTCGGTGACAGGCTTGGGAACATTCGCCAGGCTGCTCTTCTTTTAAAGGAAAGGGCAGTATCCATCACCGTCTCGAGCGATGTATTCGAAACTGAGCCCTGGGGGCACAAGGATCAACCCAGCTTTCTCAACGCGTGTCTCCTGACGGATACTGAAGAGTCGCCCCACAACCTTCTTTTTAAGATCCAATCGATCGAGAATGAACTGGGGCGCATCCCCAGGTTTCGTTGGGGGCCCAGGGAGATCGACATCGATATCCTTTTCATGGACGGTCTCACGATAAACGATAAGGACCTTGTTCTACCTCATCCCGAAATGCACCGGAGAGCTTTTGTGCTGGTGCCTCTCAGCCAGGTGGCTCCCCAATGGGTTCACCCCCTTCTTGGGCAGGACATCGGAGAACTGGCGGCGCAGGTCCCGAAAATTGCCATCGTCAGGATAACAAACCTCTGAACGATCCTTAAGGAGTGAATATTTTGAGATCACACCTGTCAAGAATTGTGACTTTCGCCTGTATTTTTGCCGTATTCACCTTTTCCCCGTTGTTTCGATCACCAGCAGGAGCCCAGGATCTGAAGATCCTGTCGGTTCCCGGACATCCAGTGATCCTGCTGCTCGAGACCAGTGAAGGGGTGATAACCTCCGCCCTGCTCCGTTCCCCCGCAGGCATCCAGAAAGTGCTTCCCCTGGAAGGCTACGTCTTTGCGGGTGAGAGCGTTGTCGAGCCTTACGCCGACCATGATCTCAGAAAGGACCTCCTATGGACCATTACTCTCACAAAACCGGGGGACCGTTCAAAGGGGTTGTGCCTCTGGATCGGAGTAACGACCCTGGTCCCGAGGGCGTGGATCATAATCAGCCCGCTCGGACAGACATACTGGGACTCGATACCTGTTAAACTGTATGCCCCCAGGGGCATCGCCCTCTTCGTTTCTCCTAACCTTCCAGCCTATGCGGAACTCCCGCAGTTCGGAGGCAGTCGCACCCTTACTTTCGTTTATACAATAGCACTGACCCCTGAGGGGCCAAACTTCCAGGTCATCCCGGAGGTCTACCGCCAGCTTCACAGGATAACATCCATCATCATGGATGCGGAAAAGATCCCCGAACGCAGGGAGGCCTATTCACGTCTTCTCGCTGATTACGAATCTCTCTCAAAGGGCGGGAAACCGTCGACCGAGGTAATTCAGAACTTTGCGTGGAAGCGCATCCTCAACCTGGACTGGAAATAAGGGGTAAAAGGCGGGACCCGGATCATCACCGAGGTCCCGCCTTTTCTTCATAGCAACAGATTTTTCTCAATCATGCCAAACTTGCTGCACTCCGCGATAACAGAAACATCCGTTCCCGGCTTGAATTTACCTATTGTAACGGACACTTTTTCTCCGCTCTTTTCGATCTGCCCGATGTAGAAAAGACCGGCAGCGACCCTTCCGTCCACTTTCACATCAACCTTTTTGATGAAGTGGGTAGAAACATCTCCCACCGGGTGGGCTATCAGGACAGACAGCACTCCGTCATCTACCGAATACTCCAGTTCCATAGATGCCGGCGGGTGAGATAATCCCATGGTCGCGGTTGCAAGAATTGCAGCCAGCGCGACGGCCATTATCAATGCCTTTCTTTTTGCTCTCATTTTCATACCCCCTCCGATCCTGTCCCGATACGGTCATGATGCTGTAAAACCTACCTCAAAGAGGCCAGATAGCTCCCTATCCTTTCAGGTCCGTAATCCCTCCGGAACAGCGGTCTGTCGTCTTTTGCGTAACAGGCAAGGGAATCCTCGAAAGTTTTTCTCCCGGTTGTCTCAAAGATCACTCCAAGCGGGTACGGCGGTCCTTCTAGGGCCCTTTCCAGGGCAGCCTTCCTGTCTTTGGGGTCATGATCCTCAGGCAGAATGTAGGAGTTTTCCTTATACCAGGCGAATGTGTTTATCCTGTTGAACGACACGCACGGCTGGAATATGTCCACAAGCGAGTAACCCTTGTGGAGGATCGCTTTTTTCATGATCTCTTTGGTGAACTCCACGTTCCCGGAAAAAGTCCTGGCGACGAACGAGGCGCCCTGGGCGACAGCAACGGCGATCGGGTTGAACGGCTCCGAAAAAACGCCGTCGACCTGGACTGGTGTTTTGAACCCGACGGGACTGGTAGGCGAAGCCTGCCCCTTTGTGAGGCCGTAGACCATGTTGTTGTGGACAAGATTGGTGATATCCGGATTCCGCCTGATGGTGTGGATGAAGTGGTTGCCCCCCTCACCGTACATATCTCCGTCTCCGCCTATGGCAAGGACTGTCATATCGCGGTTCGCGACCTTCATTCCGGTGGCATTGGAAATGGAGCGGCCGTGAAGGCCGTTGAAGAAATTGCCTCTCATGAAATGCGGCATTTTCGCCGCCTGTCCTATCCCGGATAGCAGGACGACCCTGTTCGGCGGAAGTTCAAGCTCCACCAGGGCCTTTTTCAGAGCTTCCATGATCTGGAAGTCACCGCACCCCGGGCACCATTGGTTGTCTATTCCCTCGAGATCATAGATCCTGTTGTCCATTCAAAGCCCCCCTATCCAAGCCTCTGCAGGAGATCTTCTGTCACGCTCTCCACCGACATCTGCAACCCGCTGTAACGGAGGATCCGCTCTTCGATGAGGAAACCGGTCTCCCTCCTGATAAGGTCCGCAAATTGCCCTGTTGCGTTGCCTTCCACAACCACGACCTTCCTGGCCTTTTTGAGAAAGAGAAGGGTATCCGGATGCAGAGGGAATACCTGGTCGAAATGAAGATGAGCGGTATTTTTGAGCCCGCTGCGTTCGACAGCCTCCCTCACTATGTGATACGTAGACCCCCACGAAACCACCAGGTTTGCGTAATCATCAGGCCCCTCCAGGAGAGGGCTGATCGTCTTTTCCTCGATCCCTCTCATCTTCCTTTGGCGTTTATCCACCATCCTGGGGCGGAGATCGAAATCCTCCTGGACATGACCGATCTCGTCGTGCTCATGGCTGTCGGCGCCGACAATCTCCTCTCCAAAACCTGGAACACTCCGGGGCGAAACCCCTCCCGGGGTATCCTCATATCTCCTGTATCCAGGAACTGCCTCGACAAGATGCCTTTCGACCCTGAAGTCCGAAAGGTCGAATTCAGGGGTGTTGTAGAAGGAGTTGAGGAAATACTGGTCGGTGAGGATAAATACCGGAATATGGAACTCCGCGGCGAGGTTGAACGCTTCCCGGGAAAGACGGAACGCCTGCTCAAGACTCCCGGGAGCGAAGACAGCCCTCTGGATGTCGCCATGGCCGCAGAAGAGCGCAAGGTTGAGGTCTCCCTGCTCGGTCCGGGTAGCCATCCCCGTGGCCGGGCCCGGACGTTGTCCGATATGCAGAACCACCGGGACTTCGGTGATCCCCGCCAGGCTGACACCCTCGGACATCAGCGAAAGGCCGCCTCCCGAGGTACTGATCATTGACCTGGCACCCCCGTATGATGATCCGACAGCCATGTTTATCGCGGCTATTTCATCCTCGGCCTGCTCGACGGCTACCCCGAACTCCCGGGCGTGCCCTGCAAGGAAGGTAAGCACTGCCGTCGCGGGAGACATCGGGTAGGATGCTATGAAATCGCACCCCCCCGCCAGCGCGCCGAGCGCAACGGCGTCGGAGCCATTGATGACTATCTCGTTCTGATCAGGACCCGATCCAGGGATATCGACTTCTATATCACCAGAATCAATAAAATCCCTGGCGAGGCTCCTTCCTTTAGCAAGTGCGGTTACGTTGTTCCTGACGATGTCCTGGGATCTTGAGGAAAACTTCCGCTCTATATAGCTTTTCAGAAGGCCCTCCGGAATGTCCAGGAGACCCGCAACAAGTCCCCCGGCTACAACTCCTGTATAAACAGCCCCCCCCGATTCCCTGCCCTTCTCCATCAGGGGGACATTCAGAAAGTTCCCTCCCGAATCTCTGAGCTCATCCTTCAACTCCTCGATATCGCCTATGATCACTGTATCCTTGGAAATGCGTTTTCTTATGTTCGGTCTTATGCCACCGTTAAGGGGAAGCAGAATATCTATCCTGTCGACAAGGGCATTGACTCGTTCGGACGAAACCCTTATCTCCGTGGAATTGTTCCCTCCGCGAACCCGGGACATATACTCTCTGCTTGCAAAAATATTGAACCCGGCTCTTTTGAGAGAATCCACAAGGATCTCCTCTATGGTCTGCACACCCTGACCTGCCGCGCCGCACAGTACGATCGATATATCCCTGTTGCCATCAAGCGGGAAACGAAACATCGCAACTCCTCCTTCTGACAAAATACAGAGGCACCCTTTTCAATAACCGTTGATTTAAAGAACCATTTCAGACTAACACAATAGCCCGGGATTCTCAAGGATCCTGAGTCAAAGGCAAGTGCAAAAGAGCCTCAACGGCAGGCGTTGAAAGGAAAAGCAGACCCGGAAACCCGTAAAACCGGACGGCTGGCCAGGCTGCGTGACTATTTATCTGAAACCGGATAACCGGCTTCCTCCAGTGCTTTCAAAACCGCCTCAGGCAGCGGTGAATCCACGAAGATGAGTTTTCCATCAAGTGAAACATCGAAACCCTCAACACCCATCGAATCGAGTATCCCTGATATCCTTTTGACACAATGCTCGCAGGACATATCCGGAACATGAAATGAATACTTCGCTTTCATTCACGACCCCTCCTTTTTTATCCTGAGTGAGTTCAAAACCACGGAGATGGAGCTCATGGCCATCGCGATCTCTGCTATGGCGGGGTGCAGCAACCCGGCCATAGCGACCGGTATGGCAACAATGTTGTAGAGAAAAGCCCAGAAAAGATTCTGGGTAATTATCCTGAAGGTCTTTCCTGATATTTTAATGCATTCAAGGGCCCTGGATACACCTCCGCTCATCACGACAATGTCAGCACTGTCTATCGCGAGGTCCATTCCCGAGCCGATGGCCATGCCGATATCAGCTCCCTTCAGCGCAGCGGCATCGTTGATCCCGTCTCCGATCATAAGGATCTTCTTTCCGCTTGCCTGGTACTGCCTCACGATCTCCAGCTTTTCTTCGGGGCGGACCCCCGCATGGATCTCTGTAATTCCTACTCTTTCCGCAACTGCCCTTGCGGTGGTCTCGTTGTCTCCCGTTATCATCACCGGGGTGATCCCGATCCTTTTCATTTCTTCGACCGCTGACGCGGAATCTTCCCGGATCGGATCCTCCACTGCGAAAAACCCGGCAACTTCTCCATCCCTGACAACTTCAACGACGGTTTTGCCGCCGCCCAGCCAGGCCGTGTAATCTTCAAAGGAGCGTGGTTTGCCGATCTCAAAAAGTTTCCCTCCGACCATACCCCTGACTCCCTTTCCCGCGATCTCCTCTATGCTTTCCGGGTCAGGATCGGGGAGATCGCCTTCGACCGCGCTCCCGATCGCCTTGGCCAGAGGGTGGCCGGAACGCCTCTCGATAGCGGCGGCGGCGGCCAGGTCGGAAGAGGAAAGGTTGTGAAAGACCACAGAAGGATCTCCGGCGGTAAGGGTCCCGGTCTTGTCCATCAGTACAACTTCAATATCCTTGGTGGTCTGTATCGCTTCAGCGTTCCTGATAAGCAATCCACGCTTCGAGGCCATGCCTGTTCCCGCCACCAGCGCCATCGGTGTTGCCAGACCAAGGGCACAAGGGCACGCTATCACTATTGTCGCCACGAATACGAAGACACCGAAAGAAACCGCGCTGTCGGTTTCCAGCACCCATGGCAGATAATGGCGGATAGCCTCGAGGCGTGGATACAGGGCGGGAAAGAGGACAAACCAGGTCCCGCCCGCGATAGCGGCCAGGAGCGTCACAATCGGCACGAAAACTCTGGTTACGCCGTCAGCCAGTGCCTGTATTGGTATCTTTGAACCCTGCGCCTCCTGGACAAGCGAAACCATTTGGGACAGGAACGTGTCCTCCCCGGTTTTGGTAACGGAGACCAGAAGTTCTCCTGTAATGTTAAGGGCTCCCCCTGTCAGCAGGGCTCCATTTTCCTTGATGACGGGCATCGATTCCCCCGTTATCATGGATTCGTCTACGGAAGACCGGCCGGAAATGACATCCCCGTCGACAGGGATCCTTTCACCCGGCCGCACCTTGACTGTCATTCCCTTTGTTACGGCTTCAATAGGAACCATCAGCTCTTTTCCGTCAACAACAATTCTTGCCTCGGTCGCACGGAGTTTCAGCAGATTCTTTATCTCTTTGGCTGCCTTGTCTCGAAGTGAGGATTCGATAAAGCGACCCGAGACATGAAGAGCCACTATCATAGCCCCGATGCTGCCGAACGAGGCGATGGGGATGCCGGAAACATTGAGTAAAGTAGTTATCCAGGCCGCCACGGAACCAATGGATATCAGTGTATCCATGTTCGTGTGAAGGTGAGTGACGGCGATCCATGCCCCCTTGATACTCCCTCTTCCCACGTAGAAAATTACATAACCGGCCGCGACAAGCTCCAGCAACGGGAACCACGGCATGTGAATACCCAGCATGTGAAAAACCATCAGCACGGCCAGAGGTGTCGTTACAGCCAAAGCCAGGAGGAGATTTTTCCTTGAATCCAGATATCTCTTCCTGTCGAGTTCTTCGGGTATCTCCCTGGATACGCCGTAGCCGACACTTTCCACGGCCTTTCCGAGATCATCGAAAGTAACACCGCTTGAGTGGACAACGAAGGCAGTTTCCGTGGCAAGATTCACCGCCGCAAAATCTACTCCTTCCACCTTCCTTATGGCTCTTTCGACGGCGTTGGAACACGCGGCACATGTCATTCCTGTTATCCGGACCGTCGTCTTCGTTGTTTCCTTCTTATCGTTCTCATTTTGCATAATTTTGAAAACCTCCTATGCAAAAAGCATATTGAGCGTTTATACCCTTGATGGTATATTTACCACAAAGACAAAGTGATTGCAAAGATTTTCGAAAACAGGAGGACTGCATGAATTTAAGGCGCACATTCGCATACGCTCTTGTTGCCTTTGCTATTTTAGGCCTTGCAAAGGCCGGATCGGATATATATCATGATTTGTCTCTCCAGGGGAGATCCCCGTCAGTGGTTGCATCCGATCCTGACTATTCGGCGGATCAGGGGAGCTACGTTGTCTACTTTTTCGAAGGGAACGCGCCCTGCCCCGTCTGCGATCAGATCCGGGAGATGACAGCCGCAATGATGGCAACCCCCGCGGATCCTCTCAAACACTTCACTATGAGGGACATCAACGTTGAAGACCCGGGCAACGAGAGATATATTCTGGACCTTGGTCTTTACTCGACGTCAGTTGTCCTTGCCCAGGAGATCGACGGGAAGATCGTACGCTGGAAGAACCTGGAGAGCGTGTGGGACCTGGCGGGTAACGAACCGGGATTCAGGGAGTATATGCTCAGGGAGATCGATTCCTTTTATCGGGGGGAAGAAAGGCAATGACTCCTGTTGCCGTTTTTACGGCTCTATGGCTGGGAGTGCTTGCATCCGTAAGCCCTTGCCCTCTGGCAGCTAACCTGGCTGCGTTCTCATTCATCCAGAAGGACGGACCTTCTTCCCGAAGGGTTCTGATAGCAGGGGGGTTGTACTCGGCAGGAAGGATGCTGGCCTTCGCGCTTTTGGGCAGCCTGGTTATCTCAGGCCTTCTTGCGATCCCTGAGACCTCCATTATCATGCAGCGCCACATGAACAGGATCGTCGGACCTATCCTGATAATTGTCGGGGTTTTCGTCCTCGATCTTCTGGAAATCGGCAGTAACAGGGGTGCTGCGCAGCGTCTGGCTTCCAAAAGGATATTCCGCGGGCTGTCAGGCTCCTTTTTCATGGGGATCCTTTTTGCGATGGCACTGTGTCCGGTCTCGGCCGCTCTCTTCTTCGGAGGGCTTGTCCCGCTTGCCGCGGATTCCGGCTCCAAAGTGCTTTTTCCCGCACTTTTCGGTCTGGGAAGTGCTCTTCCTGTTGCAGTGCTTTCTCTCGTCTTTTCTTACGGAGCCATGACCGTCTCAAGAAGCTTGGGAGCCGTCTACACGATACAGAAGTTCATCCAGATCTCTTCAGGTGTGATAATTGTTCTTACCGGGATCTACTTCTCGCTCACGTCGACGTTCGGATTGATATGACGTTTACTGTTGATCGTGAGTCGCAAACCGGAAAACCGATCGGCTCTTGAAGAACGTCTTCCACTTTCCCCTCGTCCCCGTTATAATGCTACTGTCAGGTAACTCGCCAAAGTTCACGATGACGCAGGGAGGTGTTGGGTAATGAGAAAATACAGATGTCTCCACTGCAACCACGAGTTTGAAGTGGAGGAAAAATCACCGGCACTCAAGTGTCCGAAGTGCTTCAACCGTTTCGTCCAGCTTATCGAGGGCAATCCAGTTAAAGGGAAATCATGGGGCAGCAAGAGTTTCAGCGTCCCCAAGCGTGGGGA
>WOYI010742916.1_pt1 | contig 13631 bp, 10 predicted proteins | sample 6423411 | NCBI WGS metagenome assembly WOYI01 (sample SAMN13441803, study PRJNA592873) | oil field metagenome | biome: oil field; feature: oil-well bore; material: oil-contaminated soil; isolation source: oil-contaminated soil from oil-well borehole | place: Germany: Wietze | collected 2016-10-18 ...
GTGCGGGGAGCGGGATACCGATTCTCTGCCCAAGGCTGAGGCATGTCGCCCTGGAACCGTGAATTCTGGCGATTGGCGCTGTTGTTGGCTGTGACCGGCGGCATGGCCGCTCTGGCGGGAGAGCCAGCGTGGGGTCTGTGCGCTGGGCTAGCGGTTTATCTGAGCTGGCACCTGTGGCAATTGCGCCGCTTGGAATTGTGGCTGGCCGGACGGGGCAAGCGCCTGAATGATGGCCGCCAGGATATCTGGGCGGAAGTGGCGGCTCAGGTGCTGCGCATCAAACGCCGCAGCCAGAAGCGCAAGCGCCGTCTTTCGCTGATCCTCAAGCAGTTCCTTCGATCAACGGCTGCTTTGCCGGATGGCACGGTGGTGCTGTCCGCCGATTCCCGCATCGTCTGGTTCAATCAATCTGCCCAGCGCCTGCTCGGGCTGCGTGCGCCCCAGGACAATGGCCAGTGGGTGGCGAACCTGATCCGGACGCCGGCTTTCATCCGCTATCTCGATAGTGGGAATTATGACGAGGCGGTGGAAATCATTTCGTCCCATATGCCCGAGTGCACCCTCTCCCTGCAAATCATTCCTTACGGTGAGGATCAGCGCCTGCTGGTGATCCGGGATGTGACCCGTGAACGCCGTCTCGATCGGGTGCGCAAGGATTTTGTTGCCAACGCATCCCATGAACTGCGCACGCCACTGACTGTCCTGAGCGGTTATGTGGAAACCCTGTTGGGCGAGGCCGAGGAGGAGTTGGCATCGTGGTCGGCACCTTTGGCGGCGATGCGTGAGCAGACGGCCCGTATGGAGCAACTGCTGTCGGATCTTTTGTTACTGTCCCATCTCGATGAGTCACCGCGTGTGATGCTGCTGCGTCCGGTGGATTTGGCCGCTTTGCTGCGTCGCTGTTGCGCCGAGGCCAGCCGATTGGCAGCGGGGCAAGTCACGCTTCAAGTCAAAATTGCCGAGCCTCTGGTGTTGCGGGGCGTGGAGAGCGAACTGCGCAGCGTGTTCGATAACCTGCTCTCCAATGCCATCAAATACACAGTGCCGGGAGGGGCTGTGCACCTGGAAACGGCCATGGTTGGGGAGGAATTGGAGGTTGTGGTCGCGGATACAGGGATTGGGATTGCGCCAGAACACCTGCCCCGCCTGACCGAGCGGTTTTACCGCGTCGATAGCGGGCGCGCGCGCGAACAGGGCGGGACCGGCCTGGGGCTGGCCATTGTCAAGCACGCTTTGCAACGTCATGAGGCTCAGTTGATGATTGAAAGCCGCTTGGGGATTGGCAGTCGATTCATCTGCCGCTTCCCCCGTGATCGGGTGCTGGAAGCGCCTGGCCTGAGCGATTGTGGCGGATCAATCCCGGTTTGACGCTCAGGGTCACGGTGTTTCCCCAGGGCTTGTCTACGTCTCGAACCGTGTGATCAGATGGGGTGGCCGAATTCGGATGTCACCAAACGGTCATCATTGCGGCGCATGCTGGCCCGCGCTTGAATGAAGACAGCTGGTTGGCGCGTGAATGACAAGTCTTGCGCTGGCTTTCTCCATGGCGACTACAGGGGTAGCGTGAGCATCCCCGAACACTGATTTCCCTGTTGTCACTGAAGCCAATGCGCGCTGCAATGACGGCTTGACCCTTTCGATTGGAGGATTCTCGGTGTTGCAAAGCATTTTCAAGGTCGTGCCGGCCTTCGCGCTGCTGTTTCTGGCCGGCTGTGCAGGCTCCAAGTTGCCTCTCTATGACGGAGCCAAGCAGTCGGTGGCCCAGATTGCCACGCTCACGATGCCCGAGCAGATCGATGTGGCGCGCCTGAATGGCGTGGAGGTCAAGGGTGCCAGCGGGCTGTGGACTCATGGTGACAAGGTTTTGGAGCTTGCGCCCGGCCGCTATGAGGTGCTGGCTTACTATCGTGAAGTGTGGAATCTGGGGGATGAGCATGACGTGCTGCGCTCCGATCCCGCCTTGTTTGTTCTGGATGCCCGGGCCGGCAAACGTTACCGCCTTGAATATCAGCGTCCGGTGGGATATCAGGACGCTCAGCGATTGGCAGCTCACTTCAGTGGGGCGTTGGTCGATGAGGCAACGGGCACGCGTACACCGTCGCAGCCCAGTGGCGTGCGGTTTCCTACGGGTGTGATCGCGCAAGTCAGTGGCAGCAGTGAACTGATTTCGGACAAGGGCGGTGAACGCGGGGGCGGTGCGCAGGTGGTTGCGCCTCTGGAAGACGCGGTGGCGCTGCCCGCAGCAGCGGTCGCTCCACGGCCTGCGCTCGCGTCGCCCTCTGTCGATGCGCCAAGCCCGCTGCGCCGCGACGATTGGCTCGCGCTCATGCAGGCCTGGTGGAAGCAGGCCAACCCGGAGGAGCGGCGCGCTTTCCTGCGCTGGTTGGGTGAGCAGCCGAATTAAGGAAGCGCTGACTTGCTCCGCTCTCGTCATTGCGCGTGCAGCGAAGCAATCCATGCCACAGAAAGAATCAATTACCTATGGATCGCCACGGCGCTGCACGCCCGCGATGACGGAATAAAACAGCATTTCCTTAAGTCTTCGATCAAAGAAACCGTTCAGTCGGCCGAAGGGGGACCTGCCAAGAGGCCGACGGTTCCCTGCTGTCATCAATTTGTCATCACTTGGCAAAGATAAAGTCACTAAGACTGGCTACAATCTGCCCCGACCGCAGCGCCCCGTTGCTGCGGCCCGCTGGCTGCCGTAAGGCCGCCGGCGGACTGTAGTATCGACAGATTCGGTGGTGTACAAGTCACTGGGATCGTGAAAACCATATGGCTAGAGGCGCTTTTTAGGGAGATTTTCAGTGAAGAAGAACCTGCTTGCGGTAGCTGTCGGCAGCCTTGTGGCATTGCCGGGCGCGGCGATGGCCGATGCCAAGATCTATGGAAAATTCAACGTCGGGCTGGATGGACAGCAGGACGAAATCGGCCTGGATTCCAAGGCAACGAGTACCACCTGGCGTTTGCAGGATCAGAATGATTCTTCACGCATTGGTGTGAAGGGCACCCAGGATATCGGCATGGCCGATATGTCGGTGATCTATCAGTTGGAATACGGAATCAACCCGGATGGTTCCGACACCAACGCTTTTACCCAGCGCAATATCTTCGTGGGTCTGAAGGGCGATTATGGCATCGGCAAGGTGGGTAAATTCGACACCCCGATCAAAGAAACGGGTGTCAAGGCCGACCAGTTCAACGACGAGTCCATCGGTGATGACAAAAACCTGATGGTTGGCGAGACCCGCGCCAACAACATGATTCAGTACAGCACGCCCAAACTGGCTGATCTGGTGACGGTTACCGTCGCCGTGGCGCCGGGTGAAGGTCGCCAAGCAGTGGATGATACCAAGGATGGGGACACGGGCGTTGCGGATACTTACTACGCCTCGGCCGAATTCGAGCAGGGCATTTTCTACGGCGCCCTGGCCTATGCCGGGCATGAAGCGGGCAGCTTGAAATTCGATGGCGCCACGGCTGGTGTTGACATCATTCGCGCGACGGGCTTCGTCAAGCTGATTGACGCGCTGGAAATCGGCGCCATCTATCAGCAGGCCACTGGGATCGATCAGGCCAATGGCGGTAAGACGGCAAATGGCAGCGACGCCAAGGAAAAGACTGGCCTGGCCTCAATCGCCTACACCTTCGATGCCTTCAAGTTCAAGGCCGAATATGGCCAGACCAAGGGCGATCTGACCGACATCAAGCGCACCGAGATGGCCTTCGGTGTCGATTACAAGCTGAGCAAGGCGCTGACGGCGCAGGTCTATTACATCAACTACGAAGACAAGAACCGCACCGTCAACATGATCAGTGACCCCACCACCGACAGCTATGGCGTGGGTTTGGTCTTCAATTTCTGATGCACTTGGCATGGGCTGATCCGCAGTCCAACTGCGGGTGAGCAAAGACCCGAATGGATGGGGTGGATCGATCAGGTATCGATCCACCCTGTTTTTTTGAGTTTCCACGTCATGCAGGATTCAGTTTGGTGTCTACCGCACGATGCTTCCGGAAAATCCTGTGGCTTTTTTGCTCCACATTGATGCGGTGATTGGATCGTTTTGGCAATTTCCCATTTGCGATGTACGAGTGAAACACGGCTTCATGCTTCGACGGTTTTCTCACGACCGCATTCCTGTTGCGTGCAATGCAAGCCGTTATGCCTAAAGGAAGCGCTGATTTATTCCGCTCTCGTCATTGCGCGTGCAGCGAAGCAATCCATGCCACAGAAAGAATAAATTACCTATGGATCACCACGGCGCTGAACGCCCGCGATGACGGAATAAATCAGCATTTCCTAAAGTCAGCTAAAGGTCTGGAAAATGCGTAATGCTCTGCTGAGGTAAGATCGGCATTCCGGGTTGTTTAGGCGGGCGTGAAGGAATGGGGTGAAATGGCGCGTCACCACCCATCGTGAACAGAGGGATGCTGTTTTCCGGCAGGGATCATCGCCGGGATTCCGTTGGCGTCGAGACGACTGGTGGCCTGTGCGTACAGAGTTTGGCTGTTGCGGCCCGGTGCGGTAGGTAGTTGTTGCAGCCATTGACGTTAGCCATTTCTTTCCGTGGCATCACTGCTTTGATTGGACCCGAGGCTGCCGGTAAGACGGTTTTGTTGCGTGCATTGCTGCGCTTGAGTGATCAGATGGATGGTTTGCGATTGCGTGGTACGGCTTCGCTGAATGGGCAGCCGCTGCGGGGACCCAGGATGATGCCGATCTGGAATCAGTGCGGCGGCGAATGGGTGGGTGCTCAGTGTTTCCGGACTGCTGCCCACCATGCCTCACGATGATCTGACGTACGGCCTGCGTTTGCAGGGAGAGCACGGTCCGGCCGTGCTGAATGAACGCGTGGAGGGTTGCTCTGCGTCGATGCGGTTTGTGGGCGGCGCTGGCCGAGTGTCTCCACGATCCTGTTGCCAGACTGAATGGCGAGCGGCGCTATCTGTTGGCGCTGGCGTGAACATTGATGTTGGAGCCCCGAGTCTTGCTGCTGGATACCGCTGGGGTGTCGCCTGGCCCGTCCGCGGTGCATCATCTGGAAACCCTGCCGCATGAATTGCAATATGACCATGCCATTCTGATGGCCAAGCACGATCTGTCTCGGGCGGCGCGGTTGTTGCATTCATGTCTGTTTTTGCAGGCAGTGTATTGGTCGAGCCCAACCGGACCGACCAGATGTTTACCTGGCCCGATCGGCCGGATACGGAACATTATCTGGCCGGGCGCTATGGCCCGATGCGCATGAACGACTCGAAAAAAATGGAGGAAGTGAAGTATGGAAGCCGGTGACATCACTCAGCATACATCCCGTCGTTACAACGAGGAGCTTGAGGGCATTCGCAGCCGCGTGCTGACCATGGGCGGCGCGGTGGAGGATCAGATTGACCGGGCAATGCGGGCGCTGGTGGCTTCCGATGGCCAATTGGCTGAGGAAGTGGTATCCGCAGATCAGGGGATCAACTTCCAGGAAGTGACGATCGATGAAGAGTGCAATCGAATCCTGGCGCGGCGCCAGCCGGCAGCGGGGGATTTGCGCTTGGTCATCACTGTGCTGAAAGTCATCACCGATCTGGAGCGGGTGGGCGATGAGGCCTGCAAGATCGCCCGCATGGCCAGCCATCTTGCCCAGATGGACCGTTCCCCACATGGTTACCATGCTTTGGAGCATCTGGCGGTGCGGGCACGGGCCATGCTGACCGACGCGCTGGACGCTTTTGCCCGCATGGATCCACGTGCGGCGTTGCAGGTGGTTCATGCGGATGAGGAAGTGGATCGGGAATACGAAGCCATCTGGCGCCAGAACATCACCTTCATGATGGAAGATCCCCGCACCATTCGCCGCATGCTGGACATTATCTGGTGCGCCCGTGCGCTGGAACGCATCGGCGATCACTCCCGCAACATTGCCGAATATGTCATTTTCCTGGTCGGAGGCAGGGATGTCCGTCACATTTCCCTGCAGGAGATGCGGGCCGCTGTGGAGCGGCTGATTCCGCCGGATCGCCAGCCTCCCCAGTCCTGACACCGGATCACCGGAAAAAAAAGCGCCCCGTGGGGGCGCGAAGTGCGAGAGAGGGAGATCGTGGAGGATCTGTGCACACGGTGCTGTGTACGGAAGATTCTAAGCACGGATTAAGCCAGTTTTATTTCATATTTATTAATCAATGTGTTGAAATACGCTCTCGGGAACCAGAGTCCCGCAGGGGTTGTGCCTGTGACCCGGCTTGGTGCGGTCCTGGCCTGTGATCCGCTCCAATTGGTGCGTCTTCAGGGTTTGCTCATTGTCCTCATCGTCCCGCCGTTTCTCCGTGTTTTGGTCTTGGCTGTTATGGGCCGCGTTGATCATTCTGAGCGCCGTGGCCGTGTATGCCGCCTATCTGGATCGCCAGATCGTCAGCCGTTTCGAGAGTCGCCGCTGGTCGCTACCGGCTCAGGTCTACGCGCGTCCGTTGGAACTGGGGATTGCCGAGCCCGTCAGGCAAAGGCGTGTGATTCGAGAATTGGAGCGGGCCGGCTACCGGTTGGGCGATGATTTGCAATCGCCGGGGACCTACCGGCAGGACGGGGGCGGAAGCCTGTCGATTCATGTGCGGGCGCAATCGTTCTGGGACGGCCCACAGCCCGCGCGCCGCATCCGTCTGGGTTTTGACGCAACGGGGATCAGTCGCCTGGACGCCTTGGACGGTGAACCAGCTCCATCGTTGATCCGCCTGGATCCGGAACTCATCGGTTCACTTTATGGCGCGGACGGCGAAGACCGGGTGCTGGTGCGACTTGCGGAAGTGCCCGAGCCGCTGCTGCTGGGGCTTTTGGCTGTGGAGGATCGTCATTTCTCACAGCATCTGGGGATAGATCCGGGCGCGGTGCTGCGCGCAGCGCTGACCAATCTGCGTGCCGGGCACGTCGTGCAGGGGGGCAGCACGCTCACGCAGCAATTGGTAAAAAACCTGTTCCTCGACAGCGAACGGACATTTCGGCGCAAGTTCGATGAGGCCCTGATGGCCTTGTTGCTGGAATGGCACTACGACAAGGCGGAAATCCTGGAGACCTATCTGAACGAGGTCTATCTCGGCCAGCAGGGCGGGCGGGCGATTCATGGTTTTGGGCTGGCCAGCGCGTACTATTTTGGGAAGCCCCTGGGCGAACTGGAGATCCAAGAGCTGGCGCTGCTGGTCGGGATGGTGAAAGGCCCGACTTACTACCATCCGCTGCGCCAACCCGAGCGGGCGCGTGCCCGCCGCGATACGGTGCTGGGGCTGTACGCCCAGGCGGGATTGCTGGATGACGCGGCGCTCCGGGCGGCACAAGCCAAGCCGTTGGGCGTCAGAGCCAATCTTCAACACAGCGGCGACTACGGCGCAGTACTGGGCCTGGTCCGCAATCATCTGTTGCGCGATTATCCTGCCGAGGATCTGACGGCCGAGGGATTGCGGATTTACACCACCATCGACCCTGAAGCCCAAACCCAGGCACATCAGAGTCTGGTACGCCAATTGGACCGGTTGGCGCAACGTGGCAAGACTGGCTTGCAGGCTGCGCTGGTGGTGACTGACGCACTCACCGGTGAAGTGCATGCTGTGGTGGGCGGGCGGGACGATGCGGCCGGCGGGTTGAATCGGGTCCTGGCAGCGCGTCGTCCCATCGGTTCGTTGGTCAAACCGGCTGTTTATCTCGCGGCACTGGAATCGGGCGCTTATACCCTCGTGAGTCCACTGCAGGATGAGCCAGTTGCGGTGAAGGTGCCAGGTGGATCGGTATGGCGCCCGGGCAATGCTTCCGGACGATTCTATGGGGAAGAACCCCTGTTTCAGTCCCTGGCCCAATCCCATAATGCCGCCACCGTGCATCTTGGGCTCGCGGTCGGATTGCCTCGGGTGGTGAAGATGCTCAAGGCCCTCGGTGTGGAAGCGGATATCCCGGTGGTGCCTGCGCTGTTGCTGGGCGCCTTGGAACTCACCCCCATCGAGGTCACCCAGATGTACCAGACACTGGCAGGCGGTGGGCTCTATACGCCCTTGCGGGTGATTCGTGAGGTGGCGTCGCCATCGGGTACGCCCCTGCGCCGTTATCCGCTCTCCATGCGCCCGGCAGCCTCATCGCAAAGTGCGTATCTGCTCCATGCCGCCCTGCGTCAGGTGATGTTGCAAGGCACGGCGCGGGCTGCTGCCGACCTGCCTGCGGCATGGGAGGCGGCGGGAAAAACCGGGACCACCGATGATCTGCGGGATGCCTGGTTTGCCGGTTATGCGGGCGATCAACTGGCGGTGGTCTGGGTGGGGCGGGATGATAACGCGCCGATGGGCCTTGCGGGGGCCAGCGGCGCCTTGCCGATCTGGCTGGACGTGGTGCGTACACTGGGGGTTCGCGAGATACCGCGCACGCTGCCCGATGGGGTGGGAATGCGCTGGGTTGATGGGACCAGTGGCCGCGCGGCTGGGCCAGAATGCCCGGGCGCCATCCAACTGCCTTTCCGCGAGGGAACTGGGCCGGTGGATCCTTTGCCCTGCGGATTATCCGAAGCAGGATCGGCAGGCCAGGCTATCCCTTCACCCGTGCAACAACTTCAGCATTGGTGGCGTGGTTGGCTTGGCCAGTGAGGCACGTCCGGACGGAGATTTTTCATGTTCAAAAACGGCTTGATAACAGGTGTTGCCTTGCTGACGCTGGCGGCCTGCAGTACAAATGTTCGTCTGCCGCCCTCTGCACCGCTTCCACCGGCACCTCCCCAATCGCCTGCAGCGGCGCCAGCGCAGCCTCCTGTTGGCGCCGACACCACTCGGGCTGCTCCGCTGGCACGGGATGAGGTGCCCACGCTGCCCTTGAGTCCTGCGGCAGCGACGCTGCTGGTGCAAGCGTCGACACAGCGCGATCGGCGCCAGTTCGATGCCGCCGCAGCGACCTTGGAGCGCGCGCTGCGTCTGGCGCCGACCCATCCCGAGCCCTGGTTGGCACTGGCGGCGGTTCGTCTGGAGCAACAGCGGCCCGAGGATGCCGAGGGGCTGGCCCGGCGCGCCTTGTCCTTGGGGGGCGGGGTGCGCGCGGTTCGCCAGCGGGCTTGGAGTCTGATTGCACAGGCCCGTCAAGCGCGCGGGGACATGCCGGGCGCCCAGGAAGCGCGGGCGCGGGCCGATCGTGATTCATGACTGAATCGACAGACGCCGGGATCTGGGCCGAGGGCTCACCGCTGACCCGGCAACTGGCCGGTTACCAGTTGCGGTCGGGGCAGGTGCGCATGGCCGCCTGGATCACCGAGGCGCTGGCTGATCGCCAGGCGCGCGTGATCGAAGCCGGCACAGGCATCGGCAAGACCTTCGCCTATCTGGTGCCAGTGCTCACCGGAACGGATCGGGTGCTCATTTCCACGGCGACCCTGGCTCTGCAAGATCAGCTGATGGGCAAGGATCTGCCGTTCCTGCAACGGGCTCTGGGGGTCCGGCGCCACGTTGCCCTGCTCAAGGGGCGGGGGCGCTATCTGTGCCGCTATCGCTTTTCTCTGGCCGAGCAGGATCTCTGGTTCGACGGCCGAGGCGCATTGGGCCGTATCCGGCCTTGGGCCGAACAGACCCAGTCCGGGGATTTGTCCGAATGCACCGGCTTGCCCGCCCATCCGGAGTTGATCACCCGCATCACGGCCACCGGCGACACCTGCCTGGGGCAGGAGTGCCCGGAGTTCAAGGCGTGCCACGTGCTCAAGGCGCGCCGCGCCGCGATGGAGGCCGAGGTGGTGGTGATCAACCATCATTTGCTGTTCGCCGATCTGGCGCTGCGCGGCGAGGGATTCGGCGAGCTGCTGCCCGGCGCCGATGCGGTGGTGGTGGACGAGGCCCACCAGTTTGCGGAAGTGGCGGCGCAGTTTTTCGGCAGCACGGTCAGCACCCGGCAGATGGGCTTGCTCACGCGCGATCTGCGGGTCGAGATGCAGGCGACGGGCGGGGGTGATCATCCGGATCTGATGCAGGCCGCGGAATCCATGGAGGCAGCCGCGCAGGCGCTGCGACGCAGCTTGCCCGAGGGTGAGCGGCGCTTCGCCTGGGAGGGGACTGCGAGCCACACGGACTTCGCCGCGCAGCGGGATCGGCTGCTCCAGCGCCTGGATGAGTTGGTCGTGGGGCTGGAGGCTGTGGCCGAACGGAGTCCGGGTCTGGCGCAAGGCTTGCGACGGGCGGAGAACCTGCGCGATGCCTTGATGCAGTGGGGAAACGCGATGGCGGGCGAGGAGCGGGTGCATTGGCTGCAGACCACCCGCACCGGGGTGTTGATGCATGCCACGCCGCTGGAAGTTGGGCCGCAACTGCAACAATTCCGCGAGCAACGGCCCTGCGCCTGGATTTTCACCTCAGCCACATTGGCGGTTGGGAGTGACTTTTCCGGCTTCCTGCATGAGGTCGGCCTGGATGCGCAGACGCCTTGTCTGCAACTGCCCAGTCCGTTTGACTACCCGCGCCAGGCGCTCATGTATCTGCCTGTGGGCCTGCCGCTGCCCGATGCGCCCGGCTATGACGCAGCGTATCTGGACCAGGTGCGCACGGTGCTGGAATGGAGCGGCGGGCGCGCCTTCCTGCTGTTCACCAGCCATCGGGCCTTGCGTCACGCCGCCGGGATGCTGGCCGACTTGCCCTTTCCGCTGCTCATCCAGGGGGAAGCGCCGCCGGCTCAGTTGCTCGCTCAATTCCAGCAGGCGGGCAACGCGGTGCTGCTCGGCGCAGCGAGTTTCTGGGCCGGCGTGGATGTCCGGGGGTCTGCGCTGCAATTGGTGGCCATCGATCGCCTGCCGTTTGCGTCCCCGGATGATCCCGTGCTGCAGGCGCGGCTCAATGCGGTGCGGGCACGTGGCGGCAATCCCTTCCGCGAATGTCAGTTGCCCGCCGCGGTCATTACGCTGCGCCAGGGCGCCGGCCGGCTGATCCGCGATGCGCAGGATCGGGGCGTGCTGTTGCTGGGGGATGGGCGGTTGGTCGCCCGATCCTATGGTCGGACTTTCCTGGCCAGCCTGCCGCCCATGCCGATGACCCGGGATGCCGGCGCGGTGGCTGATTTTTTCGCCACGCTGCGCACTGAGGAGCAAGCAAACGATGCGCTTACTGGCCATTGATGGTGCAACCGAACAGGCTTCGGTGGCCCTGTGGATCGACGGCGCCGTGATGTATCGCGAGCGCTCGGCGCCCGGCGGACATGGCGATTGGCTGTTGGCCACGGTGCATGAGGTATTGGCACAGGCAGAGTGTCCGCTCACGGCGCTTGACGCACTGGCATTCGGACGGGGACCCGGCAGCTTCACCGGCCTGCGGGTCGTCGCGGCGATGGTGCAGGGGCTGGCCTTCGGCGCGGACCTGGGCGTCATCCCGGTCTCGGATCTGGCCATGCTGGCCCAAGCCGAGGCGGAGCGCGGCGATGGGGCGATTGTCGCGGCGCTGGATGCGCGCATGGGGGAGGTTTATTGGAGCGCATTCCAGGCAGAGCAGGGTGCGATCAGGGCATTGACTGGCGAAACGGTGTCACCGCCTGAAGCCGTCCGCGTGCCTGTCGGGGCGCACGGATGGCGCGGCACGGGGAATGCCTGGCTTGCTTATCCGGGTCGCCTGCCCGATGGCGTTCTGCAACCGGGTGCAGCCACCTTGCCCTCGGCGCGCAGCTTGATGGTGCTGGGGCTGGCGCAACTGCAAGCCGGTAAGGTATCGCCGCCTGAGGCAGCCTTGCCGGTGTATGTGCGCGACCAAGTGGTTCGTTCAAGCCAAAAAACTGGGTAAATATTTATCCGGATCAAATTCTGTGAATGGAAATGCCCAAAAGAAAAGCCCGGGTTTTATCCCGGGCTTTTACGAATGCGGTCTGGAAGACCTTATTGCTTGATCTTTTCTTTCTTGGTGGCAGAAACCACCGCGATCACGCGGCGATTAAGCTGGCGACCCTGTTCGGTCTTGTTGTCAGCCACCGGACGTTCTTCGCCGTAGCCCACGCTGCTCAGACGGCTCGGCTCAACCTTGAACTGGTTGATCAGGACCATGCGAACCGCCTCGGCACGCCGTTGGGACAGGCTGAGGTTGTAGGCGTTGGTGCCCTTGGAGTCGGTGTGACCTTCAATCACGGTATCCGTCATCGGATACTGCTTCATGAACTCAGCGACTTTCTTGATTTCCGGGTAGTACTCAGGCTTCACCACCGACTTGTCGAAGTCGAACAGCACTTCCAGACGAATCGTTACCGGTTTCTCGATGATGATGTAGCAGCCGTCTGCATCCACCTTGGCGCCTGGGGAGGTGCCGGGGCACTTGTCGCGGGAATTGGGGATGCCATCGCCGTCGTCATCGCCGTCAACGGGGGCTGCCACTGGAGCCATGGGCTCGGCTGCCGGGGCGGCCTGCGCATTTTCGCCAAAGGTGTAACCCAGTACCAAAGTGGCAATGTAGTCGTCAATGTTGCTGTCGGTATAGTTGACGTAACGACCATCCAGACGGGCAAACAGGTTGTCCGTCAGATTGGCTTTCAGGCCCAGGCCCGCACCCAGGACAGCCTCGTCATTCTTGAACTTCTCCCGATTGGGCTCAATGTTCTTGTAACCGTCGTCGACCTTGTACCAAGCGTAACCGGCGGACAGCAGGGCGTAAGGGGTCACTCGCCATTCAGGCATGAAGTTGTACATCAGGTCCAAAGCGGCCGTCGTTTGCTTGAAACTGACGTCTTTGGCGCCTGAAACGTTGGCATCAAGGTAGCTGCCAGCGAGCTCGAGCACCCAGTTCGGGGTGAACTGATAGCCCAGGCCGAGCCGGTAGCCGGCCTGCCCATCCACACCCGCATTGCTGTCATTGAACCATTGGTAGACACCGCCGACGTTGGCCTCGAAGCCGCTCTCCACGGCAGCGTGCACAGCGGGGGCGGCCAGCAACAGCGCTGCTGTTGCGCCCGTGAGTTTGTTCATTTTCGATTTCATTCGTTCTGGCTCCTTAACTCATGATCCAGTTGGGAAAATTTACTTGAATCAGCTTGACAGTGAGCAGGGCCTCACGGGCCGTAGAACAATCGTCCCGCGACGGTGTTCAATTTGACTGCTGCGCTATAGTGCAGGGCGGCCAAGGATTGTCCAATGGGGAACGGATCCAGAGCCAGCACGCTGGCTTCAGCTCCGATGTAAGAAGCCACCAAACCAAGCTTGATGCCCTCGACAATCAGGCAGGTATCGCAAACAAAGTTGCCGATGATGATCGGGCGATGTCCAGGACCAGGCGTGGGGGTCGTCGACGTGGGCGCCTTGTAGGGGACGTACAGGGTCTGATCAAAGACCGTGTAGGTGTTGTAAACACCACCGGTTAAGGTGGATCCAACGATGCCAGGAGCCAGAGTAATAATGGCTTGACCGTTCACTTGGGAGAGGGCTTCATCTCCCATCATGGAGACTTCGGCCTGCCCAAGGGCAGGGGCCAGCAGCATCAGGGCCGCACAAGACATACGCTTCATGATTATTCCTCCAGGTTCTTGTTCAAGGGCTTTATCGAAGGGGACAAAATAAAGGGCCGCCTCTGCGGTCAGTTGATTCATGCTAACAGATGAAGGCCAGAATTTTCTGGCTCAAGCCTTTTCACTTGCCAAGAGTATTACAGGCCTTGGGCTGAATGCCAGTGTCTCCATC
>WOYI011279981.1_pt1 | contig 13626 bp, 11 predicted proteins | sample 6423411 | NCBI WGS metagenome assembly WOYI01 (sample SAMN13441803, study PRJNA592873) | oil field metagenome | biome: oil field; feature: oil-well bore; material: oil-contaminated soil; isolation source: oil-contaminated soil from oil-well borehole | place: Germany: Wietze | collected 2016-10-18 ...
CTTCCTGTTGTCCCGGAACAGGAATAGACTGAGCATGGAAGATCCCTGCTTTATATGGTGGTATGGTGGACATAACCCCTTGCCTGGCAAGCACCTCTCTAAACTTATACGTCGAAAACCAAAAGATATATACAAAGAGAGTATTTGTTTTTATGTCCCACGTCTTTAGTGATATCCGGAGGCAAAAATGATCCTGCTTAAAGATGGGCTCATAGTGCCTATGGCTGGAAGAAGAGCTGTTAAGGGCTCCGTTTTAATCGATGGAAACAGGATAAAAGAGGTTGGAGAGGTTAAAGAAAAGGTAGATGCAGAGATAGACTGCAGGCACAAGATAATAATGCCGGGGCTTATAGATACGCACATACATCTCGCGCAGGCACTCCTGAGAGGGTGCGCCGACGATATTCCGCTCGTAAGATGGCTAAACGAGAGAGTCTGGCCGCTCCAGAGCACCTATGATCCGGAGCTTGGCTCGTTGAGTGCGGAGCTTTGCATAGCTGAGATGCTTCTCTCAGGCACAACAACATTCTTAGAATCAGGGCTTCACACGAAATATGGCATAGATGGCATAGCAAGAGTTGTTGAGCGCAGTGGAATGAGAGGTTATATCTCAAAGATGCTTATGGATAGCCCGTACTATGCTAACCACAGGATGTACGAGGGTATGGTCGAGGATAAGGATGAGGCTATGAAAGAAGCTCTAAGCCTCTTTGAGAGATGGAATGGTAAAGGAGGGATAAGGGTAGCATTAGCCGCAAGAACCCACTGCACGCCAGAGCTATACAGAGAGATCTCTGAGATGGCAGAGACCCTTGATACAATAGCAACACTCCATTTCTGCGAGATAAAGGAGGATGTCTCTTTTTTAAGAAAAGAGTATGGGATGAGCCCTGTGGAGTTCCTTGAGCACTGTGGGTTAAACAATGAGAGAGTAACCTTAGCACACTGTGTCTGGCTTGGGGATGCAGAAGGATTGAAGGCTAACGTTGCTCACTGTCCTGCGAGCAACTTCAAGTTAGGAAGCGGGATAGCGCCTGTTAAAGAGATGCTGGACAAAGGAGTGAATGTAACACTGGGCTGCGATGGAGCTCCATGCAACAACACCTATGATCTTTTTAGAGATATGTGGCTTGCTTCCATAGCTCAGAAAGCCAGGCTTCTGGACCCACAGGTTTTAGATGCGCACAATGCCCTAACCATGGCTACGATAAATGGTGCTAAAGCGCTTCGGATTGATTCTGGATCTATAGCGCCAGGCAAGCTTGCAGATGTTATAACCATAGATCTCAAACCCCATCTCATGCCTGTGAGGGATCCTGCCTCAACGATAGTTTATAGTGCAAAGGGGAGTGATGTTTGTGATGTTATAGTTGATGGAAAGGTTATTGTAGAGAATAGAGAGCTAAAAACTATCGATGTGAGTAAGCTCATGGATAGAGTGGAGGAAAAAGGTCTTTTGCCAGATAGACTTGCTCACTTTCTATAATCAGAGCCCTTTATAGTTAACAGCGCTCTATATACCTGCTCAAGGAGCATGACTCTAAAAAGTCCGTGCGAGAATGTGAGTTTTGAGAATGAAATTCTTTCGCCTTCAACATTCTCAGGTACCCCGAAGGGCCCACCAACGATGATAGAGATATTTTCAACGTAGGCTTTTCTAACAAGCTCCATAAACTCATCCTCATTAATCTCTCTACCTTTTGGCGAGGTTATGTACGTATGCGCATATGCCCCTTTGTCTTTCGGTTCTCTCAGCTCAGAAACTTTCAGAACTCTAAAGCTTTTCACCCGGAGAGTGTAGTACCTCTCCAGGTCTCGGAAAGGATCCTCGCTTTTGCCGACGAATAGAAGGTGGAGCATAAAGTTATTGTTGCCCAAAATTGAAATACTTTCTCTACATTCACCATCTGATGGACCTGGTGATAGGAATAGTTGCATGCACTCTTTTTAGCGTATTCTCCTATCTCACAGATATATTGGACAGAAAAGGGACTATTGTGTCCTTTTTCCTGGGGCTTCTTGTGTTTTTTTGCTCAGGTCTATACTGGCTTCTGCTCCTCATATTTTTTGTTCTCATATGCTATATCGCCACAATAGCAAAAAAGGAAGAAAAAGTCAAAAGACACTGGAGCGTTAAGGACAGTATAAGAGGGGAGAACAACGTTGTTGCAAACGGAATAGTGCCTATAGCTATCGCAGCCCTCTCTTTTATCAACAGCCCGGTCATGGGGTTGTGCTATATAACAGCCATAGCCGCAGCAACTTCAGATACATTTGCGAGCGAGCTGGGGATACTATCAGACGATACCTATCTGATAACAACCCTTAAGAGGACCAAAGTGGGAACAGATGGGGGCATATCTCTTCTGGGGGAATTATCTGCGCTGCTTGGTGCTTTCATAATGGCTCTTCTAGGCTGGCTCCTCATCTTCAGGCTTGACCCGAGATACGCTTTCAGATCCCTCTTTTATCCAACTGTTTTCGGGTTTTTTGGGTGCCAGATAGATAGCCTCCTCGGAGCTATATTTGAAAGGAGAAGAAAGCTAAGCAAGGGGGAAGTGAATTTCTTATCGATAGCTTTAGCTACCCTAACCTCTGCGCCCTTCTATCTGCTATGATCTATGCTCTGTTCTCTGCCTCTCATGTGTAATGGGCTAGCATGTCATTTCTTCTTCTCGTGAACCCACCCTCCAGATCTTTCTTTACACTTATGTAGAAGTCAACTATTTCCGGCGTAACCGATGGCTGAACCTTTTCTAGAGCTCTCTCAAAGAATTCGGCTGATACAACCTCTGCTTCGTCTCTGAGGGCATTGAAACCCGCCTCTCTACACAGAGACTTTATGTCCGCACCTGTATAACCCTCGGTTTTCTCAGCCAGCCTATCTATATCCACATCTTCAGCCAGAGGCATATTATTTGTGTATATCTTAAAGATCTCAATCCTTTCGCCCTTGTTTGGTGGCATTATCAATATCAGCTTATCAAATCTCCCTGGACGCAGAAGACTTCTGTCCAGCAGATCAGGCCTGTTTGTAGCACCAAGGATAAAGACCCCCATATTTTCCTCAAGACCATCTATGGATGTGAGGAGCTGATCCACTATGCGCTTTGACACCCCTCCATCAGAGTCAAAACCACGGGTGGATGCTATAGAGTCAAGCTCATCAAGGAATATTATGCATGGAGCTGCCTGTCTCGCTTTCTTGAATATCTCCCTTACCGCTTTCTCACTTTCTCCCACCCATTTGCTCATTATTTCTGGGCCTTTGATGCTTATAAAGTTCAGCCCGCACTCATTTGCAACAGCCTTTGCCAGTAAAGTTTTTCCTGCACCTGAGGGACCAAACAGGAGTATGCCCCTTGGCGGATCTATGCCTAATCTGGCTATATCCGCTCTTCTTTTTATGGGCCATTCTATGCTCTCTATGAGCTCCTGCTTCACCTCTTCCAAGCCTCCTATCTCGCTCCATTTTACCTTTGGTATCTCTACATAAACTTCCCGCAATGCGCTTGGTTCTACCACCTTGAGAGCCTCCATAAAGTCCATCATCTTTACTTCCATTGTGTCAAGAACTTCTGCGGGTATTGAATTCTCAAGGTCTAATGCTGGTAGATACCTGCGCAGACATTTCATTGCGCCCTCTCTCGCTAAGGCAGCAAGATCAGCTCCAACAAATCCGTGCGTCATATCTGCGAGCTCTTCCAGCTTTACATCTTCAGCTAAAGGCATTCCTCTCGTATGTATCTGGAGTATTTCCAATCTCCCCTCCATATCAGGGGCCCCTATAGCGATCTCTCTATCAAAGCGTCCCGGCCTTCTCAGCGCCGGATCTATATCGTCAGGTCTGTTTGAGGTCCCTATAACCACAACTCTACCCCTGTCTCTCAAACCATCCATGAGGCTCAACAGCTGTGCAACAACCCTTCTCTCAACCTCTCCCTGCACCTCACCTCTCTTTGGGGCTATTGAATCTATCTCATCGATACACAGTATTGCTGGAGCGCTGCGCTCAGCCTCCTCGAATTTTTCTCTGAGCCTAGCCTCGCTTTCCCCATAAAACTTGTTCATGATCTCCGGGCCCTGAATGGAAAAGAAGTTCGCACCGCTCTCATTTGCTACAGCCTTTGCTATCAATGTTTTCCCTGTGCCCGGAGGACCGTGAAGCAGAACACCCTTTGGTGGCTCTATGCCAAGGCGCTCAAATAGTTCTGGATGTTTCATCGGAAGCTCTATTATTTCCCTTATAGTCCTTATCTCTTCTTTTAAACCACCTATATCTTCATAGCTCACCTTTGGAGCTCCCTCCGTTTTTACTGCCTCTTCCCTTGCCTCTATCTCTGTATCCTCAAATATCTGAACTATGCCAGAAGGCTCTGTTTTAAGAACGATAAATGGTGTTGCGTTTCCGAATATAGCAACCCCGGGTATAATTATCATATCCCCCTTTGCTACGGGTCTTCTGAGCAACCCTCTCTTTGCCATCAGAGCAATGTACTCGGAGCTTATAGAAACTTTCTGCTTTGTTGCTGGAGCTATTACTATTCTTTTTGCAGGTTTCGGGTTCGCCTTTCTGATTGTTACTTTATCACCAAGAGAGACCCCTGCATTGTTTCTTATTACATAATCGATCCTTACTATACCCTTGTTATCATCCTCCGGGAATAGTCTCCAGGCGACCGCTGCGGTGGTTTTTTTGCCAACGATCTCTATAACATCCCCTATAGATATGTTTAGCAGCGTTCTTGTTGCCGTATCTATTCTCGCTCTGCCAAAGCCTACATCTGGCCTGAGCCCTTCTTCTACCCGAAGCTCTATGTTCTCTTTTCCTTGCATTATATTATAATCAGTCTTATGAGCTTATAAGGATTTTGCTTCTGTGGAGCGTCGAACAATTTGATGGATACGCCATACAAATAATCTAAAGCCTAGCTTATCCTTGTGAGCCTGCCACAAATAGATTCTTTGCTCTACTGTCTCTTATTGCCCCTACCCCCTAAACTCTTCAAGCAGAAAGTTAAGGACAAGCGGCTAAACTTTTAAAAAACTGTAGATCAATAAGGTTTATGAATATTGTTTTCGACGAGCCCGTAGCTCTTTCGGGCTTTTTCGAGAAGTTTGATGAAAGGAAAAGGGAGAGATCTGAGCTTATTTCCTCCTTCTCTTCGAGGGAGATCCTCACCATCCTGGATCGTGTGAGAGGTAGATGGAAAGCAGGTAGTTACAGAGAGAGCGCGATGGAGAAGTTACCAGAGATAACAGGCTTCTCAGAGAGCACTGTAGAAGAAGGACTGGACACGCTTTGCGACATTCTATCAAAGAAAAACCTTGAGAGGAAAATAAAGACGGAGCTCGGGTGTTCCCTTGATGGCTGGGAAGGAGAGGGCAATGTGAGGCTTTTTGCTGCCCCCCTGGGCTCAATTCTTCATGTGCTGGCAGGAAACATCTTCGTGAACGGTATAGAGTCCCTGATTAACGGAATCATCACAAAGAATCTCAATGTTGTGAAGGTTCCATCATCTGGTGGGCTCTTTCCATACCTCTTTCTCAGAAGCGTTGAGGAGTGCTCACCTGAGCTTGCCTCCACAATATCCATGATCTCATTCAAAGGTGGTAATAAAAGGGTTGAGAAAAAGCTGAAAGAGAGGATGGATGGGATAATAGTATGGGGAGGTATAGATGCGGTCCAGAGCTATAAGAGAGATCTCCCTCCTGGCAAGGTTCTGATTGAGCACGGGCCCAAGTGTGGTGTAGGGGTAGTTGAAGACTTTGAGGAAAACCTTGCGAAAAATATAGCCATGGATGTTGTATCATGGGAGCAGCGCTCATGCGCATCACTTCAGGTTCTTTACATTAAGAGAGAGATGAGAGATCTGATAAAAGATGTCGGAAGAGAGCTCGACGGTTTTTCCGAGAACCCTCTCGATAGAGATCATGCTGTTGAGGTTATGAAAGCAAAGGAGATTGCCAGAATGGGTAAGATCTTTGGGGATTATGATTACTTTTTCTCCGAAGAACCCTTGAAGTGGCAGGTGATCTTCACAAAAGGATTTGAGCTATCCCCCCTCGGAAGGACTCTCTACGTCAGAGAATATGATGATATCAAAGAGGTCATAAGAGAGATCCCCAGGGAATACATGCAGACCGTTGCCATAAGCTCAAAGAGAGATAAAGAGCTAGGAAAGATGTTCGCTGAAGCCGGGGCAACAAGGATAGTGAGATTTGGCAGAATGACTTCGGGTGCGCCAGGGGCACCACACGATGGTGATTTTCCCCTGAGGGAGCTTGTGAGACTCTGCGGGATGGAACTATGAGCCTTGAGAGTGTCCTTAAGGCTGCTGAAAGGTCAGAGTTCTATGCAGGAAGGCAGAATAAGAAACAGCTGCTTACAAAAAGGGATATAGCGGAACATGGCCCGGGGGGAACAAGAAAGCTTCTGACTGGAGAGATGAGGGATTGCTACCTGTTTTCTTCCGGTGGCACGACATCAACGCCCACATTTGCTGTTTACACCAAAAAAGAGTTTGATCGCTCAACAGATTTTCTTGCGAAGGATTTCGGGGAGATAATAGGTAGCGATGATAACGTGGCAAACCTCTTAGCCCCAGGGAACCTGTGGACTGCATATGCAGCCGTTGACAGAGCGCTCAACAAGATCGGGTGCAACATCCTTCCCCTGGGAAGCAATGCACCAAACAGCATGATAGCCAGGATATTAGAGGATTTCTCAGCCACAGTGCTGGTAGGATGCCCCTCTTCTCTGCTCTCCATTGCCTCCTCTATCAAGGGCTCATTCTGTGTTGAGAAGATAATATACGGAGGAGAATTTTTATATAAGGGGGGAAGAGAGATGCTGAAAGAGAGCTTTGGAGCTGACAATTTCTTCTCGTTTTACGGGCCTGTTGAGAGCGGATACGTCGGTATACAGAAAAAGGGATCCCCCTCCACGGTGCACACTGTAGCAGAGGAATACCACCTTGTTGAGATAACAGATGAGGGCAGGATAGTTCTGACAAACCTTGATAGAGAGCTCATGCCCATAATAAGGTTTGATACCGGCGATATGGGCAGGTGGTGCGGTAGAAATAGGTTTGAGCTTTCAGGTAGGGTTGGGGAAGAGATGAAGGTGGGTGGAGCGTGGATATCCTACAGAACCATTTACGAAGCTGTCAGTGAGGTCTGCTCTCCCATTGCGCTACAGCTGGTTATAAGCTCTGATGGTGCATCGGATAAGCTTGAGGTGAGGGTAGAGAGCGCTGAGGAAATAGACAGAAGAGAGGTGGTGAACACTATCCTGATGAAGCTAAGAGAGAATGATGATGCGTTCATAGGGGAATTCCTCTCCAAGGGATCTTTCAGGCTTGATGTTGAGACGCTACCACCAGGGGCGATTGAAAGGGTTGAGAAAACCGGTAAGGTGAGAAGGATTATAGATCTGAGAGATCATTTCTGAGATACCCATATCGAGAAGAGTATCACAGCCATGCCCACTATCATCCTCAGGGTCACGGTTTCATTCAGTAGCATTATTGAGAACAATATTCCAAATGCGGGTATGCCATAGGAAAAAACTATTGCCCTTGAAACTTCAAGGTTTTTTAGACCATCAAGCCATAGAAAGTATGGAAGCACTGTGCAGCCGAGAGATAGAATGATCGTGAGGATTACAGAGCTCATGGTAAATGAGGGAAGCTGCTCGAAAGGTAAAAGTGCAAGAAGGATAGGAAATCCTATGATTGAGGTTATGCCAAGGATCTCAATCGGGGTGTGTTTTGAGAGGGCAATCTTCTCAAATATCGCCAGGAAAGCCAGAGATATGGCAGAGCATGCAATCAGAATGTTCCCCAAAAGCATCGAGCCCTCTTCTATCCCCACAACGACTACTATTCCTGCTATACCGATCAGCACTCCAAGGATCTTTGGAGCTGTCAAATTCTCTTTTAGAATGAAAAAAGCAAGAAACACCACAAATATTGGCGGTGTAGACTGGATTATGCTCGCTAGAGAGGCTGTTGTGTAGAGCATGCCGATATTCTGAAGCACTAAGGGTAGCACCAGCCCGAACAAGGATATGCTGAGAAGAAGCGCGTAATTCGGGTTTTCAGGATAGCCTCTCTTGAGGAAATAGAGAATGAAAAAAATGAAGGGCCAGAAGCTCCTGACGGCGCTTAAGTAGAGTGGCCCCATATCCCTGAGCACGATTGCGGTCAATGGAAATGTGAGGCCATAGAGCAGCGTTGCGGCGCTCATTTCTGCGTAGGCTTTTTTGCTCATTAGCGTGTATTGTGTTCTGTATTATCAACATTTTCTTAAAGCTCTCCCCGGGATCGATATGTAAATATAGAATTAAGTGCAATTTTATTGTATGAAACTGGCGCTTTTTATGGCAATACTTATTGTATCATGCGTAGCACCAGAGCCATACACGGCACAAAAAGAGGAGCACATGCCTCTCTTTGTTTTTGAGGGCAGCTGGTTTGAGATGGGCGAGCAGTATGGGGAAAACTGCACGCACCTTGAAGAGATATATGATTTTATAATCAGTTCATGGGAGAGTTACGGCCTCTCTATGGAGAGTCTGAAACATGATATAGAGATGTACAAAAGCTACATAGAGGCGGAGGAAAACATCTCAGAGTTTATGAAAGGGATGGCATCTTCCCTGAAGGATGATGAATTGTTCTCATCCTATGAAAAGATTATTGTAATAAACTCGGGATTCGAGATCCTGTGGCTGAATGAGTGGCACCAGTCAAAGAAGCTCTGTACAGCAGCAGCTGCATATGGAGAAGCAACAAGGGCTGGCCACACGATAGTGGGGCTGAACAGGGATCTACCGGTTTATCCTTTTGCTTACCAGATAGCCTATGTGCTTAAGCCTGATACAGGAAAAAAGATATTCGGAACAGTGACAGAGGGGCAGGTTGCATCAAACTTTCAGGTAAACTCAGATGGGCTTTTTGTTGGCGCTGTCAAAGTTTTAGGAGACTGGAGCCCTGAGAACGGGATATATGAGTGCGCCTTTGGTCTTCCTTCTGTGGCTGTAATGCTGAAGCTCTCGATGTGCAGCAGCGTTGAGGATGCTATCAAAACCCTAGAAGAGACAAGGGTCACCCAGGGTATGAACTACATGTTAGCAGAGCCCTCAAGAGCTGTTGTGGTGGAGAAGTTACCCTTTCACTACGCTATAAGAGAGAGCGATGTTATCGCGCTCAGCAACCAGATGAGGTCTAACTACAGTTATGAAGATGGCAAAAAAACCAGCGTGCCAATGAATGAAAGGATACACATGGAGGACCCATTTATTGTCGAAGCAGGGGATAGCTGTTATTATTCCGCCTACTGGGCTCTGATGAAAAATTATGGTAAGATATCACCAGCAACATGGATGAATGTCATATCGAGGATGGACTATTGCTATGATGAGAATGGAAATGTGATCCTTGAAAAAGATGGCGTACCGGTTCTTGAGGCGGAGCTGACCGTTGAGTATCAGCACTTTGATGACGGAAAGCTGGTTGAAGGAACAATAGCATCACACTGCTGTGATATTAATACCCTTGAGATATACTGGGTGCAGGGGCTACCGAGCAGCCACAGTCAGTGGCAGAAGATAGACCTTAATGAGATTTAGAGGTACTGAAGGGCAGAGATGGCGCATCCAGCGTATTTTTTTATTCCTGCCCTTCCCGTTATCTCTATGTAAGGGGTATCTATACCACAGGTGCAATCATGCTTTAGAACGCCATAATCTGTGGTGAGTATGGAATGATAAGGAGATGTAAGGTTATAGGGGCTCATCAGATGCAAAAGCCCTTCAGAGCTCTCTTCCATCGTTACTGGATCTATGATCCTGACTTTGGAGTACATGGGCACATGCATATGTCCTTTCTGACACTCCACATATGGCACACCGTGCTCTGCCAATCCATAGCAATCCCTCACATTCTCTTCGGGTATGCCAGTAACCTCTCTTATCATCTCTCTGAACTCTCTTTTGCTCATCTCTCTTTTCCTGCCCTTCCATCCGCCTCCAGGTAGAACGAAGCTGCGCTCTCCCAGATCAAGCGCTCTTCCCAGCTCTTTTAGAGTTTCAGCCATATATGCAGGAAAACCCAGTATCCTCACAGGTAGCTTTTCTTCTGAATATCTGAGCAAGCATTCAACAGCCCCCTTCTTATCGAAGTAGAAACCTCTGCCACTCCACTTAAGAGTATAAAAAACCTTATTCACTCTGGTAAAGGTGAGATTGTTTTTATCACTCCAGGCAGTTCCTATATCTCTTGCGTAATCAGGATCATAGGTGAAACAGAGGTAATTTACCTTCTCCTCTTTGTTAACCAGCCCCATACCTCCATAGACCTTTTCTGCAATCGTTCTAAGGTTTTCGAGTGTCTTTCTGTTCAGAAAAAGTCTGGTTTTCTCGCCAGTGGTTCCTGAAGAGGCGAGCGTAAGAACCACATCTGATTCATCCACTGAGAGCAGGGGATATCTCTTCAGCACAGGGACAAAGATGTATGGTATGTCATCAGCTCTTTCAGCCCTTCTGCCACAGAACTTTTTATATGGCTCACAGTGCTCATAGTGAAAAGAATAGCACTCCATCATAGCTCTCTCAAAGAGCTCTGCATCTGCATCAAAAGGCGGTTTGCTTATCAGTTCATCTATCGCTCCAACCATAGAGATCCTTCCTCACCCTTTCTATATAGATATCGCTGTAAGCCTTTAAAAACCTTTTATTCATGTCGTCTGTGTGCACCTCTCTGAAGGATGGCGGCAGCAATAGCCTGCAGTTTATGAAGCAGTCAATTCTTGAACCATCCTTTTTCTTGAAGGCAGGAAAATACGCCGAAGGCATGAAACCTGATTCATACATGGCACTCTGCAGTTCAGGTGACTCCGCAGGCACGACGCATTCAATGTAATAGCACCCCATCGATAGAGCAGCAGAGGCTATGCCCTCCAGGACATCGTACATAGAATCTGTGGTTTTTATGCCCAGAATGTAGAGGTGCGCTGCCATCGGATTGTAGTAGACAAATATCTCGGTAGAGAGATTGCTCGAGTATAGCTTGAGGTTTGGTTCGAAGAAGGGAAAGTAGCTGAGCTCTAAAGAGCCATTATTCATATAGTCTGCCCATTCCATACTCACAGATGGAGCAACGCTCATCATGAGATCCATCTTCATACATGAGCGGATCCCGCTCTCCTGCACGATCTCTGCCTTACCGAGGTGCAGAATATCTGATGCACAGACGTATATTGGCTCAAATGGTTTTATGATAACGGGTTTTTCTCTCTCTTTTATGATGTCTCCTTTATATGACACAAAGAGCCCATGGGTCTCAAACTCTTTGATCCTCATAGCGTTTGGGAAGATACCAAAAGGCATAAAACCCAGCTTTCTCAGGAGCTTCTGCGGGGCTATATTGTTCATTCTTGCTATCGAATAATATATCCTATACTTTGATCTCTTTTCTGCTTCACTATGCAGTTCGTACATGACTCCTTTTCCCTGAAATTCATTCCTAACAGCGGCGCCATAGCACTTACATATGTCCTTTTCTCTATTTCCAACAAAGATTATAGAAGCAACTATTTTCCCTCCTTCTTCGGCTGCCAGCCACAGATGAGGGTCGTCATCCAGGACTTTGTCGAAGGTCCTTTTGTTGTAAGTCTCCGGCAGGGGATAAAAGCCTTCATACACATCGTTGTATAACCTGTTGATCTCTCCAAAATCCTTTTTCTCAACTTCCCTTATGATCACAGAAAAAAGAAAGAGTTTTGAATATATCAAGTTTTTAGTTAAGTGAAAAATGGGTTAAAATTTGACCGGCATGAACGAGAGGCATTGCTTACATTCACAGCTTCACGGGCTAATTTTTTGGATATGCTTTAAATATTCATGGAGCGCAAAGCTGAAGAGAAGTGGCAAAAGGCTTTGTTACGCTTACACATTCGGTAGCTGAAATGCCCCACCCGGACATCTGGGTTTTTACTGGAGGAAGCTTTTGCTCCCATGGAATCAAACCAGATCGGTTCTATACTATTTTCATTGTAGCGTTCATCAGATAGTGCGGGGGAAGGGATTTGAACCCTCGAACCACTACTGGAGCAGGTCTTAAGCCTGTCGCCTTTGACCCGACTTGGCTACCCCCGCTTAATTCTTTAATGCTTTCTGCATATTTATTTGTATTTTTACTTTAGAGGATTCTGCGAGCCATCAGCAGAAACACTATGGAAACAACGATGAGCACTATAGCAAGAACGATCAAAGCCGCTGTGATTTTCCTATCTGTTCCGAAAACAACAGGTATAGGGCCTATCATTATTATCCCTCCACCATGGATCTCTCTGTCATCCCCTTCTATTCCTCTGTTATCTGCTGTAAGAAAAAAGCCCAGAGTAACAAGAACGAATCCCACAAATATCAGAGCAATTCCTAACGGTATAAGAGCGTTCATATTCCTTATTCTCTTTCTATATTTAAATCCTTTCAGCTATGATGGCTGCATGATTTCCGAAATTCTCTCTCAGATCTGTGATCTCTGTTTTGTAGCCTTCTTTACCCAGATTTTTCCTGCACTCTTCAAAGACAAGGTTTGCTGGTTTCATTGAGTCTATGCTGCTTGCCTTTATCATGAGCACTCCCTTTTTCACAGAGAAGAATGACATATTCTTCAGAAAGATCTCCACCTGATTCTTCTGCGTGATATCCTGATATATCAGGTCAGGACTACTTACCACATCAGCATAGCTCTCTGGTTTATTCGCGTCCTCCAGAATAGGGTAAATATTCTTTCTCTTTTCTCTTTTTGCCACTTCAATAAATGAAGCAAAAGGAAAGGGGGAGAGCTCAACACAATAGAGCGTTTTTGAGATCTTTGCAAGTTTTTTTGCCGTGGTGCCACTTCCCGCACCAAGGTAAAGAACAGTCCCCCTAAAGCTATCAACAAGTTCTGGACGTATTTTGAACAGATAAAATAGCTTGCTTTTTTCGCCTGTTCTGGCTCTCGGTGGTTTTAAAGTTTCATCTGAGTACATCTTCCTGGGTTCGAGCCTGGATCCAATCTCAGTTTCAAGTGAGAAATAATCTTTCCTTAAAGCTATTGCGAGAGAGCATGCAAGCTTTCTTGCGCTTTTCCCCCTGTTTTTTTTATCTGCACCCTTAACGAGAGGATGCTGGAAGATATATCCGTACTTGGGCGTCTTTCTATCTTTTTTTTCACCTACTAATTCTATTTCATCTCCCTCCATTTTTTCATTACCCGAAAAAAGCCCTTTTTCAGCACCCATGATCTGCAATCTACTCGCAGGCATAAAGGCTAAAGCTCTGAGAGATCCTGAATGAGCAAGCATTTTTGCCAGTATCCTGTATCCTATAAGAGTGGTTGCTGATGGCGCTATAGAATAGAGATAGTTCTCAATCTTTTCCTCTATTCTTCTTTTTTCTTCGTATAGCGCGCTTAACACCGAATCACAAGCATCACTAACGCCTGCATACGGAGTTATCTCTTTTTTATCCTTTACGTCAGCAATGCTCTTCTCTATAGAGTCCAACAATCTTTCCATATTTATGATTATGAGATCCTTTCTCTGCAACTCTCTCTTAAGCTTTTCCTCATA
>WOYI010250517.1_pt1 | contig 13620 bp, 11 predicted proteins | sample 6423411 | NCBI WGS metagenome assembly WOYI01 (sample SAMN13441803, study PRJNA592873) | oil field metagenome | biome: oil field; feature: oil-well bore; material: oil-contaminated soil; isolation source: oil-contaminated soil from oil-well borehole | place: Germany: Wietze | collected 2016-10-18 ...
GGATCGGCCGCCTGCGGCAGCCGCTCCGCCTCCACCCGCGCCTTGATGCGCTTGACCTCGCGCACATCGGCAGCCGAGATGGATACCGGGTACCGGACCTCATCCGCCAGTTCTTCGAAGGCGCGCAGCACGCCGGCGTCGCCGACAACCCCTCGGGCGCGCAGGAGCGCCTGCGCTTCCCAGGTGAGCGACCAGCGCTCGTAGTACGCGCGGTAGGACTCCAGCGATCGCACGATGGCGCCGTTCTTGCCCTCCGGCCGGAGGCCCAGGTCCAGGTCGAGCGGAAGGCGAAGATCCTCGCTGAGCCGGTTCAACTCGCGCACGATGGTCTCGGCGCGCTCCTGCGCCTCCTGCGGCTCCGCCCCAGCCGGGCGATACACGTAGACGATGTCGGCGTCGCTGCCGAAGCCGAGCTCCTCGCCGCCGTAGCGGCCCATCGCGATGATGCCGAACTCGATCCCGTCTCCCCAGCGATGCACGAGCGCGAGGAGCCCGGTCAGCATGGCGGTCGTGATGCCGCTGAGCGCGACGCCCAGCTCCTCGATCGTGATCATGCCCAGGATCGCCGCGAGGGCGGCGCGCAGCACCTCGCGGCGGCGGGCCGTGCGCAGGGCGAGGGCTGCGGCATCCGGATCCTCGCCGTGCCGGGAAACCGTCGCAGAGGTCTCGTCGAGCAGCTCTGCCAGCGGGCGCGGGCGCAGCTCGCCGTCCGACTCGAGCCATGCCGCAGCCTCGGGGATCCGCTCGAACAGCACCCCGACGAAGCGCGAGCCGGAGAGCACATGGGTCAGCCGGTGCGCGGCGCCCGAGGAGTCCCGCAGCATCCTGAGGAACCAGTAGGTCTCCCCGAGATCGTCGCTCAGCCTGCGGAAGTTCAGCAGCCCGAGATCGGGGTCAGCGCCCTCGGCGAACCACTCGAGCATGACGGGGATCAGATTGCGCTGGATCTGCGCGCGCCGCGAGACCCCGCTGGTCAACGCCGCGATGTGGTGCAGCGCCCCGCGCGGATCGCGGAAGCCGATGGCCGCGAGCCGCGCCCCCGCCTGTTCGCTGGTGAGGGCATAGCCGTCGTCGGGCAGCGCGGCCACCGCCGAGAGCAGCGGGCGGTAGAACAGCCGCTCGTGCAGTGTGCGCACCGCCTGCTTGACGCGCTGCCACGCCTCGAGCAGTCCATCGGCGGTGGCAGCGATACCGGAGCCGCGGGCCAGGGCGCGCAAGGCGTCCGGGTCGCGCGGCATCAGATGCGTGCGACGCAGACGGGAGAGCTGGATCCGATGCTCCAGCAGGCGCAGAAAGCGGTAGTCGCTGCTGAACTCGGCCGCCTCCACTCGCCCGATGTAGCCGCGGTCCGCGAGCGCGGCCAGCGCATCGAGGGTGGCGCGCTGCCGCACTTCGGCATCGCTCTGCCCGTGCACGAGCTGCAGCAATTGGATCGTGAACTCTACATCGCGCAACCCGCCGGGGCCGAGCTTGAGCTGCACGTCCGCCTCGGAGGGCGGGATGTTGTCCGTCACCCGTTCGCGCATGCGCTGCACCGACTCCACGAAGCCTTCGCGGGATGCGCTCGACCAGACCATCGGCGCGACTCGCGCGACGTACTCCTCGCCGAGTTCGCGGTCGCCGGCCATCGCGCGAGCCTTGAGCAGGGCCTGGAACTCCCAGTTCTTCGCCCACCGCTCGTAATAGGCCAGGTGCGAGTCGACCGTCCGCACCAGTGCGCCGTCCTTCCCCTCCGGGCGCAGATTCGCGTCGACCTCCCAGAGCGGAGGCTCGAGCGCTGGCTCGTGGATCGCCCGCATGGTGTCCATGGCGAGCCGGGTGGCGATCTCCACAGCTCGATCGTCGCTGATCTCCGCCGCCGGTTGCGCGGGACCCCTGGAAGGCTCCGCCGCAGCCACGAAGATCACGTCGACGTCGCTCAGGTAGTTGAGCTCGCGCGCACCCGCCTTGCCCATCCCGATGATCGCGAGCCGCGTCGCCGCGAGCTGCTCCGCAGGGAAGCGGCTCGCGCGTCGGGCCAGAGAGAGGGCGGCATCGAGGGCGGCCGCCGCGAGATCTGCCAGGCAGGCCGCGACTCGGTCGACCGCGAGCGCGCCATCCGGTTGCTCGAGGTCCCACGCCGCGAGCGCGAGGAGTTCGCGGCGATAGGCGACTCGCAAGGCGTTCCACCCTGCCTCACCACCGGCTCCTTCGACGGCGGAGAGCATGGCGGCCCGCAGTGTCTCCGCGTCGCTGGGCGCGCTGAGCGGCTGCAGGAGCAGGGCCAGCTGCTCCGGGTGGTGGGCGAGGAAATCGCCGAGCCCGGCGGACGCGCCCAGCACGCGCAGCAGGCGCAGCGATGACGGCCCGTCGGCGAGCAGCGGAGCAACCGCATCCGGAACGGACTCGACGAGGCCGAGGAAGAGCCGCAGTGCCTGATCGGGATCGGCGACCTGGGCGAACAGCGAGACCCGATCCTCCGGAACCTCGGCGAGGGCTGCGCGCGCGGCGTCCAGCTCGACGAAACCGAGCCGGGCGAGCTCGGTGAGCGTTGTCGTCGTGGTTCTTGGCATGCCGCCCCCCGACCCGCCCGGTTGCCGCTTCACACCGCCCGCTGTCGTTACAGGAGCTCCAGGTTGGCGGCGAGCTCGAACGGCGTCACCTGCGCGCGGTAGCTGGCCCACTCCCGGCGCTTGTTCAGCAGCACGTACTCGTAGACCTGCTCGCCAAGGGTCTCGGCGACGAGTTCGCTGTCCTCCATCAGCACGAGCGCGGCGTCAAGACTGGCGGGCAGCCCGTCGTAACCCAGCGCGCGGCGTTCGGCGTCGGTGAGCGCCCAGACGTCGCCCTCGGCCTCGGGCGGGAGCTCGTAACCCTCCTCGATTCCCTTCAGCCCTGCTGCGAGCAGAAGGGAGAAGGCGAGGTAGGGGTTCGCGGCGGAGTCGATGGCGCGGTACTCCACCCGCGCGCTATTGCCCTTGCCCGGCTTGTACAGCGGCACGCGCACGAGCGCGGAGCGGTTGTTGTGGCCCCAGGTCAGATAACTCGGGGCCTCATCCCCGCCCCACAGCCGCTTGTACGAGTTGACGAACTGATTGGTGACTGCGGTGATCTCGGGCGCGTGACGCAGCAGTCCTGCCACGAACTGCCGGCCGATGCCCGAGAGCTGGTACTGGCCGGCCGCGTCGAAGAAGGCGTTGGTGTCGCCCTCGAACAACGACATGTGGGTGTGCATGCCCGATCCGGGATGTGCCGTCAGCGGCTTGGGCATGAAGGTCGCGTAGACGCCCTGCTCGATCGCCACCTCCTTGATCACCGTGCGGAAGGTCATGATGTTGTCGGCCATCGTCAGCGCGTCGGCGTAGCGCAGGTCGATCTCGTTCTGGCCGGGACCGGCTTCGTGGTGGCTGAACTCGACCGAGATGCCGAGCTCTTCGAGCATCCGCACCGAGCGGCGTCGGAAGTCGTGAGCCGTGCCGCCCGGCACGTTGTCGAAGTAGCCGGCCGAGTCGACAGGCTCAGCCGCACCGTTCTTCAGCTTGTTCGACTTGAGCAGGTAGAACTCGATCTCGGGATGCGTGTAGAAGGTGAAGCCGCGGTCGGCCGCCTTCGCGAGGGTGCGCTTGAGAACGTTGCGCGGGTCCGCGGTCGCCGGCTGCCCATCTGGCGTCATGATGTCGCAGAACATCCGTGCGGTCGGGTCGATCTCGCCGCGCCACGGCAGGATCTGGAAGGTCGTGGGATCGGGATGCGCGAGCACATCAGCCTCGTAGGAGCGCGTCAGCCCCTCGATCGCGGAGCCGTCGAAGCCCACGCCCTCGTTGAACGCGCCCTCGACCTCGGCCGGGGCGAGCGCGACCGACTTGAGCGTGCCGACCACATCGGTGAACCACAGCCGTACGAACTTGACGCCGCGCTCCTCGATGGTGCGAAGAACGAAGTCACGCTGCTTGTCCAAGGTGTCCTTTCCTGGCGCCGCCGCTTCGCCGGCCGCGCGCGAGCGCCCGGCTCCGCCGGGTCTTCTCATGGCCCCGTCTGGATGCCCGCTACGAGTGGACCCGTGTGCCTCGGCTCTAGGCTACCGGTATGCCCCGACTGCGATTGGCACTGGCTCAGACCAATCCGATCGTCGGGGATTTCGCAGGCAATTCCCAGCAGATCCTGGCGGCAGCGCACGCGGCGTGGGAGGCGGGCGCCGACCTCCTGCTGGCCGGGGAGATGGCCGTGAGCGGCTACCCGATCGAAGACCTGGCCTCGCAGCCGAGCTTCCTGCGCGCCGCGTCCGCAGCCGTCCCTGCGCTGGCGAGGCGACTGGCGGAGGATGGGCTCGGGGGGCTCATCGTCGTGGTCGGGCACCCCGAGGGGCCGATCGAGCCGCGCACCCTCGGCACCTCGAACGCGCCGACCGCGATCGCCCAGAACTGCGCATCGGTGCTGCAGGGAGGCGAGGTGCGGGCCCGCTACGCGAAGCACCACCTGCCCAACTACTCGGTGTTCGACGAGTACCGGGTGTTCATCCCCGGCGACGAGCTGCTGGTGCTGCGCCTGGACCGCCCTGGAGAGCCAGGGGTGGATGCCGCGCTCATCATCTGCGAGGACCTCTGGCGCGACGGCGGGCCGGTCGGCCGGGTGCTGCAGGCCGATGCCGGGCTCCTGCTGGTGATCAACGCCTCCCCCTTCGAGCGCGACAAGGATGAGACGCGCCTGCCCCTGGTCACCCGGCGGGCGAAGGAGACCGGCACGGTCGTCGCCTATGCCAACATCGTCGGCGGGCAGGACGAGCTGGTCTTCGACGGCGACAGCGTCGTCGTGGATGGCGCCGGCGCGATCCTGGCGCGGGCGCCGCGGTTCCGCGAGCACCTGCTGCTGGTCGACGTGGACGCGGCGGCCGCGAGCGACGCGCCCCTCCCGGACGCCGTTCGGCGGGTCGCGGTACCGGCCCGGCCGATGGTCGAGCCCCTCGCGGCCACTCCGCCCGTTCGCGACATCGCACTGCCGCCCGACGACCGCGAACAGCTCTGGAACGCCCTGGTGCTCGGCGTGCGCGACTATGTCGAGAAGAACGGATTCCCCAGCGTGGTGCTCGGGCTGTCTGGCGGCATCGACTCGAGCGTCTGCGCCTCGATCGCGGCCGACGCGATCGGGGCCGACCGGGTCTACGGCGTCAGCATGCCGAGCCGCTACAGCTCGGAGGGCTCGCGCACCGACGCCGACGAACTGGCGGAACGGATCGGCTTGCACTACTCCACCGAGGCGATCGCCGGGCTGGTCCAGCCGATCGACGACCAGCTGCGGCTGACCGGCACCGCCGCCGAGAACGTGCAGGCGCGCATCCGTGGGCTGATCCTGATGGCCGAGTCGAATCTGCACGGGCATCTCGTGCTCACCACCGGCAACAAGACCGAGCTGTCGGTCGGCTATTCGACGATCTACGGCGACTCGGCCGGCGGGTTCGCCCCGATCAAGGACGTGCCCAAGATGCTGGTCTGGGATCTCGCCCGCTGGCGGAACCAGGCGGCGATCGCACGCGGCGAGACGCCGCCGATCCCCGAGAACTCGATCACCAAGCCGCCGAGCGCCGAGTTGCGCCCCGACCAGACCGACCAGGACACTCTCCCGCCGTATGAACTGCTCGACGAGATCCTCGAGGGGTATGTGAACCAGCGCCTCGGCCGGGAGGATCTGATCGCCACCGGCTTCGACCGGGAGACGGTGGGGCGGGTCGCCGATCTCGTCGACCGTGCCGAGTGGAAGCGCAGGCAGGGCGCGATCGGCCCGAAGATCTCGGGCATGGCATTCGGCCGCGACCGCCGCATGCCGATCACCTCCCGGCGCTCCGGCCTAGACTGACGCCATGGCAGACGCAGTCGTCAAGCGAGTCCGCACCCGGCACTTTCAGAACGCGAAAGAGCAGGGCATCAAGATCACGGGCCTGACCAGCTACGACATGCTCACGGCCGCGATCTTCGACCAGGCCGGCATCGACTTCCTGCTGGTCGGCGACTCGGCCGGCAACAACGTCTTCGGCTACGACACCACGCTCCCGGTCACCCTCGAGCAGTTGATCCCGCTGACCCGCGCCGTCGCCGGGGCCGTGAAACGGGCGTTCGTCGTGGGCGACATGCCCTTCGGCTCCTACGAGACCGGGCCGGATGAAGCCCTGCACTCCGCATTCCGGTTCATGAAGGAGACCGGCGCGCACGCCGTCAAGCTCGAGGGCGGGATGCGCAGCGCCGAACAGATCCGCCGCATCGTGTCCGCGGGCATCCCGGTCATGGCCCACATCGGCTTCACCCCGCAGAGCGAGCACCAGCTCGGCGGCCACGTCATCCAGGGCCGCGGCGAGGGGGTGACGCAGCTGCTCGCAGACGCCCACGCCGTCGAGGAGGCCGGCGCCTTCGCCGTCGTGCTCGAGATGGTGCCGGCCGACGCGGCGAAACGCGTCACCGAGGAGTTGAAGATCCCGACCATCAGCGTCGGCGCAGGGCCGCACACGACCGGGCAGCTGCTGGTCTGGACGGACTGGGCGGGACTCACGCAGGGCCGCATCCCGAGCTTCGTGAAGCAGTACGCCAACCTGAGCCAGGTGCTGACGGATGCCGCGAAGGCCTGGGCCGCCGACGTGAACTCGGGCGCGTATCCCGACGATGCGCACAGCTTCAAGGGCTGAGTGGCCCGGTACTTCGTCGGCATGGCGGGCTGGAGCTATGAGCCTTGGCGCGGCGACTTCTACCCGAAGGGCCTTCGCCAGGCCGACGAGTTGCGCTACGCCTCGGAGCGCGTGACCTCGATCGAGTTGAACGGCTCGTTCTACTCCTTGCAGAAGCCGGCGAGCTGGCAGAAGTGGCGCGACTCGACACCCGATGGCTTCGTGTTCTCGGTGAAGGCGCCGCGGTTCATCACGCACATCCGCCGGCTGGTCGATGCGGCCGAGCCGCTCGCGAACTTCTTCGCGTCGGGCCTGCTGGCACTCGGCGCCAAACTCGGCCCGATCCTGTGGCAGCTGCCCCCGAGTCTCGACTTCGATCCCGAGCAGCTCGAGGCCTTCCTGCAGCTGCTGCCGCACAGCACCGGCGAAGCGGTCGAGGTGGCCAAGAGGCGCAGCGAGCGGATGACCGGCAAGGAGTACCTCGAGACCGACGCGGAGCGCCCCGTGCGTCACGCGGTCGAGGTGCGCAACGCCAGCTTCGACACCCCGGAGTTCGCCGCCCTCCTTCAGAAGCACGGCGTCGCCACCGTGCTCGGCGACTCGGCGGGGCGCTGGCCCAAGCTCGACTGGGTCACCGCCGACTTCGCCTACGCGCGCCTGCACGGCGACAAGGAGCTGTACACCAGCGGCTACGACGCCGACGGCATCGAACATTGGCAGGAGTGGACCCTCGACCAGCTCGACCACGACCGCGATGTCTACGTCTACTTCGACAACGACCAGAAGGTGCGGTCGCCCTACGACGCGATGGCGCTGCTGGCGAAGCTGCGCGCCTCGGCCTGAGTTGCTCAGTCGTCGCCCTCGGCGGCGTCCTCCTCGGCCCACTTGCGGGCGCGCTCCTGTGCGAGCTCAGGGGCGCGCTCGGCGTCCTCGCGGCTGGCATATGGGCCGTCGCGGTCGGAACCCAGGGACTGCGGACCCTCTTCGACTTCGCCGGTCCTGTGGTTGTACCACCACTGCGTCATGGCGCCAGCCTAAGCCAGCGCGCCGGAGCGCTCCTAGAATCGGAGCATGTCCAGGGATGCGCAGGGTCACCTTCTCCCCGGCCGGGTCTCCCCCTCGCGCCATGTGCCGACGAGCATCCCGCGACCGGAGTACGTCGGCAAGGCCGAACCGGGCGCATACGGCGGCGACGACCGCTACAACGCCGACGAGGTCGAGCGGATCCGGGCCAGCGGCCGGATCGCTGCACAGGCGCTCGAGGCGGTGGCCGCCGCCATCCGCCCGGGGGTCACGACCGACGAGCTCGATGCGATCGCGCACGAGTTCATGGTCCGCCACGACGCCTACCCCTCGACCCTCGGCTATCGCGGCTATCCCAAGTCGATCTGCACCTCGGTCAATGAGGTGATCTGCCACGGCATCCCGGATGACACGGTGCTGCTCGACGGCGACCTGATCAACATCGACATCACCGCCTTCCACGACGGGATGCACGGCGACGTCAACGCGAGCTTCGGCGTCGGCGAGGTGAGCCTGGAGACGGCCGACCTCATCACGCGCACCGAGGAGGCCCTGAGCCGCGGCATCAAGGCGGTGGCTCCCGGCCGGGAGATCAACGTGATCGGCCGCGCGATCGAGAGCTACGCGCGGCGGTTCGGCTACGGCGTCGTGAAGGACTACACGGGCCACGGAGTCGGCACCGCCTTCCACTCCGGGCTGGTGATCCCGCACTACGACGCCTCCCCGGATTACGCCACCATCATGGAGCCCGGGATGGTGTTCACGATCGAGCCGATGCTCACCATCGGCACGCCAGAGCACCCGGGCACCACCGAGTGGGACGAATGGGACGATGGCTGGACCGTGGTCACCCGCGACCGCAGCCTGACCGCCCAGTTCGAGCACACTCTTGTCGTCACCGAGCGCGGCGCCGAGATCCTGACCCTGCCCTGACCCTGCCCTGCCCTGACCCTGCCCCGGCCTTCGAGCCGGCGGCACCACCGAGAGGACCCCATGACCCACGCGATCGGCATCGACATCGGCGGCACCGGCATCAAGGGCGCGATCATCGACCTCGACTCGGGCGAGCTGATCACGGAGCGCTTCAAGGTGCCGACCCCCGAGGGCGGCGAGCCCGACGACATCGTCGACGTGGTCGTCAGGATGATCGCCGGAATGGGCTCGGCGGCCGACGGCCTTGCGGTCGGGATCTGCTTCCCCGCCGTCGTACTGCACGGCGTCACCATGTCGGCTGCGAATGTGTCGAAGAAGTGGATCGGACTCGACGCGGCACCGCTCTTCGCGAAGAGCCTGGAGCGCGACATCATCTTCGTGAACGACGCGGATGCCGCGGGCGTGGCGGAGGTGCGCTACGGCGCCGCGAAAGGCAAGGACGGCCTCGTGATCCTCACCACACTCGGTACCGGCATCGGGAGCGCGATCATCTTCGACGGTGTGCTCGTGCCCAACTCGGAGCTCGGCCACCTCGAGATCGACGGGCACGACGCCGAAAGCCGGGCCGCATACTCGGCCAAGGAGCGCGACAATCTGGACTGGGCGCAGTGGACCCAGCGCCTGCAGCGCTACTACGACGAGCTCGAGAAGCTGTTCTCGCCGGACCTGATCATCGTCGGCGGCGGCGTGTCGAAGAACGCGGACGAGTTCCTGCCGCTGCTCACGCTGCGGCCGCCGATCGTCGCCGCGACCATGAAGAACAATGCGGGCATCGTCGGCTCCGCGGCGCTGTCGATGGAGCACCCGCACTAGCTCCGCGTGAGGTTCGGCGCCTTCCCCGTTAGGGAGTCGTTAGACCCTGTCCCCGCCGCTCCCCCCAGGTGTTGACTCCCTCCGTGGCAATCGCCGCAGCGCCCTTGCACGCGCTGGAACGGATGGAGTCTCCCGTGCTCGACATCGTCTTCGTCGTCGCGATCCTCGCGCTGGCAGCCCTCGTGCTGCTGCTCGCCCGGGGGGTCGAGAAGCTGTGATCGTCTTCACGATCATCGCGGCCGTCCTCGCCGTCGCCGCCATCGGCTACGTCATCGTGGCCCTCGTCCGGCCGGAGCGCTTCTGATGGCCCCGGTCGGCACCGAGTGGCTGCTGTTCGCCGGGGAGATGGCGACGCTGATCGTCCTCCTCGGGGTCAGCCACGTCCACCTCGGCGACTACATGGCCCGGGTGTACACCGGAACGAAGCATCTGAAGATCGAGCGCGGCTTCTACCGCGTCATCGGCGCGAATGGAGACAGCGAGCAGAGCTGGGGCGCCTACCTGCGCTCGGTGCTGGCGTTCTCGGTCATCGGGGTGCTCATCGTCTACCTCGTCCAGCGCATCCAGACCTGGCTGCCCTGGGCGCTGGGCCTGCCGCAGCCGAGCGAGCCATTGTCGTTCAACACGGCGATCTCGTTCGTGACGAACACGAACTGGCAGTCGTACTCCCCCGACACCACGCTGGGCTACTCGGTGCAGCTGATCGCCCTCACCGTGCAGAACTTCGTGTCGGCGGCGGTCGGGATCGCGGTCGCGATCGCGCTGGTCCGCGGCTTCATGTACCGGCGCACCGGCACGATCGGCAACTTCTGGGTGGACCTCACCCGCGGCATCCTGAGGATCCTGCTGCCGATCTCGATCGTCGCCGCCGTCATCCTGATCGCCGGCGGGGTGATCCAGAACTTCGCCGGATTCCAGCACGTCACCACGATCACCGGGTCGACCGCGACGATCCCGGGCGGCCCTGTGGCATCCCAGGAGGCGATCAAGGAGCTCGGCACCAACGGCGGCGGCTTCTACAACGCCAACTCCGCCCACCCCTTCGAGAACCCGACGGCGTGGACGAACCTGTTCGAGATCTTCCTCCTCCTGCTCATCCCGTTCGCCCTGCCGCGAACCTTCGGACGGATGGTGGGCGACCGTCGTCAGGGCATCGCGATCGTCGCGACCATGGGCATCTTCTGGCTCGCATCGAACCTGCTGCTGGCCTGGGCCGAGTTGAGCGCCTCCGGCACCGCGCCGCAACTGGCGGGCGGCGCGATGGAGGGCAAGGAGGACCGCTTCGGCGTTGTCGCCTCGACGATCTTCGGATCATCGACCACACTCACCTCGACCGGGGCCGTCGACTCGATGCACGACAGCTACACGGCGCTCGGCGGAGCGGTGACCCTCTCCGACATGATGCTCGGCGAGATCGCTCCCGGCGGCGTCGGGGCGGGGATGTACGGGATCCTGATGCTCGCGGTGATCGCCGTGTTCGTCGCCGGCCTGATGGTGGGGCGCACGCCGGAGTACCTGGGCAAGAAGATCGGGCCGCGGGAGATGAAGCTCGCCAGCCTCTACATCCTCACCACGCCGGCGCTCGTGCTGCTCGGCACCGGGCTGAGCTTCGCCATCCCCGGCATCCGGGCGGATCTGGAGAAGACCTCGATCTGGAATCCCGGCACCCACGGTTTCAGCGAAGTGCTCTACGCCTTCACCTCCGCGGCCAACAACAACGGTTCCGCCTTCGCGGGCATCACCGCCAACACGGTCTGGCTGAATACGGCGCTGGGCGTCGTGATGTTCCTCGGGCGCTTCATCCCGATCGTGTTCGTGCTGGCCCTGGCCGGCTCGCTCGCGCAGCAGGACAAGGTCCCGGCCACCGCCGGCACACTTCCGACGCACCGACCCCAGTTCGTCGGACTGATGATCGGCACCACGCTGCTGGTCACCGCACTCACCTATTTCCCCGTACTCGCGCTGGGTCCCCTGGCGGAAGGACTGAAGTAAGACCATGACCACCATCACCCAGACGACCAGGTCCGCCCCCTCGCCGAACCCGGCCCGCCGCGGCAGTTCGCTGTCGTGGAGCCAGTTCGTGCGGGCGCTGCCGGGCACCTTCCGCAAGCTCGACCCGCGGCAGATGTGGCGCAATCCGGTCATGTTCGTGGTGGAGGCGGGGGCTCTGCTCACCACAGCCTTGGCAATCGCCGAGCCCTTCATCGGCGGCGGAACCAGCAGTGCCGGGAAGCTGGCTCCCAGCTTCAGCGCAGCGATCGCCGGCTGGCTGTGGGCGACCGTGCTCTTCTCCAATCTGGCCGAGGCGATCGCCGAGGGTCGCGGCAAGGCCCAGGCGCAGTCGCTGCGGGCCACCCGCACCTCGACGCTGGCGCATCGCGTGTCCGGCTACGACGAGAAGGCCGACCCCGACGCCCTGCAGGCCTCGGTCGCCGAGACCGCGTCGGTCGAACTCCGGCTGGGGGATGTCGTGATCGTGTCCGCCGGCGAGGTGATCCCGGGCGACGGCGACATCATCGCCGGCATCGCGAGCGTCGACGAGTCGGCCATCACCGGCGAATCCGCACCGGTCGTGCGCGAGCACGGCGGCGACCGCAGCGCGGTCACCGGCGGCACCCGGGTGCTCAGCGACCGGATCGTGGTGAAGATCACCTCGAAGCCCGGTGAGACCTTCGTCGACCGGATGATCCGACTGGTCGAGGGCGCCTCGCGGCAGAAGACGCCGAACGAGATCGCGCTCAACATTCTGCTGGCGAGCCTGACGATCATCTTCCTCGTCGTCGTGCTGACCCTGAACCCGATGGCCGCATACCTCAACGGCGCCACCAGCATCGTGATCCTCGTCGCCCTGCTGGTGTGCATCATCCCGACCACCATCGGCGCGCTGCTGAGCGCCATCGGCATCGCAGGAATGGACCGGCTGGTGCAGCACAATGTGCTCGCCATGTCGGGCCGCGCAGTCGAGGCCGCCGGCGACGTGACCACCCTCCTGCTGGACAAGACCGGCACGATCACCTACGGCAACCGGCAGGCGACCGAGTTCATCGCCCTCGGCGACACCTCGGACGCGGAGCTCAGCGACATCGCGCGGCTGTCGTCACTGGCCGACCCGACACCGGAGGGCACCTCGGTGGTGACCCTGGCGGGAGGACCCGTCGACATTCCGAAGGACGCCGAGATCATCCCGTTCAGCGCCCAGACGCGGATGAGCGGGCTGGACCTGGAGGACGGATCGCAGGTGCGCAAAGGCGCAGGATCGATGATCGCGCAGTGGGTGGGCAGGGTGCCCGCCTCGGTGCAGACCGACCTGGACGCCGTCGTCACGCGGATCTCGCAATCCGGCGGGACCCCGCTCGTCGTGGCGTCCAAGACCGCCGCAGGCGCCGGCACGGTCCGCGGCGTCATCCACCTCAAGGATGTCGTCAAGGACGGCCTGAAGGAGCGGTTCGCCGAGCTGCGGGCCATGGGCATCCGCACCGTCATGATCACGGGCGACAACCCGCTGACCGCGAAGGCGATCGCCGCAGAGGCCGGGGTCGACGACTTCCTCGCCGAGGCGACGCCCGAGGACAAGATGGCGCTCATCAAGAGGGAGCAGGAGGGCGGCAACCTGGTCGCGATGACCGGCGACGGGACCAACGACGCCCCGGCTCTCGCGCAGGCGGATGTCGGGGTCGCCATGAACACCGGCACCAGCGCCGCGAAGGAGGCCGGCAACATGGTCGACCTCGACTCCGACCCGACCAAGCTCATCGACATCGTGCGGATCGGCAAGCAGCTGCTCATCACGCGCGGCTCGCTGACGACCTTCTCGATCGCCAACGACCTCGCCAAGTACTTCGCCATCATCCCGGCGATGTTCGCCGGCGTGTTCCCGGGGCTCGCGGTGCTCAACATCATGCAATTGCATTCGCCCGCCTCGGCCATCCTGAGCGCCATCGTCTTCAACGCTCTCGTCATCGTGGCGCTGATCCCGCTCGCGCTGCGGGGCGTGAGCTACCGGGCGCGCCCCGCATCCTCCATCCTCGGCCGCAACCTGGCTGTCTACGGCCTCGGCGGCATCATCGCGCCGTTCGTCGGCATCAAGATCATCGACCTGATCGTCACCCTCATCCCGGGCTTCTGAGTCCGACCCGACCAGCACTGAAGGAACACACCATGAAGCTCTCACGCCAGGGGTGGGTCTCGATCCGCGCGATGCTCGTCATCACGATCGTCTGCGG